>JABLTQ010015605.1_pt1 | contig 14307 bp, 14 predicted proteins | sample 7160101 | NCBI WGS metagenome assembly JABLTQ01 (sample SAMN14651228, study PRJNA627086) | human gut metagenome | isolation source: feces | host: Homo sapiens
AAAGTTGTCTTATTTTTTGTATGCTTTCCATTTACATAATTCTTACCTTTATCCTTCGTTTCAATCCCACCAATAAATGGTATTTTATAATAACCACCTAATGTATGCCCAGATAATTGTAATTGAATGGAGTACTGACTTATTTCTTTAAAATAATCAGGTTGATGAATAAGTGCTATTTTATAACTCTTTTCGTTGGTTTCGTTAATCAAACCAGAACAATCTCCTGTATTTTCTAAACCAATTAATTGAATAATATCTTCTTTATAATAGATATTTCTAACTTCATTATGCAATACTTCAAAACCAGCTTCTGTTAAAATATTTGAACAGGTAGAAGAATCATTTTGATCTTTATCTCCTAGTACTGCAAATTTTCCATAATGACTTTGAAGTTTCTTTAATACTTTTGAAACTTGATTGTTTTCAAAACTACTTTCATTAAAAATATCGCCCCCAAAAAGGATCATATCTAAGTTTTTAGCGTTTAAATCTTGAATAATACTGTTTAATCTTGTTAAATCGTTTTTTTCAGATAAATTCAAATCTGAAAGATATCCAATTGTAAACCCATTAAATTGTTTCGGTAATGAATTTTCTGTAAATGTTGTTTTTGTAATTGAACAGCGATCTTGGCTTTGTTCATACCATTGAAAAATACATAAAGCAACAAGAACACAAAGAACAATAAGAAATAGTTTTTTAAATTTCTTGATTAATTTTTTCATTATTTTTTATTCATAATAACAGGAATAATCATTGGATTTCTTTTTGTTTTACGATAAAAATATTGAGAAAGAACATCTCTTGTTGTATTTTTGATTTCACCAAAAGTTGTTTTTCCTGCAAGTAATTGACCTAAAGCTTGGCCAACTAAATTTTCAGCTTCACGAATCATTGGAAAACTATCTTTCATATAGACAAATCCACGAGAAATAATCACAGGTTTTGTAAGTAACTTTCCTTCATGTGAATCCATAGCAATTAAAACAGAAACCATACCATCTTCAGATAAGATTTGACGATCCCTTAAAACAGCAGTTGATAAACCTGAAAGATCATTACCATCAACATAAATATCATCTACATGAATTCTTGGTCCTAAACGAGCAGTTCCTTTATTAAGTAAAATTGTATCTCCATTACTTAAAACAAATGTATTTTCTTTAGGAACGCCTACTTCTTGAGAAAGTTCAGCATGAATTTTCAACATACGATATTCTCCATGCACTGGGAAGAAATATTTTGGTTTTGTAAGTAATAACATTAATTTTTGTTCTTCTTGACTTGCATGTCCCGAAGTATGCAAATTATTGAACGCTGTATTGACTAAAACTTTGGCACCTGCTCTAAATAAGCGGTTAACAACAACATTGATACTTGATGCATTTCCTGGAATTGGACTTGATGAAAAGACAACAGTATCTCCAGGTTTGATTTTAACGAATTTATGTGTTCCATTAGCAATACGACTTAACGCAGCCAAAGCTTCTCCTTGACTTCCTGTACATAGAATTAAGATTTCATTATCAGGTAATTTTTTTGCTTCATTATTACTGATAAAGAAAGAATCAGGTGCTTTAATATAACCCATTTGTCTTGATACTTGGATGTTATTTTCCATTGAACGACCAAAAACAAGAATTTTACGATTCAATTTAACTGCTGCTTCTACGATTTGTTGGACACGGTGAACATTGGAAGCAAAAGTTGCTACAATTAAACGTCCTTCAGTTTTTCTAAATTCTTCTTGAACAGCATATGCTACTTGCTTTTCACTTTTAGAAAAAGTAGGAACTTCAGCATTGGTAGAATCGCTTAATAATAAAGTAACACCAGTTTCACCTAAAAACGACATTTTTTGGAAATCAGCAGGATCTCCTACAGGTGTTAAATCAAACTTAAAGTCACCTGTTGAAACAATTCGTCCGTTAGGAGAATTAATAATAATTCCTAAACTTTCAGGAATAGAATGATTGGTTTTAAAGAAACCAATATTAAAATATTTAGTTTTTATTTGATATTCATCATCGATACGAATCAAGTGCGTTGCATTTGTTAAACGCTTTTCCTCTAACTTTCTTGTAATCATCGCACAAGCAAGGGGAGAAGCATAAATGAATGGTATTTTTACAACTTGTAGTAAAAAAGGAATTCCTCCAATATGATCTTCATGACCATGAGTAATCAATAATCCTCTAATTTTGTTTTCATTACGTTTTAAATAACTATAATCTGGAATGACATAATCAATACCAGGTAAACCTTCTTCAGCAAATTTTACCCCAGCATCAATAATGATAATTTCATTATCGTGTTCAACACAATACATATTTTTTCCAATTTCATTTAAACCACCTAAAGCATAAACTTTAGTATCGATTGTTTTATTATGTTTTGTATTTTTATAGTTTTTATGTGTTGATCTATGACGATTAAAATTTTTATTTTTTGTATTTTTATTGCCATTATATTTATTATGGATTGGCTTTTCTTGCATAAATGACCTCCTTATATTTTTTTGTTTTATTATAGCATAAACTTAAAATGTATTATAGACTATCAAAATGAAAAAAGTCAAATTATTATACCCAAAAATAAAAAAGATTCTCAAACGAGAATCTTAAATTTTTTTACATATAGCAATTGCTAGAGAATGAGGTCCAATATGACAAGAAACACTTAATGATAAAGGATCACAAATAATATTTTCACCTGGATAAAGTTCTTCAAGTTCTTTTTTTAATTCTAAAGCGGGTGCTTCATCATAAGTGTAAGCGACACAAATATGCACGTTATGATAGTCATCATCAAAGCGTTCTTTAATATCTTTAGCGATTGCTTCTTTCATGATTTTAGTTCCTCTAGCCATTGTTCTAGTTTTAGCGAAAGAATCTAATTTTTCACCTTGTATTTGTAAAATAGGTTTAATTTTTAACATCCCACCCAATAAAGCAGCAGCAGGGGTAATACGACCACCTTTTTTTAAATAATCAAGTGTATTAACAGTAATATAAATAGAAGCATTTAATTTATTTTCAGTTAAAATATCACAAATTTCTTGTCCTGATTTTCCTTGATCAGCTAATCTTTTAGCATCAATGACATCGTATTTTTGAGTAACAGAGATACGTTGACTGTCTACGACAAAAACACGATTATCGTATTCTTGTGCTAGCATCATAGCTGTTTGGCACGAACCACTTAATCCACTAGACATTGGAATATGAACGATTTCATCATAATCTTTTAAAATTTGATCCCATAATTCTTTAACGTTTCCTACAACAGGTTGAGAAGTAAAGATTTCTGCACCATTTAATTGTTTTTCAAAGAATTCTTCATGAGTTAAATTTATATCTTCATAGTATGTTTGATCATCAATAGTAAAAGGCATTGGCAAAACAAAAATACCAAGTTCTTTTGCTTCTTTTTGACGAATACCTGCATTACTATCAGTCACAACTGCGACTTTTTTCATAATACCACTCCATTTCTAGTATAATCACAAGCACATAATAACAGTTATAGCGATAAAATTCAAATAATATAAGCATATCACTTGTAAAAAAAAAGAGTTTTGGCATAATATAATGGAGGTGAAATTATGGAAGTTATTACAAATGTACAATTTGATGAAGTTATTTCTAAAGGTGTTGTTGTGATTGATTTCTTTGCTAATTGGTGTGGACCATGCAAAATGTTAGCTCCTGTTTTAGAAGAAGTTGCTCAAGAGTTACCAAAAGTTACATTTGCAAAAGTAGATGTTGATCAAGATCCTTCATTAGCAGGAAGATATGGAATTCAATCTATTCCACATTTAATTCTTTTTAAAGATGGTCAAGCTGTTGATCAAATTAGTGGTTTTGTTGGAAAAGATGTTATCTTAGAAAAACTTAATCCTTTATTATAATAGGCAGTTTGCCTATTTTTTACATATGATAAAAAATATTGTTTTAGATATGGGGAATGTCTGTTGTAAATGGGATGTTTCCTATATTGCAAGTCAGCTTGCATCTTCTTTAGAAGAAAAAGATTATATTATTAAACATTTATTCCAAACAAAACAATGGGCACAACTCGATCAAGGGGTTCTTTCTTTACAAGATGCCAAAAAACAATTAATTGAACAAATTCCTGATGAAAAAAGGGATTTAATTGTGTATGCTTTTGAACATTGGTTTGATTATTTTGATCAGTTTGATGAAATGGAAGAATTTATTAAAAGATATAAGGGTAAAGGATATCAATTTTATTTGTTGTCTAATTGTTCAATGCAATTTTATCAATATTATCAATCAAAATCTATTTTTCAACATTTTAAAGAGCTTTATACATCTGCAAAATATCAAAAAATAAAACCAAATTTAGATATTTATCAAGATTTTTTAAGTCGTTATCATCTAAAAGCTAATGAATGCCTTTTTGTTGATGATTTAAAAGAAAATATAGATGCAGCTATAAAAGTTGGTATGAAAGGCTTTGTTTATCATCAAAATATACAAGAATTAGAAAAATATATAGAAAATATCTTATAAAAGTATGGATTATCATTTTTTATGATAAATACCATACTTTTTCTTTACCTATAAATATTTTGTGATAAAATAGGTGCGAAAATGTAAGAGAGGGAGAATATTTATGACAAAAAAGAAGAATAATTGGTATTCAAATCATAAAAAGCCTGTTTTAATTTGCGGAATCGTTGTTTTGGTTCTTCTTATTGTTTATTTAGCAGGAATGCTATATTACAATGATAAGTTTTTAAATGGAACAATGGTCAATGGGAGTGATGTTGGAGGAATGACATTACAAAAAGCAAATGATCAATTATCTAAGAAAGTAAATGGACAATCATTAAAATTGATTTTTAATGATGGACAAAATGAAGTATTACAATCAGCTCAATTAGGTGTATCTTATAATAAAGATAATTCATTGAATCAATTAATGAAAAATCAAAATAAATGGGCTTGGTTTATAGGATTCTTTAAAAATGAAAAAAATACTTTAACTGATTTAATACAAATCAGTGATGAAAACTTAACAAATGGTATAGCATCAATGGAACATGCTAAAGAAGAAAATCAAATTGCACCAACAGATGCCTATATTCAATATAAAGATGGAAGTTTTTCAATTATTGAAGAAACGTTAGGATCAAAATTTAATATTGAAGAATTAGTTAAAAATATCAAGGTAGCTTTAAGTGAAGGAAAACAACAATTAGATGTTACAAAAGCAAATGGTTATGTTAAACCTCAAGTTTACAAAGATGATCAAGATTTGAATAATCAATTAAAGGCAGCAAACGAATATTGTTTATCAGCAATTACATATACAACACCTAAAGGAAAAGAAATTGTTTTAGATGGAAGTACACTTATTACTTGGTTAAGTAAACAAGATGATGGAAGTTATACAAAAGATGAAAGTGTTTTTAAAGAAAAATTAACTGCCTTTGTTAAAGAACTTGCAAGTCAATATAATTCCATTGGTGCAACAAGAACGTTTACTGGAAAAGATGGACAAAGTCATACAGTCAGTGGAGGAACTTATGGATTTAGAGTTTCTACTGATAGTGAAGTAAGTGCATTATTAAAAATGATCAATGAAAATAAAAGTGAAAATAATAGAATACCTGAACATACAGGACAACTTCCATCAGGAGAAAATGGTGGACTAGGAACGACTTATTTAGAAATCAATATTACAAAACAACATTTATGGTTTGTTAAAGATGGAAGTGTTGTTTTAGAAAGTGATTTTGTAAGTGGTAAAGAAAGTGATCCTACAAGACTTACACCAAGTGGTACATATTATATTTATAATAAGGAAAGAAATAGAGTTTTAAGAGGAACAAAACAACCAAATGGGAAATATGAATACGAATCACCTGTTTCTTATTGGATGCCATTTAATAAAGGTATAGGGCTACATGATGCTTCATGGAGAAGTACGTTTGGTAGAGATATTTATATTAATAGCGGTTCACATGGATGTATTAACTTACCAACAGGATTTGCTGGAAGCTTATATTCACAAATTTATGTTAATTTACCAGTCGTTGTTTATAGATAAAAAAAGAGATTGCATCAGCAATCTCTTTTCTGTACATTATTTTACAACAACGTTTTGTGCTTGTGGACCACGATCAGTTTCTACTACATCATAGTCAACAGTTTGACCTTCTTCTAATGTTTTGTATCCATCAGCTTGAATTGCAGAGAAGTGAACGAAAATATCTTTTCCTTCTTCACTAGTGATGAATCCGAATCCTTTTTCGGCATTAAACCATTTTACTTTTCCGACAGCCATGTCTGGTACCTCCTATAAAAATTACAAATGGAAATACTCTATGTATAAAATCGCAAATATGAGATTGTGTACATAAAGTGAAATACAACTTCCTCATATTTGAGATATTTTGGAAAATCATATAAAACCTTTGCATATCTATTATATCATTACAAAAAATATTTTGTAAACAGTTTCAATTTATTTTTTTAATGATAAAATAGAAAGAAGAGGAGGAATTATTATGCCATATATATCATTTAAAACAAATCATAAATTAACCTTAAGACAAGAAAATACAATTAAATCAAAATCGGGGGAACTCATTTCACTTATTCCTGGTAAAACAGAAAAAGCTTTGATGATTCATATGGAAGATGATCAAATTATGTATTTTAAAGGAGAAGAAACTCCTTGTATGATGATTGAAATCAATCTTTATAAAAGTGCAGAATTTGATGATAAGAAAAAATTAACAGAAGCGATGATTCAAATGATTCATGAAACAACGAAAATCGAAGCTGATAATATTTATGTTATTTTCCATGAATTTGATCATTGGGGACTTAATCAAACGTTGATTTAAAATAAGAGCAGGTTATCCTGCTCTTATTTGCTTACGTGGCCACTATTTAAACCTTCATCTTTTTTATTTAAAGGAAGCCAGTCTAAAATTTTTAAAATATAACGATCCCAGAAATCCCATTCATGATTTCCAGGTCCTTCTTCATAAGTTAAATCTACTTTTTCTTCAAGTAAAAAGTCACGATATTTACGATTTGTGGCAAGTAAAAAATCATCCGTTCCAATACACATATACATTTTAGGAAGTTGATCATGAGGGATTTTCTTTACTAAAGCATAGTAATCTTTATCACTCTCTTTTAATTTTGTTATATCGCCAAATAAACTTTCATAATATTTTTTAGCGTCAACCCCTTGAATGATAGGAGGTTTACAATCTACCCAATCATCTAACATCAAAGCACTTGAAAGACCGGCAATAAAACCAAAAGTATTGTAATACTTTAAACCATTGACAATAGCACCATAGCCTCCCATTGAAAGACCAGCAATAAAAGTATCTTCTTTTCTATGAGAAAGAGGGAACATTGCACGTGTCATTTCTACAAGTTCTTCCCCAATAAATTGACTGTATAAATTATGCGTATTTTCTTGATCAACGTAGAACATATTTTCTCCACTTGGCATCACGACACATAATCCTCTTTCACTCGCAAATCTTTGAATACGGGTACCATAAAGCCAATCATTTTGATCACCAAAGATACCATGTAATAAATAAAGTGTTTTATATTCTTTCTTTTGATTATATGTCATTGTATCCATATCTAATGTATCTGTTGGTAAAACAACAGTAACATCAACAGTTCTAAGTAATGCTTTTGATAAATAATTTAATTTAATAATTGCCATAACTACACCTTCCTTAATATATCTAAAGTATGAGAACTTGCGCCAATCATATCTAATCTTTCACAAGTAGATAAATGGTATTGCATAAAAAGTTCAAATGTTTCGTCATCCATTTTATTTAAAATAGGACGCATATAATCTGCTGGTCCATCAGCAGCAATAATCTTAATTCTTTTTAAATTCAAATCTTGATTTAATTGATTGATCAGTTCGATTCTGACATAACTATAAAGATCATCGATATTGGTTTGTGTTTGAAAATGTTCATCAATTTTCCCGCTTTTTAAAGCTTCCTTAATATGACCATCTCTAAAGCCATGAACAAGTACACTATAATCATTCATGACATAAGCAACTAAAATAACTCCTCCTGTTTTAGTTACACGTTTAGCTTCAGACAATGCTTTAAGTTTATCTTCGTAACTAAAAAGGTGATACATTGGTCCAAATAAAAGTGTTAAATCAAAAGTTTCATCTTGATAGCGTGATAAATCTAAAGCAGTTCCTTGATAGGCTTTCACATTACTTTTCTTTGCTTTTAACATTCCAAGATTATACTTCACAAGTTCAATAGCGTCTACTTCATAACCTTCTTGACTTAAAGCGACAGAATATCTTCCTGTACCAGCACCGATATCTAAAATGCGATCACCAGCTTTTAAATAATCATGAATATATTTCATAGAAGTACGATATTCTACTTGTCCATGTTTTCTTAAAAGACGTTTGTCTTCACAAAATTTTCCATAATAATTTTCTAATTCATTCATACACTTATCCTTTTCATTATTATATTCTTTTTTATTGTATAATAAATCTTAAAAAGAATGTAGATATTTTTGTAAAAAATACTTTACAAAATTCATGAAATAGTGTAAATTAATACATGCAGTTGATACGGCGGACGTGGCGAAGTGGTTAACGCACCGGATTGTGGCTCCGGCACTCGTGAGTTCGATTCTCATCGTCCGCCCCATTTTTTAACTGTATAAGAATAGTCCATGGCGGACGTGGCGAAGTGGTTAACGCACCGGATTGTGGCTCCGGCATTCGTGAGTTCGATTCTCATCGTCCGCCCCATTAGTGAAGATAAAGTCCTTAATAAAGGATTTTTTTGTTTATGGAGAAGAATATGATTAAATTAGTACAACCACAAATAACAGATTTAAAATATAGAAAAAAATTATTAAAAGATAAAAAGACAATGGATTTTAATAAAATCAATGGGGGAACTGTTGATTTTAATGAAAAAATATGGAAGTCTTGGTATCAGTTATGGATGAATGATACTAAACATTATTATGCTTATGTTTATGATGATGAAATAAAAAAATATATTGGTGAAGTATCTTATTATTTTGAAGAAGAATATCGAGAATATGTTTTAAATATTATCATTGAATATCCTTATAGACATTTAGGAAAAGGAAAAGTTGCTTTAGAACTTTTATGTAAACAAGCTAAAGAAAGTGGTCTACGCTTTTTATGTGATGATATTGAAACAAATAATCCTGCCAAAAAACTTTTTCTTGATTTAGGTTTTAAAGAAGTTTGGGCAAGAGAAAATATTACTATGTTGAAAAAACGCCTTTAGAACCAGGTCGTTTTTTTTTCACAAGATTTACACATCCTTTTTGTATACTTAAAACTATAGAAAGGATGAAGTCTTATGGAAAAGAAGCTAGATACGTATCTCATTTATTTAATTTATATTTTTGAATTTATTTATACAATAAGTTCACTCTATTTGAATGGTCATGCCATCTCTATAAGTGAAATGATAAAGAAAATGCCTATCTTTGATAATGTTTTTCAAATAGCTTATTGTATGATTTTTATAGTAGGTATTCTTTATGTTTTGTTTCTTCTTTATAAAATAGGACAACATAAAATCATTGATTTAAAGAAAAATACAGGTTTATTGTTTGGAATTATTTTTATAGATTTGGCATTATATAGATGTTTTATTATTCCAATGTTGATCATTTCACCAGCAATGAAGGTTGTTTGTATATGTTTTTTAGTTCATTTACTTATTTATATTAAAAATCGAAAAATTTATATTTTAGGAAGATGAAAGTTTGTGCTTTCATCTTTTTTTCATTTAATCATGATATGATAAAAGCGGTGATAGTTATGAAAAAAATATTAATTGTAGAAGATGATCAAAGTATTGCATCTTCTTTAAAAGAAATGTTAGAGAAGAAAGGATATTTTATAGAGATTGCTGAATCTAAAAAGGAAACTTTAAAAAAAGTCAATGAATATGTTGATTTAATTCTTTTAGATATCCAACTTCCTGATGGTAATGGAATTGATTTATGTAAAGAGATTAAAGAAAAATATGAGATGCCTATTATTTTTTTAAGCTGTTTAAATGATGAAGAAACAATTGTAAAAGGATTAAATGAAGGTGGCGATGATTATGTTTGTAAGCCTTTTGGAATTAAAGAACTCTGTGCCAGAATTGAATGTGCTCTTAGAAAGGTAATAAAACAACAAGGAATCTATTATATAGATGACTTAATTATTGATACTTTAAAACATAAAGTATTTAAAGAAAATCAAGAATTAGAATTGAGTGCTATTACTTTTACTTTATTAGTAGCACTTGTCGAAGGACATGGAAGAGTACTTACAAGGGATTATTTATTGATGATGATTGAAGAGATAACAGGACATGTAGTAGAAGATAATACGTTAACTGTTCATTTAAAAAGGCTCAGAAAGACTTTAGGGGAATATCAAAACCAAAAATATATTGAAACATTAAGGGGTGTAGGGTATCGATGGAAGATATAAAAAAAGAAAAGAATTTTCATATGTATTTCATGGTTTCAATTGTATTAGCTATGTTTATGGAAATATATGCTTTTTTAATGAGATTAAATTTATTGAATATTTTTATTTTTATAAGCTTTATTTTTTATTTGTGGAATCAAAATCATAAAAAGAAACAAATGAATTATTTAATACAATGTTGTGATGCTATTATTGAACAAAAAGATTTTTCGATTATTGATGGTGAATCTAAAGAAAGTCTATTATCTAATAAATTATATGTGCTTAATAAAAGATATCATCAATCATTAGAATCTGTTAAAAAAGAACAACTCAAATTAAAAGACTATATTGAAGATATCTCTCATCAACTAAAAACACCGATTACCTCTATTCGCATACAAACAGAATTGTTACTTGAAGAAAACCAAAATAAAAAGTTGTATTCTATAGAACATCAAATACAACGAATTCAACTTTTAGTCAATGACTTACAAACCATCGCCTTATTAGATTCTCATAATATCCAATATTGTTTTAAAGAATATGATTTACAAACGCTTATTGATGAAATAGAAGAAGATCTAGACTACCTAAATCCGCAAATTCATTTAAATAAAAATATAAAAGTATTATGTGATGAAAAATGGTTTATAGAAGCATTGGAAAATATTATTAAGAATTGTTTAGAAAAAAATTCTACACCCCTTTCTATTTTTGCTTATGAAAATGAAACAACTTTAAAAATGATGATTCAAGATCAAGGAAATGGTTTTAAGAAAAAAGATCTTCCTTTTTTATTTCAAAGATTTTATCGTGGGGAAAATTCAAAAGGGACAGGATTAGGACTTTATATAGCTAAAGAAATAATAGAGGCTCATCACGGTTTTATGAAAGCTTATAATCAACAAGGTGCTTGCTTTGAAATTGTACTTCCTCAAATGAAAATGAAGAAAAAAATCTAATTTCACTTAGTTTTCATGATTGAATCGTAAGATAAAGTTAGAGGAGGAAAGAATATGTCACATACGATCAATATGCTCGCAAAAAGAAATATTCAAAAGTATAAAAAGCATTATCTTATTGTTTTAATCGTTCTTGTAATTGTTTCTACTTTTATTTTTTCAAGTTTTTTTATTGTTGATAATCTGTATCAAATGAAAAAGAACTATCGTATTTCTACCTATGGTTCTTGGTATACACGAATAGAAAATATTGATGAACAAACTCAAAAAGGAATTGAAATCTACAGCAAAGACTATTTTAAAGATATTATTAAATATGGTTATGTAGATTTTCAAGGAAAATATGATAATTACCAAGTAGGTCATATTGAAAAGAATATTTATTCATTGTGTCGAGTAAAAATTATTAAAGGAAGAAAAATACAAAATGATCAAGAAATTTTAATCAATCAAAAAGTTTCTAAAAAGTATAAACTTTATGATCAAATAGAAATAGAAGGAAAAAATTATACGATTGTTGGTATTATACAAACCGCCAATAAAAACTTACCTGATATTTATACAAACTTAGAGACGTATCAAACAAAAGATTATTATTCGAATATGTCTGTTTTATCAGATAATCATTATATTCAATTTAATGATGGAAATAACTATCAAGAAATAGAAATTCATTATGATTATAATCCTTATGGTTATGATCATAATGAATTTCATAATCAAGTAGAAAAAGCAACCAATCAGCTCCAACAAACGTTTGAATTTATTATAATTACACTTTTTGTTTTATTCGCTTTAACTTCTACTTCCCTAAAGAAGAGAATGAAAGAAATGGCTCTTTATCGAGGAATAGGAATGACAACGAATCAATTAATGATGATGGTCATGCAAGAAAACATGCTGATTTCTTTTCTTTCTATTTTAATAGGATTGTTAATAGGTGTATGTGTATCTTTAGGTTATCTCTATCTTCAAAGTAAAACCTATCATACATTTATTTATCAAATTTCATTTAAAGAAATATTATTTTTAGTATTGGTATTGATGAGTTGTATTTTTATAACGATTCTTATTCCCGTTTATTCAAGCTCTAAGAATGCTTTGATAGGTATTTTTGATAGCAAAAAGTTTAATTATATTCAAGTAAGATATAAAAAATTAAAAAAACAAACACTTGCTTCCTTAGCTACGAGAGAGTTATGGGCAAATAAAAGAATGAATATCTGTTTTTATGTATTTGTTTTAATACTTTCTTTATATGGGCTTGTTTATTTCTATCAAGGACATCCTATTCAAACAAAAGATCGAAATGAACAAAGTCAAGTAGAACTTATTAAGGTAACTCAAAAAGAAGCAAATTTATTTTTAAAAGAATTTTCTCAAAATGACATTATTATTAATCATCATTATATTGATGAAGGAATAACTATGACCTATCGAGAAATTCCTCAATCTGTTTATGAACTTTGCCAACTTTATTATTATCAAAGTAATAAAGATGATTTAAAAGGAAGATTTCCCCAAAAAAGTCATGAAATTGTCGTGGGCAATTATTTTAATCATGTTATTCTTTCAAAAGAACGGTATCCAAATCTTAAAGTTGAAGCGAATCAAGTAACTTTTAAAGGAAAGAAATATCGAGTAGAAAGTTCAACATCTTCTTATGATGATCAAGGAAATTATTTAGGAGATGACAATTATGAGATTGCTCTTGATGAAGTAAAACTCAATGAAAAAGTGATAATTGCAGGTGAAGAATATACCATTGTTGGAATCAATGAAAATGAATATTATAATGATTCAATGATTTATATGTTTGAAGATGATTTAAAACGATTCAATACAAGTGATGAATATTATTCGGGATATCATTGGTATCCAATAAAAGATGTTATAAAAGTAGAAAAGTTCATGAAAAAACATTATGAAGCAAGAGTTTATGAAATGGTAACAAGTGATGAACTTTCAGTAAGTTTGTTTTCTACATTAAATATTCCTAAGCATCTTTTAATACTTGCATTAGCTGTAGGTTTTATTTTAATGATGTTTTTAAATTACAATCATATTGAAAATAATTATCAAGATTATCTTATGTATCATATTATAGGTTTAAGTTATCGAGAAATTAAAATAAAACAAGTATGGAAATCAATAAAGATGTTTTTATATACACTTATTCCTTGTGGTTTTTATGAGTTGATTTTATTAAGAGGAAGTATCGATCATTATTTTCCAATAGCGCAATTAATACTTTTAGTAGGGATTATTTTTCTAGTTTATTTATGTGTTTATAATATTCCTTTATTAATTGTTTTAAAAGCACATCAAAATGAAGAAATAAGAAAGGAAGATGACTAATATGAATGTTATTTTAGAAGCGAAAGATATTGTTAAAACATATGGCTATGAAGATAATAAAATCTATGCAACCAATCATATTGATTTACAAATAGAAGAAGGCTCTTTTGTAGCCATTGTTGGAAGAAGTGGAAGTGGAAAAAGTACACTTCTTCATATCTTGGCAGGTTTAGTAAAACCAACAAAAGGAGAAGTTTATTTAGAAGGAAAGTCTCTTTATGAAATGAATGATCATACTTTAACGCGTTTTAGACGAAGAAGAATGGGTTTTGTCTTTCAATTCTTCAATCTTATTTCCACACAAAATGTTTTAGAGAATATAGTTTTACCAATTCATTTAGATGATGGCGAGATTGATGATGATTATTTAAATGAAATTTTATATCTGATTTTTGATTATCCGCATAAACACTATACTTTCAAGCATTTTGAAATATAGGAAAGCACTCATTTTACCACGAATTTACCA
>JABLTQ010024125.1_pt1 | contig 14302 bp, 8 predicted proteins | sample 7160101 | NCBI WGS metagenome assembly JABLTQ01 (sample SAMN14651228, study PRJNA627086) | human gut metagenome | isolation source: feces | host: Homo sapiens
CGGTGCTGCTGCAGTTCACCATGCAAGCGCAGTGAGAAATCTGCTGGAGAGCTCCGGTGTTCGATACATTTATCTTCCACCATATAGTCCTGATCTGAATCCTATTGAAAAACTTTGGTCGAAGGTGAAGGCTTTCCTTCGTAAATTCAAGGCGAGGACGCTGGATGCTCTTCCGAACGCGATACAATGTGCTTTTTAGACAGGTTCGCCTTCTGACTGCTCAGGCTGGTTCCATTCCTGCGGCTATTCGCCTTATTTTTAAAAATTGATATAAATTAAAGAACGATATGACACAACAAAACAGAAAGTGAGGAAAACAATGAAGTTCAAACGCGCATTTTTGATGGAGCCTCATCGCTTTGAGATCCACGAAGTAGAGGAAGAACCGGGGCCGGGCGAAGTGATGATGAAGGTTGCCAGCTGCGGCCTGTGCAACTGGGAGCTGAATTTCTGGGACGGCAACCTGAACTTTATGGGCTACCCCCACAAGCTGGGACATGAGTTCGCCGGTACCGTGGTCAAGCTGGGTCCCGGCTGCACCAAATTCAAGGTAGGGGATAAAATCAGCGCCGTGGCCCGCGGCTTTGGCGGCTTTGCCGAGTACCGCGCCACCCCAGAAGCCTGCTGCGAAAAGCTGGCTGACAACATTGACCCTAAGTACGCTTTGGGCGAACCGCAGAAGTGCATCCTGACCGTGTTGCGCGCCACCGCCCCCCAGGCCGCCGATTACGGTGTGGTGCTGGGTTGCGGCCCCATGGGCATGTGGTGCATTCAGGCATTGGCCGGTAACTATCTGGCCGGGCTGATTGCCATTGACGTGGATGATGCCAAGCTGGAAATGGCCAAGGGCTTTGGCGCAACGGCCACCATCAACAGCAAAAATGAGAACGTGGTGGAGCGCATCCGGGAGATCACTGGCGGTCACATGGCAGACTTTGTGATTGAAGGTACCGGCATCCCCGCGTTGCTGAACGCTGCGCAGGATTACCTGAAAGTTGGCCGCGACAGCCGCCTTGTGCTGATGAGCAGCCACCACGATGTTTGCAAGGAGTTCGACTTCCGCAAGGCCATTGACCGCGGCTTAAAGATTCTGGTTGCTCACCCGCCGATGTCCGAAAGCGAGCCGGAAGATTTCCGCCGCGCGGTGGTGTACATCAACAACGGCACCTTCCAGAACAAGCCCCTGATCACCCACGAGTTCAAATTGAGCGAGATCCAGACCGCATTCGAGACCCTGGAACATAAACCGGCAGGATTTATGAAGGGGATTGTGGTACCGGATTGATAGTTAGGAGTTAGGAGCTGGCACAATCAATTAGGAATGAGAAATGAGGAATTAGGAATTGGAGGCGGAGCAGAGGTTTGCATTAAAAATGTAGGGTAAACGGTAATTTTATTTGTAGGGCGCGATGAGGGTCATCGCGCCGGAGAGAAACTTTTTCGTCATCTGTCTATCACACCCAATCATTCTTATAACTGCCCGTTCATCTAACCTCAAATTACTCATTGCTCATTGCTAATTTCTAATTCTAAAAATCGACTTTTATTTTGCAGAACACTATAAAGAAAGAAGGCATCTCCATGAAAAAGACCACCATCCGTTCGGCGCTTGCAGTTTTGCTGGCGGCATCCACCTTAACGGCCTGCGGCGGCAGCGCAGCTTCCAGTGCGCCTGCTTCTGCAGCGGCGTCCAGCACGGCAGTGGCCCCCGCCAAGCAGTACACCATCGGCATTGCGGAAGCTCAGGCCAACGATGAAACCACCGTGCGCCGCGCTTACCTGGAAAACTACATCGGACCCGCTTACAACGTCAAGTTCATCTTCTCCGAGGTGCTCAAGGATGATGCAGCGACGAAAACATTTATTGAAAACTGCGCTGATGCCGGTGCCGATGCTATCATCGACTTTAAATCCATGTCCGGCCAGATGTGCCAGATCTGCGCCGATAACGATATGGTGTATGCCATCAGCGGCAACTATATTGCGCATCCCGAATTTTTGGAAACCGATTACCCCAACTTTGCGGGCGCGGTCGGTTCCAACAATGCCGAGCTGGGCAGCCTGTTTGGTACCTGGCTGAAAGATAACGTGGAAGCAGATGGCACCGAGGGCTACCTGATTGCCACCGGCATTGCTTCCAGCGGCAACCAGCAGCACATTGAGATCGGTCAGGGCATCCTGAATGGCATTGCCGACAAATACGGCCTGACCTTTGAGCAGGACATTGCCGACCTTGTCACCGTGGCCGAAACCACCAACGCCGCCAACGATAAGGGCATTCTGGTCACCTTGTATCCCGGCTCCCCCAACAAGGAAACCTGGCTGCCCGGCGTTTCTGCCCTGATCCAGACCGGCCAGTACAATACTTTCCTGAGCGCAGGCCAGACCTATAACCAGAGCGCTACCGTGGTTGACGAAGTGGAAAAGAGCTTTGGCATTGACATCAAGGTTGCCAGTGTTGGCGCCCTGGGCCAGACTTTGACGACCGCGTTCAACACCAAGGACCCGTTCGGCAACCCCAGTATTGACCTGGCCACTGTCAAGTCTACCTCCGTTTTGACCAGCGCCCTGTTTGCCATTACTTACAACGCTCTGAACGGTGATGTGCAGACCGCATGCCGCGGCACGGACGGCAAGCCGCTTTACTTTGAATTTGCCAATATGTCCGTTACCAGCGCCGAACAGCTGGCCCAGATGGATGGCTGGGACGATGCTTCTACCGGCAACTGGTGCGCTACCACAGATGTAGTAGACGGCATGCTGACCATCGTGAACCCCGATCTGACCGCAGAAGAGATCAACACCTATCTTGGCACACTGGACTTTGAGACCCTGAAATCCATGATGGGCTGATGAGCCGCAGCCAACCCCATTTTTGCTGAAAACGTAAAGTCGGATTTTCGATAATCACAACCGACTTTCTGGCGGCGGGAAAGCTTTCCCGCCGCTATACTTTATAATAGGTAATAAGAGTAGAAAGGAATATTGCCATGAGGATTTTGTATGTAGATATCGACACCCTGCGCCCAGACCACCTGGGCTGCTATGGTTATCCGCGTGCCACCAGCACCAATATTGATAAAGTGACCGAAGATTCTGTGCGCTTTACCGATGTATATTGTTCCGATGCTCCCTGCCTGCCTAGCCGCGCCGCTTTGATGACCGGCCGGTTTGGTATCCACACCGGCTGCGTAGGCCACGGCGGAGTGAACGCTGAAATGCGTTGGGAGGGCCGCAACCGCGGCATGGCCGATTTCAATGGCCGCTACAACCTGCCCGCCGTACTGCGCCGCGCGGGCATGAAAACCGCCAGCATCAGCAGCTTCCCGGACCGCCACGCAGCGTGGTGGTTCAACGGCGGCTTTGACGAAACCTACAACATCGGCAAGCGCGGCCTGGAACCTGCCCACGAGGTGATCCCTGTAGCGCTGGACTGGCTGGACCGCAAGCGCGATACCAAAGACTGGTTCCTGCATGTGCATGTGTGGGACCCGCACATCCCGTACCGTACCCCGACCGAGTATGGCGAGCCGTTCAAGGATGCCCCGCTGCCTGACCCCTGGATGACCCAGGAGATTCTGGATAAGCACCGCGCCACCAAGCCGGGCGGACATTCTGCCTGCGAAGTGACCGGATATGACAACAAGCCCAACCCCGCTACCCCGCGCCAGCCGGTGGAGATCAAGAACACCGATGATTTCCGCCATATGATCGATGAATACGATACCGGCATCTGGTACGCGGACAAGCAGCTGGGCCTGCTGTTTGACAAGCTGCGCGAGCAGGGAATTTATGACGATATGGCCATCATTATCAGCTCTGACCACGGCGAGGATCTGGGCGAGATGGGCAGCTATTGCGAACACGGCGAGGCCGACTACATCACCACCCACATTCCCCTTATCATCAAGTGGCCCGGCTGCGCCAAGAACATCGTGTCCCATGGCTTCCATTACAATCTGGACCTGCTGCCAACCCTGGTAGACCTGCTGGGCGGCGTTCCGCCCTTCACCTGCAACCCGGTGGTTGGCAATCCCAACCCGGTGGTGTATGATGGTGAAAGCTACGCTGACTGTGTGCGCACCGGCCAGGACGGCGGCCGCGATCATCTGGTCGTCAGCCAGTGCGCTCATGTCTGCCAGCGCAGTGTGCGCTTTGGCGATTATATGTACATCCGCACCTATCACGATGGCTACCACCTGACCCCGGGCGAGGAGCTGTTCAACGTGAAGGAGGACCCGCATGAAATCCACGACCTGGCCGAAGAAAAGCCGGAGTTGTGTTGGCGTGCTGCATGGTATCTGGAACATTGGGTTGCAGACAACATGCTGAGCAACATTTATAACTACCATGAAGACCCGCTGTGGAACGTCATCGCCGAGGGCGGCCCCTTCCACTGCCGCGGCTACCTGAAAGATTACTGCAAGCGCTTGGAAGATACCGGCCGCGGCGATTGTGCCGAAGAGCTGCGCCGCCGCCACAAGGGCGAACTGGACGAGTAAATCCCACCCCGCGGGCCTGGCCCCGAAACAAGGAGGTTTGTATGGCAAAGCGACCACACATCATTATTTTTAACCCGGATGAAATGCGCGGCGATGCGCTGGCCCATCTGGGCAACCCGGCATCTATCACCCCAAATCTGGACGCTTTTGCTGCCAACGAGGCGGTATCCTTTGGGCAGGCATATTGCCAGAATCCCGTCTGCGTGCCCAGCCGGTGCAGCTTTTTTACCGGCCTGTATCCCCATGTGCGCGGCCACCGCACCATGAGCCACCTGCTGCGCCCCGGTGAGACCAGCATGCTGAAAGAGCTGAAAGAGGCCGGTTATTACGTTTGGATGAACGACCGCAACGACCTGACCGCAGGCCAGATCCCCGGCTGGACGGAAAGCCATGCGACCGAAATTTATTACAGCGGCCAGAAAAAGCAGGGCCCCGGTAATGTGAACCCCGACCAGCGCGGGGAGCCCGGCAACAAATATTATTACTCCCATTATGAGGGACAGCTGAAATGCAACGCCGAGGGCAAGAACTATAACGGCGATGACGAAGTAGTGGATGCCGCTATCGAGCGCATCCATAACCGCCCGGCCGACCAGCCGCTCTGTATGTTTCTGGGCCTGGTTTATCCCCACACGCCGTACCGGGTGGAGGAACCGTATTTTTCCACCATTGACCGTGCCAAGCTGCCCAAGCGGGTCCATGCAGATGACTGCACCGGCAAGCCCCTGATGGAGGCGGAGATCCGCAAGTATGCCGGAATGCAGGACTTTACTGACGCCGACTGGGACGAATTGCGCGCCGTATATCTTGGCATGTGCATGAAGATCGATGTCCAGTTCGGCAAGTTGGTTGAAGCTTTGAAAGAAGAGGGCATTTACGATGACTGTGCAATCTTCTTCCTGAGCGACCACGGCGATTTTACCGGCGATTTTGACCTGCCGGAAAAGGCGCAGAACTGCTTTGAGGATTGCCTGACCCGCGTGCCGCTGCTGATCAAGCCGCCGAAGAATATTCCGCTGGACCCCGGCATCAGCAACAGCATGGTGGAGTTGGTGGATTTTTACGCCACGGCGATGGATCTGGCGGGCGTGCAGCCCACCCACACCCACTTTGGCCACAGCCTGCGCCCCGTGTTGGCGGACCGCAGCGCCAAGGTGCGGGATTACGTTTTCTGCGAGGGCGGCCGCCAGCCGGGCGAGACCCACTGCGATGAATACCACCGCAACAGCAAGAATGGCAAAGGCGCCCCGACCACAACGGTCTACTGGCCCAAGATGAAAGCTCAAAGCGAGGACGATGCCCACGCCAAGGGCATTATGATGCGCGATGAGCGGTACAAGTACATCAGCCGTACGGTAGGCAAAGATGAGTTATATGATCTGCAGGCCGACCCGCAGGAGATGACAAACCGCATTGATGACGAGAGCCTAGCCCCCGTGGTGGTGGATATGCAGCGCAAGATGCTGAAATGGCTGGAAGCCACCGATGATATCGTGCCCTTTGAGCTGGACGAGCGCTTTACCCCTGAAATGCTGTGGGCGCGGGTGCGCGGCCTTGTGCCCCCGGAAAAGGAAGCCGAAGTGCGCAAGATGATTGCCGATGGCACTCCGTTCCCGGTTTTGATGGGCTACTGCCATTCGTTAAAGTAAATACATTCTCTCCAAGCGCTACCGTACCGCTGTTTCCAGGCGGGTTTTGCGGGAGCGCTTGTTGTGCAGTTAAAAATTTTTGAAAGTAGGAATGAAAAATTAGCAATTAGGAATTTGAGGTCAGTTGAAGTTTGTGCTGTAGGGCGAGATGCCCTCATCCCGCCGTGAAAGAACGTATTATATACCATTAAGTCTGTGGCAGGGAACGGTCTTGCCCCCCTACAGCTATTTCTATGGTTCATCGTTTTTTTCAAATACCAACCAGCCTAATATTTCCTGAGCGGCGCTTTTGTGCCGCGATCCACCAACATCATTCTTTTTTAATTATTCATTCCATTCCTAATTCCTCATTTCTAATTGCTAATGATCCAGCGTTTCTCGTTTTACTCCTAACTGTTATCGTTCCCATTATAAACACATCTTTCATACATTTGTGTTATAATGCACCCATTATACAATCTATACCCCAACCAACAATTACCCTTGCGGAGGAATTGCTGTGGAATTGGATAAAAAAAGTTTTTCGATCCGCCGGCATATCACGCTGGTGCTGACCCTGCTCACGGTGCTGATCGTGCTGCTCATCGGCGTGTGCGTGGCGGTGGTGCGGGAACAAAGCCGCATCCGGCTGACCAGCGCGGCGGATTCTTATTTAAGCCTGCTGACCCGCACGCTGGAAAACCAGCTTGTCATCCAGGAATCCTATATCACCAGCCAGGTGCTGAACAGTGAGGAGCTGCACCGCCTTGGCTTTGGCGAGGGCCACACCCAGGCATACCTGGACAGCTATAAGCTGCACACCGGGTTTTCGTCCGCTATGGCTGCGGGCAATGATGTCACCGCCCTTTACCTGTACAGTGAGCCGAACTCCATTTTGATGAGCGAGTACGCCACCGCCCAGGCTGGCCGCCCCACCGAGACCCAGATCCAGAAAACCAACCTGGAAGAGACCCTGCGCAGCATGGTGGACGCCAAAACGTTGAATGATGAGCGCTGGACACCGTATGTGGTGTCCGGCCAGCAATACTGGGTGCGGGCTGTGCACTATTATGGTGCATGGCTGATTTCGGTGGTCAACCTGGACCGGCAGTGCAGCCAGGCAACGGACGGTATGCTGGCGTTTGCCCAGCCGGACGGCGTGCTGCTGGCCGGTACCCGGCCCGAAGAGGGCGAGCTGTCTCATTACATCAGCCTGACAGCTGAAACGGAAGGCTTGGTACTGGAATATTATGTGCCTAGCACTGATATGGACCTGGATAATGCAATGAACCTTGCCCTTGCTGTGGGCATTACGGCAGTGCTGGCGGCGATTTGCTTTGTCATCTGGTACCTGTGCAGCAATGTGGTGCACCCGCTGGATGCTTTGGTCGACGCCATGCGCCGCATTTCGGCGGGCGACCTTTCGGTGCGTGCTGACTGGAACCCGGTCAACCTGGAGTTGCAGCAGGTGAAAGAAGCGTTCAACGTGATGCTGAACGAGATTGAAACCCTGAAAATTGAGCAGTACGAGCAGAAGTTGGATGCCGAGCGCCAGGAAATGGCCGCCCTGAAAATGCAGATCCGCCCGCACTTTTTCCTGAACAACTTAAAGCTGATCTATGCGTTGGCAGAAACCGGCCAGACCCAGCAGATCCAGCGGATGATTTTACTGCTGTCCAAACATCTGCGCTATGTGATGGATTACAAGCGGGAAACGACCTCGCTGCGGGACGAAACAAACTTCTGCCAGAACTATATGGAGATGACAGGCATTGGGCAAAAATTCCCGCCAATCTGCCGTGTTACCGTCAGCCTGGATCTGCAGGAAATGCAGCTGCCCGCCATGACGCTGCTGACCTTGGCAGAAAACAGTGTGAAGCACGCCACCCGCCCGGACCGCCCGCTGACGGTGCAGATTACCGCAAAAAGCCTGCCGATGGAAGGGGAAAAGCTGGTAAACATTACCGTGCGGGATAACGGCGATGGATTTCCCGAAGAAGTGATGAAAGAACTGAACTCCGGCAAACAGATGGCCACCGGCCACTATGGCCTGACCAACGTGCAGCGGCGCTGTGCCCTGTTGTTTGGCCCGGATTTTGCCATGACCTTTACCAACGCTGCAGCGGGCGGCGCGGTTGTAGAAATGTATATCCCGCTGCCGGATGCCGCCGAGGAAGCAAAAGAGGAGGAAAAGCATGAAACTGTTGATCGTGGATGATCAGCCCGGCGTAACCGAAGGGCTTTGCCACGGCGTAAACTGGGCCCAACTGGGGTTCAGCCAGGTACAGGCTGTCAACAGCGTAAGGGAAGCCCGCGCCGCCATGCTGAACACGGTGCCCGATGTGATGCTGTGCGATATCGAAATGCCGGAAGAAACCGGCCTGGAGCTGTTCAAGTGGGTCAAGAAGCAGGGCTTTGCCACCCGGTGCATTTTTTTAACGGCCCACGCCAAGTTCAGCTATGCGCAGGAAGCCATGCACCTGGGCGCGTTCGATTATATCATCCAGCCCGCACCCTATTCCGAAATCAGCCAGGTGACAGCCCGCGCAGTGAAAGATGTGCAGGCCAGCCGCGATCAGAAAGAGCTGACCCAGATGGGCCGCGCGTTCAACGAGCAGGCGCAGGCCATCACAGCCCAGGCGATCCGCGCGTTTTTGAGCCGCCAGCACAACGAACGGGATGTCAAAACCTTGCAGGGGCTGGGGATTTTCCCCCGCAGTGACCGGAACGGCTACCTGGTGTTGATCCATATCCTGCGGTGGGAGCCGACTGCAGACCACTGGGAAAAGCAGCTGCTTGCTGTGGCGCTGAACAACATTGCCGCTGAAACTTTTGCGGTACATTCCGAACTTTCGCCCATTGCCTCGGTGGATGAACACTCTTACGCTATGCTGCTGCAAAATACTGCGGGCGAGGAGATGGATCTTGAAGGGATCATGCGCCAGCTTATGTATATCAGCAATGTGGCGCAGCAGTACCTGCGGTGCAGCATGGCGTTCTATCTGGATGATAAACTGCCTGTGCCCAAGATGCCTGATTTGTGGGAAAAGCTGCTGCACATGCAGGGCGAAAATGTAACACTGCGCAGCGGGGTGTTCCGCCTGAAAGAAGCCCCGCGCCAGCCGCATATCTTCCGCGTGCCGCAGATCCGCACCTGGAACACCCTGCTTAAAGATGGCTACCCCGAAGCCGTAAAGCAGGAGGCCATGACCCTGCTGGATGAAATGTCTGCCCGCGGCGAGATGAACGCTGATTCACTGCGCAGCTTTTATCAGGACTTCATGCAGATGATCTACTTTACCGTGGGCGGCAGCGAGGAAAAGATTCACGAGCTGTTCTACCAGCCCGAAGCATTGGAATTATACCGCAACGGCATGAAATCAGTGGACGAGATGAAAGCCCTGATCCGGTATGTGACATCCTCCTGGACAGAGCACAAGAGTGTGGATGAATCCAAAGAGCTACTGGACAAGCTGAAGCAATATATTGATGAGCACCTGGAAAGTGAGTTGCGCCGCGATGAGCTGGCCGAATATGTTCATCTGAACCCTGACTATCTGACCCGCCTGATGAAAAGGCAGACGGGCTACAGCCTGAAAGAATATGTGACCCGCCGCAAAATGGAAACCGCCCGCACCCTGCTGCGCACCACAACGCTGCCGGTCGGCTTTATTGCAGCCAAGCTGGGGTACAATAATTTTTCGCATTTTTCCTATACCTATAAAAAGATCATGGACGTTACCCCGCAGGAGGAACGCCACACGGAGGAGAAATGAAGCTGAAACTGTATCATGCGGCGGCAGCTGCCGCAATAGCACTTAGCGTTATGCTGCTGACCGCCTGTGGCAGTCCCAAGCAGGCGGACCCGCTGCCCATTATCAAGCTGCGCACGGTAGGGTCCTCTTCCGAAGCCGCGTGCCAGCGCATTGGCGAAGCATTGAGCGAACTGACCGCGGAAAAGTTTGGATTTACGGTAGAGATCTCCCAACAGTCCACCACCAACTATAATGCAGAACTGGAACGCGAACTGCTGCTTGGCAAAGAACCCGACGTTTTTTGCTATACGGACGCCGAAAATATGTTCAGCCTAGCCGCGGATGGCACTACCGAACCGCTGGATGATTGGCTGGAAGAGTTCCCAACGCTGAAAGAAGCTGTGAGCCAGGACCGCTGGAACTGCATGCGGTACGATGGCAAGTTGATTGCCGTGCCGGGCAATAATCCATCTGCGGTGGCCATCGGCTTTGAGGCACGCACCGATGTTCTGGACGAGTTGGGCATCGATGCGGCAAGCATCCAAACTATGGAAGATATGCACGCCCTGCTGCTGGCTGCCAAACAGCAAAACCCCAGCAGCGTACCGCTGGTACCACACTTTGGCCAGACCCTGATGATGCTGGACTGTGACCCTCTGAACAACGGCCTTGGCGTGCTGCTGCACAACACCGGCACCGAGGTGGTAAACCTGTACGATACCCCGGAGTATGAGGAACTGTGCAATCAGATGCACCAGTGGTATACCGAGGGTCTGATTTTGAGAGATGCCCCCCTGACCAATGCGCCCAACACCCGCCTGATGCAGATGTATGGCGGGGTTGCATTCTCCCACCGCGTTGCGGAGCAGAACGTTGTCAGCGTAACACGCAGCACCAAACAGCGTCTGACCAGCATTACGCTGGGTAGCAAGCTGCAGAACACCAGCGTTTTGAACATTGGGTGGTGCATTTCCTCCCGCAGTGAACACAAGCGCGAAGGGATGCAGCTGCTGCAATACCTGTACACCGACCGCGAGGCCGCAGACCTTTTGCTGTACGGCGTGGAGGGTGTGGACTACCGCCGCCTGGATGCTGACCATGTGACCAATATTGACGAGCTGCCCGCCAACGAGTGGAGCACCGTCCATTGGGGTCAGCCCAACTGCCAGGCCGCCAGCACCTGGGTGAATGCAGACGGAACCGAGGTGGGATACATCGGCCCGACGGACGTGATAACCTCCGAAGCATATGGCTTTACCTATACTCCAAAAATCGAGCTGCGCCCCACGGTGAACAGCTGCCTGGAAATTGTGCGCAAGTATAACAATGCGCTGCTCAGCGGCTACCTGGACCCCGAAGAAGCGCTGCCCCTCTTCCGTTCCGAACTCCACGCTGCCGGTATTGATAAGGTGATTGCGGATAAGCAATACCAGCTGGAGCGATGGAAAGCGAAAAATAGTTAGAAAGCTGTTAGGGTGTATCTGCAATTAGAAATGAGCAATTAGGAATTTGAGGTGGAGCAGGGGATGCTGCGGATTTGCAGTGTCCCCGCTGCCCCATCGCGCCGGGGAGAAACGTAAATGCTTTGCCGCAAACCTACAAACGATTTGTAGGGGACGATGCTTGTCATCGTCCTGCGGGCTTTGTGGCATTGCAAATCATAGCATTTGTAACGCAATCGCTTGTAGGGCATGCTTATCCGACCACGATGAACGCTTATTCTGGCGTATATTTTTAACGCATAACCCACCTAATATTTCTGAGCAGCGCACCGCAGTCTGCCACCATTATTCTTTATTCATTGTTATTTATTTTTTAAGCCAATCAGCAAAAAGCAGGGCCCGGTACGGAGTTTGCACCGGGTCCTGCCTTATTTCATTTACTCATTGCTAATTACTAATCGTTTTACGTCGTTTTGCCTTGCCGCACCAACAGACTTATCCTTCCAACCCAAATCCATACTCATAATAATTTCCCGCAGCATCGCGGTAAGCATAGGCTTTGCCGTTCTCGTCTTTGAGGGAATCGGGCATATAGCGATCTTTGTCGTAACCGGGCACATCGTTGGGGCTGATGCAAACGCCGTCGGCGTTCACGGCCAGCACGGCATCCCCGCGGGGCAGTGTGAGGGGCAGCTTGCCGGTGGGGGCAAAACAGCCAAAAATAACATCCAGCGTAGCAGAACGGTAGGTGTCAAACCCGGCCAGCAGCACATCGCACAACGGCTCTACATTGCCCAGCTGCCAGGCCAGCGTTATGTTCACATTGGTGATGACTTTGCCGCCGTTTGCGTGTACCGATGCGGCAATCTCAGCCAGCCGTTTTCCCCCATGCAGCGTGGTTTCTGTGTGGGTGTCGGCCATCGGCTTGCCGTTCGCATCTACATTGCAGACCGTCTTGTCCTCACAGATATCCAGCTCCAGATAGCCGGGGGTGGCGTTAAAATATTCGCCGGAGGAGGGAGAGACAAACAGCAGGGCAAAATCCGCCTGGGCGGGGTCATCCACCAGGGTGCAGGTATCGGCCAGCTCTTTGCGCAGCGCGGCAGTGGAATCCGCGGCGTGCTTGGCGTTTTTCAAAAATGCTTCGGCATAGATTTTTTTGTTCGCGCGCTTGTCGGCGGTCAGGGGCAGGGTACCGTCATTTTTCAACAGCACCACGCTGCGGCGATGGGCATCCGCGGCGGCTTCCCAATCGCTGGGGGTGGCCACAATGCGTGCGGCTTCGTCCGGGTCGCGGTAGGGGTTCTCAAACATTCCCAGGGCAAACAGTTCCGTCAGGGTGCGGGCCACGGCACGGTCCAATGCTTCATCCGTCAGGGTTAGTTCCTCTTTGGCAAAGCCTTCCGGAAGGGGGTGGGTTTCATAATAACCATTTTTGCCGCGGTTGTAGGCTTCCATGCCGGCTTCGTTATCAAACAGGCCGCTGATGATATCCACGCCTGCATTGGCCACGGCAAAGCCGATGCGCTCCGGCACATCCAGCATCTCAACGCCCCAGGCCATGTTGTGGGCAATGCCGGTATCGGAGTTGATGTAGCCGTCAAAACCCATCTGACCGCGCAGCATAGTATCGATAAAATACTTGTTGTAGGCGAAGCCATAAGGTTTCATTTCCACGGTATTGCCTGCTAGATCATGCTGCACCGCACTTTTTGATGCTGCGGGCTTAGAATAATACGGCATAATGGAAGAAGTTCCCGCCTTGACGGCCGCGGCAAACGGCGGCAGGTGGTAGGTTTCCAGGCTGCCGGGGGTGGCGTACACGTTCCACTGGCCCGCAGCGTAATGGGGGTCAAAGCCATTTTCGCGCGCGCCGCCGCCCGGGAAGTGTTTGGTCGTTACCGCAACGCCATCCTCGGTCACACCATGGTCGCTGCCCTGAATACGGGGGATAATATGGGCCATAATCTCGCTGATCAGGGCCGGATCCTCGCCAAAAGTACCGTAGGTACGCTGCCAGCGCGGGTCGGTCACAGCGTCCGCCATGTACATATAGCCTTTGCGCAGGCCGCAGGCGTTCCATTCGCGGCGGATGGTATCGGCAAACTTGTCCACAAGATCAATGTTGTTGCCCTTAACGGCGGCAATGCCCAAGGTACCAGGCCAGGTTGCCAGCACGCCGCCCGCATCGTTCATTCCGAACACCAGCTCGCCATTCTCGTTGCGGGAGTTGGATGCCGCTGCCACAGGGATAAAGTGCTCGCACTCCTCGCACACTGCATCCGCCTGGTTCATCCAATCAGCCAAATCGGCGGGGGTGGCGTTGGCACGCAGGATAACATGGCGGTTGAACCAGTCTTTGAGCAGGGGAGAGGTGCCGGGCAAGTACTGCTCGCCGAAAATTGTCTTGCCGCGGAATTCGCCCTCATCCAGAATGCCTGTCTCGTCAGTCTTTTTCTCAATATCTTTATATAAGTCCGCCATGGGGCCGGTGATGGGGTACTTGGCCATCCGCCAGTCCGAAATGAACAGCTGGGCGATCTTTTCCTTCACGCTCAACGTTTTAACGTAAGCCGCTGCGCGCTCGGCCGGGCTGTTGCGCCAGTCGTTGACGGGGGACAGCGTTCCGGTGCCGTCAATATCCTTGAAGGTCAGGCCGTCCTGTTCCAACACCCTGCGGTTAACGGTGGACACTACCGGCCCATTGGGGTTGCGGTAAATCTTGATGTTGTCAGATGCTTTTGGCATGGAGAGCTCCTTTCGGTATTGCCCTAATTTCCAATAGAATCCAAGATCGCGGGCACACCGCAAAAGGATGTGCCCGCGTAGGAGAGGAGGTGTTGAACTGTTAAAGGCAGGAAATGTTATTTATCGCCCTTGGGCAACACCGCACAATTCCCGCCTGACGGCTTAAGCACCGCTCCGGCGGCTGCGGCACGGCATCTGCGTTGCCAAAATGCTCGATAATACACAAA
>JABLTQ010075497.1_pt1 | contig 14208 bp, 10 predicted proteins | sample 7160101 | NCBI WGS metagenome assembly JABLTQ01 (sample SAMN14651228, study PRJNA627086) | human gut metagenome | isolation source: feces | host: Homo sapiens
ATACCCAGCGCCTTGCCGATGGTCTTGTAGCTGGGGTAGCACTGGTAGGTTTCTCTGTCCTCGATGCTCAGCAGATAGCAGTAGATGGAGATCTCTGGGTAGCTGAGACCAATGTGAAAAACTTCGTTTGGAACCTTGAAATAGTTTTTGTCGGGATCTCGTTTGGGCCACTGTTGAAACTTCATATAGCACCTCCCGTATGCTCCTCCACCCACTGCATGAATTTGTCCTTCGGCATCACCATGCAGTTGCTCACACGCAGCACCGTGAAGTCCGGTTGGTACATCAGTTCATACCCACTGGACGGTGATGTGCCCAGCACCCTTGCCTTGTTGTGGTTTTTGTAGACAGATTCTTTCATTTCAAATTCTCCTTTGCAAAAAAGTAAGGACATCAGCGGCGGTACTGTTGTCCTTCTGCTTGTATTGTGTCGGAGATTTTGGTAGACTGAGAAAAAGGTGTGACCATTTATTTTTCAGGTGGGACAATTTTAAGAGGGGGTGGAGCTCATATGTATGGAGAGATCGTATTTTATACGCACGGCAGCACAATTGAGTACGGCGGCGAAATCTTCCCGGCCGGGGAATTGACTGCTGACATATTGAACTTTGCTCCCGAGGACTATCCCCCCATCCAGCGTCTTTTGGACCGCATGAAGGAGTTATCCAAGCAGTATGAGGACACATTGGATCGAGGCGTGTGGTGGGAACTGAACAATCAATTTATTGAGCTGCGCAGCCAGTTGATGCGGTATCGGGTGTTTCAGATCCTGCTGAAAGAGGATGACCAATTTCTCAACGAAACCCAGCAGTACACGGAGAGTTACTCCTTTTTCACCGACGAGGAAATGGATGAGCAGGAGTGCTCCAAGGATCGGTGGTTTGAGATGTACCGGCAGAAGGAAGAGGAGGGCTGGACGCCGCCTTTTCTCCTCATCGTAGATGGCAGCCGAGAGGACAAGTGGCGGTACTACAAACTGCAGATGGTCCGCTACCAGCGATACATCGACGATGTTATTGTGTTCAACCCCACCATCCATAACTTCATCAACTTTCTTCTCTCCAAATTGAAACGGAACTCCCCGGAGGAGTACGCCGCCGCACTGTATCAGTTTTATAACGATGAGCGTCTGGTGGAGAAGCTGATCGTGAACCCAACCAGCCTGGAGCGCCCCTTCTATCAGAAGTACGATCCCTGCGTGGTGAGTTATCTGCCCAGGGAGCTGCCCGACGGGACCTTTGCCATCGCTCAGGAGCACACAACGGACAGTTTACAGATGCTGCTGAAGGCTGACTTCATGACAGCACTGAACGCCGGACATAATATTCGCCGCTGCATTGTCTGCAAAAAATATTTTCTGGTTCGCACCGGTGTCCACGCCCTCTACTGTGAGGGACGCTGCCCGTTGGATGAGCGCTTCACCTGCAGGCAGTATGGCAGCTATGACATTCAAAAAGAACTGGCACGGGATGTACCAAAAATCAAGGCCAAGATCACTGCCTTTAACCGTATCCGAAAGGATTATCAGCGGGGAATCATCACAGAGGAGGAAATGCGGCGGCTGAAGGATGCCGTGCGAGACAGGCTGTTTGACGCATTGAGCAGTCCTGATATCTCCAGTGAAGATTTTGAGCGTTCCATCTCCTCTCAGCATCTTTATCCGATTTGCAGAGTGACCCGTCAGGCCAATCCCCGGGGCCGTCCCCGCAAAGCGAAGGACGGTGACGGCGCATGACCAACGAGGAACTGTTGGAGCAGATCTCCAACGGTGATGATGCGGCTCTGGCCAAGCTGTCCCTGATGAACACAGGCCTGGTCAAGGAGCGTGCCCGGTTGATTGCCCGCCAGTATCACTGCCTGCGGCAAACCAAATACGGCGGTCTGAGCGATTACGCAAAAGAAACGCTCTCCGAATTGGAGAGCGTGGGAAAGCTGGCACTGGTGGAGTGCGTTCGGGCCGGTGGCTATGACGCGGAGAAAGGCCGCTTCACCACCTATGTCACCCCGTTTCTGGACGGAGCCATGCGGCGGCATCTGGAGTGCAGCATGGGGACGCTTGCACTGGATCGGGACAGTATGGGGCTGGTGCGAAAGGCACAGCGTCTTTATTATCAGGAAGGAAAAGAACCCAGTGAGATCTGTGCGTCACTTGGCATTCCTTTTCGTGCTGTCGTCAGAGCGATTACCTACCCCACACATTTCTTCTCTGTCTATGATTTGCAAGGCCCGGACGGGGACGGCGATATTCTTGAGCGGCTTGCGTCAACCCGACTATTCGGATCTGCAGAAGATGCGGTGATCCGCATGGTAACTATGGAATGTTTGCGGGAAGAGTTTTTGCGGCTTTCCAAGAAAGAGCAGGACATTCTGGGTCGCTATTTCGGCGTATACGGTTTTCCCAAGGCAGACCTACGGGAGATCGCCGTGCGAAACCGCATGAAAGAGCCCGGCGTGGAGAAAGCCAAGGATCAGGCTCTGAAACACCTGCGGGATCGGTGCCGGGATAGTTTTGCCTGGAAACTCCGTCGGGCCAGGAGAATGGTAGCGCAGGCGGAACCGATATCATCCAACTTCGTCCCGCATTCCGCATGGTGGGAAGAAAAATAATCTCCTCCTTGTATTGTTTTCAGCGGCGCAGTTTTTGTAGTCCTGTTTATCGGACTGTTGCTGTAATAGAATATTTTATAATGGAGTTTCGCCTATTTCTGTGCTATCTTGTATGTGGAATATTCTGTAATATATAGCGGATAAAAATGAGGGCTTTGTACTACTGCGGAGGGAGCGGGAATGAAAATTATCAATAATATCACGGAAAAACTATCCGATGATTTGCAGGTGGAGATTGCTCCCCACAGCAAAGTATCCATCGCTGCCGCCTGTTTTTCCATCTATGCCTATGAAGAACTAAAAGACCAGTTGGAGAAGGTGGACGCGCTGCGATTCATCTTTACTTCTCCTTCGTTTCTCTCCGAACCGACCGCGAAAGAGAAACGGGAATTCTATATTCCCCGCCAGGCACGGGAAAAAACACTGCATGGCAGCGAGTTTGAGATCCGCCTGCACAACGAGTTTACGCAGAAAACCATCTCCAAAGAATGTGCCGATTGGGTACGCCGGAAAGCACAGTTCAAATCCAACTGCACCGATGAGACAATGCCGGGCTTCCTTGCTGTGGACAGTGAGCACCCGGTGGCGTATGCTCCCATCAACGGCTTCACCCGAGCAGATTTGGGGTGTGAGCGTGGCGGCAATATGTTTAGCATGATCCAGCAGCTGGATGCGCCGGAAAGCAAGGCCTATCTGCAACTGTTCGATCAGCTTTGGGCAGATAAGCGGCGGATGCAGGATGTAACGGAGCAGGTGCTGGAGCGGATCACCACCGCCTATCAGGAAAACAGCCCGGAGTTTCTCTACTTCTTTGCGCTCTACAATATCTTTAACGATTTTCTGGAGAATGTCAGCGAGGACGACCTGCCAAACGAAGCAAATGGTTTCAAAGACAGTTTGGTCTGGAACAAACTCTACACCTTCCAAAAGGATGCCGTGCTGGCCATCATCAGCAAACTGGAGCAGTATAACGGCTGCATCCTTGCCGACAGCGTGGGCTTGGGAAAGACCTTTACCGCCCTGGCTGTTATCAAGTATTACGAGAACCGCAACCTGCGGGTGCTGGTGCTCTGCCCCAAAAAACTCAGCGATAACTGGATGACCTACAAGGCCAACTATGTGAATAACCCCATCGCCGGTGACCGCCTGCGGTATGATGTTCTCTACCACACTGACCTGTCCCGCAGCAAGGGATTTTCCGGCGAACTGGACCTCTCCAAAATCAACTGGAGCGCCTATGACTTGGTAGTCATTGACGAGTCCCACAACTTCCGCAACGGAGGCAGCAGCCACAGCGACGAGGGGAAATATAACCGCTACGATGCCCTGATGGAGAAAGTCATCCGTCCCGGTGCCCGCACCCGTGTGCTGATGCTCTCGGCCACCCCCGTCAACAACCGCTTCTATGACCTCCGCAACCAGTTGGCTCTGGCCTATGAGGGCAACAGCAAGGCATGGCGGGACAAGCTGGACACCACCCGTTCGGTGGAGGAGATCTTCCGCAACGCGCAGAAATCGTTCAATACCTGGAGCGAGTGGGATGTGGAGCTGCGCACCACCGACAAACTCATGCGGATGCTGGACTTTGATTTCTTCGAGATCCTGGACGCCGTCACCATCGCCCGCTCCCGGCGGCACATCGAAAAATACTACAATGTGGGCGAGATCGGCAAATTCCCTACCCGCCTGCCGCCCATCTCCAAGCGCCCGCCTTTGACCGATTTAAGCGATGCCATTACATACAGCGAAATCTATGACTTGCTGCTCAGCCTGACCCTGAGCATCTATACCCCCTCCAACTACATCCTGCCCAGCCGTATGGAGAAGTACGCCGACCTGAACCACGAGGGAAAGAACAGCCTCACCCAGGTGGGTCGTGAGCAGGGTATCCGCCGTCTGATGAGCATCAACTTGCTCAAGCGCCTGGAGAGCTCCGTCCACTCCTTCCGTCTGACCTTGAAGCGCATCCAGGACTTGATCTGCTCCACCCTGGACACCATCGCCCACTACGATCCCAGCCTGACTCTGGAACTCAACGACCTGACCAGCACGGTGGACTTCGATGCCGATGACCAGGAGATGGACCTGTTCACTGTGGGCAAGAAGGTAAAAATTGCTCTGGAGGACATGGACTATGTGACCTGGCAGCACGATCTGGAGGAGGACTTCAACACCCTCTATGTGCTGGTCAATATGGTGGCCGACATCACCCCGGAGCATGACAGCAAGCTGCAAATGCTGCTTTCCACTATTGCAGAGAAAATCGACCACCCCATCAACCCCGGTAATCGGAAGGTGATCATCTTTACCGCCTTCTCTGACACAGCGGAGTATCTCTACGACCATGTCAGCACTTTTGCCCAGGACAAGTATGGCTTGCACACTGCTCTGGTCACTGGCTCTGTAAGCGGGCGCACTACGGTGCCGAAATTCAAGGCCGATCTCAACAATGTACTGACCTGTTTCTCCCCCATCTCCAAGGACAAGGCGGCCTTGATGCCGGACGGCCCGGATATTGACCTGCTTATTGCCACCGACTGTATCTCCGAGGGCCAGAACCTGCAGGACTGCGACTGCCTTATCAACTACGACATCCACTGGAACCCGGTGCGGCTGGTACAGCGGTTTGGCCGTATCGACCGTATCGGCAGCCGGAATGAGCAGATCCAGCTCATCAACTTCTGGCCGGATATGCAGTTGGACGACTACATCAACCTGAAGGCCCGGGTGGAGACCCGCATGAAGGCTCTGGTCATGACCTCCACCGGCGACGACAACCTGCTCTCCCCCGAGGAGCAGGGCGACCTGGAGTACCGTAAAGTCCAGCTTCAACGGCTCCAGACCGAGGTGGTGGATCTGGAGGACATGGGCGCCGGCGTGTCCATCACCGCCCTGGGCCTCAACGAGTTCCGCATGGAGCTAATGGAGTACGCCAAGACCCACCCCGAGCTGGAGAACTCTCCTGGCGGCATCAGCGCCGTGGCGGCGGCCACGCCGGATGCTCCGGCTGGCGTTGTGTTCATTCTGAAAAATGTCCACAACGAGGTGAACATCGACAACCGCAACCGGCTTCATCCCTATTATCTGGTCTATCTGACCGATGACGGCGTCACCGTCCACGACCACCTTTCGCCCAAGGACACCCTGGACGCCATGCGGCAACTGTGCCGTGGCAAGGACAAGCCCATTGAGGAGCTGTACCGGGCCTTCAATCAGGAGACCGATGACGGGCGGAATATGGCCGTCTATTCCAGTCTGCTGGAGGATGCGGTTCTGTCCATTCTGGACACCAAGGAGGACAGTGACTTGGACAGCCTGTTCCGGGCGGGCGGCACCTCGGCTCTGCTCAGTCAGGTGTCCGGGCTGGATGATTTTCAGCTTGTTTGTTTCCTTGTCGTCCGATAAAATGGAGGTAATACCATGCTGGACTTTCCTAAATCAACGGCTTTTGGCCGCCGATTCCCCAAGCAGAAATTCTATGAAAATCTGGAAGTATCCGCTGAGGTCAAACGGCTTTTCGTGGAGCAGGTGAAGCTGATTACCTGGGCCAACAAGCTCTCCCCCGAGACCATGAACATCGCCCCCGGCCAGATGGTGCGGGAGATCGAGGTGTTCCGCCTGACGCTCCAGGGGCAGGAACTGGACGGACGGGTGCTGGAGCTGATGGACAAGCAGATTCCCTACCACATTCTGTTTCTGCTGGGGCGGCCCGACGGCAGCGTCCGGCTCCATGTGACCTATAAGGAGGCCAGCCAGAGCGGCAGCAACGCCTTCCAGCTCCGGCAGAGTTATCAAACGGAGTGGATGCGGCCCGAGGGCTTGTTCCTGAATCTCTCTGCCCTGGATATGGATGCCCTCTATGAGAGCATCGTCCGACAGATCGCCGGGGATGCCATCGACGCGCCCCAGGGCGAGAGTCTGAAAGAGGCGGTGGAACAGACCCAGCAGCGGGAGAAGCTGGAAAAGCAGATCGCCCAGCTGAAAGCGAAGATGAAGAAGGAAAAGCAGCTGGGGCGGCAGATGGAAATTAGAAGAAAAATTAAAGATTTGGAGAAGGACATCTAACATGCGCAAGAAGATCATTGGGAAATGCCGGCTATGTGGAAAAGAAAATGTCGAATTAACATTTGAACATGTTCCCCCAGAAAGTGCATTTAATAATCAACGCGTTCAACTAATAAATAGATCTGATGCGTTAGAATGTTTTATAAATCCGGATAAGGGAATTGAAGATATAGATAAATTACATTATGTAGATCAACAAAGAGGGGATGGGGGATATTATCTTTGCGATCAATGCAATTCTAAAACCGGAAAATGGTATGTCAAAGCATATTCTGAGTTTATTAAAAATGCAATGAGAGCAATTGCTCCTAATGACATTAAACATGGGGAATGCTTTGAGTTAAAAGCAAAGGAAATTTACCCATTATCAATATTTAAACAAGTCATGGTAATGTTTTGTGATATAAATCCTGATTTATCCGAAGATATACAACTGAGGAATTTTTTGTTGAATCCAGAATCAAACGAATTTGATAAAAAGAAATATCGTGTTTTTATGTTTGGTTTTGGTGGTGGTTATTTGCGTAGGAGTAGCCGCTTTGGAACCTTTGACACAAATACGAACAGCGGTACAATTCAATCAGAAATTATTTCACAGCCTTTTGGATTTAATTTGTATATCGATCCTCCCGAAGACTTGAAATCACTGGATTGTGAAATAACAGATTTTGCTTTTATACCTTACAATAAAAAGGTTGATGTCGAGTTTATTTTACACACAAAAGGAACATACAGCATATTCCCAGGGATATATACTCCAGAGGAGGGGTAATTATGGACAAGCTGAAATTTGAAACCCCGGATATGGTGGCCGGGAATATTGAGAAAATCGGGGCGCTGTTCCCCGCCGCCATTACGGAGATGCGGGGCGAGGACGGGCAGATCAAGAAGGGCATCAATTTTGAGGTGCTCAAGCAGCTGCTCAGCAGGGATGTGGTGGACGGCGACGAGTGCTACGAGTTCACCTGGGTGGGCAAGAAGGCTGCTATGGCCGAGGCCGCCCGTCCCATCACCAAGACCCTGCGCCCGGTGAAGGAGGACAGCCGGGACTGGGACACCACCCAGAACCTCTATATCGAGGGAGACAACCTGGAGGTGCTGAAAATCCTCCAGGAGAGCTATCTGGGCAAGGTGAAGATGATCTACATTGACCCGCCCTACAACACCGGACATGACTTTATTTACAGAGATAAACGTCAACGGTCTCAGCAAGAAGAAAATGAACAGCTTGGAATGTACGATGAAGACGGAAACCAGATGTTTGAGAACACAGAGAGTAACGGACGTTTTCACTCAGATTGGTGCACCATGTTTTTTACTCGTTTACAGGTTGCAAAGAGTTTGTTAGCTGATGACGGTGCCATCTTTATTAGTATTGATGATGGAGAATTAGAAAATGTCAAAAAAATCTGTGATGAAATTTTTGGAGCAAGCAATTTTAGAAATACCATTTTAACTCGTCGTCGAATTAAAAGTCTCAATTCACAATTTGCTGAGAATGGACTTTACAGTATGAATGTAGGTTTTGAATATATCATTGTATACGCCAAAAGTCCTGCCTTTTTGATGAAAGCGTTGCAAATGAAGAAAGCAAATGCATCTACTAAAGGGCGGTGGGATGTGTTCTGGAGTAATGCCGATAGGCCGACTATGCGATATGATCTTTTAGGATTTACCCCAGAAACAGGACAGTGGCGTAATTCAAAAGAAAAAGCTGATATAGCAGTAGCAAATTATCAAAAATATGAGAATGAGTTTAGTGATAAAATGTCCTTGGAAGAGTATTTTCAAATGACTGGTATCAAGGATTTTATACGTAGAATACCTAATGGCACAGGTAAAAACGGCGGAGTACAGCACTGGGTTGCACCATCCGATACATCTTTACGAACAAGCAATTGGACAGACATAGAGGTCTCGCAAATCGGAAAGGAAATCGACATTCCTTTTGATAATCCCAAAAGTAAACAATTACTGATGGAACTAATTAAACTATTGGGAGATAGTAATTCAATAATTCTTGACTTTTTTTCCGGCTCCGCCACCACCGCCCATGCCGTGATGCAACTCAACGCCGAGGATAGCGGCTACCGCAAATTTATCATGGTACAGTTGCCGGAACCCTGCGGTGAAAAGACCGAGGCATTCAAGGCTGGTTACAAAAATATCTGCGAGATCGGCAAGGAACGCATTCGCCGGGCCGGTGACAAGATCAAAGAGGACAACCCCTTGGGCACACAGGATCTGGACATTGGTTTCCGGGTCTTCCGGGTGGACAGCAGCAACATGAAGGATGTGTACTACCAGCCGGAGGAGTTAGATCAGCAGTCCATGTTCGACCTGGTGTCCAACATCAAGGACGACCGCACCGACTTGGATCTACTCTACGCCTGCCTGCTGGACTGGGGCGTGGAGATCCACCTGCCCCACACCAGCACCGACCTGGACGGCTGCACCGTCCACAATGTGGACAACGGCGCCCTCATGGCCTGCTTCAGCCCCAACGTGCCCCGCTCCGTGGTGGAGTACATGGCAAAGCAACAACCCCTCCGCGCCGTCTTCCGTGACAGCGCCTTTGCCTCCGACGATGCCAAAATCAATGTGACGGAGATCTTCAAAAACCTCTCCCCGGATACCAAGGTGAAGGTGATCTGATGGCCGAAATTCAATTCCCGGAATTTCCCACACCAAGCCAAGACGATTGGGAATATTATCTCTCTTTTGGAACACCGCGAGACTACTTGCATGAGGTCGCCAGAGCGTTACAGGAGGATAACCGTTTTTTTACCGATTTCCGGTTTCTAAAGCTTCTTTATTGGTATGCCAGAAGACCCAAAGAACATGAGATTGCAAACTACATTTTACCGGCAGGCAAAGTCTTATATCGGGCCCGTATTTATGATGTACAACACGATAAATGCGAAAAAACCTCTGCGTTTCAAGGGTATAGTGAAAAAGATAGCTTTATCCCACCTGACCATAATTCTATACCAGATGGCCGGATTAACCCCGCAAGGATAAAGTATTTGTACACGGCTTATAGCATTCCAACAGCCATTGCAGAAGTCAGCCCGTTTATTAAAGCGGATGTCAGTGTGGCAGAGATCACCTTACTTGAAAATCTTGAAATTCTCAGTTTCTGTGCCTGGAATGCAACTACCGCTTTAGATGGCAAGAACGATGATGTTCTTAAATGGAGATGTGATCTGAAACTTGCATTTACAGAACTATTTAATCGGAACTACGCAAATCCAAGAGATTACCTTCTATGCCAATATGTCAGTGAATTTATCAAGAACCTCGGTTATGACGGAGTAGCTTTCCGGTCTTCAAAAGTGCGCATGAATTTAAATCGACGCAGTGATGATATCAACTATACAATTTTTCATTATGAAAAGTGCAAAGCAACTTCATCAAGGCTCTTTTTCATCAAAGATCAAAGTTACGATATAAGGCGGAAAAATGATTCTGGTTATTACGAGCCATTTTACGAGCCATTTGAGGGATAGTACAATGAAACTTCAATTCAAACATCAGCCCTTTCAGGCGGAGGCAGCTGCAGCGGTCTGCGATGTGTTCAACGGCCAGCCCATGCGCACCACCACCTACCGCCTGGATCTGGGTGATATGACCAATGTCCAGACTGACCTGGACATGACGGACACCGGCTTTCGGAACCACCCGTTGGTGCCGGAGCTGACCAACGCCCGCATTCTGGACAACCTGCATGCTGTCCAGCGCCGGGGCGGCCTGAAGCTATCCGATGCCCTGGCCGGGCCGGGCATCAATCTGTCCATTGAGATGGAGACGGGCACCGGCAAGACCTATACCTATGTGAAAACCATGTACGAGCTCAACGCCCGCTACGGCTGGAGCAAGTTCATCATCGTGGTGCCGTCGGTAGCCATCCGGGAGGGCGTCTACAAGTCTCTCCAGACCACCCAAGAGCACTTTGCCGGGGAGTACGGCAAGAAAATCCGGTTCTTCATCTACTCCTCCGACCGGCTCACCGAGGTGGACCGCTTCGCTTCTGATAGCGCCATCAATGTGATGATCATTAACATGCAGGCTTTCAACTCCAGCAAGAATCAGCGAATCATTGACAAGAAGCTGGACACCTTCCGCAGCCGCAAGCCCATTGACATCATCGCAAAGACCAACCCCATCCTGATCATCGACGAGCCCCAGAGCGTGGAGGGCAAGCAGACCAAGGAGAGCCTGAAAAAGTTCAACCCTCTCTTTACCCTGCGCTACTCCGCCACCCACAAGGAGAAGTACGACATGGTGTACCGGCTGGACGCCATGGACGCCTACAACCAGCATCTGGTGAAGAAGATCGCTGCCCTGGGCGTCACCCTCACCGGCTCCACCGCCACCAACAGCTATGTCTATCTGGAGGGCATCGACCTCTACAAGAACAAGGCTCCCACTGCCCGTCTGGGGTTCGAGGTCAAGGGGGCAACCGGCACCAAGACTGTGGTCAAGAAAGTCAGCGGCGGGGACGACCTCTTTGCCCTGTCCAACGGTCTGGAGGAGTACTCCGACCGCTATGTGATCCTGCCCGACGGCATTGACGGCCGGGATAATTCTGTCACTTTCCTGAATGGCCTGAAGCTCTACGCCGGACAGATCCAGGGCAACGAGCAGATGACCGCTCTCCAGCGGCGGGTTCAGATCCGGGAAACCATCCGCACACACATCCGCCGGGAGCGGGAACTCTACCCCAAGGGCATCAAGGTGCTCAGTCTGTTCTTCATCGATGAGGTGGCCAAGTACCGCCTATACGACGGAGATAACGACGACGGCCGCAACGGTGAGTATGCCCGGATGTTCGAGGAAGAGTATGAGAATGTGGTGGGCGAACTCCAGAGGCAGATCGGCGACGAGGCCTATCTCAGCTATCTGGACAAAATCTCCGCCCACGAGACCCACCAGGGCTACTTCTCCATTGACAAGAAAAAGGGCAAGAAGGCCCGCTTCGTGGAGAGCAAGGTGGACCGCAAAACCCAGACCTCCGATGACGCCGACGCCTATGACCTCATCATGAAGGACAAGGAGCGGCTGCTCAGCCTGGATGAGCCGGTGCGGTTCATCTTCTCCCACTCCGCCCTCCGGGAGGGCTGGGACAACCCAAATGTGTTCCAAATTTGTACTCTGAAGCCCCAGAGCGAGTCGGAGATCCGTAGCCGCCAGGAGATCGGACGGGGTCTGCGCCTGTGTGTCAACCAGCAGGGCGAGCGGATGGACGAGAGTGTATTGGGCAGTGAGGTGCAGGAGCTGAACAAGCTGACCCTGGTCACCGACATGGCCTTCGGCAAGTTTGCCGAGGCCCTCCAGTCCGGTTTGGCCGAGTCCCTGGCTGACCGTCCCAAGAAGGTGGATGCGCAGTTGTTCCTCGATAAGGTGCTCACCAACGCCAACGGGGACACTGTCAAAGTGACCCGTGATTTGGCAGATGCCATCTACGAGGATTTGATTGGCAATGGCTATGTGAAGCGGGGCGAGTTGACTGACAAGTACTACGCAGACAAAGCCAGCGGCACCGTTCAGGTGGCCGAAGAGGTCAAGGACTGTGCCGCCTCTGTGGTATCCATCCTGTCCACCATCTATGACAGCCACTCCGTGGAGTTTGAGGACGCCCACGGAAATAATGTGGAGGCCAAGGTGGACCCCGACAAACTGAAAAAGAAGGAATTCCTGGCGCTCTGGGAGAAAATCAACCAGAAATCGTTCTATACCGTCTCTTTTGACACCAAGGATCTCATCCAGAAGGCCATTGATAAGCTGAACGGTCATCTGGAGGTCTCCCGTATCTTTGTGAAAAAGGAATACGGGGAGCAGGAGGCGAAGATCCAGTCGAAGGATCAACTGCTCCAGGGAGAAGGGTTCAAGCAGAGAAAAGCGGACCAGGAAGTTGCAGATCATTCTGTCCTGGGCAGTGTGCGCTACGATCTGGTGGGCAAACTGGTGGAGGAGACGGGCCTGACCCGCGCTACCGTTGCGGCTATCCTGGCTGGGATGGCTCCGCAGAAATTTGCCATGTACCGCCTCAACCCGGAGGAGTTCATTCTCAAGGCAGGGAAAATTATCAATAACGAGAAGGCCACGGCCATCATCCAGCATATCGCCTACAACAAGCTGGATGCGGTCTACGATACCGACATCTTCACTGCAGCAACCCTGCGGGGAAAACTGGGGCAGAATGCCATGCCGGTGGACCGAAGCATCTACGACTATCTGATTTATGATTCGGATGGTGAGCGTAAGTTTGCTGGACAGTTGGACATCAACGAGAAAGTTGCCGTCTATGTAAAGCTGCCGAAATCCTTTTTCATTTCCACGCCGGTGGGCAAGTACAGCCCCGACTGGGCCATCGCCTTCCATGAAGGCACTGTAAAGCATATCTATTTCGTAGCGGAAACCAAGGGCAGCAACGACACTATGGAGCTGCGCGGTGTGGAGGAGGCTAAGATTGAGTGCGCCCAAGCCCATTTTGCGGCAATCAGCAACAGTAGCATTACTTATGATGTGGTGAAGGACTTCGATCAACTCTTAAATTTGGTATCATAAGATCTGCACCTTAAGAAGGGAGAGATGCCCATGCCTACCATCCGTTGTCCGCACTGCGGAAGTCCCGTGATGATCCGGGGTAGTCGCTGGGAGTGCGGTTGGTGTGGTGATTTTGGCAGCATTTCCTCGCTCCATCCATCTGAAAAGGCAAAACTGATGCAGGCAGCTGCTCCCTCTGTCCAGGTTACCATCACGGTGACAGGTGCCGAGGATGGACCTGATGAAGAAAACTCTCCACGCAGTTTCTCCCGGGCTGAGTTGGAGGACATGGTACACCGGTGGGACTTCGACGAAAACGAGTGGGCCTGTCGGGATCTGCTTCTTGCCGCCTTTCCGGACGCTGTCCGCCGCTGGAGCCCCGAGGAGCAACAAGATATGCTCACGATGGATGTGTTGCTGGGCGTATCGGAGTACGACCCCCATACGGCTATACGGATGATGCAACTGTTGCTGGATACTGCGGAAGAACAGCTGACGAAAAAAGGAGTCGCGGAACAACTGTTTAGCTGGGATTTGCGCGACCTGCTGATTAAAGATGATATGCAGCCTCTTTTGCTGGAAGAGCTGAAGTGGGATGACCATTTTGCCAGCCAGCTGTTTCAGAGCGCGTATGTAGGAGATCCTCAGGAGAGTTTACTTGAGGCGTGTGACCGGTTTGGGGAATCGGAGCTGAAAGAGCATCTCCAAACTCTTCTGTCGGAAAATCCTTATTGCGAGGAATTTGACTAAATAAAACAGTCCAGCTCCTCCTCAGATACGAAACGAGCGCCCGTTCTCCTGATCCGACAGGAGAGTGAGCGCTCATTTTCGTCATTTTGCAGTTCTATCGAGAGCCTCCACGCCAGTTCAAAGCCGGCAGTAAAACTGTCGGGGGAGGTCTGTTCTATAATCAAGTTCTGGGCATCAATGATTCGTAGCACCAGCTTGCGTTCCGGCTTTGCCAGCGCCTCGATCAATGCTTTGTGG
>JABLTQ010052624.1_pt1 | contig 14205 bp, 10 predicted proteins | sample 7160101 | NCBI WGS metagenome assembly JABLTQ01 (sample SAMN14651228, study PRJNA627086) | human gut metagenome | isolation source: feces | host: Homo sapiens
GTCGATGCGGGCCAGCAGGGGGCCCAGGCAGAGCACCGAGGCGCGCATGGTGCGCACCAGATCGTAAGGGGCCTCGGGCAGCAGGGTGCCGGGCGCCAGCTCCACGCGATGATCGTCATAGCCGCAGGCGCAGCCCAGCACGTTCAGGAGCTTGATGGTGGTATGGATGTCGCGCAGGTCGGGCACATTGGTGTAGACCAGGGGCGCGTCCAGCAGGATGCCGGCAAAAAGAATGGGCAGGGCGGCATTCTTGGAGCCGCTGATATCTATGGTCCCTTTGAGCGGCGTACCGCCTTCGATAATGAGTTTGTCCATCAGGATCCTCGTGCGGCCTGCGGGCCTTGGCCTGCGGCGCATGCTGGGGGTTGCGGCACTGGTCCCGTCCCCGTCCGGGGGCTGGTCCGTGATCCGGCAAAACATGGTGTTTGGAGCCGGTATCGGATGCTAGTTTTTTTTCTAAAAAAAATCCAGAAAGAGAACTGCGAATTTTTGCTTGCATATTTTTGGGGATGTGCGTATACACGTCTTCGTTACGGCGGAAGTAGCTCAGTTGGTAGAGCACCTGGTTGTGGCCCAGGTGGCCGTGGGTTCAAGTCCCATCTTTCGCCCCATAAGGAAATGCACCCCGCTTTCGAGCGGGGTTTTTCTTTTTCTGCCGTTGCCGGTCTGAAAGGGGCCAGCGGCCCACGCCGATGGCCGGGGCGGGATGCGGGCACGGACACGCCCCTGCTTCTTCCCTGTGCGCTGTGCATGGGGAAAGACCGTCCGCTTCTTCCCCGTGCGCACGGAAGGGGCACAGGGTGCTCCTTTCTTTCCTGAAAGGGGGGCGCCCCCTGCCGCAGCTGCCCGGCCTGTGTGGAAGAGGTCCGCAGGTCTTTGTCCTGAGCAGGAGACGGTCCCTTTGCCCGGGGCAAGCAATGGCCCTTGCGGCCTCCGGATGGGCCGCCCTTGCCAAAGCAGGGTCTTTTGCGTACAAAACATCCCATCACGGAGCGTGGCGCAGCATGGTAGCGCACCTGCTTTGGGAGCAGGGGGTCGCTGGTTCGAATCCAGTCGCTCCGACCATACATAAAAGCAAGCGGCCAGCTGTAACAAGCTGGCCGCTTGCTTTTATGATCGCACGATAGAGCTCCGCTAGACTCGAGACCGAAATTCCCCGATAGCATGGATGGAAAAAATTGTTTATCATGCCGTTTAAAGGAATGATAGATGCTGTAATTTTTTAGTCCAATGAAATCCAGCGGAAAGATGGTATGCTTATTAAAGCATAATGAGAATATTTATATATACTATCAGGAACATTTACTGAGTTTTGATTTTAAAATTATCAATCTTCCCTATCGATTGTGCGTATAGAGAAGATTGATAAATAAAATAAAAAGTTTTTTATCAGTATAAAAGCCTATGATTTTACGGATAGGTCTTGTCTAAGCTTGGATAGCATGCCTCCTTGACGTATGCAATACAGTTCATCATCAGTCAAGTCATTTGTGAGTACGAGCGATTTTCCATCAGCCATAATTGTAATTTCTTTTTGAGATTGAAGATTCTTCAAATCGAAATGCAGTACCACTCCTTCCGAGAGGATTTCCCAATCATCACTGTGGGTGAAGAGGAGCGGGATGATGCCAGCGTTGACAAGATTGTCGCGATGGATACGCGCAAATGACTTGGCAATGATAATATTAATCCCCAATGCTCGTGGGCACAAGGCTGCCTGTTCACGGCTGGACCCTTGCCCGTAGTTTTCTCCCCCAATAATAATACCGTGCGGTGTCTGTTTTGCCCGTTTCGTGAATTCTGGATCTATACGTGAGAAGGTATACTCAGAAAGCTTGGGCAGGTTAGATCGCAAGTTGTTGATATGTGAACTCGCAGGCAGAATATGGTCTGTCGTAATCTGGTCTCCTACACGTATGACTACCCTGCCTGTGAGTGTATCAGGGATGGGCGGCATTGGCTGCAAAGGAATGATATTGGGACCATATATTACGCGGATATCTTTACCATCAGCTGGAGGCATGACAAACAAGTGTCGCCCAGATGGAACCTGCTCGGGGAGTGGTACACGCGCCGGAGCTTTACCCCAGGTGTCGGGTGAAGTGAATTTACCGCGCAACGCTACCATTGTCGCTGTATTAGGGCTAACAAGATAAACTTGGCCACTGCTGGTGCCACTGCGCCCCTCAAAATTCCTATTGGATGTCCGTACAGAAACGCCGTTGGTTTCAGGGGCACCACATAAGCCAAGACAGGGCCCACAACTGCATTCCAAGATTCGAACCCCAGCAGACATTAAAGTATTCAACGATCCGTCAGCGCTGAGCATAAGCAATACTTGGCGTGAGCCGGGAGAAAGCAAAAATTCACAGTTGGGGTTTGGGGCATGTCCTTTCAGCAGTTCTGCCACGGCATGCAGATCTGCATATGATGAGTTGGTGCATGATCCAACCATCACTTGATTGGCCTCAAGTCCATCCAGCTCTGCCACTTCAACTACATTATCCGGCAAATGCGGACAGGCAGCCAATGGTACGATATCGGATAAGTTGATAGTAAGCTGGTCATCATATTGTGCCCCGGCGTCAGCTTCCAGCGGGGCCCAGTCGCTAGCACGGCTCATGGCGGTGAGGAATTTGCGTGTTACCTCATCGCTGGGAAATACGGATGAGGTCAGACCCATCTCCGTGCCCATATTGGCGATGCAAGCTCTTTCATTCACCGATAATGTTGCAACTCCTGGCCCGGAATATTCAAAAATTTTTCCCACACCTCCTTTGACGCCGTAGTGGCGCAGCAGGGTCAGGGCAATATCTTTAGCTGAGGCAAAGCCTTGCAATTTTCCTGTGAGATAAATGTTAACGACCTGCGGCATAAAAAGAGAGTATGGCATGCCTGCCATGCTCATGGCTACAGATAGTCCTCCAGCACCCATTGCCAGGCAGCCCACGCCGGAAGAAGTGGGCGTGTGGCTATCTGAACCCACCAAAACACACTTTGGCCGAGCAAAGTTTTCAAGATGCAGCTGGTGACAAATGCCATTACCAGGAGGAGAGTAGATAGCGCCTATTTTAGCACTCAAGGTTTGCAGATAGCGATGATCGTCAGCATTGCGGAAGTCTGTTTGCAAAATGTTATGATCAACATATATGACTGAGCAGGATGTTTTGACTCGTGATACACCTAATGCTTCAAATTGTAAGCAAGCCATTGTACCTGTGCTATCCTGCAATAATGTCTGATCTGCTGTGATTTGTATCTTTTCTCCAGGCAGAGGTATATCGCTTTTATGCTCAATAAGATGCGATGTGATTATTTTTTGTGTGATGTTCATCATAGCTTGTCTCTTTTTTAGTATGCAGAAATTTTTTTTGCAAAAAATGTTTTGTAAATATGCAATAAGACAAATAAAATTATTATGATTGTAATCGTTCCTGTAAGAGGACGCAAGAAGAATTGAGTAACGTCAGATCCAAACAGAAGGATGCTGCGCCACAGCTCATCTTCGATATTTCGTCCAAGTAGGACTCCGATCATAAAATTAACTTGAGAAAAATTAAGCTTACGAAGAATCCAGCCCAAAATTCCACATGACATAAGCAAGAAGACGTCAAAAAACATGTTTCTGTAGCTAAATGCACTCATAGCAATGATAATAAGCAAAACAGGTACCAGTATCCTGTTTGGTATCTGGATAAGCTTTGCAGTAAAAAATGCTACGCATAATGCAAGAAATAACATTGGGATCATGCCGAGTACATCGCCAATTAACAAAGCGTAGACAAGATCTGGAGAGTTCTGCAGCAGATTGGGGCCTGGGGTAAGGCCATGCAGAAAGAAGGCCCCAAGTAATACAGCTGTGGATCCACTACCGGGGATCCCCAGACTAAGCAGGCACGCCATTGCGCCCCCCTCAGAGGCATTGTTCGCTGTTTCTGCAGCGACGAGCCCTTCTGGAGCCCCTTCACCAAAGACTTCTTGACCTTTGGGGTTACGCTTTGCTGTGGCATACGAGAGTAGGGATGCCATTGCTGATCCTGCGGCGGGGAGAAGACCGATAACGAGGCCAAGGACCGCACTACGAAACATCGTCCACTTGTACTGCAGAGCCATTTTAACGCCGGTTAACAGCTTGCGAATGCCTCCTGCAGACATATTCATATGGTATGTATTAGCTATTACAGACTGTTTTTGCGTTAGTTCAATCAGTTCTGGAATAGAAAATAAACCAACAATACAAATAAGATTGGGAATGCCGTCGAGCATAGCATCGATTCCCATAGTGCCACGTTCCATACTGGTGATACCGCTGACGCCAATGGTAGAAACTAGCAATCCGAAGATACCGGCAAAAATTGAACGTAAAAAGCTTTTACCGCATAATGTGCTGACAACTACAAAAACAAGAATGACCAGCATCATCATTTCTGATGGGCCAAACATAAGGGCCAGCTGGCTCATTGGCCGGATAAGAAGCAGAACAAAAATAAAGCTGAAGATACCACCTATGGTTGATGAAAAAACCTGTATTCCTAGGGCCTCGTTGACCAGCCCCTTTTGCGCCATTGGGTACCCGTCGAAGGTGGTGGCAACGGCCGCCGGAGCCCCTGGTGTATTCAACAAAATGGCCAGAATACCTCCACCGGTAAGTCCGCCTGCGTATACAGAAGTCAACAGGATTAAAGCAACGATGGGCTCCATTTTAAACGTAAGCGGGAGTAATACAGCTATACCCAATGCGGAGTTGACTCCAGGGATGACCCCAGCAATTAACCCAAAAACTAACCCAAACAGTGCAACGACAATGATCTGCCATTGGCATAACATGTCTAAGCTAGAAAGCATAAGAGGAAAATCATCAAACATGAAAGCCTCGCAGAATAAAGCTGATAAAGTTTGATTAAGATTTATAGTGATACTATTTAACTAAATAAAGTTCCCCATAATGGTAATGGGACTCTCAGCATTTCGACAAAAATTATGATGATAAATAGAGATATAAAAATAGCTATTCCAAACAAAGTCCATAAGCTTTTTGTCTTTAAAGCGATAGAAAGCCCTACAGCGTAAACGATACTTGTGATTATCGCACCGATATACTCCAAAGATATGGCGTAGACGATTATTGAAATAATAAATAATAACCTGTTTTTTAATGATTTTGATATACATTTTTGTACATTCTGATCATTACTCTGATCTATGCCAACAATCTGTTTAAATTTTATGCAATCTGCTGTAATCAATATTGAAAATAATACTGATATTTGTGCAAGTGGGCCAATGAAGAACGCAGAATCTTCTCCTTCTGGCAAGTCTAAAACAGATTGCCAGTAAAATAATGCCCATATTGATATAAGCCATACAAATAAAATTGGTAATAAATCAATTTCAACTATTTTTTTCCCAACAGCTATTCGCATGTTGTGACTCCTTTATTTTGTGCCATATTGTACCCGGCAGGGATACCCCTGCCGAGATTTGCTTTTTACTTGCTATTCTGCTTGTTAAGGGTGGCTTTTACATAAGGTAACCAATAGTCATCATCGGCTTTGATCATTTTTGTCGTAGCCTCTGGTCCATACCAAGTATGTCCAATATTTGTTTTTTTACAAAATTCTATATATTCAGAATCATTTATTATTTCTTTGAACGCTTTGACAATGCGGTCAAAACGTTCAGGATAATTCTTCTGCACATCTTTATGCATGGCAAAGACACGAATAGCTGACCCCGTAGGGAGTTCAACATTGGCTTTTTTAGCAATTTCTCTAATAGGAGTGCCTTCCGGAAAAGTTTTTGAGGGGGCTTCCCAGAAAGTACACAAAGCATGCGAAATATCGCGTACGGTTTCGAAACCGTCAGCCCCACCTGCCGCCATGTCGATATGGCCACCCATCAATGCCATACGAGCAGCTGCGCCATTGGCGTAGGGGATGATTTTAATCGGAAGATTCATTTTTTTTACAAAGACATCACAATTGAATGTGGCAGAACTGGGTACGCCAAGAGTATATTTATCAGGCGAAGCCTTGGCAGCCTTAATCATATCATCTATATTTTTCCAGCCAAGGGCCTTGCGAGCAACAATGATATTAGGATCAATCCAGTTTGCATTGATGAATGCAATATCATCTAGAGAATATTTCTTTTCGTTGGAGGCTCGCGTCATAGTCAGGTTCGTCTGGGATACCACGAATATAGTATAGCCTTCTTTGTCAGACTGTAAAAACTTATTATGGCAAATACGGCCCTTAGCGCCTGGATAATTTTCCACAAGAATAGGAACTCCCAATTTTTCAGACAGCTTGGTCTGCATACTCCGGGCCATCAAATCTACAGCTCCCCCTGCACTGAATGCCACAATCATGCGAATTTCTTTGGTTGGCCATGCTTCGGCGGCATGAGCAGTGTTCAGCATGCCTGTTGCCAATCCTACGCTGAACAGCAATGCGAATAAATGTTTCATGACTCCTCCCGTAATAGGTATAGGTTGGTATGAAGCCTATCAGTCCGAACAGAAAAGAATACATTGATCACGTCCGGGATTTCTCCCATTCGATCACAAACTTGAGGTAAGCAATTTCCTTGCCACAGATTGATTTTTTGTTTAATATATTAAAAAAAATGTATTTTTTATTTTTTTAAAAAGGTGCTTTGAAAAAAATATGTTTCATATATAAAATAAAATGAAATATTATATGAAAAAATATTATCTTAAATAATGTAGGGGGGAGATATGGCTTCAATTGCGATTGTGACAGGAAATATTGATATTATTGCTGTATGCCAATCGGTTTTAAGTCGTAAGAGCTTTAAAGATATCACGCTGATTCGCTGTGATGCTCATTCAAGTCAAGAAGAGACTATTCAAGCTGTTGCGCGAAGTGGTGCAACAGTTGTTATTTCACGAGGTCAACGAGCTGCAACGATAGCGTCTCAATTGCCCGTCCATGTCCTTGAATTACCAGGGGCTGGGCTCAACCTCCTGACAGCGTTGCAAAAAGCCAGCAGTTTTGGGCGTACAATCGGACTCATTGGTTCTCCTGCAATGTGCCATGGTGCAGAAACTCTTGCCGATATTTTAGGATTAAAAGTATATAAATATATTGCAAATAGTAATGATGATATTATTGGTGTAATAAACTTGATGAAAGAAAAAAAAGTTGATGCAGTGGTTGGCGGATATTCATTGCTGCAACAAATTGATTGCTATGATATACCAACGTCAATAGTTGGAATTGATGAAGAAAGCATAGTGTTGGCAATAGAGCATGCGCGTTCTGTTGCATCAGATTTATATCAGACTAGAAAACAGCAGGAATTGCTGCAATCTGTGGTGAGTACATCACATGACGGGCTGCTCGCTGTTGATCGTAATTCAGTTATTTTTTTATTTAATACCGCAGCACAGCGTATATTACGAATTTCTGATGATCAGGCTTTAGGACGTCGTGTCGATGATATATGTAAAGAATTTTCTTTGGAACATGTTTTATCTACTGGAGAAAATGAATATGATCTTGTTATAACATATAGAGATAAAAAATATTTATGCAATAAACTAGCTATAAAAATTAATGATAGTGTCGTGGGTGGCGTTATAGCAATCCAAAATATATCTTCAAGAAGAGCTAATGAATATGAGGAAAAAAATAGAATATTAAAAAGTGGTCATGTGGCAGATATCGTTTTTGATGATATTATTGGTGAAAGTGCGGCATTGCACGAAGCTATTTCTATAGCCAAACAGTTTGCTGTAACGGATTCTTCGATTCTCATTTTGGGGGAAAGCGGTACAGGCAAAGAGCTTTTTGCTCAAAGTATTCATAATTATAGCTTCCGTCAGCATGGACCATTTATGGCTATCAACTGCGCGGCACTTCCTCCTGAACTTTTGGAAAGTGAGCTGTTTGGTTATGAAGCCGGAGCATTTACCGGAGCACGTTCGGGGGGAAAGCCTGGGCTTATGGAATTGGCCCATAACGGAACGTTGTTTCTTGATGAGATAGGAGAAATTAGCCTATCTGTGCAAGGTAAACTTCTGCGAGCTTTGCAAGAACGAAAATTTATGCGAGTTGGGGGAGAGAGGGTATATCGTGTAAATGTACGATTGATTACTGCTACGAACAAAAATCTTTTAGAAAGTATTAAATCTGGGACTTTTAGGCAGGATTTATACTATCGTTTGAATGTATTGCGCCTTGTTCTTCCGCCATTATGTAATAGATTAAAAGATATTAAATTACTTATTGAATATCATATCAAACAACTGTATGCTGATAAAGCAAAAAAAATAATATTTACTGATGATGCTATACAAATGTTGAAGGAGTATTCATGGCCTGGGAATGTACGAGAACTTTTTAATATAATAGAGAGACTATGTGTCCTCTATGGAGCGCAGGGACGTATTGGCAAACAAGCTGTAAAAAAAGTTTTGCTAGATGAACAAATGATGAATATAGATGCTGATGAAGAACAGAATAAAACTGAATTAGATAAAATTCAACATGCACTAAGTTTGGCTCAAGGGAATTATTCACAGGCCGCAAGGATTTTAGGGATAAGTAGAGTCACATTATGGCGAAAACTTAAAAGCATGATTCGCTAGAATGGCGAGCGGGCATGGGCAGAGAGGATGGCAAAATAGTAAGGAACGATCGCGGAGAAGATGAGCTGGCTGAAATTTTTGATAGAGAGGGCCTCTTGGGTAGCTTGTTTGAGTAGGGACAGCAAAAGGCTCTTTCCATTCAGTTTGTTTGCCTATTCCAATGTAATCTAGGTAACATCGTTTTGATAGCTGTCCGGCTTGCAGATTCACCAAATCATCTTTTTTATTTAACTCGTTGTAAATAAAAATAATTTCTGCCTTGGGAGCAGGAGGGCGCTGGTTCGAATCCAGTCGCTCCGACCATATGAGATCACGAGGTCATGCCACGATGTGGTGTGACCTTTTTTGTTTTTGCGGCCGGTGGGCAAGGGCTATCCCGTGCGGCTCGAAGAGAGCGTCCGCCGGGACGGCGGTGCCCTGCTGCGCGGCAACGACCTGTTGTGCGGGGCCGTTGATGTCTGCGTCACGGATCCCCTGGCCGGGATACCCTCATGAAGGTCTTTGCATCAAGGTGACCCTGTAACGAAAGGCGGGAACCTGTCCCGCCGGCCCTCATGGACGAAGTACGGCCCCGGAACAGACGTTCCGGGGCCGTTTCGTATCCGGCAGACGCTCCGGGCCGGTCCGGTGAGGATGGGGCGAGGAGATGCACCGGGAGGCCCGGGAGAAGGAGGACTGTCTGCCGCTACGGCTGGCGGGAGCAGGGATCCTGTGCGGTGGCGGTACCGGGGGCAGGAGCGGCCGGTCAGGCTTCAGGCCAGGAAATATCCAGATGCCCCGTGCTGTCGAAGATGAGCGGGCTTTCTTCCTTCCAGATGCCGTCCAGCATCTCAGGATGCGTCGCGCGCAATTCTTCCAGCAGGGGGCGTGTCAGGAGGATGTGGCCAAGGTCACGCGTGGAGCGGATGACGGCTGCCCGGACAAATTCCGTCCGGGGCTGCCAGCAGATCTTCAGACCGGCCTGGATGGCCTCCCGTTCGCTGGCGAAGGCCGGGGGCAGCTTGACGCGATCCATGCAGCAGGAGGTGAGGGCGTTGATCCACATGGCTTCCAGATCCAGGCCGTTGATGGTCTCTGTCGTGGTCACGTCCGCGATGCCGATGCCGATACCGTTGCCGCCGGAGGCAGCCGTCACGCGCAGGACAGCGATGGTATTGATGAAGGGATGCCCGTAGGGTTCGCCGAAGCCTACCCGCCCCACGACCTTGGAATCCATGCCGGTACCGCTGATGTCCTTGCCGATCTCTTCCACGACCAGCATGTCCAGTTGTTCGAAGGGCAGTACGGCCTTGAGCTTTTTGGCCCTGACCAGCAGTTCCCGGTCGGCCTCGAGCATGTTCCCGGCTTCGACGCCTTCCACGAGGCAGATGCGGCTCTCGGCATTTTCCACCACGGCCAGCCCGAAGGCCACAGGCGCATGGGCGATCATGTGTCCGGCCAGACGGGGGATGTATTCCACCAGCCCCTTGCGGCCGTAGATATGGGCGTTTTTGGCTCCCAGATCCTTGCCGAGGCCCACGGTGAGCATCTTGCACAGGCCGCTCTCGATGTCTGACGTGAAATTGGTATGGGCCTTGACCCTGACCACGGTCATGATGGCATCGGCTTCAAAAGCGTCGCGGGAGATGTGGCAATCCACGCCGGGGGCCACGCAGCCGAGGTCCACCGTTTCCATGGAGGAGACCACCGGGGCCCCGACGCTCTCCGCCGTGACGCCCAGGTGATGCAGCAGCATGCGCTGTCCTTCGGCGTCGGCACCGCCGTGGCTGCCCATGGCAGGCACGATGAACGGATCGAGCCCCATAGCGCGCAGGGCCGTGATGCAGCCGCGTACCAGCAGGGGGAGGCGGTCGATGCCCCGGCTGCCCACGGCCACGGCTACACGGGCGCCGGAAGGCAGGGCCCGCAGGGATGGGGAGGCCATGACCTTTGCCTGTGCCAGGCTTTCGACATCGGCACAGGCCGGTGCGGACGGGGGACGCAGCCGGACACCGGTGAAGGCGGGGATCGTGACGGGAGAGACGAGCTTGAAGCTGCGCGGTCTGAAAGTGGCGATGCTGCTGTCCATGGAACGACCTCAGGAAGAAAGGGGGACAGGAGCCCGGGCCCCTGTCCCCTGTGCGGTTACATGTACTTCTTGGAACGGGTCACAGTGATGATGTTGCACTTCTTGATGGTCTCGGGCGTCAGTTCCTGGCCGATGCCGGGCTTGTCCGGGATGGCGTAGCGGCCGTTGACCGGCTGGTAGTCATAGAGGCAGGTCTCGCGGCTTTCGGGGTTCAGGGCGCGCTGATGGTGCTCGTGGATGAGGAAGTTGGGGATGACAGCTTCGATCTGCAGGGCGGCCGCCTTGGAGATGGGGCTGCCGCAGACGTGGATCTGCACGGCGCAGTCATAGGCGTGGCCCATGTCGCAGATCTTCTTGGCTTCGGTGATGCCGCCGCACAGGCAGATGTCCGGCTGGATGACCTGCAGGGCGCGGGCCTCGAAGAAGGGCCGGTAGCCATAGCGGGTGTAGATGCGTTCACCGGAGGCGATGGGGATGTTCACCCGGTTCTTCACTTCCACCATGTTCTGGACGTTGAGGGGATGGCAGGGCTCCTCGAAGTAGAAGATGCGCAGGTCCTCCAGCGCCTTGCCCATCTGGATGGCCGAGGTGGTATCGGTGTTGGAGTGGTTCTCGATGATGATGTCCAGGTCGTCGCCACCGGCTTCGCGCATGGCGGCCACACGGTCATAGACGGTCTTGATGACTTTGTGTTCCAGCGGGCCGGTGATCTTCCAGGGGCCCTTGCCGTCGGGCTGGTCACTGAAGATGATGGGGTCCACCTTGATGGCATCATAGCCTTCGGCCATGGCCACGCGGGTGACCTCCGCGTATTCTTCGGGGGTGATGAGTTTCTGCTTGTCCAGTTTGGTGCCCCAGTTGAACTGCAACTGGCTGGCGTAGACGCGCAGGTTGTCGTTGGTCTTGCCGCCCAGCAGCTGCCACACAGGCTGGTTCAGGGCCTTGCCCTTGATGTCCCACAGGGCGATGTCGATGCCGCTCATGCCGGCATAGACCACGGTACCGCCGCCCATGCCCCAGAAGGTCTTGCGGAAGATGGTCTCCCAGATCTGTTCGATGTTCATGGGGTCTTCGCCGATGATGACCTCGGCGAAGTCCTGCACCATCCCCAGGCCGGCACGCCAGCCCTTGCCGTAGGCGAGACCGACTTCGCCGAAACCGCTGATGCCTTCATCGGTGTTGATGCGGACGATGACGGGGGACCAGTCGCCGCGGGATGCCCCGGCATTGCCGCTGGGCACCTGCATGACGTCGACGCTGACAATCTTCATGATGTTCTCCTTTATAAGTACCGTGACCAGATGGTGCGTGTACGGTTCAAGATCGGTTCGAAAACAGTCCCGTTCCTGCTACTTCGCGGCCTTCTTGCGCATGTTGTAGAGGGAGTAGGCCACAGACAGGATGGAGATGGCGATAAAGAACATGGCGATGGGGCTGTCTAGGAAGGCCGCGGGCGTACCGTGGCCCAGCGTGATGCTGATGCGCAGCTGACTTTCCGCCATGCGGCCCAGCATGAGGCCCAGCACCAGCGGCAGAAGCGGGAAGTTGAGCGCCGCCATGACCGTGCCCAGGATGCCCATGCCGAAGAAGACCCAGACGTCGAACATGCTGCTGTTGAGGGCGTAGCAGCCGATGACGCAGAGCATCACGATGATGGGGAAGAGGATCTCGCGCGGCAGGCTCAGGGCCTTCACCATGAGGCGGATGCCGTAGATGAGCATCAGCAGCATGAGGATGACGCTGATGAAGAAGGCCAGGTAGATGAGCATGATCAGCTCAGGATTGTCGCGCATCAGCAGGGGGCCAGGCTGCAGGCCCTGCAGCATGAAGGCGCCGAGCATCATCATGGTGGTGGCGTCGCCGGGGATGCCCAGTGTCAGCAGCGGGATCATGGCGCCACCGGTGGAAGCGCAGCTGGCCACTTCCGAAGCGATGATGCCGTTGGGGTTGCCGGTACCGAAGGTCTCGGGCTCCTTGGAAGCCGCCTTGGCCTGGGAGTAGGCCACGATATTGGACAGGCCGGGGCCTACGCCGGGCAGGATGCCGATGCCCGTACCGATAAAGGCGGAGCGGATGACGTTCTTCCACTGGCGGAGCACGTCCAGGGCCACACGCCAGAATTCACGCTGCGTGAAGGTGGCGTTCATGATGGTGTACGGTTCGCGGATGCTGCGGACCTCGATCAGGATCTGCGAGACGGCGAACATGCCGATGAGCACCGGCATGACGCTGAAGCCTGACTGGAGGTCGGCGATGCCGAAGTCGAAACGCGGCATGCCGTCGGTCTCACTCAGGCCCACGCAGGAAAGCAGCAGGCCCAGTGCGGCAGAGATGAAGCCCTTGATCAGGGACTTGTGGGAAATGGAGACGATGCAGCTCAGGGTGAACAGGACGAGCGAGAAATATTCGCAGGGGCCGAAGTCCAGGGCAAAGGTGCTCAGCGGGGGCGCCAGGAGCACCAGACAGAAGAAGGAGAAGATCCCGCCGAGGAAGGCCGAGAAAACGCCGTAGGACAGGGCCGTGCCGGCCAGGCCCTTCTTGGCCATGGGGTATGCGTCAAAGGTGGTGGCCACGCTGGCGGGCGTGCCGGGGATGTTCAGCAGCGAGGCCGAGACCAGGCCGCCGGCGATGCCGCCGATATAGACGGACACCAGCAGGATAAGGCCGTGGTTCACGTCCATGCCGTAGGTGATGGGCACCAGCAGGGCCACAGCCATGGTGGAAGTCAGTCCGGGAAGAGCGCCGATGATCAGGCCGCCGAAAACCCCGCAAACCATCAGCATGATGGTAAATAAATCAAAGTTGCCTATGATTGCGCCTAATTGTGAAAGCATAGCAGCTCCTTGTCCCGGACTCGTCATGCAGCAGCAGAATTCGGGATCATGATGTTTGCAGCCAGGGCAATGACAGCAGGGGCATGGCCCGTGCCGTCCTGTACGGAAAGATTAGGGAAGGAACAGAAGCATGACCTTAGCAAAGATGTAGTAGATGAATGCCGTCATGCCGATCGTGGAACAGATGTATATGATGTACCACTTCGTGCTGCCTCTCTGGCCAAGATAGATCATATTGACGATAAGATAGATGAGGGTGGCAGGGATATAGCCGGTATAGGGAAGTGCGATGAGATAGATGAAGAAAAGAGCGATGAATACGGCCTGATCTTTCGTTGTACAGAATATCTTTTCCGGTGCTGTCTTCTTTTCTCCGCTCGCGGACGAGAAGGAGATGCTCTTGAACAAAAGCGCCACGGACAGGATCGCAATGACGATGACCATCAGGTGCGGGAAGAACAGAGGGCCAAGATCGACGCCGCCCTGGGTATCGATGCGGGTGGATTCCACATAGAAGCCCAGCATCCCGAGCAGCAGGACGATCGAGGCTAAGAAATCCCTTTTGTTGACGATATGCATAACGGCCTCCTGGCCTTGAACGTTGGATACGGCCCTGCGGGGCAGGGGGAGAGGCCGGGAGCCCCAGGGGCTCCCGGGCTCTACCCCTGCCCCGCAGGGCCGTTTCCAAC
>JABLTQ010138430.1_pt1 | contig 14077 bp, 10 predicted proteins | sample 7160101 | NCBI WGS metagenome assembly JABLTQ01 (sample SAMN14651228, study PRJNA627086) | human gut metagenome | isolation source: feces | host: Homo sapiens
GATAAAGGCATGCAGATGCTCTGTGGAACTGTAACATCCGGGTACTAGTGTTACATCACTACCCTTACCACTTACTAATACGCCACTTACAAAGTAAGCAAAAGAAATTCCTATTCCTAACACTAATAATACTGCTATAACTCCTACTAAGACATTTTTCTTCATAATATCCACCTTTGTTTTTCCATTCTACAACATTTAAAACTATATTTCATCTGTTTCGACAAAACTTGTCAAAACTTATAATATAGTTAAAATATAACTTTTATCTTAATATAAATATACAAAATTATTAAATAATAGTCAATATCATTTTCAATATTTCAGTCTTTTTTATTTTAAAAAAAGATGCCTGTTAAGACATCTTATAAATATTTTTTAAATTCTCTAAATTCAGGAGCATCATCTAAGTCTGTTTGAGCAAGCTCTTTTATTAGTTTCTTCTGAGCCATCGAAAGTTTTTCTGGAATAATAACATTATAAATTACATACATATTACCTTTACCAAAAGCATTGACTTTCTTAACACCTTTACCTTTTAATTTAACTTTATCTCCTGTATTAGTTCCTGGTTTTACCTCCAAAATAACATTACCTGTTAGAGTTGGAATCTCTTTTTTACAACCAAGAATTGCTTCTGTAATAGTAAGAGGTACAGTTAAATAAATATCTTCGTCTTCTCTTTCAAATAAAGGATGAGCTTTTACTTTAAATTCAATATAAATATCGCCGTTAGGTCCACCATTTGTACCCGCAGAACCTTTACCACTAATACGAAGTTGATATCCAGTATCTACCCCTTCTGGAATCGTAACTTCTATATCTTTTTTCTTTTTAACACTTCCAACTCCATTACATTCGCTACATATTCTTTTAAAAGTTTTCCCAGTACCTCCACATTCATTACAAGTAGTTTGGGTTTGAAAAACGCCGAAAAGACTTCTTTGTTCACTAATAATTCTACCCGTTCCTCCACAAGTAGAACAAGTTTTTTCGTCAAATCCGCCTTCACCATGGCAATTATCACATTTTTCATTTAAATCAAGGGTAATCGTTTTCTTGCAACCATTAATAGCTTCTTCAAAATCTAATGATACTTGAACTAAACTATCAGCCCCCTTACGCGGTCTTTTTGAATTTGATCGAGCATTACTTCTTCCCCCGAAAGAACTAAATCCGCCAAAACCACCAAAGCCACTACCAAATATTTCGCTAAAGATATCACCAAGATCAATATCTTCAGCACTAAAACCACTATAACCGGCATTTCCATTATTAGTAAAAGCTTGATGTCCAAACTGATCATATTGTCTTCTTTTATTAGGATCAGATAAAATAGCATAAGCTTCTCCTACTTCTTTAAACTTAGCTTCATCACCCGTTTGTTTGTTATCAGGGTGATAAGTCTTAGCTAATTTCCGAAATGCTCTTTTTATTTCTTCATCAGTCGCTGTTTTACTAACCCCCAATATTTCATAATAATCTTTCTTATTCATCTATCATCACCTTAATTCTTATATAATTCTTTTAGTTCATTTACTAAATCATCAAAATAGGCAAAAGCATCATTTAAAGTTTCTTTCTGAGTCATATCAACCCCTGCTACTTTTAAAGAAGCAACTGGTGTTTTAGTACAACCCAATTTCAAAAATTCTAAATATTTTTCTTTCGCTCCATCTTTATGATTAAAAATATCCATGGCTATTTTAATAGCTGCCGCATAAGCAGTAGCATACTGATATACATAAAAATTCATATAAAAGTGTGGAATACGTTCCCATTCATATTGAATTAATTCATCAATTACTATATTTTCCCCCATATATTCTTGATTTAATTTATAATAAGTACTACACAAATACTCATGAGTTAAAACTTCACCCTTTTGTTGCGCTTCATGAATTGTTTTTTCAAAGTCAGCAAACATCGTTTGACGATAAATAGTTGCTTTAAAATCACGAATTAAATCATCAATCAAATATATTTTTTCTTCAACATTATCTGTCTTACTAATCAAATATTTACTAAGCAATATTTGATTTACCTGACTCGCTACTTCTGCAACAAATATGGAATAACCATAGTCTTGATAACTTTGATTTTGAATAGCATAATAATAATGCATTGCATGACCAAGTTCATGAGCAAGAGTTGAAACATTTTCTAATGTTCCATTATAACTCAATAAAACATAAGGATGAACACTATAACAAGCCGTACAATAAGCTCCATTTCTCTTTCCGTCATTCGGACAAAAATCGATCCATCTTTGTTGAAAAGCTTGTTTTAAATCATTAATATAATTATCACCTAAACCATTTAAAGCTTGATATAGCAATTCTTCTGCTTCTTTTTCACTATATTTTTTAGTAATCCCCCTACTCATAGCAGTATTAGTATCATATATATGAAGTTTATTAAATCCTAATGCTTTACTTTTAATTTTCCAAAACTTAGATAGAGGCGCAACATTCTTCTTAACAGTATCAATTAAAAAATCATAAATCTCTTCTGGTATTTCATTTTGATATAAAGAAGCTTCTCTAGCACTTTTATATCCTCTAATCTGAGCTATTTTATTATTATTATTTACTTCACTAGCAAGTAAATTAGCATAAGTATTCTTAAAATTACCATAAGTAGTAAGTAATTTAGTAAAAGCTTGTTTTCTTTCACTTCGATCATTAGATTCAATAAACTCATGATAAGTTTTTTCATTTAATTCTACTTTTTTACCATCTTTATTTTTTATAGTACCAAATTTCATATCAGCATCCGTTAAATAGGAATAAACTTGATCCGGTATACTAAAAGTAGTAGATAAAGAAGAAAGAATTTTTTCTTCTTTATCGCTTAATACATACTCTTTCAACCGAAATATATCCGTTAATACTCGTTCATATTCTTTTAATTTAGAATTTTTCTTTATGTATTCTTCAATTAAAGCCCTATCTCCTTTTAAAATTTCTGGAACTAGAAAAGAACAAGCTTCTTGATACTCTTCATATAATTTATATGCTTTTCCATACATGGCTTGATACTTCACTTCTGTAGTATCACTATCATTATTAATATGAGCATATACATAAATTCGCTCCAAAATTTTCGATAAATGATTATCAAAAGATAATGCTTCATATAAAATATTCTCATTATCTAAAAGATGCCCTTGGTACTCACTATAATCTTTTAAATGTTCCTTTACGAATTGATAATCTTTTAGATAATCTTCTTCTGTTTTATATAAATCTTGTACATTCCATTTTAAATTTTCCTTAAAATCTTTTCTTAATTTAGCCATAGTATTCCTTTCTCGAAAGAAAGTTCTAGTTTCCTAGAACTTATTTTTCCTCATAATTTGCTTCTTCTACATCATCTTTTGAATCTTTATCTTTAGATTCTTCTTTTTCTTCTGACGCAGTTTCCGCTTGTTTTTCTTTTGCAGCTTCTTCATAAACTTTAGTTGCAAGCTTCATTGCTACTTCATTTAAGCTTTCTGTTTTCTTTTTGATATCATCAGTATCATTAGCTTCCATAGCTTTCTTTAATTCTTCGATTTTTTCTTCAGCATCTTTCTTATCTTTTTCATCTACTTTATCGCCTAAATCTTTAATGGCTTTTTCTGTTGCAAAAATCATTGATTCTGCTTCATTTTTAACGTCAGCCTCAGCCTTACGTTTTTCATCAGCTTCTTTATTTGCTTCTGCTTCTTTTACCATCTTATCAATTTCGTCATCACTTAAATTAGTAGATGAAGTAATGGTAATAGATTGTTCTTTATTAGTTCCTAAATCTTTAGCCGTTACATGAACGATACCATTAGCATCAATATCAAATTTAACTTCAATTTGTGGAATTCCTCTAGGTGCTGGTGGAATATTTGTTAATTGGAAGTTTCCTAAAGTTTTATTATCAGCGGCCATAGGTCTTTCACCTTGTAAAATATGAATATCTACAGCTGGTTGATTATCCGCAGCAGTTGAGAATACTTGTGATTTACTTGTTGGAATAGTCGTATTTCTTGGAATTAATACGGTCATAACTCCACCTAAAGTTTCAAGTCCTAAAGATAATGGAGTAACATCAAGTAAAACGATATCTTCTACTTCACCAGTTAAAACACCACCTTGAATAGCAGCACCCATTGCTACAACTTCATCAGGGTTAACACTCTTATTAGGTTCTTGTCCAAGTTCTTTCTTAACAAGTTCTTGAATATAAGGAATACGAGTTGAACCACCAACTAAAATAACTTTATCAATATCTTTATTAGTTAATTTCGCATCTTTTAAAGCTTTATGAACTGGTTCAAGAGTTGAATCAAATAAATCACGACATAAATCTTCGAATTTAGCTTTTGATAAAGATGTCTCAAAATGTAAAGGTCCCTCACTATTTTGAGCGATGAATGGTAAACTAATAGAAGCCGTTGTCATACCAGATAAATCTTTCTTAGCTTTTTCAGCAGCATCTTTAATACGTTGCATAGCCATTCTATCTTTAGATAAATCAATGCCATTTTCTTTTCTAAATTCATCTACTAAATAATTCATGATTCTCTCATCAAAGTCATCACCGCCTAAACGGTTATTACCAGCTGTTGCTTTAACTTCAAATACACCATCACCAAGTTCAAGGATAGATACGTCAAATGTACCTCCACCTAAATCATAAACTAAAATAGTTTGTAATTTATCTTGTTTATCAAGTCCATAAGCTAAAGCAGCTGCTGTTGGTTCATTGATAATACGTTCAACTTCAAGTCCTGCAATCTTACCAGCATTTTTAGTTGCTTGACGCTCAGCATCATTAAAGTAAGCAGGAACGGTAATAACCGCTTTTGTTACTTTTTCTCCTAAATAAGCTTCTGCATCTTTTTTTAATTTAGCAAGAATTTTCGCACTAATTTCTTCTGGTGTATATTTTTTATCATTAGCTTCTACTTTCTCACTAGTACCCATTTTTCTTTTAATAGAAGAAATCGTATTTTTCGCATTCGTAACAGCTTGGTTACGAGCAATTTGTCCAACCATTTCTTCTTCGCCTTTAAAAGCAACTACAGATGGTGTTGTACGAGCTCCCTCAGCATTAGGAATAACCTTTGGTTCACCACCCTCTAAAACAGCAACACAACTATTTGTTGTACCTAAATCTATACCTATAATTTTTGCCATGTTATTCACTCTCCTTTTCATTTACTTTAACCATGGCTGGTCTAAGTATTTTATCTTGATACATATATCCTTTTTGTAAAACTTCAAGGACAATATTATTTTCTAATTCAGGATCATTACCAGTTACTACTGCATTCATAATATTAGGATCAAATTCTTTATGGAAACATTCAATTTCTACCACACCTTTACTAGTTAAAATACTAATCAGGTTATCATAAATCATTCTAAATCCTTCTAAAAACTTTTCAGTACCTTCTTGTTTAATTTTTAAGGCTCTTTCAAAATTATCAATAATTGGAAGGAGCTTCTCTACCATATCAAAGCCATCATATTTATAAGCATTTGCTAGATCAATCTCACTTCTTCTTCTGACATTTTGCATCTCAGCAGTAATTCGTAACACTTTCTCTTTTAAGTCCAAATTAGCTTTAATAAGTTCATCTTTTTCCTTGTCAATTTTTTTTCTTTTTTCTTTTACTTTCTTTCTAGATTCTTCTTTTACAGGTTGCTCCTCTACTACAGTATCATTTTGTATAGGCTCTGTATTATTTTCTTTTACTTCTTCTTCCATTTAATCACCTTTTTCCTCTAGCCATTTATTTAAAATATTAAGTACTGCTACTACCCGATCATATTCCATTCTTTTTGGACCGATAATCGCAATCGTACCTTCTTCTCCACCTAGAGAATAGTTCGTCTTAACAACTGTAACGTTATCATCGAAATTACTCTCACTACCAATATAAATGCTAATATCTCGATTATCATTCTTTTCAATCTTCCTCACTTGTTCTTCATCTTCAAGTTTAGAAATAAGACGTTTAATCTCTGATGGTTCATTATACTCCGGTTGATTTAACATTTTCGATTTTCCAACAACATGGATATTCTCATTATTATGAATGAAATCATGAAAAGCATCATAAAATATGCCATAGACTGCTTCATATTGTTCTACTTGTTTTGAAATAATAGGCTTAATATCATATTCTAAACGTTCTCCAACTAACGGAAGTGGTGTCCCAATAAGCATTTTATTAATAATTTCACTTATTTTAACTACTTCCATCATCCGAATATCTTTTGGAATACTAAATTGTTTATTTTTGACAATTCCTTTATCCGTACAAACTAAAGCCACTAATTTTACTTCATCAAGTGGAATAATATTAATTTGTCTTAAAACATTCTCATCGCTTTCTTTACCTAAAGAAACACTTGTATAATTCGTAATATCGCTAATAATCTCCAAACATTTTTCAATGGCATCACTAACTGTTAAGCTTTTATTCGAAAATAAAGTTTGAAGTTTCAACATATCTTCCCCACTTAACTCTTTTGGTTCCATCAAATACTCTACATAATATCTATAGCCAGCTTCACTAGGAATACGACCACTAGAAATATGGTTTTTTTCAATATATCCCAATTTCTCTAAAATAGCCATTTCATTACGAATTGTAGCACTAGAACACTTAAATTTATCACATAGATGTTTTGAACCAATCGGTTTAATCTCTTTAATATAACATTCTACAATTTCTTTAAGTAAGCTTTTTTGTCTTTCATCCACTTTCATCACCTACTTAGCACCTTTTACCTCTAAGTGCTAATACCATTATAATATTATGCTTAGCACTTGTCAATATATAACTGCTAATTTTTTATTTTTTTAGCAAAAAGGCCAAAATCCTTTTCAAAAAGTTACTCTACGCATAATCTGTATTTGACAACAAAAAAGAAGAATGCTATGATAAAGCAACAAAAAAAATAAAGGAGTTGAAAGAATGCAAAAACTAAAACATTTTAAAATATTTTGGAATTATATAAAAGATGATAAATTAAAGCTATTATTTTACATCATTTTAGTAGGCTTATCCTACTTACCAGCTTTAATATCCGTTTACTTTTGGGGAATCGCCGTCGAAGCTTTAGTTGCTAAAAACCTAGCAAATTTTACTTTATATTTAGCCATTTATGAAGGAATCTATATTATTTTTTATACTTTTCTTCAAATTCCCCGAGATTATCTTTACACTTATTTTGAAATTAAATTTACCAAAAATGTCAGCATTGACTTATACAAAAAGATTGATAATCTTCCAGCGATTGCCTTTGAAGAAGTTGGAGTTGGCGAATTTATCAATCGCTTATATACCGATCCTGATCGTGTAATGGAACTTTTAGCTAAAATCGTAAGATTAATATGTAAAGCTATTGTCGTAATTGTTGTAATGATAATTGCTCTTCAAATCTCTTTCATCTTATTTTTAGAAATTATTTTCTTAGCTATTATCATGGGATTTATTTCCACAAAATTTTTCCCTAAAATCAAAAAAAGTCAAGAAAATATCAAAAAAGAAAGTGATGCTTATGTAAAAGTTGCAACCGAAAATATTACTGGAATTCGTGAAATTAAATCTTTAGGAATTACCTCAATCATTGAAGAAAATATTTCCAAAGTGATTCATAAATTATTTAATCATACAGCTAAAGTACGCAAATATGAAAGATGGTATTATGCTCTAAACAATTTAGCATATTTCCTAATTCAATTTTTAATACTTTTTACAACTGGAAAAGCTTTTTTAGAGGGAACCATTAGTTTAAGTATTTTCTTAATGATGGAAACATACATTTGGCGTATTGATGAAGTAGTTGAAAGTATCAGTGATTTTGGAGTAAGTTTTAATAAGGTAACGGTTTCTTTAAAAAGAATTAATGAAATATTAAACAATAAATTATATCAAGATGAAAAATATGGAAATCAAGTTCTTAATAATACGAAAGGAATTATTGAATTTAAAAACGTAAGATTTAAATATAAAGAAAATGAAAATTATACATTAAACAATCTAAATCTCAAAATTACTCCCCATAAAAAAATAGCCATTGTCGGAAAAAGTGGAAATGGAAAGAGTACAATTTTTAATTTATTATTACGATATTTTGATCCTACTAAAGGTGAAATTACTTTAGATGAAATAAACTTAAAAGATTTAACCAAAGAATCTTTACGTAACAACATATCTATTATTAGACAAAGCCCTTTCATATTTAATCTGTCTATCTTAGATAATTTCAAACTAGTAAAACCCGATGTTACTCTAGAAAATGTTCGTTCTTTTTGTAAAAAAGCATATATAGATGATTACATTATGAGTTTACCAGAACAGTACAATACAATTATTGGAGAAGGTGGTATCAACTTATCTGGAGGGCAAAAGCAACGTTTAGCTATCGCAAGAACTTTACTATTAAATACTAAAATTATCTTATTTGATGAAGCCACTAGTGCTTTAGATAATGAATCTCAAGAATTTATTAAAAAAACAATTGATAATTTAGTAAAGGATCATACAATTATTATTGTTGCTCATCGCTTATCTACCATTATGGATGCTGATGAAATTCATGTAATTGAACAAGGTAAATTAATTGCTAGTGGTCCTCACCAAGAATTATTAAAAACATGTAAGTCTTATCAAACTTTATATCAATCTGAATCAAACTAGCTATTGCTAGTTTTTTTTGAATAAAAATTAAAAAAGCCCATATAGTTTAACATGAATATAGGAGTAAAATTACAAAGACTAAATACTGAAGATCTAATTTGGATAGTATATCTTTTTATAGCACTAGCAGCTTTAATATCTGATCAATACGAAAGAAACTATCTAAAAACCAATAATCCAAATAGTCAAAAAAAATTTAAATTAATTAATATTACCGTATTAACAATTGCTCTTTTTATTTACCTGTATTTTATTATATTAAACTATGATGATATAAAACATTTAAAAAAAGAAACCACAAGAAAAGAGGTTATTACCTCTCATGTAGCTTTAATAGCAGCCCTATTATTCTTTATTGGTGGTATTCTAACATGGATAGCTGAAATAAACCGTAACACACCAGATAATGATTTTGGAATTATCTAATCAACCCATCATTGCTCGATAAGCATGTCCTGCCTCTAATGTTTTCCCTTGAAAAGTAGCAAGTTCACTAATACTAACCACCTGATAACCTGCAGCATATAATTTAGGAAGTAAGATTTCTAAAGCTTCGACACTTGTCTGATATAATTCATGCATTAAAATGACAGAACCATCACTTACATTATCCATGACATAATTAACAATGTGGTCCACATCCCGATACCGCCAATCCTCAGTATCCAAATTCCACAAAATAAGTGGATAATCTACATTTTCTAAATTCGTTTTACTATATGCTCCATACGGAGGTCTAACATACTTAATATGATCCCCTGTAATTTGATAATATAAATCATCTGTTTTTTTAATATTTTCATTTACATCTAAAATACTATTCTTTTTCATATTCATATGATTATAAGTATGTGAAGCAACTTCATTACCCGATTTATATGTATTTAAAACACAACTTTGACAACTATTCATCATAGTTCCAACCATAAAGAAAGTAGCATGTGCTTTATTTCTAGCTAAAACATCTAAAAATTTAGCATTATAAGTACTACTAGGACCATCATCAAAAGTAATAGCAACAGTCTTTTTATCTTTACTATATTGATATCCATTTTCATTTTCATAATTCTCATCTAAAACATGCGTAAAATCTAAATAATCATGAATTTCATTATAATTAATAGTAAGCGATACCACATCTTGATATTCATAATCATAAGTATAATCATAATAATAAATAACCATTTCCTGATCCTTTATGACATATACTTTTACTCCCTCACTATTTTGAATTCCTTCAACAATAAATTCTGGATATTTCAGTTTTAAAAGTTCTAGTTCTTTGTTTTCAAAATCCTTTAAGCTTCCCTCTTTTAAAATATCTTCTAAAGTTAATTCTTCTCCTGTATAAGAATCAATCATATAAGATTGCATTCTGTTATCTTTTAGAAAAGTTAAACAAGTAAATTCATCTATCTTATCACTTTCATAATAAGGCTCACCATTTTCATTTTTAATATCAGAAATAATCTTATTTACATCAACTTTAGAAACACTAGGAATAGAAGGATTCTTAGAATCTTTATCTTCTTCCATTGTTAAACCTCTGATCAAAAAAACAGTAGCTAAAATAAACATAATAATAATTAAAATAGCAAATATAACTTTAAAAACTTTATACTTCATATAATCACTACCTATTATTTAGTATAGCAAATTTTAAATATTTTTTACATCCTTTTTCATAAAGAAGACATAAGCTATACATAACATTAAAAATATATAAGCTAAAACAACCAGAATAGAAGTTAAAATAGAAGCTCCAAAAGGTTGTGTTTGAACAGTTACAAGATAGCTAAAATCCCAATAAAGCGAAACAAAAACTTTAAAAATTGGAAGTGAATAAATAAGAGCTAAATTAGAAATCACATTTCCAAGCAAATAGAATAAAAAACTAATCGTAATGGCTGCAGATGTTGAAGCTGTAACAGTACTAATCATAAATGCCACCATTCCAATCACATAATACATAGGTAGACTACTTAACAATAACAAGCCTAAATATTCTAAAACAGAATAACTAACAAGACCACTACTCGTATATAAAACAACCGGAACACTAAGAGAATCAAACCCTAAAATAATTCCTCCAATTAATAGTTCGAAAAAACTCATAAATAACATAATAAGAGGAATAAAAAGAATAACAACTAACAACTTAGAAGTCAAAATAGTTCTTCTCTTAAAAGGTTTAGTAAGTAAATATTTAATAGTCCCCCTTGAATATTCTTCACTTACAATCGAACCAGCGAGCATAATAACATAGATTAAAATAAAAATTCCAAATTCTCCTGAAAAATTAGTAAAAACCGCTCTTAAAGTATGTTCATTTAATATATCTTGTTGATGCTCTAATACATATTCATGAATACTCATATTTTCTTTTAAAAAAGAAAGTCTGCTTTCTTCTTCTTTAGTTAAATTATCATCATGTAATAAATTGATATATTCATACATATTTTCTTCTAAATAAAGAATAGAAGTATGTAAATAATGATCTTCATCATATGGTACATCTTTTTCTTTTCGATAAAGAGCAAGTTTTAATAAAGCCTGATATCTTTCTTTTTCAATATCTTTTGTTTCATTCACTCTTTTTTCTAAATACTTTATTCTTTGTTCTTTAAAATAACTCCAATCATTATTTTCAATTTTTAAAATATTATTCTCTAACTCTAAATTATATTTTTGATATAATTCTTCATCTTCTAAAACGTATTTACTTTCATACATCTGATAAATAAGAGAATATAAATTATTTTCAATTAAATATTTTGCTTCATTAGAAGAATAAACTTCTTTTAATTCTTCTATTTTTAAAGTAGTTAGATTATCTACATAAATAGCTAAGTCATCCTCTTTACTTAAATCTAATCCTTTATTTTCTGCTTCTATTTCTTCTATATTAATATTCTCTTCTAAAATCGTATCCAAAGAACTATCATAAACTACATTAGTAAGAATGCAAAATAATACAAAAATAAAAGTAACAATATAAAAACTCTTTTTCTTAAGTAACTTAATAATCTCATTTTTCATCAATCTTATCATTTTTCTCACCACCAGACTTCTTCATAAAAGCTTCTTCCAAACTCATACTTTCTTTCTGTACTTCAAAAATACGAATATCATTCATAACTAAATTACGAATAAAAAGAGCAATTTCATCTTCATCCCGAATGACTTCCAAATATTGTTCATCAATTATTTTATCATTTTCTAAAAGCCATTTTTCACATTTCCTACTATCATCTACTTTAAGAATATATTTATTTTCATCCATACTCTTAATTTCTTCAATCGAACTTTCTTCAATAATTTCTCCTTTAGAAAGAATACAAACCCGATTACAAAAACTTTCAAGTTCACTTAAATTATGACTAGAAATTAATATCCCCGCTCCACTTTTAGCAAGTCTTTTAAGTAATACTCTTAAATCTTTAATTCCTTCTGGATCAAGTCCATTAGTTGGTTCATCTAAAATAAGTAATTTAGGCGAATGAAGTAGTGCAATAGCAATTCCAAGTCTTTGTCTCATCCCAAGAGAATATTTATTTACTTTATCATGAATTCGTGTTTCTAATCCAACTAACTCTACTACTCTAGTAATATCATCCATTAAAACATTTTTATACATTCTAGCTTGAATCTTTAAATTTTCTAACCCTGATAAATACATATAAACATCTGGTTCTTCTACAAGGCATCCAATTAAAGATATAGCATCCACAAAATCTTTCCTTATATCAAAACCATGAATCAAAACTTTACCAGAACTAATTCTTTGTAACCCTAAAATACATTTAATTGTTGTCGTCTTACCAGCTCCATTCGGGCCAATAAAAGCTAAAATATCCCCTTCATTTATTTCAAAAGAAATATCTTTTAGTATCTCTTTTTTTCCGATCTTTTTACACAATTTTTCAACTTTTAATATACTCATAATAACCCTTCTAACCTAATCATTATACCAAAATATGTCTTTAAAAACACTCTTAACTTGATATATTACCGAAAAACAATAAAAAAGGCAAGCAAAACCATTCGACAAAATCTGCAAAAGAAAAAAGAAGTTCTACACTTCTTATTCAGCTCCAACTACTACATACGGATCACTACTTGTTCCACTACCCGAAATTTCTACATCATAAGCCAGATTAATTACTGGGCGAACGCCCGGCTCTCCCCAATAGACGCCGCTGACACCATTGAGGTCGCCATTCGAATGCACAATAACCACGTTAGCTTGAGGATAGAGATATGGAGACATACTCCAATACTCTTGCTCCGTATATAAGTAATATTTTTGATTATTTTGCACCCATACTCCTCCAGCCATTGATACTTCATCAGCGGTAATAAGTCCTATTGGATTGGTTAGTGCTTTATTTCCTTTACTACTTGATGAGGTTGTATATAAATCGGCACTATTACTGCATTTAAAACTTGGACTTTTATTTGTATTTAATCTTTCATATGTTTTATAATAAATTGTACTACTAGGCTCACTACTCCATGAATATCCACTTGCCACCTCTCTATCTCCGCAGAATCCTGCTTCGACACTAATCTTATCTGCATAACTTGCCAAATTACTACTATACCAACTATCCAATACATCTTTTATTGGACTATCTGTTGTATTTCCGTGTTGTTGGCCACCAGTGTACATATATCCTACATATTCACTTCTGTTATAACTTGAATTAAATGCATTTGTTTGTAATTGTGTACCTGTTCCTGTTGTATTGGCACTTGTTCCTTGATAAATCATTCTGATACTTCCATCTCCATTGATTCGGATTATTCTCCAATAAAAGCCTGCAAACTTTACATAGTTATCCGTTGGTGCTCCTGCAAAATAATATACTTCTCCATCTTCATCATATTGACTCTCATCTAGTGATTTATAAATTACCCCTGTTGTCATATTCTCTACTGTTTCACTAAAATCATTCCTTGTTAAAATCGTATCATAATGACTTAATATATATTCACTTCCTACTCTCTCTGTAAACTCTACTTCGACATTTCCCTCTATTCCCTTGTTTTGATTATGGTTTTGATCTTTTCCTATATCTTCAAAGGTGATAGTTATAGTATAGTTAAATACTGTTTTACTCTCTACTTCTTTCTCCTCTGTTAATAATTTAATCTTTCCACTCTTCCCTGTTAAATCTCCTCTTGCTAACTCTCTATTTGTATCTTTATCTTTGATGGCATATGTTATTTCTTTTGCTCCTTTTTCACATGCATTCATTAATTCATCATAATTATGATCATCACATTTTACAAATGTATTATTGGTTAAATTTAAAAATATCCCATACATCACTTCTTTTTCTGTTTCTGTTGGAGTTATCGTTACACTAAAATCTTTACTAA
>JABLTQ010014756.1_pt1 | contig 14044 bp, 8 predicted proteins | sample 7160101 | NCBI WGS metagenome assembly JABLTQ01 (sample SAMN14651228, study PRJNA627086) | human gut metagenome | isolation source: feces | host: Homo sapiens
AAGCTCGATCTCAACCTTCTGCAACTTATACAGCTCACCGCCTGCTTTATAAACCGGCGTCGTAACGTCAGGGGTCACCGTTGCCGTAGCAGGATTGGTGTCCGCGTTGATAACGGGAGCGATGTTGTAGCTAGGCACATTGACCTTGTCCGTACCCTCAAAACCTGCGCGATGCAGGTTGGTGGTGTAGCTGACGTCGTACTTTGCGTAGACGGGATAGGCATCCTGCCACTGGGTGACCTTGGACTCGTCGGTCGCCAGATACGGCTCTGCCTTATCCGGATCACTCGTCACATAGGAGTCGCCGGCGACGTCGTAGATATACTTCCAGACGTCAGAATCCTTCTGAACCTCGGCGGTCGAAATCCAGCCCAGGAACTTATAGCCCGGCACGGCCATGTCGGCATCGGTCGGGGAAGCTTCGAGGGTCAGGGGGCTCTCATACGATCCCTTCTCACCATCTTCTGGCTTTTCGGCCACTTTAACCGACTTATTAACATGCGGGTAGTAATACGTGAACGTCGGATCCGCCCCGTTCACCTTGGTCTGCAGCAAGTTACTCTCATAGCGCCGCGTGGCAGTCCTCACGACATTATCGCCCTTGTTGTAGAAATTAACGTCCGTGGTAATCATCGCGCGAACGTAGTACTTCTTATCTGTACGCACCATGCTCTCGATGGGATTTTTCACATATGTCCAATATTCACCATCGCGCTCAAGCGTCCAGAAATTCAGGCGATAGCGATCATTCACCGGTTTGACCGTTACGTTCAGCGAAGCCGAAGTCCAAGTATCGCTTAGCGTTGCAGCGCCTGGAAAATCGGTATCGGCATAGAGGTTTTTTAGAGTATCGGCTCCCGTATCGTTTTTAACGTTGTGCGAGTACGCGTTAAGGGGACTCACGACAAGGGTTTCCTTCGTGAAGCGCGTGCCACACGTTTCATAACTATCCTTTATACCGTGGTCAACATGCTCCGGGCCCCAGTGGACGACGTTTTCACGCACGAAGGTACTACCGACGTTTTCCTCAAAGGGCGTTTGATAGCGATTCCAAACGGAACAAAGTAGCTTGCTGTCCGTAAACTCATGGTTGGTATAAGCCCGAACGTAATAATCCACTCGGTACTCAAAGCGGGCGATGTAGGTATGCGGCGCGGTTAAATCGACATCGGCGGGGAGCGTATAGCTGGGGTCGCGGCTTACGCGCACCTCGAGCGGGGCATCCTCGGTTCCCTTGTTTTCATACCAACCCAGGAAACGATAGCCGTCGGGCAGCTGGCCCTCCTCGGATATAGCTTTACCGGATACGTCGAGCACCTGTACGGTATACGCGCTTGTGCCATCTTCTGCAGTCTCAACCTTAACGTCAGTTTTGCCCACACCGTCGCGCCGAGTCTGATCGTCGGTTGCATCCTGCTCATTGCCCTCAAACACCGTCATGATGTTCGACACATAGTCGGTGTACACCGGATAAAAATCGGTAGGGCCAAGCACAGTGATCTCGGTGCCGGCAGGATAGAACGCACCGGCGTTTTTTAACTCGGCAAGCTCAGGCGAGGTGATGGCCGCGTAACCACCATGCATCCCGGCCTCGCCACTCGGCTGCGTCGTCCAACCGATAAAGGTGGCGCTGGCAGAAAGAGTGCCGCGGTCCGCAGGGGCAGCCGGCGTTAAACCGACGCCATAGCGGTACCAGTCCGTCGACTTGTCGTGCTCCTCGCCGCTCTGCCACGTGAGCGTCTCGCCCTTGACGTTATAGAACAGTACCTGCGCCTCGTACGAAGCAATAAACAGGTCGTTGCCCTTAAAGGCCTCGGCCCCCTTCGCGTTATCGGCGGTATAGCTCGACGTTATCTCGTGCGCTTCGTTCTTCTGGACCTGCTTGCCAGCCTTAACGGCATCGGCATCGGTCTTGCCGTTAAACCAGGCGTTATCGGCATCGATACGGTTCACATTGACTCCGGGCTCACGGAACCAGCCCATAAAGCGGTAGCCGCCGTTGGCCTCGGTCAAACCCTCTGGCTTTGCGGAGGTATCCTGCTTAAACGTTACCGATGTATCGCCCTGGGCCAGGCCTTGGGCCGTTCCCGCCAGCACGGCGCTCACGGCAAAGGCGTACGGATCCGAGGTCGCCTGGTCTTTGCCAAGTTTGGTCTTCTCGATTGTCGCGGTGCCCGCACCGGGAAAATCGATCGTCGCCTTAACGCTCTGGCCATGCACAGGAATATTCAGCTTGTAATCCATCGCCCACTCATTGAAGTGCGAGCCACCCAAGGCCCCGTTGTTAGCAGTCGAGCGCTTGGTGCCGGCACAAAAGTCGTAGTCGTGCTCTTCCCACAGCTCGCGCGTGGTGTAGCGCTCGTCATCCCATGGACCATAGCCATCACCCTTGGTGGTGTCATCGCCGCCAAACGAGGGGATTTTCTTTTTGGCAGGGTTGCCCTGGCTGTTGCCAGAAAGGCTCACGCTCGGCTTAAAGTAGCACTCGGTGACCGTGGCATCATCCTTGTTGGCACGCGCGGCAATGCCGCCCAGGTTCACATCGTTTTGAATGATGGGGATCACGGCGATGGGATTGTACTGACGCGAGCTCAAGTCACCCGCAAAATGGCTTCGAACGAGCTCGTTGCCCTTTTCGGTTAGAATACGACCCGCCAAGCCACCCGTCCACGCGCGCGTCACGGCGACGACGCCCACGTACGACGCGGCATAGCTGTAGCACTGCGCCGTCGAGAAGCAGTCGATAATCTTGGCCTCGCCCGCCATGCAGCCCACAAAACCCGAGGCGTACACGTTGTTGCCGCCCAGGGCGCCAATGGCCACGTCGTACTTATTGGTGACGTCGGTCATGCCCTTCTCGGCAATCGAGCCGTCGTCCTTACGCGTCGGCGTCACGCGACAGTACTCGATAGTCGAGTTCTTAACGTAGCCGGCAAACGCCGCCATATACAGACCCTCACCGCCGAGCGCCTGCACGCCCGAGGTCGTATTGTTGACGGCACGGCCGCCACGGACCTCGCAGTTGTAGAGGGTGCAGCCGTCGAGCTCGCCGGCGATGAGACCGCCCTCAAAGCCTGCGTTGGTAATGAGGTTGAGAGCATTGTTGGCGCAGGTCACGTGCAGCGTGCTCTCCATGACCATAACGTTTTCGAAACGCGTTTTGACGGCCTTGCCCACGATAATGCCACCGCGGAAGTCCGCCCACACGTTGGCGTCCTTGACCAGGAAGTTTTTGATGGTGGCGCCGTTGGTCTCGGCAAAAAATCCCGTATCGCGCTCGGGGTCAAAAGCGTCTTTATCGTAGTTCAGGCCCTCAACGGCGTGGTTTTGACCATCGAACACGCCCTTAAACGGATGCTCCTTGTTGCCAAACGACAGATGCTTAACGGTGTCTGCAACGATGGTTTTCATGTCGTCGCTGTCGAGCTCAATGTCGTTATCGAGATAAACGTGCCAGCCGGACGTATCGCGCTCGCGCGACAGCGCCACACACGACAAAAAGTCAGCCTCGTTTTTGATGTGGAATTCGATTTTGGCCTCGGGCACATCCTCGGCATGCACCACCGTTGGCAGCGCCATAACGCAGCAAAGGGCAATCGCTGCGACGGCAACCAGCCTGCTAAGCATACCCCGGTTCATATTCTTGATCTTCATAGGCTAGTTCGCCTCCGGCCAACCCACAACGTCAAGTACGTCGAGGGCGGTATCGCTTGTCTGCTGGTTTTTGGCCTGCACGGCCTGAACATCGATATCGAGCTTGAATGAGCCGCCGCGCGCGGCATCGTGGTAGTCGCCCACAAATCGCAGCGAGTCCATAAGGCTTTCCGTCATGGCGCCGGGGTCGAGCATGCCGCCACGCCCGGCCAATCCACGGTAGTAGTACCACCCATCGCCGCCGTCGATCCACGGGGACCCCTCGCCCGCGTCCACATGAAACGCAACGTTGCCCGAGGCATCCGCGCACGAGCCGTCGGGTGCCACTGACTTCATGCGCAGACGCGCGCGAACGTACTCAGGCTGCGAGCCGACGTTCTCCACGCGCACAATGCGGCTGATGTCAGAACCCCCGGCTTTGGTGTCGGGATAGTCCCCGTGCTCGTTGGGCTCAAACGGAATCTCCTCGCCCTGCTCGTTTAGGGTGTATTCGCAGACTCGTACCTTCACGCTGCCAAACGATAGAACGTTGTTCGCCGGAACCATATCAACAGTAAAAGCCAGCGTGCCGCACAGGCACGCCAGGGCCAACAGCGCCATCGCGGCAAGCGCCAAGGTGCGTTTCTGATTGTCGGAAAGATTATTGAGCATTACGTTCGCCAGTCGTCGATAAAAAGGGGGACCGAGATCCCGACCCGAAAATGGGGATGGGGAGCGGGCCGGGATCTCGGTAGAGGGGGTGGGATTACTACAGGTCCTTAGCCCAATTCTTGGCAGCAGCCAAAGCAGACGCAGACGAACCCTCAGCGGTATTGTCTGCCGCGTAAATGAAGCAGTTGACATCCATCGTGGCAGAATTGGCGAAATCCTTTTGCTCGGTGTCCTTGGGCGTAGTCACCTGGCTGAACAGCTCGCCAGTCCACTTATCCTCATTCTTGCTGGCAATAAGCGGGGTAGCCTCGGTTCCTTCGCCAACATAAACGAAAAGGCCACCGAGATAATGAGTCGGCTCGCCCTCAACGGCGGTCGCATCAACGGCCTTCCAGCCAGAGTTAATGGTGAAGTAAGTCGTCTTGGAATGATCGGCCCCGGCAGACGCCGTCTTGTTGTTCACGAAGACGTACACATATGCATCCTCGGATCCCTTGCCGATACCGACATTAGGATTCTTGGGTACAGACACGCCAGGGGCGAGCTTAGAGTCCTTAACCCATTTGGTCTCGGTCAGGTTGCCGTTGACCTTATTGTTATCATCCGGAAGCGGCTGATTCGGATGGTCGGGATCGGTAGTGGGCTTGTTGATGCCCGCAGTGGTGAAGTTGTTGGTCAGGCTCGACTGCGCCGTCAGCCAGGCGTAGGTACCCACGCCGGCAGCCAGCACCAACAGCAGCAGGGCGGCAATGATGCCGTAGCGCTTTTTCTTCTTGTTTTCCATCGTTCTCTTCCTTTCGAGAATCGTCTTCCCCGGCAACGGCCCCTACCGCCGCCGACGTTTTTCCCTGCCGCTATGAACGCCGCTCCCTCGCATGCACGCGGGTATGCTTGCCCGCAGGCTCGTCGGGAACCATCCGATCGAGCACTATCGACGCCGTGATCAGCAGCGCCAGAACGGCCACCACAACAAGCAAACCGGGCATCGTCGTGCAATATGCGTTAACGAAGCCCAGGTAAGGGACACAAAAAGAAACAGTGCCGATAACACTCGAAAAAGGCGTGTGCTCGGCATCGTGCATGATGCTTCCGTCTGCATTTTTGTTCGCAATTCCCTGCGTGCCGATCATCTGCGCCACAGGGTCGATCTGATACACCTGGTGCGTCACCACGGCGCCGTCCGATCGGTAAAAGGTTGCATTGTCGCCCACGGCAATATCCGTTGGCTCAACCTGGCGGACAAACACCATGGAGCCAACGGGAAGCTCGGGTTCCATAGAGCCCGAAAGCACAGCAAAGGGCGTGTATCCAAATGCGCGAGGCACAAAAGAAACAACGGCAAGGGCTATGACAAGCGCGAACGCCAAGCTACTCAAAAGCGTAATAAATCGTTTGAGTCTACGCGCCGTCAAAGTGATAATTCATCCCCCTTGAGGACCTATTCGACCCATCCAAAGGTCAGCAAGTTTCAACAGGAACCGCAAGGCGCTTGAAAAGTGAGTCCGAAATAAGCCAATTTGGAATCTTTTCGTAATAAAAACATAGCGATGTGCTACATATTTTTCAATGTTTTATCGCTAAATGCTACTTATTTTGGCGTAAGTGGTCATTTATCCCCAAATTAGTCTGTTTTATCCAATACTTACGACTAACCCCCTACGCAACTTCCCCATAGAAGGTTCGTTTTTTGCGAAACTAAAATAATGGTACCTCCCCCCACATTAAAACAAACTACTGGAAGTGTCATTTATTTCCGACCCCCCTTTGCCGGAGTTTTATGACAGCCCCATGTAGTTCGCAGCCCATAATCCTCTGAGAACCGTGTCCCAGAATTCGCTTGCGAAATGGGATGCGGTTTCCGCTTGTGGCCCCGTTGGGAAACCACATCCCACTCCGATCGCAAATTCCGGATCGCACTTTCCGCCAAGACCCTCAACCGGAAACGGCATCCCATTTCTCGGCCGAAAACTGGGATGCGGTTTCCACAGAGCCCCTCAACGGGAAACCGCATCCCATTCCAAAGGCAAATTCCGGGACGCAGCTTCCGCAACCCCACCCATCCGGAAATCCCATCCCACTCCGCACACATCCGGGCATAGAACAATCAGCTTATTAGGCCTTCCATCAATAAAGGGGCGCCCTCGTGTCACGAAAAAAGCCTCGAGAATCTCGAGGCTTTCACGTTTGTATTATCTCGAGCGCGAGGCGACACGCCTACTCGCCCAGCACGGCCTTCTTGGCGGCTGCGGTCATGTTGTCCAGGTCCTCCTTGGTGGGGTGATCCTTTGCGGCAACCCAGTTGTCGAGCAGCATCTTAAATCGGGCGTTTTCGGGATCTTGCTCGAGCATGGCCTCGTAGCGCTGCTTAACCGCGGGACCCATCTTGCCCTGGCACATCGCCCAGCCCGCAAGCTCGGCATCCTCGGCCAGATTGGAAGTTACGCGGTCGACAATCTGCTGGTAATAGCTCTGGTCGGCCCCAAAGCCGCAGGTGCCAAACAGGAACACGCGCTTGCCGTGCAAGGCGGAGAGCAACGCCGCCACCGAGGGCGTGCAGACACCCTTGTCGCACCAAAAACCGACAAGCACCGTATCGGCAGCGCAGGCACCCTCTGCCTCGTGCGCGACCTGCTCCGGATCTGCATCATCGCTCAGCGCGGCGGCATGGATAAACTCGACGCCTGCAGCCTGCAGGGCGCGCTTGATCGCCCCCGAAACCATCCTGGTATTACCGCTCTTGCTGTTAACCACCATAGAGCATGTCATAGTCACGTTGCCTCGTTTCCCCCGAAACTCGAGCCATTAATGCAATTTGTTAAAAGCATATCTTAGTACTAACGACGCAGATGTAAACCATCTGCCGCTAATCGGCAGCCCCTACTGGGCAAACTGGCTGCGGTAGAGCTCGGCGTAGAAGCCGCCTGCCGCTAGCAACTCGTCGTGCGTGCCGCGCTCGATAATCTGGCCGTCGCGCATAACCAGAATGCAGTCGGCATTGCGGATCGTCGACAGGCGGTGCGCCACCACAAAGCTCGTGCGGCCAGCCATGAGCTCGTCGAATGCCGCCTGCACCTGCAGCTCGGTACGCGTATCGATGCTCGACGTTGCCTCGTCCAGCAGCAGAATCGCCGGATCGGTGAGCATGACGCGCGCGATGCACAGCAGTTGTTTTTGACCCTGGCTAAACGTGCCGCCGTCCTCGCCGATTACCGTATCGTAGCCGCCTGGCAGCTGCACGATAAACTTGTGCGCGTGCGCGCGCTTGGCCGCCTCGATAACCTGCTCGCGCGTGGCATCTGGGCAACCGTAAGCGATGTTTTCCGCCACCGTGCCCTCGAACAGCCAGGTGTCCTGCAGCACCATGCCAAAGGCGCGACGCAGGCTCGAGCGCGTGTAGTCGCGCGACGAACGCCCGTCTACCGAGATGCGGCCGGCATCGATATCGTAAAAACGCAGCAGCAGGTTGATGAGCGTCGTCTTGCCGCAGCCCGTGGGACCGACCAGGGCAAAGCGCATGCCGGGCTTGGCCTCGATGCAGATATCCTGCAGCAGCTTGCGGTCGGGCACATAGCTAAAGTCCACATGCTCAAAGGCCACCTCGCCCTGCGGGGCGGCAAGCTCCACGGCATCTGGCGCATCGGGCTCTTGCTCGCTGGCGTCGAGCAGCGCAAACATACGACGCGCCGAGGCATACGCCGTCTGGATTTGCGTAATGACGTTGGTGACCTCGTTGAACGGCTTAGTGTACTGGTTGGCATAGGACAGGAAGATCTGCACGCCGCCCACCGTGAGCGCCGCGGGCACGCCCGTGATCACGCCCACGCAGCCGATGACGGCAACCACGGCGTAGATGATGTTATTGATAAAGCGCGTACCGGGGTTGGAAAGCGAGCCCATAAACTGCGCGCGCTCGCCTGCGGTGTAGAGCTCAGCGTTGAGGGCATCGAAGCGCTGCTGGGCGTTGGGGCCATAGGCAAAGGCGTCGACAAGCTTCTGCTCGCCCACGTATTCCTCGATATGGCCGCCAAGCTGCCCTTGAATACGCTGCTGAGCCGTAAAGCTCTTGTTGGAGAGCTTGGCAATAGCACCGGCGGCAAAGATGGAGAGCGGCGTGACGAGCACCACCACGAGCGTCATGGTCAGGTTAATGGAGAGCATAAACGCAAGCGTGCCCACGATGGTAATAACACCGGTGAAAAGCTGCGTGAAGCCCTGCAGCAGACCGTCGCCCACCTGGTCGACGTCGTTGACCACGCGGCTCATAAGGTCGCCGTGGGCGTGGCTGTCGATAAAGCTGAGCGGCATGCGGCTGAGCTTGTCGCTCGCCTCCACGCGCATGTCACGCACCGTCTCGTAGGACAGACGGTTGACGCAATAGCCCTGCAGCCACTGGAAGGCCGCGGCCCCCACCACGACGAGCGCGAGTTTGGTGACAAGCGGCAGCAGTGCATCGAAGTCCACCTGGCCCGCCGCGACGATGAGGTCGATGCCCTCGCCGATGAGAATAGGCGTGTAGAGCTGCAAAATCACCGAGATGGCGGCGCTCACAAACGACGCCGTAAACGAAATACGGTGCGGACGGACGTAGCCCATCAGGCGGCGGGTCACCGCGCCCACGGGATAGCGCTCGGGGTCGCCGGGCTGGCGCGGGCCGTCGCCCAGGTCGTTGAGCTTGTCGTTGCCGGACACATTGGCCGTCATCGTGGCGACCGAACCGGAAGAAGTGTACGGATTCATTTAGCAGCCCTCCTTTGCGCAGGCAGATGCAGAGGCGATTGGGGCGGGCGTGGCACTTGGGGCGGACGCGGACGCGGCACTCCCCTGCTGGCCCTCGAGCTCCTCGCGGCGAAGCTGCGACTGGCAGATCTCGCGGTAAAGCTGACAAGTCGCATACAGCTCGTCGTGCGTACCCAAGCCCGCGACCGAACCGTGGTCAAGCACGCAGATCATGTCGGCATCGCGCACGGTCGAGACGCGCTGGCTTACGATGACGGTTGTCAGCGGCAGCCCACCCTCGACGGCACCACGACCGCTGCGCTCACGAATGGCGTGACGAAGCGCCGCATCGGTCTTAAAGTCGAGCGCCGAGGCAGAATCGTCCATGATCAGGACCTGCGGCGAGCCCACCAGGGCGCGCGCAATGGTCAGGCGCTGGCGCTGACCGCCGCTGAAGTTCTTGCCGCCCGCCTCGACCGGGGCGTCGAGCCCCTGCGGCTTGTTGCGCACGAACTCGCTGGCCTGCGCTATATCGAGCGCCGTCCACAGTTCCTCATCGGTTGCCGACTCGTCGCGCCAGGTCAGGTTGCTGCGGATCGTGCCGCTCACCAGCGACGCTCGCTGCGGAACGGTCGCGACCACGTGACGCAGCTGGTCGAGCGGCCATGCGCGCACGTCGGCGCCCATCACGCTCACGCTGCCGGTGCCCGCATCGTACAGGCGTGGGATAAGCGAGACGAGTGTGGACTTGCCGCTGCCCGTGCCGCCGATGATGCCGAGTGTCTTGCCCAGCGGGAGTTCCAGCGTCACATCGCTCACGGCATTTGCCGCGCCGGCGCCAAACGAGAAGCTCGCATGGCTCAAGCTCAGCGCGGAGGCCGGAGCGGCATTACCCGTCGCGCCCGGCTTGGGCAGTGTGACCGGCTCGTTGTCCTCGTCGGTGATGCTCGGCACGCAATTGAGCACCTCGTTGATACGCGACGCACTGGCGCTCGCCTTGGTAAAGACCACGACCAGGTTGGCCACGTACACGATGGAGGTCAGGGTCTGCGTCATGTAGTTCACAAACGCCATAACCTGGCCCTGCGTGAGCTCGCCCACGTTGACCTGGATGCCGCCCACCCACAGGATGGCGCACACGCCCAGGTTCATCACCAAAAACGTAACGGGGTTAAGGATCGACGAGAGCTTGCCCACCGCGATGGCGGTATGGGCCTGGTCATCGGCGGCCTGGGCAAAGCGCTCGCGCTCGTGGTCCTCGCGTACAAAGGCGCGAACCACGCGGGCGCCCGAAAGGCCCTCGCGGCAAATGAGCGCGATGCGGTCGAGCTTTGCCTGCAGCTGTTTGTAGTACGGAATGCAGCGCGCCATGACAAACCAAAACACCAGGCCGATGGCGGGCGTGCAAATCAAAAAGATCATGCCGAGCTTAAGGTCGATGGCAAGGGCCGCAACCATGGAACCCACGGCCAAGAAGGGCCAGCGGATGAGCATGCGCACGCCCAGCGCCACGGCAAGCTGCACCTGGTTGATGTCGTTGGTGATGCGGGTGATAAGCGACGGCGTGCCAAAGCGGTCGAGTTCGGCATAGCTCAGTTTGTTGATATGCTGGTAGAGCGCACCGCGAATGTCGGTGCCCATGCCCTGCGAGGTGAGCGCCGCCATCTTTTGGCAGACGAGCGTAAACGAGATGCCGATCACGGCCATGGCGGCAAGCACCATGCCGTAGTGGACGACGGCGTCCACGTCGTGCGAGCCAATGCCCTTATCGATCATCTGGGCAATCACCAGCGGCGTCAGCAGGTCAAAGATCACTTCGATCAACTTGCACGCAGGGCCGATCACCATATATCGGCGAAACTTACCACCAAAACGCCTGAGCAACTCAATCATGTATAGGCGCTCCCTATCATCATCCACATTCAATTCGAACCATGATAGTACCGCCGCCCCAAAAGAAGCGTAAACAACTCGTCATTTCTAATGGGGTTCGGTTTCCAAAGAAGCGGAGAGGCACGCGCACACCCAGCCAGTGTCGGGTCGACCACTTGGTATACTTACATTAGTGCTACCAAGTTAGTCGCCGACCCTTGAAATGAGGTGCCGAGATGAACGACATTCTCGCAAGAAGAGCAAGACGAGCAACTGTGGGCATCGCCCTTTCCGCGGCACTTGTCGCGGGAATCGCCCCCGCAACGGCGATCGCGGCAGAAACCAGTTCCCCCACCGGTGCAGTTGCCTTGCAGACGGAAGACGCGGCCGCCGCAAAAGAAAAAGCGTATGCAGCCATGCAGGAAGCGCTCAAAAACCTCGAGGCCGCAAAAGACGCCGCAAGTCCCGAGAAAATTGCGAGATTCAATGATGATATTGCCCGTTTTCAAGAGCTCCGCGACAAGATGGCGGCGCAAGCCGCCGAATTGAGGGGATCCCTTCCCACCATGCAAGCGGACATCGATGCAGCCCAAGCCAAATACGACAAGGCCATCAACCGGGTAAGCGAGCTCCAAGCAAAATTAGACATGAAACTTGAGGAGCTTAAGGCAGTCGAAGTACTCGGCGACGAGGAGCTTGCCGAAACTATTAAACAGCAAATAAAGTCGTTGCGCCAAGAGATCGTAACGGCAAAAGCGCGAGTTGACTTTTGCGAAATGGAGCTCCGCGAGGTCCGGGACCGCCTCAAAAGGCAGGAAAGACAAGTTAATGACTGTGAACTTGCTGCAGAGAAGTATAAAGCCCATACCGACCAGTTCATAGCCTGGCGAGATGCGCTCCTCGGCGATTTGGAAAAGGCGCAAGCGGCCTATGACGACGCCTGCAAGGCATACGAAGAGGCAAAGGCCGCGGCAGACAAGGCCGCCTCGCCCGAGATAACGAAACCGACCGAGACAGTGCCTCCCTCCGGCTCAGCGCAACCCGCCGGGGCGACACCGCCCGCCGGCTCGTCCGCGACCGGTAAAGACACCTCGCCAAGCTCCACCAAGCAGGCGAACTTGAGCAGCGGCAAGCAAGCGGATACGACCGCCGGCAAGCTCGCGAACACGGGCGACGCAGCGCCGAGCGCAATCGCACTCGCAGGAATCGCCGCCGCAGGCCTCGGAATAACCGCCACAGCCACACGCCGCATCAAGAACTCAAAATAGCCGCCAGAGCATACTACCTTCGCCAATCCACAAACCCAGAGACAAAAGAGGCCCGTTTCCCCAACCCATGGAAACGGGCCTCTTTACTTGAAAAAACAGATGGCAATGCCGCCGTCTCTTGTACCACGCAGCCATCAATGCCCAGACAACACTAGCAAGCCGCGTTCCTTAAGGGATAGATTTAATGGCTGTTAATCAAGGGGTATACGCGCACGCCCGATCAATGGCGGGCAAACCGCCTGATATACTTACATTAGTGCTACCAAGTTAGTCGCCGACCCTTGAAATGAGGTGCCGAGATGAACGACATTCTCGCAAGAAGAGCAAGACGAGCAACCTTGGGCATCGCCCTTTCCGCGGCACTTGTCGCGGGAATCGCCCCCGTAACGGCGATCGCGGCAGAAATCAGCTCCCCCACCGGTGCAGTTGCCTTGCAGACGGAAGATGCGGCCACCGCAAAAGAAAGAGCGTATGCAGCCATGCAGGAAGCGCTCAAAAACCTCGAAGCCGCGAAAGACGCCGCAAGTCCCGAGAAACTTGCGGAAATCGATGATGACATTGCCAGTTTTCAAGAGATCCACGACATGGTGGTGACGGAAGCCGCCAAACGGAGGGAACCCCTTCCCGCCATGCAAGCGAACGTCGATGCAGCCCAAGCCAAATACGATGAGGCCCACAACCGGACAAGCGGCCTTCAGGCAGAATTAGATAAGGTACTCAAGGAGCTCGGCGACGAGGCGCCCAGCACAGCTATTAAGGAGCATATTAAGCAGCTGCGCAGTGAGATCATGGCGGCAGAAAGGCGAGAAGAATCTTGTGAAGATGATCTTCACCGCTACCAACGCCGGCTCGAAAGCCAGGAAAAACAGGTTCAGTATTTCGAAAGTGAGGCAAAGGAAGCTAAAGCCCACATCGACGAGGACATAGCCAAGCGAAATGCGCTCCTTAGCGATTTGGAAAAGGCGCAAGCGGCCTATGACGACGCCTGCAAAGCATACGAAGAGGCAAAGGCCGCAGCAGACAAGGCCACCTCGCCCGAGATAACGAAACCCGCCGAGACGACAAAACCCTCCAGCTCAGCGCAGCCGGCCGAAACGGCACAGCCCGCCAGCTCGCCCGCGACCGGCAAATACGCTCCATCGAGCTCCACCAAGCAAGCAAATGCAGACGGCAAGCTTGCGAATACGGGCGACACGACGCCTAGTGCAATCGTACTCGCAGGAATCGCCGCCGCAGGGTTCGGAATAACCGCCACAGCTACACGCCGCATCAAGAACTCAAAATAGCCGACAGAGCATTCTGCCTTCACCAATCCACAAGCCCAGAGACAAAAAGAGGCCCGTTTCCCCAACCCAGGGAAACGGGCCCCTTTACTTGAAAAAACAGATGGTAATGCCACTGTCTCTTGAAGCACATCGCCACCGCGCTCCAAACAACGCCAACGAGCAGCATTCCTTAAGGGATAGATTTAATTAGGCTAACGCGCCTTTACGGGTGATTTTTGGACGAAGTGGTCCCGGTGCCGGCGGGCTGTTTGGTAGTCGAGCGATCCCGCAGGCAAAGCCGAGGACCAGCGAGACACCAAACAGCCCGCCGGCACCGGGACCGCATCGCGGCACCAAAAAAGCGCCCGTGCGCTCAATGGATTCGGATGCCCGACAGAGGCTCCTTATGGCTGCTTCCTTCCGGACCTGACCAGATTCGGAACATGTCGTCATCCGAACCCATCGAACGCGCTAGGCGCTCGGTATATCTTACCTGCTCCCGCCCGCCACGGCAAGTGGGGCGAACCCATCGGATGGATTCGCCCCACTCGTCCATATCGCTAGCGGCGCCTGCGGTACAGGACCGCGCCGCCCGCGGCGGCCAGCGCGCCGGTGCCG
>JABLTQ010038349.1_pt1 | contig 13940 bp, 15 predicted proteins | sample 7160101 | NCBI WGS metagenome assembly JABLTQ01 (sample SAMN14651228, study PRJNA627086) | human gut metagenome | isolation source: feces | host: Homo sapiens
GCCTATTATGCGCTGGTGCAGTCCCCGATCATCTCCTCGGGTGATGTATGCGGCAGCGTGATGTTCCTGCAAAACAAGGAAAGCGACCGTCCCGGGGACGCCGAGCAGAAGCTCATTCAGGCGGCAGCAAGCTATCTCGGGAAGCAGATGGAGCTGTAATGGATATAGGTGCGCCCTCCGGTCGAGCGATCGGAGGGCGATGTATTGAGGTATTCACTTCATGGCTTTCATCAAATCTCATGCAATAACGCTCCTTTTTAAGCAAAAAAAGAGCCAAGATTTTACCCTCAGCTCTTAACGATATTGACTTTCTGATTCCGCCATTGCTTCTCAACCCCACACTTAGCAATGCAATCAGGGTATGTTTCAGAAATGCACTTATTGCAAATTATAAGGTGGCGCCCACGATCCGGAATCTCTTCTTCGATATGCTCCATAACGGTCTTCCAACTGCCATCCCTTTGCCTGATTGGCCGAACTACGGTTGTTTTAACTTTCATGCCATACAATTGGTTTAACAAAACTCTATTTGCGGGAGCGCGGTGGGGTACAAACATATTCCAAATGGTCGCATTTTTAATTAAGCACAAAGCGTTTAAGGGGTTTAAGCTTACAAAGAAAGGCTATTCAGATTTAAATGTTGGCATTCTTCTTTATAATGTCGGCGGTTAGTACCATTGGGTAGCTTACTACAAGTACCCTAACTCTGTTGACAAATTCCGTTTCTTAAATGCAGGGTTCTGCTATAGCAATCGCAGATATAGTATTGATAAATTCGTTTCGGAAGAATGCAAAGGATGGCTTCGTTATGTAATAAAGGTTGCATGATTTTAAATAAAATTCTCAAAGAAAATTGTTATTTTCTGCATTTCAACTGTGATCATCTATACAATTGCTGTCCTTGTGCTGATGTTTTCAACTGGCTGTAGCGAACCGACCACTTTAACGGAAAATGTATTTACCTATTTCGGGATTGAGGCGTTTGCTTTGGCACTGATTAAGGTGGCCGATACGGTAAAGGAAGCAACTGATAAATTTGAGCCTTCAAAGAAGAAACGCAAGAGAGAAGAAAAAGGAGATGATTAAGTGTCGAATTTTGTTTTGCCACAGAACTCACAGCTTCTGTTCTACCCTATGAAGCAGTGTACAATTTCTGCTGGCTTTAAGGCGAAGAAGTATAAAGATCATTACGGTTATAATCACTATGGAGTTGATTTTGACTCCCTTGGTGATACAGACTTTGATGTGCTTGCTGGTGCCACAGGGGAAGTCCTTGGTGTTGAAATGAATAATGGTTCCGCTGGTGGCATTGTTGTTATCAAGTATGTCAATATCTATGTGCCGTCGAAGAAGAAGACGATGGATCTGATTGCAAGATATGCCCACATGATTACCCTCTATGTGAAGAAGGGCGACCGTGTGGCTGCTTACACTCCTATCGGAAAGGTAAGCGGCAATCATAAGTGGTACAATCACATTCACATGGAAGTTGATACCGATACAAAGTATCCATTCTATACTGTAGGGTTTAAGGAGTCTGCGAGCCGGTTGCTCATTGCGTCCGGTGCTACGGACAAGACCCTTCTTGATCCGTTAGATGTGCTTGTAGTTGGTAACGAACAGACGGCAATTCTCCATCCCCTCGCCACCCTTGTCGGGCCAAATGATGTCCCTAAATATTTTGAAAAAGAGTTTAAGAAAGAGCTGCTGCAGGGCAGCTCTTCTTCGTATCAAACTCTTATTCAGCCTATTAACAACATGAAAATCACATCTGGCTATATGAACACTAAGTACCGCTCGGTATTCCGCTGTACCCATTATGGTCACGATGCGATTTCCATTAAGGGCGATAGAACGATTTATGCATCTGGCGACGGTAAAGTAATTCGATGTGGTATGGACTCCATTTGTGGTAACATCGTAGCAATTAAGTACGAAAAGTGTCTGAATGAGGATACTGGCAAGTCGCAGGATGTAATCATTCGCTATTTCCATTTGGCTTCCATCGCGGTTAAAGAAGGACAGGCTGTTACCAAGGACACCAAGATCGGTGTTATGGGTAAGACTGGCGTTTTGAGCACCGGAGTTCATCTGCATTATGAGATTGATACCGACGCCAGAGAACAGTATGCGTGCTATACGCCAACGATTGGTCGTAACGGAACAATTCTAAAGGCCGGCACTGCATCCACTGTTAACCCTGCTGTATTTATTCATACGAAGGTTTCCCCGCCGGACTATCAAAGCGTACAAATTGTCACCGATGGATTTGCCACATCGGAAGACAAAGACATGAAAGTGATTAAATAATTGGAGGTATTATTATGGAGACTACTTGGATTACTCTTTTAAATGAAATCATGCAGACTGTTGTTGTCCCGCTCATGGGCATCCTAACCGTATTCCTTATCAAGGTTATACGAGAAAAGATGGACGCTGCCGCTAAGAACACGAAGAACGAAACTCTCGCAAAGTACATCCTCATGCTTAAGGAGACCGTCGTAGATTGCGTAGAAGCCACTAACCAGACTTTCGTTGATGCGATTAAGGCAAGCGGCGAATTCACTCCAGAGGCGCAAAAAGCCGCCTTTGAGAAGACTTTGCACGCTGTGACTGATATCCTCTCCGAGGATGCAAAAGAGTATCTGTCTGAAGCCTTTGGCGACCTGGAGGGATATATTACTGCTCTCATCGAGGCTACTGTTAAGCGCGTAAAGAACGGCTCTGTTGCGTGATTAAAATTAGGGAACTTGCTTATCCTATATGCTATAAACAAGTTCCCCAATAAGTGCCCTGCCACTTTAAGCGCAGATCATTTATGAAAATGGCTGTCACAGATAAAATGTGACAGCCATTGTTTAAAAAGTTTACCTTTTCTATTGCATTAGATTTTAATATCTGTTACAATTAAAGCGTGGAAACCAAGACGGTTGCCACAAGTTGATACCTACATCTGAAACAGGGGATTATCCCCAACACTCAGTGAGTCATCTGTTTGCGGCAGACGGCTCACTTCTTTCTGTTATAGAATTTGTCCCATACTTGGATGAAAATCCAGCAGATAGACGCAATCCAGAAAACTTCTTGAAGCGTATGTATCACCTCCCTGAGAAATAAATTTCCCACGAGGGCTATACATTCACCTTTCTCTCCGCACTCGCGGGATAACAGGCAACCGTCTTTTTAAACCGTCCACCGTCTACGACCGGGTTGAAGAGACACATCTCCATCGCTCGTTTGAGTAGACGATTGGCTTCCACAATTTATATTCTACACGATTTGACAGAGTTGTCAATAAAAAATTCCCCGCCGATGAGGCGGGGTGATTTTTACTCAGTATGTAAGCCCTTATATAATCTCGCAATAATCTTGTGAGGCTATATAAGGGTTTAAATCTTTTATATTGGGGCTCAGTTATGGATATCTAAAAAGTTGTCAAACTGGTGTCAAAAGGCGTTTTCAATCAGCTGAAAATGGCTTGATCAAGCGGGTTTACATGTCTTTTTACGAAGATCATCGTGTATTCATAGTAGTCGGTGAGCAAGGTCAGATTGCGCTCACGAGTGAGGTAATTGCCCATAAAGAACTTCCTTTCTACTGCTGTGATGAGTTTTGCTGTGGCAGCGCCGCGCCCTGCGGGACGGTGAGCGTCGCCTGCTCGGTATAGGCAGCGAAGGGAGTGTCAACCGCAGGATCCTGCCCTTCGTGATATACCAAAATAGAGACGGTAACGGAATAGCTGCCCGCCGGCGGCAGGCTTTGCGGATAAGCATACAGCAGGTACTCCCCTGCGCCGATGACCGGCGTTGCCAGCAATACGGTGCCATCGGACAGGGTGTAGCGGACCTGCATCACACATTCATTGCCTGGGGTGTTTTCCAGCAGCAGCGGCAGGCTGCCATCCTTCCCCATAGCCAAGCTGCCATTAAAGAGATACCAAAAGTATTCCGGAGTGGTGTTCTGTGGGGCATTTTCGTAGCCCGGCAGACGGCCGGTATGGATGGTGGTATCCGCCATTTCGGTGGGGGTGGGGTCCGGCGGGGGATATTCCCCCTGAGGGAGAAACAGCGCCAGCACCAGTCCAATGCCGACAGCTACCGCAGCTAACAACAGCGTGGAAATAATCTTTTTCGCCACGGTCATACGCCTACCCCCTCTTTTTCTCCGTCAGAATCAAAAAGAACGCTAATATTATAGCGCAATTTGTGCCAAAACACAACAGTTATGACAGAAAAACCCCCGACCACAGCGGATCGGGGGTTATAAGTGAACTGGCTTACGGGGCCTGGGTATTACCGCTCTCCTGACTATCGGAGGGGGTGAGCGTATCTACCCGGCCGACGGTACCGGTATTAAACTCGGTGCCGGAAACACTATCATTCATGATGGTGGTGACGGAGTAGAGATAAAAATCCTTGCCGTTTTTGCGCAGCTCATACAGCATGTATTTGGAGGGAGTCTCCTCCAGGTTACCCTTGCTATCATAATTGATACTGAGCACTGTAGTGGGTGGCACATAACCTACGGTAAGCTGGCAGCTATCCTGCTTCATTACAATTTTTTCCACGCTTGGGGTGGCAAAGCCGGTCATGGCGATGATGGGCACATGATAGGAAGCAATATCGCTATCGTACTGATAGGCATTTTCCATATCACCGATGGTCATATGCTCCAGCTTGATATTCTGACCAAACAGACTAACAGCCTGAGCGTCCACATCCGCCGCCGGGATGACCATGCGGCCGTACTCATCAAATTCGTAGCTGCCGCGGCGTTCGCCCAGCATACAGGCCCACAAACTACTTTGCAGCAAAAATTCATTATCGCAGGTAGCGGGGTCAGTAAAATCGGGCGGGTCGAACATGACCACTGGCAGCAGCATCTGCTCGTACTTGGTTTTTTGGGCGGTGTTATCCGCCAGATTGCGGGTAAGGCCATAGCACCAATTAAACACGGTGCATAGCCCAATAACGCACAGCACGATAAAAACGAGGCCAATCGGCGCCGCGTGACGGTTACGGGCATTCGTTTTCTCTGTACTCATAACAGGTTCCTTTCCTTACAAGGGGCGTTGCATCAATCCTTCTCTTTTTCCTTTTCGGCTTCCTTTTCAGAATCCGGGGCAAGGATGACACGCATTTTTTCGATCTTCTGTTCTTCCATTTCCAACACAGTAAAGGTAAGCCGGCCAAGCTGGAAGGTCTCACCGACAGCAGGGATGTGCTCCAACACCGAAAGCGCCAGACCATTCATGGTATCGTAGTCGTCTTCCTCAATATCGGCGGGATGGTAGTCGATTTCATCCAAGAAGTCATCCACCGGCATATCACCGCTGATCTCGTAGGTATCGGGGGTCACCTCGGTGAACTCGGTGACGACCTCGTCACGCTCATCATAAATCTCACCGACCAGCTCCTCCAGGACATCCTCCATGGTGACGATGCCCAGCGTACCGCCGTAGTCATCCATAACGATGGCAATATGCACCTTTTTACGCTGGAATTCCGAGAGCAGACGGGCAATTTTCATGCTGCGATGCACATACATCGGCTCGGTCATCAGTTTTTTGATATCGAAGTTCTTATTCAGCAGGGCAGCTTGCAGAATATCACGGGTATGCACTACACCGATGATGTGATCCACTGTCTCGCTGTAAACGGGAATGCGGGAAAATCCTTCCTCGGTGATGATCTGCAGTACCTCCTGCGGGGTGGATTCCTCATCGATGGCGACCATATTGACGCGAGGGGTAAGGATATCCTCCACGGTGGTATCATTGAACTCCAGAGCGGACTGTACCAGCTCTTTTTCCTGCTCCTCCAGCACGCCCTCCTCTTCGATGGTATCCAGCATATACATCAGTTCCTGCTCAGTGATGGTGGGCTGCTCTTCGCCATCGTCCTTCTTCTTAAAGGGCTGCATGAGCCGCAGGAACAAAAAGCTGAACGGGGTAAAGATGACCATAAGGATACGCAGCACCCCGGCAAACGCCATTGAAATGCTCTCGGCGTTCATCTTGGCAAAGCTCTTGGGGATAATTTCGCCGAAGGTGAGAACGACAAGGGTGGAAATACCGGTAGCAATCGCAACCGCATAATTTTTGAAGTACGCAGTGGCGATCACTGTGACCAATGAGGAAATGGCGATATTAACAAGGTTATTGCCGATAAGGATGGTCGCAATCAGCTTATCGTATTGCGCGGCCACCTTTACCGCCTGTGCGGCACGCTTATTGCCGTCTTCCGCCATGGTGCGCAGGCGGATCATATTGGCCGCGGAAAACGCGGTCTCGGATGCGGAAAAGAAAGCGGATAGCATTAACAGAACCAGAATAAGTAGGTAGGTTGTACTGCCTATGTCGTCCAAAAAAATACACACTCCTTGTTTGAGTAAAAATGTTGATAGCACCATCACAGGAGACGGTGTTATTTTATATTGTAGCAAAAAGAGGATAATGCGGCAAGACCATGGATAAAATGTTCAGGCTTTATTCACAGCTTGGTGATAAAAGGCGGGGCACGGGTAATTGACTCTCCCCTGCCCCGCTGGCTTACGCTAAGGTGATTATTCCTTGCCTTCCTTCTTGGCTTCCATCTTGGCGATGGCATCCTTGCGGGAAAGATTGATACGGCCCTGCTGGTCGATCTCGGTAACCATAACGAGGATCTCATCGCCGACGGATACCACATCCTCCACCTTTTCCACGCGCTTCGCATCCAGCTTGGAGATGTGGACAAGGCCTTCCTTGCCGGGTGCGATCTCAACAAAGGCGCCGAAGTTCATCAGACGGGTAACAACGCCCTTGTAGATAGCACCGACTTCGGGATCATTGACAATGGTCTCGATGATATTGATAGCGGTGCGGCAGTCATCGATATCAATGGCGGAAACAAATACATGGCCGTCATCCTCAATGTCGATCTTGACATTGCACTCGGCGCAAATCTTCTGGATGGTCTTGCCGCCGGAGCCGATGACCTCGCGAATCTTATCGGGATCGATGGTCATGCTGAGCATCTTGGGCGCGTACTTGGAAAGCTCAGGCCGCGGGGCGGGGATAGCCTTGAGCATGACCTCATCGAGGATATAGTTGCGGGCCTTGTGGGTCTTAGCAAAGGCCTCTTTAATGATCTCGGGAGTCAAGCCGTCGATCTTGAGGTCCATCTGGATGGCGGTGATGCCCTTCTTGGTACCGCCTACCTTAAAGTCCATATCGCCGAAGAAATCTTCGACGCCCTGAATATCCACCATGGTCATCCAGCGGTCGCCCTCGGTAATAAGGCCGCAGGAGATACCGGCAACGGGAGCCTTGATGGGGACACCGGCATCCATAAGAGCCAAAGTGGAACCACAGATGGAGCCCTGAGAGGTGGAACCGTTGGAGGAGAGAACCTCGGAAACGAGGCGCAGGGTGTAGGGGAACTCCTCCACGCTGGGAATCACGGGCTCCAGGGCACGCTCGGCCAGGGCACCGTGACCGATCTCACGGCGGCCGGGGCCGCGGCTGGGACGGGTCTCGCCCACAGAGTAGGAGGGCATATTGTACTGGTGGATATAACGCTTGGTGGTCTGCTCATCGATGCCATCAAGGATCTGAGCCTCACGGATGGTACCCAGGGTGGCGATGGTCAGCACCTGGGTCTGGCCGCGGGTGAACATGCCGGAGCCATGAACGCGGGGGATAATGCCGACCTCAGCATCCAGGGGACGGATCTCATCCATACCGCGGCCGTCTACACGCTTGCCGTCATCCAGCAGCCAGCGGCGCACCACAAACTTTTGCAGCTTGTAGATGCACTCATCCAGCATAGCGCCCTGCTCAGGGTATTTCTCATCATACTCGGCATGCAGGCGGTCATAGATGGGGCGCATACGCTCATCACGGATGTTCTTATCATCGGTATCCATGGCAGCACGGACATCCTCGATGAACTCATCCTTGATGGCTTCGAAGAGATCGTGATCGATCTCCTGGGATTCAAAGGTGAACTTGGGCTTGCCAATCTCGGCCTGGACTTCCTTGATGAAGGCAACCATCTTCTGCACCTCGGCAAAGCCCTTCATGATGGCTTCCAGCATGGTATCGTCATCCACCTCATTGGCGCCAGCCTCGATCATGCAGACCTTTTCGGCGGTACCGGCCACGGTGAGCTGAAGATCGCTCTTCTGGCGCTGCTCGGCATTGGGGGTAAGGATGATCTCGCCATCGACCAGACCGACATTGATGCCGGCGATGGGCCCATTCCAAGGAATATCGGAGATGGACAGCGCCATGGAAGCACCGATCATACCAGCGATTTCCGGCACGCAGTCGGGATCAACGGAAAGAACGGTCATCACAACGGAAACATCGTTGCGCATATCCTTGGGGAACAGCGGACGGATGGGACGATCTACCACGCGGCTGGAAAGCACGGCCTTATCGCTGGGGCGGCCTTCCCGCTTCAGGAAGGAGCCGGGGATCTTGCCCACGGCATACAGCTTCTCTTCAAAATCGACGGAAAGCGGCAGGAAATCGATGCCGTCACGGGGCTTTGCGGAAGCGGTGGCATTGACCAATACGGTGGTCTCGCCATAGCGGACCAGCACAGAGCCACCAGCCTGGCAGCACATCTTGCCAGTTTCAAAGGTCATCTTGCGTCCGGCAAATTCGGTTTCAAATACGCGGAAGTTTTCAAACATCTTTTTTCTCCTTACTTTGTGTCTTTTGGTCTGACGGCTCCGCTTTCGTTTTAGCAATAAAGCCTTCCTCCGGGGAAGATTTTGCCTTCCGGGGGAACGATTCACTGCTAAACACGAGGGCAAAAGCCGCCCTGCTTACCTGTGAAAAATGGGCTAAAAACCGGCTAAGAGGGCAGACGGAATCCCCGCCTGCCCTCCGGCAGTTTTGCTTACTTACGCAGACCCAGCTTGGCAATGATCGCGCGGTAACGCTCGATATCCTTCTTCTTGAGGTAGTTCAGCAGGTTTCTGCGGTGACCGACCATCTTGAGCAGACCACGGTTGGAATGGAAGTCCTTGGGGTTCTGCTGCATGTGCTTGGTCAGGCTGTTGATGCGGTTGGTGAGAACAGCGATCTGAACTTCGGGGGAACCGGTGTCGCCCTCATGGGTCGCGTACTCGGTAATGATCTTGTTCTTTTCTTCCTTGAGAATCATGTTATTTCACCTCATAAATTATTTACGCCAAGATCTGAGTATCGGGATCGGTGAAGTTCCCACGGGGAACACTCCCAAATACCGGGATCCGGTCATATCAATATGGAATTATAGCATATAATATGGCTGCTGTAAAGTGCTTTTGGGCGGATTTTTACGGCTTTTTATGGTGCTTTTCGGCGGCCAGTACGGTGGAGCGCAGCAGCATGGTGATGGTCATGGGGCCTACCCCACCGGGGACCGGCGTGAGCCATCCCGCAACCGGGGAAACGCTCTCAAAGTCCACATCACCGCAAAGTTTCCCTGCTGCATTGCGATTCATTCCTACATCAATGACTACCGCACCGGGTTTGACCATCTCTCCGGTGACAAAGCCCGCCTTTCCTACGGCGGAGATAAGAATATCCGCCCGGCGGGTCACCTCCGGCAGATTCTTGGTCCTGCTGTGGCAAATGGTAACGGTAGCATTGCGGTGCAGTGCCAAAAGTGCCATGGGCTTGCCTACAATATTGCTGCGCCCGATGATAACGCATTCCTTGCCGGCCATGTCTACACCGGTGCTATCGATGAGGGTGAGAATACCGCTGGGCGTACAGGGGGCAAAAAAGTAATCCCCAATGACAATACGACCCACATTCTGCGGATGGAAAGCGTCCACATCCTTTTCGGGGTCGATCGCGGATAGGATCTCCTTTTGATCCAGATGAGCGGGCAGCGGCAGCTGCACCAAAATGCCATCGATCTCTTTCCGGCCATTCAGTTCGGCAATGAGGGCAAGCAGCTCCTCCCGGCCGGTATTTTCCGGCAGGGTGTACTGCTCGGAGTGAATACCAAGCTCCTCACAGGCTTTGTGCTTATTGCGCACATACACTTGGGAGGCGGGGTCCTCTCCCACCAGCACCACAGCCAGGCCGGGGGTAATGCCCTCCGCTTTCAGAGCCTCTACCTGGATTTTTAATTCGGCGCGGCACTGGGCCGCCACCGCTTTTCCATCAATGATCTTCGCGCTCATGGGGTTCCTCTTTCTGTTCCGGTTGGGTCGGTTTCTTTCCGTTCTTCTTTTCGGCCAGCTTGGCATCCAGGGCGGCTATACGCTCCCGGCTTTCCTTGGTATCCACATAGCGGCCCAGGGTAAAGCGCGGCTTTTTCTGCCCCTCAATATACTCCAGCGTCATGGGTTTACGACCCCGAACGAAGATAAAGAGCATCAACCCGGCGGCAACGATAAACAGCACGCCGCCCAGTGCCTGGGAAACCCGCACACTGCCCCACATCAGGCTATCGGTGCGCAGGCCCTCCACAAAGAAGCGCCCCAGGCCGTACCAGGCGGTATAGCCCAGTGTGATCTGGCCATCGTAGCTGCGGCGCGGGAACAGCCACAGCAGCAGGATCGCCACACCGATAAGGTTCCACAAGCTCTCGTATAGGAAGGTGGGATGTACCGGCAGGGTGGGATCCACCATAATGCCCTGGGCGGCCAGCGCCGCCTGATGCCGGGAAAGATAGGCGGAGATGGTATCTGATGTCATACCCCAGGGGAGGGTGGTATTGGTGCCAAAGGCCTCCATATTGAAGAAATTGCCCCAGCGGCCAATCGCTTGTCCCAACATAACGCCGGGGAAAGCCGCATCCGCTACCGGCAGCATGGGAAGCTTTTTGATGCGGCAGACGATAAACGCCACAATAAGCGCTCCAATAATGCCGCCATAGATGGCCAGTCCGCCACCACGCAGGTTGAATATTTCCTTTAGATTATCTTTATAATTATCCCACTGGAATGCCACATAATAGGCCCGCGCGCCCACAATGGCGCCGACCATGGCCCACAGAATGACATCCAACCCCTCATCCGGGTGGATGCCGCAGGTGCGGTTATGGGAAAGATAGACCCATAATCCCAGGCCAAAGCCCACCGCGATGATCACACCGTACCAGTAAATATCCAAATTGCCGATGGATAACGCCACCCGGCTGATGGGAAGTTCCCACCCCAAACCGGGAAACCGCAGAATTTCCATGGTACCCACTTCCTTTACACTGATAGTTTTTACTTTTACGGTTTATTATAGCATAGCCCCGGCGGTATTTCTATTCTCATTTATAAATTTTTGTGCATATCGGCTTGTTCTGTGCTATAATGACCGAAATGACCCTTTGACATCCGTCCAAGATAAAAGGAGCTGTATTCCATGACAGAACTTCTCATCCGGCTATTTATCCGTGATAAAGACAATGTGCAGGACCCCGCCGTACGCCAGCAATATGGTGCACTCAGCGGGTTGACCGGCATTTGCCTGAATATCCTGCTGTTCCTGGGCAAGCTGGTGGCCGGCACTGTTTCCGGTTCCATCGCCATCACGGCCGATGCTTTCAATAACTTATCCGATGCCGGCTCCTCGGTGGTCACGCTCATCGGTTTCCGGCTGGCTGGGCAAAAACCCGATCGGCATCACCCCTTCGGCCACGGTCGGGTAGAGTACCTCTCCGGGCTGGCCGTTTCGGTGGTCATCCTGCTGATGGGCTTTGAGCTGGGTAAAACCTCCTTTGAGAAGATCCTCTCCCCTGCCCCGGTGGAATTTTCTCTGCTGCCGGTCATCATCCTGCCTGTCTCCATCTTGGTCAAGGGTTGGATGTACCTCTTTAACCGCAAACTGGGCAAAAAGCTGGATTCCGCCGCCATGATGGCCACAGCCGCCGATAGCCTCAGCGATATGGTCTCCACCGGCGTAGTGCTGCTCGGCACCCTGATCGGACATTTCTTTAATATCCAGTTGGATGGTTGGCTGGGTATTTTGGTTGCCGTGTTCATCCTGTATACCGGCTACAATTCCATGAAGGATACCATTGATCCGCTGCTGGGCCGGGCGCCCGATCCCGAACTGGTGGATGGCATTCGCCGCCGGGTGCTGGCCCCTCCGGAAATTCTCGGCCTGCACGATCTCATCGTCCATGATTACGGCCCCGGCAGGCTGTTCGCCTCGCTGCACGCCGAGGTGGATAAAAACGATGATATCTCCGCTATTCACGATGTCATTGACCGGGTGGAGCGGCAGATTCTGCACGAACTGGGCTGTGAAGTCTGCATCCATATGGATCCCATTGCCGTTGGTGACCGAAAGACAGCGGAATGCCGCACTATGGTGGCCCGGCTGCTGGCCGGGCTTGACCCAAGGCTGACAATGCACGATTTTCGCATCACCAGCGGCCCCGACCACACCAACCTCATCTTTGATGTGGTGCGTCCACTGGATTCTTCCTATACCAGTGAAGAGTTGGAAGAACGCATCCGGCAGGCGGTAACGGCACTGGAAGGCAATTATTACGCAGTCATTACCGTGGATACCCCAAGAGTATAAAACAGAAAAATGGCCGGGATTCTGTTCAGGATCCCGGTCTTTTATTGCTCCATGTCATCCTCAGCAAAGGGAAGCTCCTGCAGCACCACCTCCCGGATGAACCGAAAGGTTTTCTCCTCCCCCTTATCCCGCAGCATTGTCAGGATAAACCGCAGCTTGCGAGCCGTCACCGGGTGCATCCAGCGGTTATCCCCCGCCCGCTGCAGATATTCCAGCGGAGCGCCATCGTGGTATTGATCCCCCAGGTAGGTCCGGCTGGCAGCAATGCGATCCATACACATCTCCACAAAGAATTCAGTTGGCATCTCCAGCGGCTCATATTGGTGGGTTACCGGGCTCACATCTGTCCAGTACTCAAAGTGGTGACGATTGCGGCCCTTGTGGTGCATCCATGCCAGCGAATAGCCATTCTCCCGGCGCTCCTGCTGCGTAGGGCTAAAGGTGCCCTGGTAATACTTCGCACCACGCCAGAATTCCGTTGGAGAGTATTTGGAAAGATCGTGGGTAAGACCCCGCCAGTACAGTCCCACCCGGAAGCAGTACTTCTGTACCAGGTGCCGGTGATGGGTAATGGTTCTAAAATGTCTGATGGGATGCATCTGCTCCCCCCTCTCTGCTTTACTCCGTTCATTATTATAATTCAACGGTCAAAGGATTGCAAACCCCAATGCAAAACGCTATAATAAAAAACACACACGCTAAAAAGGAGTTCTCCCATGACGATAAACGGTAAAAAATACATTGTAAAGGTCCCCACCGGCAAAACCACCAATGATTTTCAATTTGATGAACTGCTGCCGGCCTTCCGCAAATACTGCGCCAAGGTAGCACAGAACCAGGCCACCTGCATCGCCGGGTACACCAATACACTGGAAGTCCCCCAGGTGATGCGCTGGGCAGCCCTGCTACAGGATCTTACTGGGCAGTTCACCGAATGCCTGGGCTACATCGAGCACATCAACCGCATCCCCACCGATGAGGCAGGCAAGTTCCTGCTCCCCCGTGCTATTTATGAAGACTTCCGCACTTTGAATGAAGTCATCAGCTGTGTGGGTCCCGCCGCGTGGAACCAATGGGATGAGACCAGCAAGCTGTACTGGAAAAGCTGTGTCCCCCGGATGCGGATGCTGATAGAGAACGCCAAAGTGACAGAAGAATAAGGGGAGAAAACTTTTTTCGGTTTTTCCGCAAAAAGGGCTTGATTTTTTACCGGGCCTATGGTATTATAATCAAGCTGAAACGAAAGTTCCGGTATAAAATCTGGGTGTGGCGCAGGTGGTAGCGCGCTACCTTGGGGTGGTAGAGGCCGCTAGTTCGAGTCTAGTCACTCAGACCATGCAGAGTGTCCTTATAGGATCTGAGTATCCTGTAATGGACACTCTGCTTTTTTATGTGAAGAATGGTGAAAAGCTGGAGCTGTCGATCA
>JABLTQ010045741.1_pt1 | contig 13880 bp, 9 predicted proteins | sample 7160101 | NCBI WGS metagenome assembly JABLTQ01 (sample SAMN14651228, study PRJNA627086) | human gut metagenome | isolation source: feces | host: Homo sapiens
CGCCCGGCCCCTGCCCGTGGGGGCCGGCGAATCCGCCCAAAGCCTGGGGGAGCCCCCCGCCGCTTTGGTCCAGCGGCTGGCCTGGTTCCAGGCCGTTTCCTTCGACGTGTTCGACACCTTGCTGCTGCGTCAGGTGGAGCGGCCCCAGGAGGCCTTCGCTTTGGTGGGGGCCAAGCTGGGCTATCCCGATTTCCAGCGGCTGCGGGTGGAGGCGGAGTGCCGCGCCCGGGACAAGAAGCGCCGCCGCGCCGGCAGCGGGGAAGTGACCCTCTCGGAGATATGGCAGGAGCTGGAAGCCGCCACCGCCATTCCCGCCGGGGAGGGCATGGCCGCCGAGCTGGCAGTGGAGCGGGCCCTCTGCCGGGGCAACCCCTATTTTCTGCCGGTGGTGGAGGCCTTGCGCCAGCTGGGCAAGCCCCTGGGGCTGCTTTCGGATATGTACCTGCCGGGGGCGTTTGTCCAGCAGCTGGTGGAGGAGGCGGGCTTTGGCCCATTTGCCTGCTGCCTGGTGTCCGGGGAGGAGGGCGTCTCCAAAGGGGAGGGCGGCCTCTACCAGCGCTGGAAGGGACGCTTTCTGCCGGATGCGCCTTTGGCCCACGTGGGGGACAACCCCCATGCCGACGGGGAGATGGCCCGCGCCCAGGGGATTGTCCCCGTGCTTTACCCCGGCGTCCACCAGGCGGGGGGACCGTACCGCGCCCGGGACATGAGCGCCGTGGTGGGCAGCCTCTACCGGGGCGTGGTCAACGGGAAGCTCCACAACGGCAGCCAGGCCTACTCCCCGCTGTACGAGTACGGCTATGTGTACGGCGGGCTGTTCGCCTTGGGCTACTGCCGGTTTATCCGGGCCTGGGCGGAGCACAGCGGCGCGGACAGGCTGCTGTTCCTCTCCCGGGATGGGGAGGCGCTGCTGGCTTTGTACCGGCGGCTCTACCCCCAGGACGGCCGCCCGGTGTACGCCTACTGGTCCCGGCTGGCGGCGGCCAAAGTCTGCGCGGGGCTGTTCCCGGCGGACTACTTCCGGCGGTTTTTGTGGCACCGGGCAGGGGAGGGCGTTCCCCTGGGCAAGCTGCTGCGGGGGATGGAGCTCACGCCTTTGCTGCCGGGGCTGTGCGGCGCCTTGGGCGTCTTCCCCCAAACGCCCCTGACGCATAAAAACGCCGGGGCGGTACAAGACTATCTCCAGCGGGCCTGGGGCCAGGTGCTGAAGAGTTACCAGCCCCAGGTCCAGGCCGCCGGGGCCTATTACCGGCAGCTGCTGGCGGGGTGCTCCCACGCCGGGGCGGTGGACATCGGCTGGGCTGGCAGCGGGGCGGTGAGCCTTGCCGCGGCCGCCAAACACCTTTGGGGGCTGGAGTGCCGTGTCACCGGCCTGGTGGCGGGGACAAACTCCGCCCACAGCCCCGAGCGGGACGCCGCCGAGCCCTTGCTGCTCACCGGGGACTTGGTGAGCTACCTCTTCTCCCAAAGCCACAACCGGGACTTGTGGAAGCTCCACAACCCCCGCCAGGGGCACAACCTCTTTTGGGAGCTGCTCCTGGGCGGGGAGGAGGGCGGCCTGCGGGGCTTTTCCCCCGGCGAGGAGACAGGCTGGCGCCTGGAGCTGGGGGAGAACCCCCACAGCGGGGCGGTGGGGGAAATCCATCGGGGCCTGCTGGACTTTGCCCAGGATTTTACAGACTTGGAAAAGCGGCTGGGGCTGCCCCTGGCCATCTCCGGCCGGGACGCCTACGCCCCCATGCTGGAGGTGCTGGCCAGGCGCAACGCCCCCTACCGCCGGCAATGGGAGGCGCTGCTGGATGAGCCGGGGATTGGATAAGGTGCTGTACCACGCTGTCAGCTCCTACCAGCTGCTGGAGGTGCTGCTCCACCGGTGGCTGTTCCACGGGGAGCAGGGGGCGGCGCTGGTGCTGCCGGATTTCATCGTGGAAAAATACCCCCAGTGGCAGCGGCTGGAGGGACGGGGCTTCTTTGACCAGGTGGCGCTGTTCCCCTACCTGCGCATCCCCCACGGGGAGGAAGGCCAGGTGACAGCCCAGGCCCTCTCCGCCTACGACGCCCTGGGCCTGCCCCCGCTGGAGGCGTTTTCCAAAGTCTATGTGGCGGGGGCCCAGTTCTATTTTTCCCTGTGCCTGGTGGCCAAGGGGCTGGCCTTCTCCTTTTTCGAGGACGCCGCCGGGGCCCTGAGCCACCCCCAGCGGGAGGCGGGCATTTTGGCGGAGAGGTTCCCGCGCCACGCGGCCCTCGCCCAAAAGCACGGCCTGTTCTCTGGGGAGAACCCCCTCATCCGGGAGGTGTTCTGCTGCGGGGAGGTCCAGTCCACCCCCATAAGCCTGCCGTGCCCGGTGTGGGATTTCTCCGTGGAGCGGGCCCTGGGGGCGCTGCCCGCCCGGCAGCGGAAGCGGCTGCTCCGGTTTTTCCTGCCCCGCCCCCTCACAACCCAGGCGGACACCATTTTGCTGACCCAGCAGTTTTCCAACCTGGGGCTGCTGGGGGAGGGGGAGCAGCTGGCCCTGTACCGCGCTTTGGGGGAGGGCCCCTTGGCCGGGGAGCGCCTGCTCATCAAAAAGCACCCCGACGACCCCCTGGACTACCGCCAGGCATTCCCCGGGGCGGAGGTGGTGGCGGAGAAATTCCCGGCGGAGCTGCTGCCCTGGGCCTTCCGGGGAAAGCGGCCCCGGCGGGTGTGCGCCTTTGGCTCCTCGGCCCTGGCGAACCTGGGGGAGAGCTTTGAGACCCTGCGGCTGCCCCTGCCGGGGGAGGCCCGCCCCTAGTTTTGGAAAGGAGGCTCCCATGCCCAAGACCTTGACCATTGTCAACTCTGTGTACCACCTGCTCACCGCCGTGAACCTGCGGCGGCTCTCCCCCGCGGGGGAGGGGGCGGACTTGCTGGTCACCGACGCCACCCCCGGCCTGCCAAAGCTCATCCCCCGGCTGCGGGAGACGGGGCTTTTCTCCCGGGTGCTACCCGTCCGGGCCGGGGAGCTGGCCCAGCACTACCCCATGGACCGGGAGGAGGCCGTGGCCCAGTGCTTTTCCCAGGGGGAGGCCTTGCTCCGCTGGGCCCTGGGGGAGGCGCTGGAGCCCGCCTACAGCCAGGTGTACTTCCCCAACTTCGACTGGCTGGCACGGCTGCTGGCCTGCCGGTACCAGTGCCCTTTCCTCTGGCTGGAGGATGGCTTTTCCAGCTATGTCATTGACTTTGCCCGGCCGGACCGCGCCGCGGTGAACCGCCATCCCCAGGGCGCCCGGCTGGGGGAGCAGGTCCAGGCGGCGTTGCTTTACGAGCCCGCTTTGGCCATGCGGGGGGACAGCATCCCCAGCCGGCCTTTGCCCAAGCTCTCCCCCGGGGACGGGGAGCTGCTGGCCCTGCTGAATTTCATCTTCCAGTACCGCAGGCCCCCGTGGCTGCCGCCCTTTTTGTTTTTGGAGCAGTCCTTCCGGGCGGAGGGCATCCCGGGCAACGATTTGGAGCTGATGCGCCTGTGCCAGCGGGCCGTGGGGCCGGGGAATTTCGGGGTAAAGCCCCATCCCCGCAATGGGGACGATTTGCCCCAGCGCCTGGGCCTGTCCCGGCGGGTGGAGCTGCGCGTCCCCTGGGAGCTGTTTTTGCTCAACGAGGGCCCGGACCGCTGCTGCCTGGTGACGGTGTGCTCCAACGGGGCGCTGTCCGGCAGGCTGTGCCTGGGCCTGGACGGGAACACGGTGCTGCTGTACAAGCTGTACACCGGCAAGGTGCTGTGGAAGGAAAACCACACCCTGGCCCGGTTTTTAGAGGCCTACCGGCGGCAGTTCGCCGGGAGGAACACCTATGTGCCGCAGACAAGCTACCAGGCGGCCAGCATCCTGAAATTTTTGGGAGGGCAGTATGGAGGTTAAGGTATCCATCATCATCCCGGTGTACGGGGTGGAGCTGTTTTTAGAGCGGGCGGTGGATTCCGCCCTGGGGCAGACCTTGGCGGAGAAGGAAATCATCTTGGTGGACGACGGCAGCCCCGACGCCTGCCCGGAAATCTGTGAGCGCTACGCCCGGGAGCACCCCGGCCTGGTGCGGGTGCTCCACCAGGAGAACCAGGGCCTGGGCATGGCCCGCAACGCCGGGGCCGCCTTGGCCCAGGGGGAGTACCTGCTCTTTCTGGACTCGGACGACACCATCCAGCCGGAGATGGCCCAGGCCCTCTACGAGAAGGCCAAGGCCGGGGATTGCGATTTGGTGATGTGCGACGTGCGCATCCTCTACGTGGAGGAAAACCGGGAGGTGGTGGTGGCCTCCTATCCCCGGGAGGAGGTGGACCTGGCGGACTACATCGCCCACGGCAACAACATCACCTACAGCGTGAACAAGCTGTTCCGCCGCTCCCTCTGGCAGGAGAACCGCTATGAGAAGATGCTCTTTGAGGACATCGCCCTCATCCCCGCTTTGGTGACCCGCTGCCGCCGGGTGGGCTACGTGCCCCAGGCCTTTTACAACTACTACCGCCGGGGCGGCACCATTTCCACCACCCAGACCGGGGACATGGTGGACATTGTGAAGGCCTTCCGGAAGTTCCTTCTCACCTGCCATCCGGCCTACCGGCAGGAGGCGGTGTACTCCACCGCCCGGCAGCTGCTGTGGAACATGACACAGTCCCGGCCCCTGTTTTTGCCGGACTTCATCGGCCTGCTCCACGAGTTCGAGGCGGACTTCCGCCTAAACCCCTACCTGAAAGAGGACAGGGAAACCGCCAAGCTGCTGGGCTACCTGGACACCCCCGTGGTGCCCGACGTGCTCATCTGCGCCCACTGCCGCCGGGAGCTGCCCCCGGAGCTGCGGGAGGCCATAGGCCGCCACTTCCCCCTGGCGGAGGTGCTGGAGCCCGGGGAGAGCTGGCTGGAAAGGGAGGAGGTGCCGGAGCATCTGCGCCAGGCGGCGGAGCAGGGCCGCTGGCAGTATGTGGAGGAGTACCTCTCCTTGCTGGCCCTGTGGGAGCGGGGCGGCATCGTCCTGGCGCCGGAAGTCCTGCCCCAGCTGCGCCTAAAGAGCCGCCGCATGGAGCCCTGCTTCTTCGGCTTCGCCGATGGGGAGAGCCTTTCCACCTTGTGCTTTGGGGCCTTGCCGCGGCACTATGTGGTGCGGGCGCTGCTGGATTCCTACCGGGAGGACCACATCTACAACCGGGCCTTCCTGCCCCTGGCGGAGCGGCTGCGGGATTTCCTCATCACCCGCTTTGGCTTTCAGATGAACGGCCGCCGCCAAACCCGGGAGGGCGTCACCGTCCACCTGCCCAGCGTGCTGTGCTACGACTTCCACGACGGGGAGAACTGCTGCAAACGAAGCCTCCCCGCCCCAGAGGGCTTTGAGGTGGTCAGCGGCCCGGCGCTGGAGCTGTGGTCCCAGCGGCTGCTGGAGAACTGGAACCTCTACAAGGCCGAGCGCCAGAGGAAAGCCCCTGCCGGGAAAGCGCCGCCCAAGGCGGCGGGAGGCTTTACCCAGGCCCAGCTGGAGGCCGAGGGCCGCCGGGTGGCCCAGCTCTACGAGAGCTCCACCAGCTGGAAGGTCACAAAGCCCCTGCGGGCCCTGGCAGGCCTGTGGAAAGGGAAAGCAGGGCATGCGGGCCAGCCGGAACAATAAGAGGAAGACAGATGGAAGGTTTTCGCAGGGCGGTTGCTTTCTTTCAAAAAAGATTGCAGGGAGCTGATGCCCGGTGGGCGCCGCCCGGCGCTTTCTCCATTGCCGTACCGGCAGGCGAGGAGGCGCAACGTCCCACTGCCTTAAAAAGCCGCGCAGCGGCTCAAACAGACAGTGCCCCAGGCCCCGCTTCCGCGGCTGGCTGCCCCATATAAGAGGATGCCACGTCCCATAGGACGTGTTCGCGATATTTTTTTACCGGCACACAAAGGAGGAACACTATGCGCGCCATTGCCATCATCCCCGCCCGGTACGATTCCACCCGGTTTAAGGGGAAGCCCCTGGCGGACCTGTGCGGCCGCCCCATGCTCTGGTGGGTGTACCACCAGGTGAAAAAAGCCCGGCGCTTTGCGGAGGTGTGGGTGGCCACGGACCACCCGGCCATCCAAGAGGCCTGCGGGGCGTACCAAATCCCCTGCAAACTGACCTCGCCCCAGTGCCCCACCAGCACCCAGCGGGTGTGGGAGGCCGCCCAGTCCCTGGAGGGGGACGTGTACGTCTGCGTCAATGGGGACGAGCCCCTTATCGACCCCCAGGTCATCGACCAGGTGGTGCCCTCCAGCACAGAGGGCTTTTTCGCCGCCAATTTGATGGCGCCCATCCTCTCCCCGGTGGAGGCGGTGGACGAGACCAACATCAAGGTGGTGGCCGACGAGACAGGCCGGGCGCTGTTCTTTTCCCGCAGCCCCATCCCCCACCCCAAGGCCAGCGTGGACTATCAGTTCTACAAGCACTTGGGGGTGCTGGCCTACACCAAGGAGGCCCTGGCCTTTTTTGACAGCGCCCCCCGGGGCCCTTTGGAGGCTGTGGAGGACATCAACGAGCTGCGGTTTATCGAGCACGGCAAGCGGCTGCAAATGATTCCCGTCCAGGCCAAAAGCCTTTCGGTGGACACACCCAAGGACTTGGAGTACGTCCGCGCCGTGCTGCGAGAAAAGCTGCGAAAGGGGGAGATTTAATGGGCGTGCAAATCTTGGACTGCACCCTGCGGGACGGGGGCTATGTGAACAACTGGGAGTTTGGCCGCCACGCCATCGCCTCTATTTTGGATAAGCTGGAGGCCGGCGGCGTAGAGATTGTGGAGTGCGGCTTCCTCACCAGCCGCCCCCGGGACGAGGACTGCTCCCTCTACGGCGGGCCGGAGGCCATCTTGCCCCTGCTGCCCCAGCGGGAGCCCCGCGCCATGTTCGTGGCCATGATAGCCATGGGGGAGAAGGAGCTCTCTCCCCAGCAGCTGCCCCCGTGCAGGCCGGGGGGCATCTCCGGGGTACGGCTGACCTTCCGCCGGGAGGACGCGGAGCGGGCCTTCTGCTGGGCCGCCGCCATTTTGGACAAGGGCTACCAGGTGTTTTTCCAGCCGGTGGGCACCGCCTTCTATTCGGACATGGAGCTGCTGCGCCTGGTGGAGCGGGTCAACCGCCTGCGGCCCTTCGCCTTTTACATGGTGGACACCCTGGGCAGCATGTACCCCGGCCAAGTCACCCGGCAGTTCCACCTGATTCACGAGAACATGGACCCTGCCATCCGCCTGGGCTTTCACGGCCACAATAACCTGCAGCTGGCCTTTTCCAACGCCCAGGTGCTGCTGGGCATCCAGGCCAAGCGGCAGCTGATTTTGGACTCCTCTGTCTACGGCATGGGCCGGGGCGCGGGGAACCTCCCCACGGAGCTCATCACCCGGTATATCAACCAGAACATCCAGTCCCGATACAACGTGGGCATGGTGATGGACATTTACGACGAGTATATCGCCCCCCTGCGCCGGGAGTACCAGTGGGGCTACTCCATGGCCTACCACCTGGCGGCCAGTCACGCCTGCCACCCCAACTACGCCGCCTACCTCATCAACAAGCAGACCTTGACCATGCAGGACATGGAGAGCATCCTGCGGGCCATCCCCCAGGACCAGCGGGTGGAGTTTGACAAGGCCCTGGTGCGCCGGCTGTACGCCCGCCACCAAAGCCGCCAAATCGACGACACCCGGGCAGTGGAGGAGCTGGCGGGGCTCATGGCGGGGCGGAAGCTGCTGGTGCTGGCCCCGGGGGAGAGCCTGCGCACCCGGGAGGCCCAGGTGCTGGGCTTTATCCAGCGGGAGCACCCCCTGGTGCTGGCGGTGAACTTTGCCGACCCCAAGTTCCAGGTGGAGGTGTGCTTCGTCAGCAGCCACAAGCGTCTGGACATCGCCGGGGCCCGGCTGCGGGAGCTGCCCGGGGTGCGGCGGGTGTTCACCTCCAACCTGGCGGCCCGGGCGGACCCGGACTGCCTGCTGGTGGACTACGACCGCTATCTGAACAGCGACCCCATGGTGGCGGACAACGCCGGGCTGATGCTCTTAAAGCTGCTGGCCCGGTGCGGCGCCCGGCAGGCGGTGCTGGCGGGGTTCGACGGCTTTTTGGGACGGGGCTATTACAGCCGGGAGGCCACCTTGGCCCTCAACGACGCCGACGCCTTGGAGCGCCAGCGCCGCATTGGGGAGCAGCTTTCCCTGCTGCCCTTGGAGCTCACCTTCCTGACGCCCTCGGCCTATGAGGGGAAGGGGGTGGCCCTGTGAAGCCCGCCGCCAAGAAAACCCTGTGGATAACCGGCGGGGTGGCGGCGCTGCTCCTGGTGGGGGTGGCCGCCCTGGGGATGTTCCGGGTGCGCCAGGCCAAGGACGCCCTGGACCAGATGGCCCAGCCCGCCACGCCCCAGCGGGAGATAGGCGTCTACGTCCTGGAGGACGACCCCGCCCAGACCTTGGAGGACACAGCGGGCTACGCCTACGGCGGCGTGGAGGCCGGGGCGGGCAGCCTCGCCTTGGTGGGCCAGGCCTTGGGCCAGGAGCCCCCCTGGCAGGAATATCCCACGGCCTTTGCCCTGGCGGACGCCTTGGGGAAGGGAGAGCGCCAGGCCGCTGTGCTGGAGGTGGCCTATCAGCAGAGCCTCTCCGACGCCCGGGGCTATGAGTGGACGGAGACAGGCATGCGGCAGGTGGGCTCCCTGTACGTGGAGGAGGAGGCGTCGCCGCCCTCTGTCCCCCAGGAGGCCCCGGAACGGTTCGTGGTCTACCTCAGCGGCAGCGATACTTTTGGGCCGGTGTCCACCTTGGCCCGCAGCGACGTGAACATCCTGGCGGCGGTGAACACCCGGAAAAAGCGCCTGTTCCTGCTGGCCACGCCCCGGGATTTCTACGTGTCCTTCTCCCAGACAGGGGGCGCCATGGACAAGCTGACCCACGCGGGCATCTACGGGGTGGAGGCCTCGGTGGACGCCCTGGAGACATTGTACGGGGTGGACATCGCCTACTATCTGCGGATGAATTTCACCGGCTTTGTAGAGGTGATTGACGCCCTGGGGGGCGTCAGCGTCTACTCCGACCGGGAGTTCACCGTGGAGAACATCCGCACCTACCAGCAGGGCTACAACCAGCTGACAGGCATCGAGGCGTTGGCCTTTGCCCGGGAGCGGATGAGCTTCCCCGAGGGGGACTACCAGCGGGCCCAAAACCAGATGGAGGTCATCCGGGCGGTGGTGGAGAAGGCCTCCACCCCGGCGGTGCTGGGCGGCTTTTCCAGCCTGCTTCAGGCGGTGGAGGGCAACTTTGAGACGAACCTCCCCCAAGACCAGGTGCTGGCCTTGGCCTCCGCCATGGGCGGGGACTGGCAGGTGGAAACCTACACCGCCAGCGGCTACAGCGCTTACCGGGAGACGTACTCCATGCCCGGGCAGGAGCTGTATGTCATCCTGCCGGACCAGGCCAGCGTGGAGCAGGCCGCGGCCCTGCTGGAGGAAACCTTGGCGGCCTAGGCCCGCTTGTTGTGAAATTGCCGGGGATTTTAAAAAAACGTAACAAAAAAGTGTTGACGTTTGACAGTGCCGGGATTATACTGTATTGTGGAATAAGTGGTGGAGTCTGTCATAGGGAGCGAAAGCAACCCTATTTATTCCGAGTTTGCGCGGCAAGCAAGGGCGCGCCCCCGCCGGAAGGGGCGGCACTTTTCTAGGCGGCAAGCGGCTCCCACCCTTCGGGAGCCGCTTTTTTTCGCCTCTGGGCAGGCTGGGAAGCAGGCTTCACCTCCCGTTCAAAACCATATACTATTTTTATTTGAGAAGGGTTAGGTGATTTCTATGAACGAGAGCCAACTGGGCCTGTTTTACGGCCTGTCGTTCCTGTGCGTCGCCTTGGCCTTTGCCTTTGCCGCCTACCTGTATTTGTGGGTGAAAAAGCAAAAGACCGAGAACGCCAAAATCCAAGAGGTGTCCCTGCTGATCAAACAGGGCGCCAACACCTTTATGCGCCGGGAGTACCTGGTGCTGGCCAAGTTCGCCGGGGTGGCGGCCATTGTCATTTTGGTGCTGCTTCCTTCCCCCATTTGGACTGGCGGCTTTGTAGACAACATCTCCATGGCCATTGCCTACCTGTGCGGCACGGCTTTGTCCGCCATTGCCGGCAAAATCGGCATTTTGGTGGCCACCCTGTCCAACGGCCGCACCGCCGAGGCCGCCCAGAAGGGCATTAAGCCCGCCTTTTTAATCGGCTTCCGGGGCGGCGCCGTCATGGGCCTGCTGGTGGTGGGCTGCTCTTTGCTGGGCGTGGCCGCCGTGCTGCTGGTCACCGGCGACTCCAGCATTCTGCTGGGCTTCTCCTTTGGCGCCAGCTCTTTGGCCCTGTTCGCCAAGGCGGGCGGCGGCATCTTCACCAAGACCGCCGACGTCTCCGCCGACCTCACCGGCAAGGTGGAGCTGGGCATCCCCGAGGATGACCCCCGCAACCCCGCCGTCATCGCCGACAACGTGGGTGACAACGTGGGCGACGTGGCCGGCATGGGCGCCGACCTGTTCGACTCCAACGTGGCTGCCATGGCCTCCGCTTTGGTCATTGCCCAGTCCCTCTCCGGCACGGGCTTTAACAACGTGAGCATGGTGTTCTGCTACGCCATTTTGGGGCTGTTCGCCTCCATCATCGGCATTGCCACCGCCCGCGTGGGGAAGAAGGGCCCCACCAGCGCGCTGAACTCCTCTACATACGTGACCACCGCCATCTACCTGGTGCTCACCGCCATTGCCACGGCAGTGTTCCCCGGCTTCTCCTGGCGCATTTGGGGCGCCGCCGCTGTGGGCCTGCTGGTGGGCGTTATCATCGGCATCACCACCGACTACTTCACCGACGACACCAAGCCCATTGTGCAGAAGGTGGCCCACGCCTCCTCTTCCGGCCCGGCGTTTACGGTGCTTTCCGGCATTTCTTACGGCTTTATCTCCGCTTTGCCCGCCATGGTGGGCATCGCCGTCTCCGCCCTGGTGGCCTATAAGCTCTGCGAGCCCATGGGCGAGGGCTACGCCATCTTCGGCATCTCCATGGCCGCGGTGGGCATGCTGTCCATTGTGGGCATGATCATCTCCAACGACGCCTACGGCCCCATTGTGGACAACGCCCGGGGCCTGGCGGAAATGGGCGGCCTGGGCGAGGAGACCATCCGCACCGCCGACGAGCTGGACAGCGCCGGCAACACGGTGAAGGCCGTGACCAAGGGCTTCTCCATCAGCGCCGCCGGTTTGACCGTTATCTCCCTGCTGGGCGCCTTTATGAGCGAGGCAAACAACGCCTTGGCCGCCGCCGGCCGGGAGCTGATTACCGGCTTTGACATCATGAGCCCCACGGTGTTCTTCGGCGTGCTGGTGGGCGCCGTGGTGCCCGCCGTGTTCTCCGCCATGTTGATTTTGGGCGTGGACAAAAACGCCCAGCGCATGGTGGCGGAAATCCACCGGCAGTTCAACACCATCAAGGGCCTGCGGGAAGGCAAGCCCGGTGTCAAGCCCGAGTACGACAAGTGCATTGACATCGCCACCTCCGGCTCCTTGCGGGAGCTGATTCCCGCCGGTTTGATGACCATCATCGCCACCATCATCGTAGGCTTCATCGGCGGCCCCAGCGCCATTGGCGGCTTCCTGCTGGGCAACATCGTCAGCGGCCTGCTGCTGGCTTTGTTCATGTCCAACGCGGGCGGCCTGTGGGACAACACCAAGAAGTACATCGAGGCCGGCGCCGAGGGCGGCAAGGGCAGCGACTCCCACAAGGCGGCCGTCATTGGCGACACCGTGGGCGACCCCTTCAAGGACACCGCCGGCCCCTCCATCAACACCCAGATTACCGTGGTGAGCCTGGTTTCCTCCCTGCTCTCCTCCGTGTTCGTCATGTTCTCCTTCTTCGGTTGAGAAGGGAAAGAAAGAAGGGTTCCTCTTTGGGAGGAACCCTTTCTTGTATAAAAAAGCATATGAAAGGGAGAGGAATAGTATGAAAAAGCATATGTTAAAACGGCCGGGACACATTTGGATTTTCATAACTTGTTTTGCAGTTGTTTTCGTGTCTGTATTGCTCATTGCAGTTTTTGGAAAACTTGATCTAGCGGATGAGAATTCAAATGAAATCTCAAAAAACGAATCGCTTTCTCTGAGTGAAGAAGGGAATGAAGCAAATAGTGAAGCAGATAGTGAATCGGATAGTGAAGCAATGGAAATTCATATGAACGCTAGTTTACCGGAAATGACAGTAGAAGAAATTGCAGAAGAGTCCAATTTAGTAGCAATAGGTACTCTGAAAGAAATTTCTCCCGGATTTTGTATTCAATCCGTGGAAGGAGGGACGATGAATTATACAGAATATTATTTTCAAATTTCGGATACCTGTCGCGGCGTTGCTCCAGATAATGAAGATCAAATAGCTGCTGTTAGAATCCCCGGGGGCGAAGCCAATGGTGTGAATATGATATGGGAGGATGCTCCTACTTTAGAGGTAGATGAAACCTACTTACTATTTCTTTACAAGCCTCAGATGGGCGGAAGCTTTAACACAGAAGGGGATTACTACTATTTGTCTGGTGATACCCGCGGTATCTATCCAGTGGATAGTGCAACAGCCTTTTCTAAAACAACCGATGATGTGTATACAAGTTCAGATGGGACAAAAAGGATTTCCCATAATGAACTGATCCAACTGATAGATCAGGTGAATGAAGAAATTCCTGCGGATATTGATATGAGGTATCAGGAATTTTTGGAGAATCAGCAATACAATCTTGAAACCGGCTTTATATCACAAGAGGAGTATGATAGATTCTTATCGGAAGCGCAAAGGTATGCTACGTATTATGGAGAGCCTCCTGCTGGCTATAGTGGTGAATAAATCAGGAATGTCAACTGGCAAGAGCAGCCCAAAAGCATAGTTCGCGGAGTCTGATTCTTACATACCGTAATGAACAATTTTCACCCAGCTATTCTGGTAATTGGTTGGCTGAATCGCAGAATGGTGTCGCTCTCATTTTGCTATAATGGGTATTGAAATATGCGGCCCCTCCGGCGAAGCAGGAAACAATCGCCCGTGTTTATCAACGATAGGGGGAGTATAAGCTCCAGTTCCTCTTCTCCCAGAATAAAAGCTTCAGGTAGTATAGAGCATGCACATAGGGATTCTGATTTGCCATTTTGGGGCGAGCCTGGTTCAAGTGTAAAATCACCTGACGGGACCAAAGAGAGAGTATATGGGCCAGATGGGAGGCCGAGCAGAGACAGGCACCATACAGACCATGGGCATCCCAAATATCATCCTAATCCGCATGACCATGATTGGGGCTATCGAGATGGAAAATGGCAGCCAGGGAATCCTTATCCTTCACCGGATGGCCCGTTAACCCCAGCGGAATCAATTGTTCAGAATGACGTTGGCCAAACAGTAGCAGCTGGTGTAGCGGTAGGTGTTTCTGTTGTTGTTGTATATGAAGTTGTCAAATGGGGCGTTGCCATTGCGGCGGCACCTATAAGTGGAGGAGCAAGCTTAGTGGGTGCAACTTTAGTTCCTTGATAAGGAGGGGAAGGATATGTTAGGTTTATATATCCGAGTAGACAGAGAAGATAATTTTGGGACTACACTAAAGCGAGTTTTTGAAATAATATTTAAACATATGGACCCGTCCTTTTCATGTCTTCCTTCGGATTACGAATGCATTGACTCTGAGGATAATGTGCAATTACCTGGATTAATGTCCACGCAGCAGGTTAAGAGTCTCGTATGTGACGAGAAAAACATTCTTATCTGTGGCCGTTTTTTTCTTTATCCTAGAGGGGCAACTACAAAACCAATGGACTCATTTGACAAGTTCTTTTCTAGCTCTTGTCACACCATCATTCTGGTTTACGATGTTGTTGAGATAGAGGTTTATTCTAAAGAATCCGGCTA
>JABLTQ010040507.1_pt1 | contig 13852 bp, 8 predicted proteins | sample 7160101 | NCBI WGS metagenome assembly JABLTQ01 (sample SAMN14651228, study PRJNA627086) | human gut metagenome | isolation source: feces | host: Homo sapiens
CCTATACCGCAAATTTCGGCGATGCGTTTCAAATAACGATTCAATGAACTGTTGGAATACATGGGGAGAAGCTTTCCTTCAGGAGCCATATCGCGGTATTTTTCAATAATATGGAACGGCAGTTCCATAAGCGGTATTTCAAAATCCACACCGGTTTTCTTGCGAGAACTCCTGATCCACCAGGTACCATCTTCCGCGAGAGAAAGGTTTTCATTTGTCAGCAGACACATGTCGCTGTAGGGAATACCCGTATAACAGGAAAACAGGAACATATCTCTCACATGATAAAGAATCTGATCATGGAGAGGTGTTGTCATAATCCTATTCAATTCTTCGGAGGTGAGATATTTCTGTTCCGGTTTCGGATGTACCGGTTCATATCCGACAAACGGGAATACTGTTATTATACCGTCAGCAATAGCTTCTCCGACAATTGTTTTCAGTTGGACGGTAAGATTGACTATTGTGCCTGAAGCCAGACAACATTCCGTACGTAGATACAAGTCATATTTTTCAATGAAGGAACGGTCCAATGCGGCAAAAGGGATATCTGACAGCTTATATTGCATCTGTAAAAAACGTACCAGATGATTGTAGGAATTGCGGTAAGCCCTCAATGTCTTTTCCGTACGATTAATCCCAACACGTTTCTCGAAATTTCTAATGAAAAGGCTGAAATAGCTTAATAGGGTTTCCTGTTCCGAAGCCATACCCAAAAGTTGATGCTTTACATCCTCTGCTGTTACATCCTCACGGATTGCAGATTGTTCCGCATAGATGCCGAGCGCGGCAGCACGTATTTCATCCAGTCTGTTGTTTATGTCTCTTGCCGCAACACTTTTTCCACACGCCCGTCCGGATGACCACAATGACTGTGGCACACGAAACTTGACACTGAATGCTGTTTCAGAGTGCTTGCCGACAATAAGCCGTGCCATCACGGGACAGTTTCCCCTGGCATCCGCCTCGCTCTTTTTAAGGTAGAACGAAACCTTTACATCTGTCTGATTCATAATCTGTTCCATTGTTTGCAAAATTAACGGAGACAGAGTTAATCATCGGCATGTCAAATATCGTCAGACATCGACAAAGCTATCACCATTGACTTACGGAACCTATATTTTTCATATCTCAAAAAAAATAAGTACCTTCGCTAAGCCAAAATGATGGAACTGCGTTCTTTACGGTCGGAGCAGAAAGGATTTCCAAACAACTCCATACAACTGGAATGGGCAACGGATAGGTAGCAATTTTTCTGCTTAACTATTCAAAAAACGGCTTCAAAGCACACATTTACAAATGCGGAATAATACTGTGTATCTCCCTGAAAGCCCAATAGTTTACATTATTCTTCCTAAATCCATCCGAAATCGGGCGAGTTTGCTTATCTTTACATAAGATAGGAGGCGGCTCGGCATAGTCATCGCTGGAAACTTCGTTTTCGCTTGGCTCGGCTCTTGCCTTTCACCATCTTTGATGTAATTACGCACAGCCACATCGATGGTGAACAGCAGAACATGTAATCCGTTTCAGCAGAGATTTCATTAAATATTATAAGGTGGACAAGTTGCGGAGAATATTGCATAAATAATAAGTTAGGGCGGATTTTACAATCCGCCCTACTGGGGGAGCGATGCTTTCGCATCTCTCCTTGAGGAACAAGCCTCAAAAGTTTTATTTCTTATACAAAAAACTTTCTAATTGATGCTGCAAACATAATATTTAATTATATAACATCAAAACAAATCTAGTAAAAAATCATATCAATCAATTGGTTTTCTATTTTTTTAACAAAAGCAAGACACAATAAGACCTCCAACAAATTATTACACTCAAAGCATCTGTTGGAATGCATTATGATTTTATGATTTTTTGTATCCTTACATACAGCATAATGCTTGTATATAACTAAACATCGGCAACTTACAACAATAAATAGAATAAAAACGACCGTATGTAATACAAATAAACCTGCCCGATGGCAGGTTTATTTATTCTAATTGAGATATTATCGTCGTTACATATCGGGTGCTCACAAGTAAGCAGATACAAACAGCCCAAAGCAATATAGATATATGACCTACCGACTTCTATATGATTCTGCATGGTAATCGTAAAGATTGTCACATTTACCTCGAACCAACCGGCCTTTCTCGGTATTCGGATACTTATAAACCACGGTTTTGAAATTGCAAAGCATATATTGGATATTTGCCCCTGTTTCATCATCTGTCACTATGTCACATGCCAGGTTTATCAACTCTTTTGCCTTCTTCATAGCGGCTTTTGTATTACCGTCATTTTCCCAATCACGCTTTTCACAAACCTGTCTCCAATAACTTGTTCCTCGATAATACTGGGTAAGCCCCCAACATAAATCAATTGAATTTCTGAGTCCTATGGCATATCTCACCATCAGTTGAGCCTTTCTATTTGGTTCTGTCATAATATTCATACTTTGTTCTAATGAATACATCTCCCGCGCGAAGTCGTACTTGAAATCTGATTTCGTTCTGATAGCCTTCCGGTCGGCACTGAAAGGGTCGTATTTCATATACACATTATGATGGGCCTTGTATGCTTTGCTTACTTTCCCGAGATATTCCAAAGCCTCTTTATATCGCATATTACGAAGGCATTGTGTACCCACAATATCATTCAGATAGTCCTGTCCTATATAACCACGACTATTCAGGAAACGGTCAAAATTGCCTTGCGGGTTATTTACTCGCTGAACATATTTGATTGTGTTATCCACTCCTATACTATCAATCATTTCAAAAAAATGATTGCTGTAATCATATCTGTTGAATCTGTCAGAATACCGATAGCTACTCATTGTATAAGTTTTTACTATCTCATATTCGTCGTTTACCCAATCATACACATTTCGCTTATTTACAAGATTGAGCAACCTATTGTCAGCCATATTTGCAAGTTGCAATGCTCGGGTTGTCTTTCCTGCCTTAATCATTCGGGGGCACACTTCTGCCAGCAATATTCTACGCATCATATCGTTCCAATAGTAGTAACTTTCGCCGCTAAGCAACATATACCCGCGCGCAGTTTCATTGCGGACTTTATCATCGATATTACTCCTAATTTTTTTGTCCAGCCAATTTAACTGAGTAAATAATCTGCTCTCGTACGATGAGTTATATGGCAATAATTTAGCGTCTAAATATATTCTGAACACCTTTATCGATTCGTCTATATACGACGACGATTTACTGTTTTCTGCCAAGCCTAACAGATAAGATGCTTTTGTCGCATTACCCTCCAAGTCTGTCAAGAATGCAGCAGTATAATACCACATGGCGGGATTATTGCTTCTACCTTCATGAGCCATTTTCAGGCATAACGTATATAGTTTTTCACAATCGGTTGTCTTAACGAATGTATCTTCTCCATAAAATTCGCCCAACGGCTCAAGTTCTCTTACATACGATTGCAATGTCTCTTCTATATAATTGCTATTGGGGGCATACTCGCATACCAATTCTAAGGCATCGATAATTGAAATTTTCTCCCCGGCTCGGCCCATACAATAGAGCATAGACCGTATGTCGCCTATTTGAGCAAAATACTCGACAGCTTTCGGGGCATGGTTGACATGAAATTCCGAGCCCGCTATATACGGGCAAATAAGTTGTCGCATAAGATTATCCTCAGGCAAATGTGAAACTTCACTCTCCCAAAGCTTAATGCACTCTTCATATTTTGACAATGAGAACAAAGCTCTTATCCCTTGCAACAGATACCTATCTCTGAGCCTCTCATTTTTTTCAGACAATGCCTTTTCTGCAACTTCCTCCAAAGTCATTCTTGCGCCAATTTTCATTGAAGGATAATACCAGCGAGAATTGCGTTTCAAACGTATGTATTCATTAGTCTTTGCCAGCAGTAAGAAATCTAAAATTGCTGTATCCTTCTTGGTAATCCATTCTACAAATTCATTTTCATATTTTGCAGTTCTATTGTCATAAATAGCTTCATACTCTTCTAATGTCATTTTATACACTACCTCATATATATCCTCCAATGATATGGACTTTGAAACCAATTTTTGCCACTCTTCGCAATTCTTTCCGGCTCCGGGATAACATCCTTCAATCGTCAATTCGGGTTCGGGTCGACTATTATAAACCCTATACATATAGTACCCCCGTGGGGTGTACCATGAATCCCAACAAGCTGATGCGTTATTGGCTGTAAGTAACGATATGAGACTAATTAAAAAGTATTTGAGAGATTTCATGGTCTGTATAATTCTTAAGTTGTACACTATCCAAGTGATATAATATATTTCCGCTTGCAGGTTTGCCCAAGTTCTGCTCAACCAGTTTCTTTACTTCGAGAATCTCAGCAACTGTAGGTCTTTCATATCGAACAAACTCATTATCGGGGATGTCTTTATTATCGTATGGTACAATAGACACAAACTTATTGTTCCGGAACTTCACTCCCCATCCGAATACAGGATATGCGTAATCTAACGGAATGGCATATCTTTTCTGTTTGATATAAGGCTTTACATCATCTATACGCAAAATTGAGTTCTGAGTTTCGGGACTCTTTAATGCACCTGTATTATACAGCATCAACACACCTCTATCTGCGGGAGGGGGAGTCTCTTGCAACTGGTGCAGCCTCACGGTTATACTTAAATCTATCCCTTTCAAAGACAACGAGTCTTTCACTATTCTGCACAATTTGCTGTAACTGTTTTTGGTAGTACTTGTCCAATCGCAATCGAGTTGAATCTCATTGATTTTGCCACATTCGTTATAAGACGACATTGCCAACAATCTTTCTACAATAAGTGATGCGAACTCGGCTTCCCTACCTGCCATAGCTCGTAGTGCATCAATTGTAATGTATGTAACAGGGACAATTTCAAGATTATTGGGGACTGAGGATGCAAATTTTGTTGTGGCTATCGGAACTATTTCAAAGTTTCCATTCAAAAAATCAGGCTCCGTAGCGACATCAAACATCCGCAAGTAGATACGGCCGATATCGTGTTTTTCTATGAACGACATCGCTGTTGAATCGATGTCAAAAACCGTCTTCCAATAATAAACCGAGTTGCGTTTCACCGCTTCCGTATAACGGTCATCCATAGAGGCGTTTTCCCTATTTCCACATCCCGTAAGGAGGGCTATTACAGCCCCTGTCAGGAGGACTCTGAATATATCTCTCATATAGTCTTGCAATTATTTTTCATGCGAATTTATAAAACGGAAACGGCACAGGCTGGTGCTTTTCATCCCGACTGTATGAAATCATTTTGCGAGTGTATGAAATCTCCCTCACCGCATCATTTCATCATGCTGCCATTTTTGCGAGACTGCATCTATCCCGTTATCATCATCGACTCGGTCCGTTTTGCCATCAGCATTTTGCCGAGCCGACTCTCCGGGTATCGCAAACTCCCGGCTCTTCAATAAGGATATAAAGCGAGCGGTGTCGGCAAGGAATAGAATGCAGCCTCTGCCAACACCGCTTTTACGAAAGAAGAATTTGATTTCGGGCCTGTGAAGGAGAAAGCCCGGGAAGAGTCGCTCCCCTCAGCGGCTGATGCACCACAGCCGGTAAGCCCCTACTGGCGTGACGCAGCCTATCGCCCCCTCGAAATAGGCCTACACGTATAATTTATCTCTTTCGCCAAACAATATAGCTTGTATTTTTAGGCAATCTCCTACGCCCCGTGTAATAATTTTCATCTCCGAATTCGTGGGTCGTACCGTTCTCGTCAACTGCCCAGCCATAAGCCGATGACCCGACAAGATATACCGCCTGATTTACACCCATATCGGCCAATGCCTGCGCAAAATCGTGGAACGACTCGGCCGTACCCGTCTCTACCATAAATATCTCACCGAGACGGTCGCATATCGCTCTTCTGACAGCTTTCCCTTTGGGCTCATTATCAATCACCTGCCCATCTTTTACGAGGGGATACTGTCTAAAAAAATAGCCACCGCACTCGGTCGCCTCTTCAAAAAAAGAGGTATTATCGGCCACCCCGACAATCACCTTGCCACGGATAGATGCACAAAATCCCTTTTTCGACAAACCCCACGCCTTAGGCTCGCCATTCAGTACAAAGGCACCTACAATTCCGCCATTATCGGCTCTCACATCTGCTGCCTGAGCTACATATACGACACTTGTATCGGCTTTATCCATTCGGCCAATGTGCAACGACATCTCGGCATTATGAGGAATATATATCCTGATGGGAATATCATTGATTAGAGTATCGCGAATCTCTGTAAATCCTGTTGCCAACGAATCGACACGCCGCCCTATCCATTGCTGTGGTTCTACCGGTTCGGGCACTCTCACAGGGTCAAACAAGGCCGGTTCGGGTTGTTTCAATTCCACAACCGCCTCCTCCTTATGCCTTATTGAAAGCAGCATGATTACACCGATTGCAACAACCCCCAGAACAGAGAGGATGATAATCCATATACGGCGCGGCCAGTGATTCTTGCTTTCTCCTTCACCTATAATGCGAATTTGGTCATCTCGGATTTCTTTAAGTTCTTTCATAACTATTTCATCTCCTTTTCCAATAGCTCTTTCAACTGTTTCAGTGCCTCTTTGGATGCAGTCACGGTATGATTAAACGAAGCCACATCCGAAAGTATCAACTTCTGTTTGGGAATATTGATGTAGTAGATGTAGGAGCGGTTAATAATAAGACTCTTACCAATACGGATAAAACTATTTCCATCGCTACCCAACTGGGAAGAAATCATCTTTTCGATTTGCCCCAACTGGTACGAAATCATACGCACCTCATTATCCGTCTGTACAAGCGTAGAATAGTTTCCGTCCGATGCTATATAGACGATTCTATCCGATGCTATACGAACCAAGTCGAGAGAGGTCGATATGACTAATTGTTTTTTCATTCTATTGATATCCCAAGCAAATGTAGCCAGGTTTATCCACATGGCAAAGCTATATTCGTGAGAATGTATGAAATAACTCTCTAAGTGTACGAAATAACATTATCTCCCCCAATTACAAAACGCAATTCCTATTTAATCAGCCCCCAAACCTTGTTTCTAATCCTCGCACCGCTCACCGGCTCTCTATATTTCTGAGTATCAACATATTCAACATGATTACATACAGCCTGTGGCCGAATTACTGTAACACCCAAAATGTTGTGATTGGATGAATTTTGTGGCCTTGTCGACAACGGAGGAAATTACATAAAGATAAAAATAAAATAATCCTCCATTCAGGTGGGCTTCGAACCCACGATATGGCAAGCATCATATAGATGCCCCCCCGAGCTTCCACCTGCCCGTATCTGAATGAAGGATATGACACAAATATACATACTATCTCTGGAAAAATCTAACGAAAACGGAGAAATGATGAGGGCGGCACTGATGGTCAAAGACTTATGAGGACAATCGAAGACAAGTCGCTTTTTGCCAAAATGCAAGGAAACGCAAGGTAATGAAGCGGAACGGTTTCTTAATCATTACCTGATAATTGAGTGAATTTCTTGATAGTTAGAGAATGTTTCTATTTTCTGCATTATTTTGCATAACGATGTATAACTCGCTGATACCTAATTTTGTAACCAAAAAAGGATTAGATTATGCGAAGTACATTTAAGGTGCTGTTCTACGTGAACGGAAGCAAGGAGAAAAACGGCATTGTCCCCATTATGGGAAGAGTGACAATCAACGGTTCTGTAGCCCAATTCAGCTGCAAGTGTTCTATCCCAAAGGAACTTTGGGATGCAAAGGGCAATCGGGCTAAAGGCAAGAGTAAGGAGGCTCGTGGTATTAACCTCTCGTTGGATAATATCAAGGCTCAAATCATCAAGCATTATCAACGCCTGTCGGACAGAGAGGCGTATGTTACGGCTGATATGGTGCGCAACGCCTATCAGGGTATCGGAACGGAGTATGAAACCCTGCTCGGTGCGTTTGATAAAGATAACGAGAGTTTCAAGAAGCGCATCGGTATTGACCGTGCTTTGAGTTCCTATCAGGTCAGAGTAAGGGCAAGAAATCATTTGGCATCCTTCATCAAGAAAAATCACAAGCGAAATGATATATCCATGCTTGAACTTACTCCGGACTTTATCAAAGAGTATGAAATCTATCTATCAACAGATGCAGGGCTTCATAACGGCAGTGTATGGGCTAACTGTATGTGGCTGAAAACGATTGTGGCAAAGGCTCATTACAATGGTCAAACGCCGAGAAACCCGTTTGCACAGTATAGAGTCAATCAGAATATAAAAGACCGTATATACCTTACGGAAGATGAAATCAAGACTATGATGACACACGAGTTTGCGAATAGCAAGTTGGCGTATATACGTGATTTGTTTGTTTTCGCAAGTTTTACTGCCCTGTCTTTCGTGGATATTAAGGAACTGACGACCGATGACATTGTGGATGTGAACGGCGAGAAATGGATATTATCGAAACGACATAAGACAAAAGTACCGTTTCAAGTAAAACTGTTGGATATTCCTTTGCTGATTATAAAGCGATATGAGCCATTCCAGGAAAACAAGTTCATATTCCCCAACCTAAACTATTGGTCTATATGCAAGCCGTTGAAAAAGATGATATTGGAGTGCGGAATAGAAAAGTCAATCTCATTTCACGTGGCTCGTCATTCATTTGCTACTCTTGCTTTGGGTAAAGGTATGCCGATTGAGAGTGTGAGTAAGATTTTAGGTCATACGAACATCGTCACCACCCAAAAGTACGCAAAAGTGACAACTGAAAAGATAGACAAGGATTTGACGGTATTCGGCAATCAGTTGAATCAATCGTTCAGTAATATATCAATGCCGATGTAACTATGGAAAGAGCAGTTATAACAATCAATGAGAATGGCACGATAAGTATTCCGAGTGCAGAAATATGGATGTCAGAAATGGAATTGGTGGAGTTGTTCGGGGTAATAGTCCCGACACTCCGTGCTGCCATAAAAACCATATACAAAAACTGCGGACTTTGCCCGACAAGCACCCAAAGATACAGTTCCGTTACTCCTAAAAGTTGAGCGACATTCTACAATCTTGAAGTGATTACCGCGCTTGCCTTTCGTTTGAATACCTATGAGACAAATATAATTCGGCAAAGAGTGTTGAAGAGCATTTACCAACGAAAAGAGAATATAAACCTTTTTATTTCGTTCTGTGGTAGATTGCAGCCCTAAAGTTAGAGTATATGAAGTCTCAATGTAATAATAGAAGCAGTGCTGCTTTTAGCAACACTGCTTAAAATTATCTGCAACCGTTACGATAGGTTGGCAGAACTAAAAGTCTGGGCTAGTAAACGTCAACATTGTCAATAATGACATTGAGTTTGTCAGCTGCCATAGAGTTTTTGTTGCCCCATACATTGCTACCGGAAACGGAATTAACATCAAAGCCGTTAACTTTGCAATTATTGATATTGATAGTGTATGTAGCATCGTAGTCATTACCTGTTTCGATAGCAGCTTTTCCGTTCTGTCCACCAAAATCATTGAAAATACAATTGGTGAAAGTTACTTCTGATGTACCACTGCCGTAAACCAACATGGCTTTACCATCACAATTGAATGTACAATCCTTGAAAGTTGCACTTGTACCCCATGTCCAAACATTGTAGTTATTACCAGAAACATGGAACGTGCAGTTATCGAACAGGAGGGGATCACCGTTAGAATAGAGAGTCAATTGATTTTTAATGATGCAATTCTTATATGTTGCTCCCGAAACGTGTATAAATCCTCTATAGGTCTCGTTATCTGTCTCAATAGTAAGATTCTCAAATGTAACCTTTGAACCATTCAAATTATCGTAGCCATCGTTTTTACATTCAATAATTGTATTGGCAGCATCACCGGTACCGACAAATGTCAAAACCTTACCTTTTGCAGCGCTTGGAAGTACATAAGTACCTTCTGCAAGTGTGATTTTAACAGTTTCTTCTGAAGTTACAGCAGCAAGAGCTGCTGCAATAGTACCATATTTAGCACCGTTCATCTCAACTGCATCGTTAGCTTTTTTGCCATCAATGTTCACTGTAACATTCTCTTGTCCGCCCTTGATATTCCACAAAGTGCTTCCACTGTACTCACCGACACCGTATCCTGTTGCTGTAGTGTTATTAATATTAACAATGAATGTTGATTTGATACTGTTAATATCAATAGCTGTAACAGGCTTACCAGCCGATGTGTTGGCAGTTTTGACAGCAGTAAATGTACAGTTGTTAATGTTTACTGTAAATGTACCTTCATTACCGTCATTATATACTTGTAATGCCTTACCTTCAGAACTTTTGAATGTACAATTTTCAAATGTACAATTTGATGCATAGGTATAGAGATAACCTGTTTGAGGATCAATCGTACAGCTTCTGAATGTATGAGGAGCACCGCTCTGAGCATAGTACTGACCGGTAATATTACAGTTTTCAAAGCTAACCGATGTTGCATGTATAAAGGCGGTATCATAACCTGTGCTTGGCGATGTCCATGTCAAATCTTTCATTATGACATTTATGCCACTTGCATTAGCAGAACCATTAATAACAGTCTTTTCACCTTCTCCTACAAAAGTAATGGTTCCAGTTGCACCATCTTTCAGTTTAATATTACTAGGAAGTGTGTAATTAGATACGCCAAGATTGATGACATCTCCATCAACAGCATTAGCGAGAGCGTCCTCAATCGTGCTGTAATAAACACCATTTAATTCAACAGGAACGGCGGTGCCGTTGTTATATTCTCCGTCATAAATCGGATCAATAGAAATATTGAAGTCGATATTGTCGGTGAGAATCTGACCGATGATGTTGGTTCTCCAGTTACGCTGAACAGGAACGTTGTTAAGACCTTCACCGAAAACAATGTCATTGCCGCTTATCGGATGGAATGTAAAGTCCAAATCCTGCAAAGTTGACTTCTGTGCATCTACAAGGATATAACTCATAGAAAGATAGTGATATTCTTCAGCTGTACCATCTTTATCCAAATCAACTTTCAAAACTTCATTGCTTGATTTCGGAGTAGCACCAAAATCATAAACAACTTCGGTTTCACCGCTTACGCTACCGTCGATAAGGTCCATATTTGTAAAGGCATTCTTGATAACAACTTTTGATGTTGCAATCTCAATTCCAGAAGCAACAGCGGCATCCCAATCCGTATCTGTTACACCAAGATTGATTTGAGCGAAAGGACGCTTCATACAACATTAATCTGAGCGTCGCCTGTAACAGTGAATGTCTCTGTCTTGAAGAATGCGTCGCGGTTTTCGTCATTGTTTGCGCTATTGGTGTAATCAATAGTCAGATTCATGTCATCGTCAAGCACATAAGCACTGGTTGCACTATTCTGTGCCCAGAAAGCCACCTTGTAAGTCTGACCTTTTGCCAAGGTGATGTTTTCTGTAGTAGGGAAATTGGCATCTTTGTCAACTTTGGCAATGGTGGTGATACGGTTGCCCTCCTCGTCGAATACGGCATACACCAATCTGTTGGCAGTCAGTCCGTCGCTAATGGCACGTGTCTGTACTTCGCCTTCCACTCCGAGAGTGAAACTTACAGTTGCCTCATTGCCAATCTGAACTGCATCCAGTTCGTCATTCTGGCACGATGTCGCCAGCAGTATACCTGCCGCTGCGAACACTCCTAAAAATAGTTTCTTGTTCATTTTATAAATTGTTAAATTAAAAAAATGTGATTTGTTTTCTTTTGTCTCTAATTCCGCATTTTATTGCGGATGCTGTCGTTTTTTTAGGGGTTTAATGGTTTAACAATGATTTTATTATCTCTTTATTCCGTGAAACTTCCCACTATGTTGCTACGGCGATTGGCATGTAGCTCCACATCTTGAAAGGGTGGTATCTCTCTATCCGTTTCTGTCAATTCTAATTGACAAGTTTTCTTTACGGCTTCCGTATCTTCGCCAAGCGGAGCGAACAGATAGCCGAGCACCAGATAAGTATATTGTTCAGGGTTGTCTTTTATCTGGAAGGTATTTGTGGTAGTTTCGTTGAAAGCCCAACTGAATGTTGCTTCTCCGCTGAAAGTACCATCGAACGGATAGAACGTATTATAAGTGCCCTCTACCTTAAAGGTGGCAGGAACTGCTGTTCCCGATGTGCCTACATTAATCTGTGCCAACGGACGCTTAAGTGGAACAGTCTCAGGAGTATTTCCGGCTGTTGCTGTATATCGAACAACAGCGTAAAAAGCATCCATGGCATCTGCTTGTTCAAACGTCATTGCTTCTCCTGGTGCTATCATTGTCACTTTCGGAAGTTGCGTCAAATCATAAACCTCTGCTTCTTTATTGTATGCCCAAAAGATGATATTGTATGTTTGGTTCTTTGTGAGGTTAATTGTCACATTGTTCCCAGAACTCGATAACGGGTCTATATGGAACTCTTGTGGTTCACCTATGATTTGAGGCATTTCGTCATTATTGAACACCGCCACCAAAAGAGTGGTTGCATACTTGCCGCTACCATACGCATATTCCCCATCCCCTGCACGTGTTTGAACACCGTTCCGTACGGCGGCTGTGAAAGTTACGTCAACGCTTTGCTGTTCAAATTCTTCTGTTTCAGAACATGAAAGCATTATTTGTGAAAGTGTCACCAATAACAATAGGAATCGTATGCTATGTAGTATTCGTTTCATCATCTATATCTGTTTTTAAGGGAATACCAAATTATAATCTCCGTCAAATTCCGGATTGATACTTATACCTCCCGATGATTCCGACATCAGGAACATGCCTCGCATAATGGTGTGGTGGCTACGCCTGAGAGGCACTTTTATTGGCTTTGTCAAGGACAGTTGCGTACCCTCGTTGTCATAGATACCTATCTGAACCGTCACCGCCGATTCCGTTCCGTTCACAAAGACATAATCAAAACCTACCGATGCTTCGGTTTCGCTCAAACTATTCAGTGTAGATTCAAACAGAACTCCTGTAGCGGAATCCACAGGCTTGTCTGTAAACAGGCTGTAGGCATTAGGCATGAAGCCTACATAGTAGAACACTACCTTGTAATCCTCTATGCTCACCTTTGTTGTTACATCCTCTCCGTCAGTCGACTGTGCCTTGCTCTTGGCATCGGCTCGTGTCTGCTCCTTGTTGATGAACTCCGTCAGGTCGGTTGTGATAAACTCGTACTTGGCAAGAGGTCGCTGCATGGCTATATCCAGAGTATCGGGCACACGCTCGATGATGTCCGCTATCAAGGTGACATTGCCACTTCCTCTGAAAGCATCCCTGTAATCGTTATTGCCCTGGTGTTCGCCCTGCAAGGTGATTTCGGCAAAATTCGTCTTGTCGTGGAAATAGGTATCACCGCCATGCTGCACTATATCCGACCATACCATGATGTTGTAATCTCCGGGAATAAGGTCAAGGGTTACTTCGTGGTTGTAGCCTTCTGCAATATCCTTTGTAAAGACAAACTCCTGTGTATAGTCCTGCGAGATGCGCTGCTTGTCTGCCAAAGGATAGGCACGGACTACATAGCGGATATTACCGTATGCCCTGCGGTTGTCGTATGTCTCGCCCAATCCCTCTTCAATCATATTTTCACCGTCATAGAGGTGCTTCCATTCGGTCATATCCGTATCATAGTTCAGACGAAGATGAAATGCTCTCTTTTCGAGAATGTCGGGAAACTCATGCACATCGCAACTTGCCATGCAGAAAGCGCAAGACAAGAGAGCCAACATATGCATTATTTGTAAAGTATCAATAGATACGCTACAATTTTTCTTTTCGTAGACAAATCTTAATCTGTATCTTCGTGGCATGAAAGAAGATATACGAAAAATAC
>JABLTQ010082071.1_pt1 | contig 13817 bp, 7 predicted proteins | sample 7160101 | NCBI WGS metagenome assembly JABLTQ01 (sample SAMN14651228, study PRJNA627086) | human gut metagenome | isolation source: feces | host: Homo sapiens
CGGCAGCGCGCGAGCGCCAGGCGCGCATCGTGGCCGTGGATGTTGACCCCGCCGCCCGCAAGACCGCTGAGCGCATGGTTAAATGTGCCGGCTACAAGCGCTTTGTCGATTTTTGCGCCGCCAAGTCCGCCACCGTACTGGACCACGCGGGCGCTGTCGCCGGCGCCGCCGTGGTCGCGGATACGAACGAGACACCGCTTTCGCTCATGCATGACACCATGACGCTCATCGGCGAGTTGCGCCGCGCGCCCGAGCTTGCCGCGGCGCCGGTCGCCGCCCTCACCCGCGACGGATTGCTGGCCCGCGCGCTCCATGCCGAGCCCGCGCGCTCCATCGCCGTCATGCCCAACAACGAAGAGGCGACCGTCGAAGTCTGGCCTTCGCTCGACCACGCCGCCGCAGCGTTTGAGGCTGCGACCAGCGCAAACACCGAGGGCGAGACCGCGGACGCCGACGACGTCATCAGCGACGAAGCCGCCGGCGCCCTCATGCCCGAACCTGCCGCCATGCTCGACCTGGGCGACGGCAAGCCGCTGCCCGTGCTCATCCCCGAGTCCGAGCAGTTCGCCAACCGCCTGCGCAAGAATGCCCGTCTGCGCCGCAAGTGGGCAAAGCGCGAAGGCGTGAGCTGCTACCGCGTCTACGATGCCGACCTGCCCGACTACTCCGCCGCCATCGATCTGTACGAGGGTTGCCCGCAGACGCCGGGCCGCTGGCTCGTCATCGCCGAATACGCCGCGCCCAAGACCATCGATCCCGCGCTTGCCCAGGCCCGCATGCTCGACATCTTGGCCATCGCGCCGCGCATCCTAGATGTTCCCGCCGAGCATGTGCACGCCAAGGCCCGCATGCGTTCGCGCGGCGGCTCGCAGTACGGCAAGCAGGGCGCCGGCAAGGGCGGCTCGGGCGAGCGCGCCAATATCGCGCGTCGTCGCCTGCCGCTCATCGAAGAGGGCGGCCTCACCTTTGCCGTCAACTTTGACGACTACCTGGACGTCGGCATCTTCTTGGACCACCGCGTCACCCGCAACCTGGTGCGCGAGCACGCCAAGCAGGCGCGCCGCTTCCTCAATCTGTTTGCCTACACCGGCACTGCCACCTGCTACGCGGCCGATGGCGGCGTCGAGGAGACCGTGACGGTCGACCTCTCCAATACCTATCTGGACTGGGCCGAGCGCAACATGCGCCAGAACGGCTTTGTGGGGCCTCAGCATCATTTTGTGCGCGACGACGTGCTCGCCTGGATTCGCGACCAGCGCCAGACGCGCAACCGCTGGGACCTGATCTTTGTCGACCCGCCCACGTTCTCGAACTCGTCCAAGATGGGCCGCCGCACCTGGGATGTCCAGCGCGACCACGTTGAGCTGTTGGCCGGCGTATCGCGCCTGCTCGCGCAGGGCGGCCATGCCATCTTTAGCTGCAACCTGCGCGGCTTCCGCCCCGAAACGCGCAAGCTCGCGCGCGTGGGCGTGGTGCTGGAGGACATTACGGCGCAGACCATCCCCGAGGACTTCGCGCGCAACCAGAAGGTGCACCACTGCTACATCGTGCGCCGCCTGCCCATCGAGGACGCCATGGCCGAGGTCGGCTTTAGCGCCGAGGAAATTGCCGAGCGCGTCGAGGAACTACGCAACCCCGAGGCCCGCAAGCCTCGCGCAGCAGCACCCGCGCACGCGCAGGCCGGCAACGGCAAGTCCAACTTTGCCGGCAAGCCCTTCCCCGCCGGCAAGCCCAAAAAGAAGAAGTTCTACGCCAGCAAGCCCAAGGGCAAATAACAAAGTTGCGGTGGAATACGGACCGTTTTGCCTGGAATTGGGCAAATATAGACCATATTCCACCGCAACTCATAGTGGGATGGTGGCGCCGACCTATCCCTGGGTGACCAATCGGTAACCGATACCCACGTGCGTTTGGATATAGCGCGGATGCGCGGGGTCGGACTCGATCTTCTTACGCAACGTGCCCATAAAGACACGCAGGCTCGCCAGGTCGCTCTTAGTCGCCGTGCCCCAAATCTCGTGCAGGATATATTGGTGCGTCAGCACCTTGTCGGCGTTGTGCGCCAGCAGGCACAAGAGCTTGTACTCGATCGGCGTCAGATGCAGTTCCTCGCCATCCATCGTGGCGATGCCGGCATCAAAGTCGATATGCAGCTCGCCGGTATCGAACGAGCCCTCGGAGGCAACACCGCCCGTTTGCGCATACGAAAGGCGGCGGAGGGTGGTGCGAATACGCGCGAGCAGCTCCTCGACCGAAAACGGCTTGGTCAGGTAGTCGTCGGCGCCGGCATCGAGCGCGCGAATCTTGTCCGCGTCCTCGCTGCGCGCCGAGACCACGATGATCGGCATGCCCGACCATGCACGCACCGACTCCACCACCTTGACGCCGTCCATATCGGGCAGGCCCAGATCGAGCAGCACAATGCTCGGCGCCTGCGACGAGGCGGCGGCGATGGCGGCATGGGCGGTCTCCACAGCCATATGGCGCAAGCCGTGCGCCTCGAGCGCGGCGACGATAAGATTGCGGACGGCGGGATCGTCCTCAACGACCAAGATAAGCGGTTTTACGGCAGAGTTCGGCACAGAGCTACTCCTTATCAAACGAAACGTCGGCGGCGGGAAGCTCAATCGTAAAGACCGAGCCGTGCGGGTCCGCCGCGGCAACCTCTATGCTACCGCCATGCGCCAGCGCAATGGAGCGGCAGAGCGAAAAACCCAGGCCCACGCTGCGACGGCTGTCGGCAAGACCGTGGTTGGCGGTGTAGAACGACTCAAAGATTCGCTCGCGGTCCTCGGGCGCAATGCCCGGGCCGTCATCAGCCACCGAGCACGCCACGCACCCATCGTCGACGCCAATCGAAATCACGATATGCGAGCCTGCGGGCGTATACGTGATGGCGTTGTTCACCAGGTTCACCACGAGCTGCACCATCAGACGCGCGTCGACGTTAACGAGTGCTGGCTCATCGCTCGCCACCACCTTAAGATCGTGCTCGCGCACGGCCGGATTTACATGGCGCAGCGCCTCCTCGACGATATCGTCCATAAGCTCGAGCGTGGTCGACAGATGCATGCCGCCGCCCTCGAGCTTGGTGATGGCAAGCAGGTTCTCGACGGTGGCGTTGAGCCACAGCGCATCCGAGCGAATGGATAGCAGCAGGCCGCGGCGCGTCTGGGCATCGAGCACCGCGGTGCCGGTCGAACCCTGATCGAGCAGCACGTCGGCATTACCCGAAATACTGGTAAGCGGCGTGCGCAGATCGTGCGAGATGGAGCGCAGCAGATTGGCACGCAGCTGCTCATTTTTGGCAAGCACCGCCGCCTCCTCGCGGGCCTCCATGGCGCGGGCGCGATCGAGTGCCAGCTCGCCTTCGCTCACGATGGCATCGGAAAGTGTCCGCTCCTCGTGCGTCAGCACGTCGGGCTCGGCAACGATAGCCAACACGCCCACCACCGAGGCGGGATCGCCCGCGCGCACCATGGTGTCGCCCGAGCGCACGGTCAGGTAGATGCCGTAGAACGCCGAGCCGCCGTAGGTGGCATCGAGCGGCGTTCCCACATAGGCGGACGCCGAGAGCCGCGGCGGCATCTGCGGCGCCAGTTCATGCACCGGCGCGACATCGCCCACGGCCGTGTATGTCGCACGCGGCAGCAGGTCATCGCCCTCGGCGTCGGCGCTGTACCACACGACTGGACAGCCCGAAAGACGTGCCAGCTGCGTTGCCATAGCATGGACAATCTGCTGCTGATCGGCGCAGCGCTGCAGCATGCGGTTGGTCTCGAGCACCATCTGCGTGCGCCGGTCGCTGGCGGCGGCCTGCGCCAAGGCACGACGCAGGGCAAGCGAAATCGAGCTCGACACGAGCGAGACCGAAAACATGATGAAGAACATGCCAGGATAGACGCGGTCGATAAACGACAGCGAGTAGCGCGGGTCGACAAACAGGAAGTTGTAGAGCGCCACGGCGGCAGCCGAACTCAGCATGCAATACAGGCGGCTCCAGGTAAAGAACGCGCACAGCTGCACGGCGAACACATAGACGATCATGATGCTCGGCGCGAGACCCGGATGGTCGAGCAGCGCGCCCACAATCGTCGCCGCGACCAGCAGCCCCGCCGATACGCAGGCGTCATACAGAGGGCTGCGACGCGTCAGCGTCGTGCGCCGCCACCAAAAGTTCTCGGCAATATCGCCGTCCGCATGGACGTCCATCAGCGCCCCGCCCCTCTCTCAAAAACAAAAACCACCACAAAGGGGACAGGCACCTTTGTGGTGGTGGCCTCCTTGTGGTGGTTCCAAGTGTATAGCCTTTGCAGCCCGCGGTCGCTAGACAAACAGCAGACGTCGACTACGGACGCTCGTCGGGAGCCAGGCGCTGCATCTTGCTCACGGCCTTAAACTTGGTGAACAGCGGCACGTACTCAAAGCTCACGTTGGAGTTCTCCAGGCCGTACCAGCGCGCAGGCGTGCCGGCGGCGCGGCGGATGATGTACTTGAGTGTGATGGCCGTACGCTCGCTGGGCTCCACGTCGCTTTCGGGCGCCAGCAGCTTGCGGATCATGACGAACTTAAACGTACCGATGTTGCCCGGATCCTTGTAGACCGAGTAATCGTGCGTCTGCGCCGGCAGCTCGCCGCTGGCAGCCAGGTCCTGAACAACCTGACGCAGATAGGCATTGACGCGCTGGTTGATCTTATAGCCCAGGTACAGATGCACGCGGAATACGTAGTCGGTGCCGAACGTCTCGACCGAGTAGGCAAAGGTATGCGGCTCGTCCATGGTCTCGACATTCACGAACCACCAGGCACGAGCGCGCTTGGGGTGCTTGTCCAAAATCGAGTAGACGATATCGCGGTCGATATAGTCGGTGTTGGTGTCCTTGGTCAGGTACACGATGTTGTCGCTCATGAGCTCGTAGCGATCGTCGTCGCGCAGGCGTTTGAGCTGCGGCAGATAGCTGCGCAGTGGCAGCAGCGTAAACTGACGTTGCTCGACCGCCGTGCCGTTGTACCAGCACACCATGATGCCCATGATGAGCGCGGCCATAAGGATGGTGAAATAGCCGCCGTGGAAGAACTTGGTGAGCGAGCTCACAAAGAAGAAGCCCTCGAGCATAAGGAAGAAGGCGGCAAAGATCCACGGCGCGACCTTGAGATTGCGCTCCACGTGCAGATAGAAGAAGAGCAGCATTGTCGTGCACATCATGGTCAGGGTAATGGCCAGGCCGTACGCGGCCTCCATGTGCGCCGAGTTCTGGAACAGCAGCACCACGACGACGCAGCCCACGAGCATGACGTTGTTGACCATGGGGATGTAGAGCTGGCCCTTGGTCTCGGCAGGATAGAAGACCTGCATATGCGGCATGAGGTCCAGGCGGCTGGCCTCGGACACCAGCGAGAATGCGCCGGTGATGAGCGCCTGCGAGGCAATGATGGCCGCGACGGTGGAAAGGCCTACGGCAAACGGGCGCAGGCCCGGGGCGAGCATCTGGTAGAACGGGTTGAGATCGGCAATGCCCATGAGCTCGGGGTTGGCAGCGTTGTTCATAAGCCAAGCGCCCTGGCCCATATAGGACAGCAGCAGACAGCACTTAACGAACGGCCAGGTAGCGTAGATGTTGCCGCGGCCGACGTGGCCCATGTCGGAGTAGAGCGCCTCGGCACCGGTGGTGGCGAGGAAGCAGCTGCCCAGGATCATGATGCCCGCGTGGTTGTTGGGGCTCAGCAAAAAGGCGATGCCGCGCACCGGGTTGAGGCACAGCAGCACCGCGGGATACTGGCAGACAAAGAACAGGCCCGTGCCGCCCAGGAACAAAAACCACAGCGTCATGATGGGGCCGAAGGCGTGACCGATCTTGGCCGTGCCGATGCGCTGCACCAAGAAGAGCGCGATGATGATGGCAAGCGTGATGGCAACGACACGACCCTGGTCGTCACCGAGCACGGCATGGACCGCCGGGATGGTGCGCAGGCCCTCGATGGCCGTGGTGACGGTAACGGCAGGCGTCAGGATGCCGTCGGCGAGGAGCGCCGCGCCGCCCAGCATGGCGGGGATGATGAGCCACTTGCCGCAGCGCTTGACCAGGCTGTACAGGGCAAAGATGCCGCCCTCGCCGTGGTTGTCGGCGCGCAGCGAGATCAGCACGTACTTGACGGTCGTCAGCAACGTGACCGTCCACACGACAAGGGAGAGCGCGCCGAGCACGAACTCCTGCGTGACGCTTCCGATGCCGCCGTTGCCAGCAACGAGCGCCTTGGTTACATACATGGGGCTGGTGCCGATATCGCCATACACCACGCCCAGCGTGACGAGCATCGCCGAGATGCTCACAGGAATCGCAGCGTGCGAGGCTACTTCCTTTGCCTTTTGTTCCATAAGCCGGTTTCCTCCCAATTTTAACGTTCGACGGGATTATAGGCAATCGGCCCATGTTTTAATGCACTGTTTTCCCAGCTAGATAAACATTTATACGGCCTTTAGGCCACCGCAGCGATATGGAATGTGACAAAGGGGCTGTCCCTTTGTCACATTCGTCATTTTCCGAGCCAATTTTTGAACCACCACTCCATGGAGCGGCTCATCTCGGCCATAAAGGGACTCGTGTGCTTGCGGGTATAGATGTCCACGACGCGCTCCCCCACCTCGCGGGCGTGCGGGCGAAACATCGCGTCCATCTCGGCCACCTGCGCATCCAAGGTCGCGGCGTCGGCGCGACAATAACGCTCCTCATGCACCAGGTTCACCACGGGATGCGCGATCGCCGGGCGCTCCTTGCGGGGCGTGCCGATGATGAGCATCGACAGCGGCATGGTATAGGGAGGCAAGTCCAGCAGCGCGGCGACTTCCTCGGCGTTCTCGACGACATCGCCGATATAGCAGCTCCCCAGCCCCAGGGCCTCGGCGGCAACCACGGCGTTTTGAGCGGCGATCATGGCATCCTGTGCCGCGATGGCAAAGTCGCCCAGGCCCGGCGCACGACGTGGCGACTTGCCCGTGCGCTCGACAAACTCGGGCTCAAAGCAACCCACGTGCTCAAACAGATCGATCCACTTGGCATAGTCGACTACAAATATGAGTGCCCAGGGCGCCTTGGCGATCATGGGCTGATGATCGCACAGGTCGGCCAGGCGGTCCAATGTGGCCTGCTCACGAATGCTCACGATGGAATACATCATCATGGCGCCTGCCGACGGCGCACGGCTCGCCGCATGCAGAATCGCCGCCCGCTGTTCGTCGGTCACCGCCACGGGACGGTCATCGTCATCACGCGCGAAGGCACGCGTAGACGAGCGATGCTCCAAGATGTCCAGTACCGCGTTGCCCGTAGTCTCGACCGGATAGCCGTATGTATCCACGACCGCAGCTCCGTCGCTGCCCATGTCCGCCTTGCAAACCTGCTCGCTCATCGCCCTACCCTCGCCATTTCTTTAAGAAGCCTTTACGTTTCCGTGTAATTCCCGTCCATTATCGCGCAGGTCGCCGCTACATTGCGCAACACCACCACGCACGCGCGTTATTATGGCTGGTTGTTGTGCGCAGTCACCAAATGCAGCGCATATCTTGGTAACAATCGGGTAAACCCCCGCTTTCGTAGGTTTTAGTTTGTGAGGAGTCTCAGCATGTTCGCTGCCGCCATCTCGCTCGTCGGTCTTGCGGCGACCGTCTACCTTGTCTTGCGCGAGGCCAAGGCCATTCGCGCTCAGTCGGGCACCGTTGCCAAAAGCGCTCTTGGGTGGAGCGTCGCCTTCGGCCTGTTCCAGCTCTTTTTGACCATTTGGGGCGCCATTGGCCTCGTCGCCCAAAACGAGCCGCTCGCCTTTGTGATGCTCATCCTGACCAATGCCATCCTCACCGGCTGCGCTTGGGCCAGCATCGCCCGCGACCGTATCGCCCCGCGCGTCTTTGCGTTTGCCGCGCCCGACGCCCCCGCTCCCACCGGCAAGCTCGCCCGTCTGCGCGGCGCCTTTGTGGGCAAACCGCTCGTCGCCGCCGTCCTGTGCCTGCTGCTCGCCGGCGTCTTTGCGCTGCTGGGCATGGAGGTCTCGTCCAACCACGACTTTACCTGGGTCTACCCCCTGTGCATCCTGCTCGAGTGGGCTATCATCACCACGCTCATGGTCGGCCTGTTCTTCCTGTTCCAGCGCCACGGCGCGGCTCCCGCGGTCCTGGCCTTTGCCCTCTTTGTCCTGGGCATTGCCGAGTTCTTTGTCATCACGTTTAAATCCATGCCCATCCAGCCGGGCGACCTTTCGGCCATCTCCACCGCCGCCGCAGTCGCCGGCAACGGCTACACCTTCTCCATCTCGCTGTTCTGCGTGCTGTCCATGGGCTTTACCGCCATCGCCATGCTGCTATGCGAGTACGCCGGCCTGGTGGCACCGCACCGTCAAAAGGGTGCCGCCAACGCCAAGCGCATGCTGCTCATCAACCTGCTCGTGGCGGTGCTGTGCCTGGGCGGCGTGACCGCGCATGTCACGCTTATCGACTACTACAACACCCTCGGCATCACCGTCTACACCTGGCGTCCGCTCGAGAGCTACTGGCGCGAGGGCTACCTGCCTGCCTTTATTAGTGCGGCGCAGTCCATCAAGCCGCCCAAACCCGCCGACTACTCCGTCGACGATGCCAAGACCACGCTCAAAAAGTACGCCAAGGCCTACGACAAGTCCGACGCGGCCAAGAGTGACGAGCGCGCCGCCGCAAAGGAGCAGTTCGACAGCGAGAAGCCCACGGTCATCGCCATCATGAACGAGACGTTCTCGGATCTGTCGATCTACCAGAACATGCGCGCCGGCTACGAGGGTCCGCAGTACTTTAAGAGCCTGTCCAACTGCCTCAGTCGCGGCAAGCTCTATGTGAGCGCCTACGGCGGCGGTACCGCCAATACCGAGTTTGAGTTTATGACCGGCAACTCCATGGCCAACCTGGGCTCGGGCGTGTACCCCTACACCATCTACAACATGGAAACGACTGGGAACCTGGCAGAGCAGTTCAAGTCGCTCGGATATTCCACCACGGCCATGCACCCCAACCACGCGACCAACTGGAACCGCGAGAACGTCTACAAGGACTTTGGCTTTGACCAGTTCCTGTCCATCAACGACTTCCAGGGAGCCGATACCCTGCGCGGCATGGTGACCGACCAGGCTACCTACGACAAGATTCTTGAGCTGCTCGACCAGAACGCCGATCCGCAGTTTATCTTCGACGTGACCATGCAGAACCACTCGGGCTACGACACGGGCCTGCTGCCGGTCGACAAGCAGATGCACCTGAACATCGACACGACCGACCTGGACGCCAAGACCGTCGAGGACGGCACGCTCTCCGATGTCGACGAGTATGTCTCGTGCATCGAGCAGTCCGACCAGGCGCTGCGCTACTTCCTTAACGCCTTAAGCAAGCTCGACCGCAAGGTGGTCGTGGTGTTCTGGGGCGACCATCAGCCGTTCTTCCCGTCCAAGTTCAATGACAAGTGGTTTACCAACGAGGACGACGCCACGCACCAGGAGCGTCTGTGGCAGACCGACTACATCATCTGGGCCAACTACGACGTTGCCGGCTGCGACCAGACAAGCGAGGTCGACGACTTGTCCACCAACTACCTGTCCACGCAGCTTATGCAGTTGATCGGCGCACCGCTGTCCGACTACCAGAAGGCGCACATGACGCTGCGCAAGTCGCTGCCCGCCATCAACTCGGTCGGCTACGAGGACGCCAGCCTGCGCTGGGCGCTCTCCTCCAACGTCACCGGTGACGACGCCGCTGCCGCAGCCGCCACCAAGGCGCGCGAGGATTACGCCAAGATGCAGTATTACGAGATGTTCCGCGACGGCAAGAACGTGTATACCGAGCACTTCCAGACCGAGGCCAACGAGACCGACCCCAACCTGGCACCGGGCACGACGAAGATCAAGTAGCGGGTCGCTCATAACTGAAACGTCTGTCCGGGCGGAGGCATATAAGGTTCCCTGCTCGGACAGTCCTGCGCAAGACGGAGGCCACATTAAGTGGCCTCCTTTGCGTGCGGAACTCGCGATGAACCTTATATGCCTCCGCCCGGACAGACGCCTTGTTGTTGGAGCACGGCTTGTCATGGGGGTATCCGCTGAACATATATAAGTTGAAGGCCACATTAAGTGACCTTCTTTGTATTCGGAAAGTGTGTCCCGGAATCTGCCTTCGGAATGGGACGCAGTTTCCGCTTGAGGGCCTGTTGGGAAAGCGCATCCCACTTCAAGAGTAAATTCCGGGTCGCACTTTCCGCTAAGGCTCTCAACCGGAAAGTGCATCCCATTCCAAGCCTTAATTCCGGGACATAGTTTCCGGACAAGACATCAACCGGAAAGTGGGGACCACTCTGAGCGCCGATTCTGGGACACACTTTCCGAAACACCGCCCATCCGGAAAGCCCGTCCCGCTCTGAATACATCCGGGCATGGAATATCCGCTTATTAGGCCTTCCGTCAATAAAGGGGCGCCCTCCCGAGCGGCGGGCTCGAAGTTCATCGCGAGTTCCGCACGCAAAGAAGGCCACTTAATGTGGCCTTCGTCTTGCGCAGGACTGTAGAGCAGGGAACTTCGTGCCCGCCGCCCGGGAGGGCGTTGCGTTTAGAAGATGAACCTAGCGCTTATCCCTCCGGGACAAAAGAAGTGCGGCTATAAATGCGATGATTGCAAGTGTCAGCAACACCAAAAGCAACGTGAGCGTGTTGTCGCCCGTTGCCGCCAGACCAAGCAAGCCGGGCTTCTTGCTGTCAGCAGACTGCACGGGAATCTTCTCGCCATCGTCCTCGGCGGTAATCTCCCAGCGAATGGTCTTGTTTGCGTCGGCAACCTCGTTGCCCACCGATGTCGGAACGTTTAGCTGCAAATTAAGCACCGTGCTGCCATCGCTCGTAAACGTGGCGATTTGCGTGGGATAAGCGAACGCGCTGCCCGGTGTTCCTGTCTGGAGCCAACCTGCAGAGCCATCGCCCGCCGACGCCGTTAGGGTAATGGGCGACAGCAGGCGTGCCGTCTCGTGATCGACAACGGCACGCACAAACACGCGCACCTGGGACTTTACGCCCGTGGCACGAATCTCTATCTGCTGATCACGCACATCGCCAGGCATCAGATCTTTAAAGGCCAAAAACAGATCGGGCTCCCCCGAGGAGTCCGTCGCCCCCGAGACCGTCAGCTGACGCGCATTTCCGTCATAGGCAATCGCGGGAGTATCGGCAAACGCACGGGCGGGAACAGCGAGCGCGACCACGCAGAAAATGGCCGCGACCATGCAACGCAAGGAGCGCGCAACACCTTTACGAATCGGGAACGCCATACTTACGCACCTCCATGCGGCGGCACCAGCACGTCATTCTCGACCGAGCAACCCCATGCGTCGTGCACGGCCTCATCGGGCGTCGCCTGGACCGCCTGAGTGGAGATATCCACGACAAGATTGCGACCTTCGGTTGCCTTGAGCTCGGTAACCCTATTAATGAGCACGCCGGTTTCCGCGCCGGGAGCGACGGGCGACGTCCAGTAATAGAACCCGTCGCTCGCCTTAACCCAGTTATAAGCCGAGTTCGCGCCCGAGGCATCAGCCACGCTCCACGCAATCTCGTAATCCGCCTCACCCTTCGGCTCCTCCTTCGGCTCATCCCACAGGCGTGCGCCATCCTGGTCCTGCCAGTAGATATCCACTGCAGCACGAATATAGGCGGGCGCGGTACCCGTGTTCTTCGCCTTGACATCGCTTTTCACTTTGCCGTTGAGCGTTTCCTGAACCGATGGCGTCACCGACCCGATGCCGAACTGGTTGACCAGCACGCCCGTAACCGAAAGCCAGGCCAACGTGCCTGCCGTACCGGCCAGGAGGATAACCCCCACCAGCAAGGCGATGATGCGCTTGCGCTTGGACATGCTAATCCTCCTTCTTTGCTACGTTGCCGTTGCTCCAAACGTTATGGGCACGATTGCTGCCGTCGATCCATTTGTCGTTCACACGCGTGTTCGTGCAGGTGAACGTGGCATCGTTCGCGCTCGATGCAGCGGAGATAGTCGCCTGCGCCTTATCGCCCGGCTGCTTGCCAGGGACGCCGATTTGGTTGCTGTAGCGCCATGCCCACGCTGAGTCCTCCTCGACGGTGTAGATACCCGCCGGGACCGCAAGCTCGATAGCGCCGGAGTACCAGGCGGAACCGTCCTTCAGCTGCGCATCCGATGACACCGTTACCTCAACCGTGCGCTCCTCCAAGGCGTTGCCGTCCATGCCGGCCCGGGAAACCTTGAAGCGGAACGTCTTGCCCTTCGCCCAGCTATCCTGGGTTTGCTTGACGATCTTGAGCGTATGCGTAGCGGCGAAATCGAACACCGCATTGCCATCGCTCTGAGTGCCGTCGCCCGTGAGCTTGTAGTCCAAACGATTCGTCAGCTCAAACGAGCCCTCGCCTGAACCCGAACTGTAAAGCGAGACATACTTCCCGTTGACAGGCGCAGGAGTCTGGCCAGGAAGACCATAGCCCACGCGGTCAACGTGCACCGTCAGTTGCGTGCCCATGAAGGGCTTTGCAAAGCAAGCCTTGAACGGCGCCTTATCGCTCTTGTCATCTATCGTGTTCGCGGCATTGGGATCAAGCAACCACTTGAGCTGCCCGGTCACATTCTTAGGGCTCGCATCGTCCGATGTGTCGTTAGCGACGACCTTATACGTCACCGGATACAAATCCATGTTGGCTGTAACCGGTTTACCCTTGAAGTCGCTCCACGCCACAGCTTTGTCGCCATTAACCCACTGCCACTCCAAGAACAACTCCTTCAAGCTGCTATCCGCTCGCTCGCCCAGGAATGCGACGATTGCGGAGTAGGCTTCGGGATCGTAGGCCACTTCCTTTGGCTCCATGACGGGTTCACCCTTGTCGTCATAGACCGGGTTGCCGTTCTCGTGCATCTTGGGCACCTTAACTGTCTGAACAAAGCCGGCATTGCCATCCTGGCCACGCAGAACACTCGTATCGTTCGGGTCTACCGTAGCGGTGTAGATGACGTTGTCTTCGGTGTCGTGATAGCGCACTTTAAGCGGCGTCTTCTTGTACACCGCAGTGTAGGTCACGCTCTCAAAGGGCTCGCTGCCCTCGAGGGGATACTTCTCATCGTCAGTCATCAGGGTGTACTGCCCGTCATTGACATAATCGCGCGACCAGCCGACAAAGTCGTACTTGGTGCCGTCAGTGCCCTCAACCTCCTCGGCGGCCTTGACCTCAAGAGAAATCTGGTCGCCGGAATCAGTGCGGCCGAGGCTACGGACAAGATCGGGAGTCGCAAGTTTAGAGGCAATGTTCGATTGAACGGTAACCAGGTTGGGACGGTAGACCGGGTACAGCTCCATGGGGGCCTTGACCACGGTAGAAGCACTCACCATACGGATGCCCTCTGACCAAGCGACATAGCCCTTGCCAGGTGCCGGCTCGGCTTCCGTCCAGCCCACGAAGACGTTGAACTTGCCTGTATCCGCATCGATAGTGCTGACGTCATAAGTAGGCTTCGGGATGCCGCCATTAAGGTTGCCGAGCATATCGTCTTGCTGAGCAACTTTGCCGTCCACATCCGTGGCATTGAGGTGGTACACAACCGCCAACGGCGAATAGTACGCCACGAATGTATAGGCTCCGCCAGGTTCCACCGGATAAGAGCAAGTACCATGCTCCACATCGTAGGGAAGCGTCTTGATCTCGCCGTTCGGAAGCTCGATCTCAACCTTCTGCAACTTATACAGCTCACCGCCTGCTTTATAAACCGGCGTCGTAACGTCAGGGGTCACCGTTGCCGTAGC
>JABLTQ010082254.1_pt1 | contig 13810 bp, 9 predicted proteins | sample 7160101 | NCBI WGS metagenome assembly JABLTQ01 (sample SAMN14651228, study PRJNA627086) | human gut metagenome | isolation source: feces | host: Homo sapiens
AGGAGTACCAGCGCGTCTTCCTCGGCGGGCTGACGTGCGACAGCGAGGATTTCTACAACGCCGAGACGAACACAAACGCCATCTTCCCGCCCAAACTCGAAGCGGGCAACACGCAGTACATCGGTTTTTTCCATACGGGCGCCTCCCAGGAGTCGATCGGCGGCTTCGGCGGCATCCCGCACTGCCTGATCCCCGCGCCCAAACACATCATCATCGACCGCGACAAGGGCGACAACGAATACTACACGCGTCTGTTCGCCAAGGAGCAAAGTTACCGCGCCATGATGCGTATCCTGGGCTATTGATCCGCCGCACCGGATACGAACGGGGGCGCGTATCGACCGATACGCGCCCCCGTTCGCGGTAATCCTTCTTTCAACGCGCCGTCGACGCCCGTTCGCGGATACAGGCGGTCAGCGTGACGGTGCGGTCGGGCGCCGACGGATCGGCGATCTTTTCCAGAATCAGTTCGGCAGCGCGGCTGCCCATCTCGTCGAGCGGCTGCTCGACGGTCGTGAGCTGCGGATTGACGATCGTCGAGAGTACGGTTCCCGAATACCCCGCCACCGCCATCTGCGCCGGAACGCGGATGCCCAGTTCCCGCAACCGGTTCATCGCGCCGATCGCCACCGTATCCGTCCACGCGAAGAGGCCGTCGGCATCGGGCATCCGGCGCAGCAACTCGTCGGCCGCCGCACGGCCGTCGTCGAAGGTCACGCCTGCCGGAATCACCGACCGGCCGTCCGACACGAACCCGAACTTCCCCAAAGCATACCTGAACCCGCGCAGACGCTCCCTCGCATTCGGGATATGCGCCGGACCGCCGAGGTGGACGATCCGACGGCATCCCCTGCGGACGAGGTGTTCCATAAGGAAATAGCTCGTCGCAAAATCGTCGACGATCACCCGCGAGGCATCGACGCGCAGCGGCGCACGGTCGTAGAAGACCAGCGGCACGCCGCGCTGCCGGATACGCCGGTAGATCTCGCCGTTACGGGTCGCGTCGCACGGACAGGCGATGACGCCGTCGACCATGAAGCGCTCCATCAATTCCAGATTCCCGCATTCGGTCTGCGGATTCTCGTCCGACTGGGCGATGATGACCTTCAAGCCGCGCCCATACAACACCCGCTGAATGCCGCCGATGACCGTCGCGGCGAAAGGCGTGACCATCTCGGGCACGATCACCCCGACCGTATTGCTCCGCCCCGACCGGAGGTTCACAGCCACCGGATTGGGACGGTAACCCAGTTCCCCTGCCAGCCGGGAAACCCGTTCCCGCGTCTCGCGGCGGATGTTCCGGTCGCCGGCCAGCGCCCGCGACACGGTCGACGGCGACAGTCCGAGCCTTTCGGCCAACTCTTTGATCGTGATTCGTTTCATGCTCGCTGGGGTTGACAGCGACAAAACTACGGATTTTACCCTGCTTTTGCAAACGGAGCCTAATGGCGGACTTTCCGCCCCGCGGCAGAAGCGGACGCTCCGGTAAAGTCCGCCGCCCGCTACGCGATCAGCAGCACGATCACCACGCCCCAGATGATGAGCAGCGTATTGCCGATAGCATAGGTGATCGTGTAACCCATCGAGGGGACGTTGCTCTGGATCGTCTCCTCGACGGCGCCCAGCGCCGCCGTGGTGGTCCGCGCCCCCGCGACGCACCCCAGCGTCAGCGCATCGTTGAACCGGAAGAGGTAACGTCCGATGAAGATGCCCGCGACGAGCGGAATCGAGGTCGCGGCCGCGCCGATCAGAAAGAGACTCCACCCTACCTCCTGAAATCCCTGAATGAAGGTCGGGCCGGTCGAAATGCCGACGATGGCGATGAAGGTGTTCAGGCCGACGTTGTTCATGAACCACAACGTCGGCTGCGGGATATTGCCCACGTGGGGATAACGGGCATGGAGCCAACCGCAGAAAAGGCCGGCGATCAGCACGCCGCCGCTCACCGTAAGGCTCAGCGGCACGGCCCCGATACGGGTCATCAGCAACCAGCCGAAGAGCAGTCCGCCCAAAAAGATGCCCAGCCCCACCAGCGGCATCCCCGTCTTTTCCGAGACCGGATCGCTGAACCCGAGCGTCGGCGCGGCGCGGCGCACGTCCTGCGGCAGGCCGACCAGTTCGAGCCGGTCGCCGGCATCGAGCTTGCCGCCGGCCAGCACCGGAATCTTCACTCCGGCACGCAGGATAGAACGGATATTCACACCGTGCATTTCTTTCCTTTTCAAAATATTGCGCACATACTGCCCCGCCGCTCCGCGCTTGCTCACCACCACGGGCAGGCTCTGCACCGAGAAGTTCGTCAGCTCCGCGTCCTCGACCTCCGTACCGATCCAATCCTCCTCCTCGATCACATACTGACGGCGGCCGCTCACCACGAGCGTATCGCCGGGATAGATCGTCGTGCGGGGCGTCACGTCGTCGACGATGCGCCCCCGTTGACGCAGCCGCTCGACGAAAATCAGTTTCTTCTGCGACTGCATGTAGCGTTCGAATTCGGCGACGGTGTGCCGCTGCCCGAACCAGTCGTTTTCGGCCTTGTAGGCGCGGAAGACGATGGCACGCGCCGCAGGATCGAAGCCCGCCGTGAAACTGACGTCGTCGCCCAGCTTCGATTCGAGGTCGAGCGCCGCCTTGTGTACCTTCTCCACCCCGCCCAGCAGACGCGGGCCGAGCGTTCCCAAGATCCACGCCGACCCCGCCGTACCGAAAATATAGGTCACGGCATAACAGACGGGCATGGCGTCCAGATCGATCGCCTGTCCGTCGGGCAGCTGGCGGATGGTGTCGGTCGCCACGCCCAGCACGGCGGACATGGTCTGCGAACCGGCCAACAGTCCGGCCGCCTGCGCTACGTCGTAGCCCATCAGCGTGGCGCAGAGCCACGTCGACCCGAGGCACAACAGACAGACGACCACCGCGAACCCCACCTGCGGCAGCCCGTCGCGTTTGAGCCCGCGGAAGAACTGCGGGCCCACGGCGTAGCCGACCGAAAAGAGAAAGAGGAGAAAAAAGAGTATCTTGGCCGGTTCGGGAATCTCGATTTTCAACTGCCCGACCACGACGCCCACCAGCAGCACGCTCGTCACCGTGCCGAGCGAGAAACTGCGCCAGCGCAGTTTGCCGACCAGAAAACCCAGCGCAAGGGTGACGAAAACGGCCAGCGCCGGATTGGCGCGCAAAAAATCGATGAAATGAATATCCGCAAACATAGCTTTCGGGGGTGTTTTACACTCGCCCCATGCGCAAAGTGCGTGCCGCAAACAGGTTTCGGACTTTTCCCGCCCTTCCGCAATGCCTCCGCGCGGGCCTGCGGGCCGCCGAAACCGGAATCGGGAACATACGTCGCACGAAAGCCTGCCCACCGGTGATCGCTGCAAATGCGCCGGCAATCGATCCTCACGCAGGAAGCCCCGCAGGATTCCTTCTCCGAATGGCTGTACCGGAATCCGACGACCCGGGCCGAAACCCTCGTTCCGGACGCAGCGAAACGGAGCGCGGAAATCCGACCGCCCGGAAAGCGAGCCTTCCTAAAACGACCTTCCCCCGCCGCAACGGCAGGGGAAGCGATGAATTGCGATCGGGCTGCGATCAGAAGCGGTAGCCCAATTGCAGCAGGAACGTCTTGTTGCGAACCGTGACGTCCGACACATCGGAGAGATTGAGGAATCCCGCATCGTAGCCGAAACGGAACGAATAACGACGGTACTCCACCCCGATGCCAGCGCGGACTCCCATATCGAAACGGTCGAATCCCCCGTCGCCGAACGTATCGGACTTTGCCGATCCGGACTTCACCTTGCCGGCGAAGCCGACGCGCATACTCAGACCCAGATAAGGAATCAACGAGACGTCTTCCGTCAAACCGAAACGCCAGTTGACCAGTGCCGGCGCCTCGAAATAGTAGGCGTTGAGCTTCACCGCACCGTCGCTGACCGAGGTGCCGTAGCCGGCGATACCCAGCCCCGTTTCGAAATAGAGCGGCAGGGTGTGCATCAAGCTCTTTTCATAGGAGAAAGCCACCAGCGGGCGGACTACGGAGTTGGGCGTAGCGCTCACGCCGCCCGCTTTGAAGGTCATGTTGGCGATGTTCATGCCGACACGCACGCCGAAGATGTGATTGGGATGTGCCGCTGCGCCGCACACGACGGCCGACAGCACCGCGAGGAGAAAGAGTTTTTTCATAAAATTGAATAGATAGTAAGGTGTTCGGGATAAGTTCGCATCGTCAAATATACGAATTTTCCGGAATCCCGCATTTATTCCGGAAGATTTACAGCCGTTTTGGAATCGATTTTGTAATTTGCAGGCCAAACAGAACGTTTTCGTCAAGCCGAGCGCAGAACCGAACGCAGTTCGGACTCTACCGAGGCGAGAAAACGAAGAATGAAATTCAACGTTTTCTCCGAGTCGAACGGGCAGAGCCGCGTCGCGCGAACTGCGCTTCGGCAAGAAAACGACGGTTGAAAACAACGATATTCTATGGAACGATACATCCTCAAAGACAACGAGGCCCGCAGCCGTTACGAGTTCGACCTCGGAGGGCATACCGCCTATATCGACTATGAAAAGGACAACGGGACGATCGTCCTGACGCATACGTTCGTCCCCGAAGCATACGAGGGACGTGGCGTAGGCGCACAACTGGTCGCCGCCGCACTGGCCGACATCCGCAGGCAGGGGTTGAAAGTCGTTCCGCAGTGCTCTTTCGTCGCCGTCTACATCAAGCGGCATCCGGAGTGGAGCGACATGGTGAGCGAAACGGCCGGCGCCGAACGCTGACCGGTGCCGCAGCGTCCCATCGCCGTCCGAAAATACAACTTCTCGGACGGATAATCGCATCGCCGGCCGCTACTTCCTCCCGATGAGCCGTTTGAAAAAGCGCCGGATGCGTACCGGCAGGTTGATCCCCTGTTTGAGCAGTACGGCGCCGCTCAGGAGTTTCCAGTCCCAGCGGCGCAATTCGGCATAACGGATCAGCACATAATCCAGATAGGGCGTCTCCCAGTCGAGGTGGTGGAGCATCTCCACGCAGTCGCGCCGACTCAGGTTGCGGCGGAAGGCCATGCGGTTGACGTCGATCAGCGCGAAATTCCACGCACCGTCCTCCCGGTAATAGAAGATGTTGCCCGGATTGTAGTCGTAATCGAGCACACCCTTTTCGTGGAGGCGGACGGTGAAGGCCGCAAAGGCATCGAGAATCTCGAACTGCCGTGCCTGCGGTTCCCGATCCAGCTGTTGGAGCGTCGGGTAGGGAAGCCGTTTGGAAACATAGTAGCCTGTATGGAACAGCAGCCCCCGCCGGCACTCGATGTAACCGACCGGATCGGCCACGGCGATGCCCGACCGCCGGAGCCGCAGCGAATAGTCATAGGAACGTCGGGCTTTGGTCGGCCGGAAAAACGTATAGACCCACCGGTTCAGGCGCAGCGGTACGGCGAAACGCTTGACGACAAACTCCTCGCCCGCCACCCGCTCGCACCAAAGCGTATTGCGGTCGTCGCGCAATACCTCCCCGCAAACGCCCTGCGCAGGCAATTTCCGCATCCACGAAGCCAGACGGCCGTATTTTTCCGACAAGATGATTTTCATTCGTTTTTCGTCTTTTTCCTGTAATTCGTCACAAAAATAACGATCGGAGGATGCGCTTCTTGTCCATATGGCGGGCAATAACATTCAATAAGTCGAATAAAGGAGCTCAATCCTCCTATTATGCGAGAAAAAGTTATTACTTTTGGCGAAATTCAACATTATTATGGAAGAAATCCTCCAACAAATTCCAGTGACTCCTCAACAGGATTCCGAACGGCCGAACTCCGCTTCGTTCCGGCTGCTGCATCTCACGAGTTCCTCGATGGAATTCACCGAATCCGACTATCTGCCGCACGAGTTGAATACCGGAGGGTTCTGTATCTGCCTGCGAGGGAAAAGCCGCGTCACGCTCAACCAGCACCGCTGCTACATCCAGAAGGGCGACCTGTGCGTCTTCTTCCCCCGAATGCTCATGCAACTCGACGACCACAGCGACGATTTCGAGGCCTACTGCATCGTCCCCGAGATCGACGTCACACGCGAAGTGCAGGTCCCTTCGGCGACCTCGCTGTTCCTCTACATCAAAGACCATCCCTGTATCTCGCTCGACGATACGACTTTCCGGCGGATGCTCAAATACTGCCGCATGTTCAGTGAATTCGAACGGAACGGCCACCCCTACCGCGACCAGATCACCCTCCACATGTCGATGATGCTCTACTACGAAATCTTCCACATCTATCAACACGGCAAACCGCTGGCCATGAGCGCCCAAACGCGGCAGGAGAGCATGTTCCGCGAGTTTCTCTTTCTGGTCTCGCAGCACTACGTCCGCGAGCGCGAAATCGGGTACTACGCCGACCAGATCTGCGTGACGCCCAAATACCTCTCGTCGGTAGTACGGACCGTATCGGGCAACAGCGCGGCGTGGTGGATCAACCACACGGTCATCATGCATGCGAAAAATCTGCTCAAAACCAATCACCAGCTCACCATTCAGCAGATCTCCGACAAACTCAATTTCCCCAATCCGTCGTTCTTCGGCCAGTATTTCAAACGCCGCGTGGGAATGACGCCCAAAGAGTTCCGCCGCAAAGCCTACTGACGGTGGCACCGCATCTTCCGCCGGCATTCATGCGGATACCGACGAAAAAAGAGAGCCGGACGAATCGGATTCGTCCGGCTCTCCCATTCCAAGCAGCACGCTACTTCTCCTTCACACAGCGCACCGAGTTGCCGTAGGCCGTCGCCCCCTGGCGGTAGCGCCCCCAGTCCGACGTCACGTAGACCTCGTAGCCGTAGCCGTTGGAAGCGTCGGCCGACGCCGTCCAGTAGACGCCGATATGGCCGCAGTTCGTCAGCGGCGTGTTGATCGTCAGAATCCCGACGAAGGGGAAGAAATCGCCCGTTCCGCCGATCCACGCGCGGCCGTTGCCCTCGAACGGGCCCCACTGAGTATCGACGTTCACCCCCGTCGACATGTCGCCGGCAGCCGTCGCAAAAGCCCCGTCGGGCGGCACCATGTACCCCAGCGGACAGGGATCGAAAATAGTCTTGTAACCCGACGACATCTTATTTCCGCCCCACAGGTCGGCCTCCTTCAACGCATCGTTGGTCGGCGTCACGTACCACGACGAACCCGAATACTGGTAATAGGTTTTCAGGAACTGCGTCGGATGCCGTACGGCATTCTCGATATTGCCCGGAGCCTCCGTCAACAACTGCTGTCGGACGCCCGTATAGGCCCACTCGGCCGTGCCGTCGCCCACCTGGTGATTCTCGACATTGGCCTCCGTCACGTTCCCTGTCGTATAGGGCGCCGACGAAGGCAGGAACGGATCCTTGCGTCCCCACTGATAGAAGAGACCGCGGTTGGCCACGTCGCCCGGCGTATTGTTCAGCGCGCCGAGGTTGCGATCCATCCACTCGTAGCCGTTGGCGGCCGTCAGCGTCACCTCGCGGTCCGTCACCCAGATATGCCAGCTCCAAACGATCTCGCCCGAAAAATCGCGCAGCGCGATCACCGCATTGCCCTGCTCACGGCCCGTCGTGAACCAGATACGGCCGTTGCGGTAAACCGGTTCGCCGTCGATCACGTCGCGGCTGCGCGTCTTGTCGGCATCGAAAACCGCCTCCCACAGCAGCTCGGCCGCCACCCCTTCGTCGAGCAGCAGGCCGTGCTTGTCGATGTATTCCGAATTGCCGTCGCCCAAGCCGTTGCCCTTGATCGAGGCGTCGAAGACGTACGACGCACCCGTCGACGCCATGTAGCAGTTGGCCGTACCGAGTGCCGACAGGTTCGTGGCGCCGGTTCCGTACTGCATCACGCGGATTTCGCACGTCAGCGACGGGTCGTCGATGCTGGAAACCGTCACCACGGCCGTCTGCGCTTTCGTCGACAACGACTCTCCGGCCGTTATCGTCAGCAGGTTCCCCTCCTTCCGGTTCGACAGCCAACCTGCGGCGTCGGTCGTAACCTTCCACTCGCCGCAGTTGGTGTCGATCACCACGGTTCGCTGCCCGCCGTCGGCCGACAGGGCGAAGATTCGCGTCGAGGCCGTCAGGTAGAGCTCGGGCTCGGCGGCGCGGTATTCATCGTCCGTGTCGCAACCCGCCAGCAACATGCCGGCCGCAAACGATGCGGCATATATCCACGTTTTCGCCAGTCCGACCGGCCTGCGCCGCGCTTGTGCGGGCTGCGCCGCGGTGGGAAACGGACGAACGATATTCGACCTTTTCGTCAAGCCGAGTGCCGAGCCGAGCTCGCTCGAACGCTGCCGTGGCGAGAAAAGGAGCTTGATAATGAACTTTTTCATCTTGCTTTCCATTAACTGTTTCACTTATTTCCACGCCGTCGGCATCGCATCGTAATCGCTCAGGCCCGTGCAGCCCGCGAAACAATCGGTGGCGTTGGTGTTCGTAACGGCCGTGAAGCCGAGTGCCGCGGTACGTTCGTAAAGGTGTATCTTCCGGCCGTCGATCTGCGTGAAGGGCGACTCGCCCGTCAGCGCCGAACAATTCTTGAAGGCGGTCTTCGCGGTCTTGATCTTCTTGTTGTTGTCGAACAGTCCGGCCGGAATCGACGTAAGCCCCGTACAACCCGAGAAGACCGACGTGATCGTCGCCAGCTCGGCGTTCTTCGCAAAGAGCCCCGCGGGCAGCGATTTCAGTCCCGTACAGTCGATGAAGGCCGACGACACGGAAGTCATGGCCGCACACTCCGCGAAGAGCCCTTCGGGCAGCGATTCGAGTCCCGTACAGCCGTTGAAGGTGTTCGAGAAGGTCTTGATCTTGGTCTGTCCGGCGAACAGGTCGTCAGGCAGCGACGTCAATCCCGTACAATCGGTGAAGGTGTTGGCGAATCCGGTCGCCGCGACGGTCGCGAACAACCCCGAAGGCAACGACTGCAACGACGTACACCCTTCGAACGTACTCGTGAAGGTGAAGTTTCCCGTGGCCGAGAAGGTGGCGAACAGGTCGTCGGGCAGCGTCCGCAGCGAGGAGCAGCCCTCGAAGAGGTTGTTGCCGTTCTTGATGCTCGTCGTGTGGCCGAACAGTCCGCTCGGGATCGAGGCGATCGACGCGCACTCGGCGAAAATCGACGCGACGTTGGAGACGTCGGGACAGGAAGCCAGCAGATCGGAGGGTATGGATGTCAGTTTCGTGCACCCCTTGAAAGCCTGCGAGAAATCGGTACACTTGGTCATCGTCGAGAAGAGTCCGCGCGGAATCGAGCCGATCGGGCAGTCCTGGAAAACGGCCGAACAGCTGGTCACGCCGACTTGCCGCGCGAAGAGACCGGCCGGAATCGTCTCGATCCCCGCACCGCTGAACGCCCCCTTGAAGGTCGTCACCAGCGTATTGTTGAAGAAAATCAGTTCGGGTATCGATTTGAGCGCCGTGCACATGCGGAATACCTGCGAGAAACTCGTCACCGCCGGGCACCCGCCGAACAGGTCGGCCGGAACGATCTCCAACGCCTTGCAACTGTCGAACAGCGAGGTCATGACCGTCACGTTCGGGCAATTCTGGAACAGCGTGGCCGGAACCGACCGGATGGCCGTATGGCCGAATACCGAGAGGAACGTCTGCGCCTTGGTGTTCGTCTCGAACAACCCTGCCGGAATCTCGGTCAGCAGCCCTTCCGCCTCCTTGTTCACCTGCGAACCCACATAATAGAAGGTCTGGCTGAACGAAGTCGCTTCGGTATTGTAGTAGAAGAGTTTTTCGGGAATCTCCGGTATGCTGTGGCAGAAATGGAACGTCGAGGTGAAGTCGGTCGCCCGGGTAGCGTTGTCGAACAGCCCCGCAGGAATGGCGCCGAGCGTCTGGCAATCGTAGAACGCTTCGTTGAAAGTCGTCACCCCGTCGAACGAATGGGCCGTATCGGAGGGAATACTTTTCAGGTTCATGCAACCGTTGAAGGCATCTTCCATCGACGTGAGCCCCGTCTGTCCCCATTGGAGCACCTCGACCACATAGCTCTTCTCACCGGCCGATTTCAATGCCGTCACCTTGCCGCTCACCTCCACGTCGTAACTACCGGCCGTAGCGTAGACGTGCGTCGGATTCGCCGTCGTGACGGTCTCGACCGTACCGTCGCCCCAGTTGATCTCGGCATCGACCTCGCCGGCGATCATCGCCGTGGCCGTCGCATTGTCGGAAGGAATCTCGAACTTCCAGCGCAGATATTTGTCGTTGACGCCCATCTGGGTGATCGCCACTTCCAGCGACGCCGTATTCTCGCCGACGCCGGTCGTCAGGCTGATGTTCTCCGTCCGCCCCTGTTCGCCGTCGTAGGGGTCGACCGTGACGGTCAAGACGTCGTTCTCGCGCGTGACGGCGAACCACTTCGCATCGGCCGCATGGTTCCACTCGAAGTTCGAAGATACGGCGATCGTCTTCGTGCCGCCCCGATAGTCGAACGACAGAGCCTCCGGCAGCGCCCTGACGAAGGCCCTGCCGTCCTGCTCGACGACGACCGTCTCGCTGATGCTCCGATCGCCGTAGCCCGCCGTCAATTTCACTTCGACCTGCCGCGACTCCGACGAAGTATTCTCGTCGGCCGTAAAGACCAGCTTGTCCTGCCGGCGCTCGACCAACATCCAGTCGCACGACTGGGTGAACTCCCAATCCTCATAGTTGCAGGCGATTTCGGTCGAAGCGCTCAGCAGCGATCCGCAGGCCGGAATCAGCACCCGATTGGGCGTCGCCACGATTTCGGGCGTTCCGGCCGCGTTCTGCACGACCTCCACCGTCCACGTCCGTGCGCCGGACCCTTCGCCCGCCGTCACGACCACCTCGGCGGCGGGTTCCGACGCCTCCTCGTTCCGCTGGGCGCAGAGCGTCAGCGTACCGTCGTATTCGTTCTGCTCCACTGCAAGCCACGCCTCGTTGTCGTTGGTGTAGCTCCATGTCTCGGCATTGGTCTCGACGGAGAATACGACCTCGCCGCCGGGCGTCTTGAAGCGCAACGTTCCCCTCCCCTCCTGTGCCGAATAGAGCGGGTTGTCCGACGTCACGCTGAGCGTCGTAGCCTCCGGTGCGACGGGATCGGCGTCGAGCACGATCGTATCGCCCTCGCATCCCGCCAGCAGCAGAACGCCGCCCGCCAAACCACTTATAACATGATATAATCGTTTCATCTGCTCTCTGTTTTAGCGTTTCTGCATCAATTGAACTGCTCGATCCGGTTGATCCGGCCGGTCGTGTGGGCGCGCAGCCGCACGACGTCGCCCCGCTGCACGGAACTGAACGCCACCGGAAGCAATGCCGACGACGCGGATGCCGCCTCGCGCGCGAGCACGATCCCTTCACCGCTCGGATAGTAGATATCGCCGAACATGCCGACCTGCGACGTATCGGATATTTTCCGCGAAATAAGACCCAGCGTCTGATACTCTTCGGGCAGCCCGTGGAGCGTGATCGTGCGGAAATCGTCGGACACGACGCCCGTCACGGCGCCCGAACCGGTGGTGAAGGTGGAGTTCTTCACGTTGATGGCCACCAGATAGACCATCATGTCCTTCTCCTCGAACGTGGCCAGCAACTGCCCGAGCGGAATCGACACGTAACACTCCTCGCGGTTGTAGGGCAGATTCAGCGCCAGCGCCTCCATCCGCATCGGTTCGCCCTGACCGTCGAACGTCAGCGCCGAGAGGTTGAAATACTGGTTGTAGAGATCCTCTTCGATCACGCACGATCCCCGGGTGCCGGCTCCCTGATCGACGCCGCGCAGCATCCAGTGGTCGGCCATGATCGAAAAGGCGCCCGGAATGCGGAAATAGGGATTCTCGCCGCGCATCTGCTGCGAGAGCGAAAAGGTCTGTTTCGCACCGTTGACCTCCGTACCCGCCTCGACGGTGAGCGTCGCCGTCAGCGTCTTGTCTCCGGTATTGGGTTCGGCGACGGTCAAAGTCGCCAGTCCTCTCTCCGGGTCGGTCGAGAGCACGCACCACGTCTGATCGACGGAAGCCGTCCACGCAGCGTTGGACGCGACCGAAAGCAGGATTTCGCCCCCTTCCGAATCGAAGACATAGCTTTCGGGCCCCTTCACGTCGAGCGTCACGGGCTCGGCGGGTTCCTGCGCGACGTCGATCGTCGCGGTATAGTCTCCGGTGGTAACGACCACTTCGGCCTGCCGTACCTCGGGCGACGGATTCGCCTCGGCATGAAGCCGCATCGACGTCGCGTCGTATTCGACTTCGAGCCAGCCGGCTTCGGGCTGCGCCGCACTCCAAGCGCCGGCCGCATCGACGTTGATCGAGACCGCTCCGCCTCCCGCACCGAATACCGCCGTCCGTTTCGAGAAGGCCAGCTTCACCTGCCCACCGTCATCGTCGTCCGAGCAACCGGAACCGACGAACGCTACCGCCGTCAGTAAGCACCATGTAAACCATTTTCTCATAAAGGATGAAATTTAAGTAAATAAAAAGTCTGAGGATAGCCTTCCGAAGCGAAACCGCCGCCCGGGTATCGTCCTCTCCCTGCGCGACGAGGCGCATCGCCGTTTGTCCCGCGACAAACGAATGTTTTCGATAAACCGAGCGCAGAGCCGCGCTTGCACGAATATGCCCCGATGAGAAACCGACCGCGGAAACCGAACAATGCATTTCGTCCAACTAACCAATGGCGAAATTAAGTAAAAATCGCTGCCGTTATTCTTTCTGTCCGTATTTTTTTTATCGGAACTCCAATAGTACCAGCCTGATAGAACGGCTCCGCACGAAAGAATCGAAACCGGAAACACCTTTTTCGGAAAAACATTTCGGCCGATGCGGGATATTTCCCGAAATTTTGTTACTTTTGTGCGCAACAAAAACCCCAATCATTATGTCTTTTATCGATGAGAGGGTACAGCCGACCGGACTCACGTTCGATGACGTCCTGCTCGTACCCGCCTATTCTGAGGTGTTGCCGCGCGAAGTAAACGTCACCAGCCGCTTTTCGCGAAATATCAAACTCAACATTCCGATCGTCTCGGCCGCAATGGATACGGTCACCGAAGCGCCTCTGGCGATCGCGCTGGCTCGCGAAGGGGGCATCGGGGTCATCCACAAGAACATGTCCATCGCCGAGCAGGCCGCGCACGTGCGCCGTGTGAAGCGCGCCGAGAACGGCATGATCTACGACCCGATCACCATCTCCAAGGAGCACACCGTGGGCGACGCGCTCGCGCTGATGCAGGAGAACAAGATCGGCGGCATCCCCGTGATCGACGCCGAGCGGCGGCTGATCGGCATCGTCACCAACCGCGACCTGCGTTTCCAGCGCGACATGCACCGCCTGATTTCGGAGGTGATGACCTCGGAGAACCTCATCACCACCCATTCGTCGGAGCTGGCCCATGCGGCCGACGTGCTGCTCAACAACAAGATCGAGAAGCTGCCCGTCGTGGACAACGAGGGAAAACTCGTCGGACTGATTACCTATAAGGATATTACCAAAGTACAGGACCACCCCAACGCCTGCAAGGACAGCAAGGGCCGTCTGCGCGTAGCCGCCGGCGTAGGTGTCACGGGCGATTCGATGGAGCGTGTGGATGCGCTCGTCGGCGAGGACGTGGACGCCATCGTCCTCGACTCGGCGCACGGCCACTCGGCCAACATCGTGGCGCTGCTGCGCCGCATCAAGGCCAAATACCCCGAACTGGACGTGGTGGTGGGCAACATCGCCACCGCCGAGGCGGCCAAATTCCTCATCGACGCCGGCGCCGACGGCATCAAGGTGGGCATCGGCCCGGGATCGATCTGCACGACGCGCATCATCGCCGGCGTGGGCG
>JABLTQ010011224.1_pt1 | contig 13808 bp, 12 predicted proteins | sample 7160101 | NCBI WGS metagenome assembly JABLTQ01 (sample SAMN14651228, study PRJNA627086) | human gut metagenome | isolation source: feces | host: Homo sapiens
ACATTACATCCACAGAGCAGGGAAACAAATCGTCCGAAATCCTCGCCTCGGCGGCTGGAAAGAGCAGCGGGGACATTTTCCCACACAACCCAGCGGACTCCAAGCTCAAAACACAGTCGTACAAAGTCGAGAGCGAGCACGCTTCGCCGACCTTCAAATCCCAGTCGTTTCCCTGCAATTGAGAGATCCTGGCAGGGCGTGCCCCCGACGAGCAGGTCGATATCTTCATTTACATCCTCTTTTTTTATTAGGGTAAAATCTCCGAAATTCGGAATCGTCCCGCCATCCGGAAGTCCAGCAATTTGACGTTTCCACAATTCCCGGGTTTTCCGCTCCTTCTCGTTGTCTGTCATTGCCGGATCAAGCGGCCGCAATGGACGAGTCGCTTTGAATCGATGACACAGCACCGCTGATGGGAATGGTTCAACTTCGGCAAAAAAAACTGCTTTCCAGCCTAGAGGGCGCCAGGCGAGCGTTGCCGCCTCAACTCCACTGCAAATGCTGCCGTATTTCATTGACAATCTCCCGATGTGATCTTATACGCTTTTCCTTACATCGGGTATATCTGCAAAAAAAAAGAAAATTGACGGGGGTTTTGAAAAAAAATAAAAAAAAATCCCCGGAAATACCGAGGACTGATACCATGAATTCCAAAACGTGAGGAAAACAGTCAGGAAATTTTCCGGTTTCGCATCATGAAAAACCATGCACCGAGGAGTCCTGTCGAAAGTTTTTGTGTGTCTGGAGCCATCTCGCTGAATGCCGATATGCCATGACCGTTATCCATAGCATACATGCAGGATATTTCATTGAAGCTATTCTTTTCAATTTGAAGTTCAAACCGTGTTTCAGAGGTCACGATTCCAGGCTTCAACCAATTATTTTCAGCAAAGGAAGCTTCGTCGACTCCATACCAGTCATGTGGAAGTTTGGAAATGATTTCATCTGCAGTCGGTGCGGGAAAAATTATGTAATGGGGTGGGAATTCTTTTTTTCGCAATTGGATGCTCCATTGACTCTTAAACGGAGAATAGCTCCAAACAAAAATACTTTTATTGAATTCGTCTGGATACTCTTTTTTTATGCTCATGCAGATTTCCCGGTCTGCAACAATTCCGCTATATGGCGATGGAGATGCATACTTATAAAAGTCCGTAATGGTACAGCCATCTTTTGATGTGTTATGACAATGAATATTGCCGATTACGGTCTTTTCCTCGACCCATTCACGTAACATCGGAGCATAACCATTTCTGTCATAGGGATCATCATATTCTGCGACCCCATCCTGATTACAGCATCGTGCGATAAAACATCCCAATTTTTCATCCCAGCAGACAAAATGCCACATATCCAATTTCATATTTTCCAACCGATATTCCTGATAAATAACATCTCCTTCAAATATAGGAATACCATAAGAGTCAGTCATTCCTGTGAAGCGTTCTGCAATAAAGTTTTTCGCCTTAAGCCGGTATTCCAGTTTCGGCAAGTCAGTTTCTGGCAAATACATTTTCCCTTCGATTGAGTACATCCGAATTTCATTAATTTCAACTCCAGCAATTGCAGGAACGTTTTCCCCATTTCTATCTCTTTTTGTGGATGAAAACGAATTTTGTTTTTTTGCCATATTCATTTTAAGGCCTCCTTTTTTTATTCAGTTACCAGCATTTCTATGAGTTTACGATAAACAGCCGCAGCATCTTTTGCATCATCAAGGGCATGATGGCGTTCCCCCATGATGCCCAGGACATCACACACCACACTAAGCGAAGTGCCGGGAAACAGCTCCTCACCGTTCCTTCTGCGAAAAATATCGTTTACAGCACGAGCCAGATACATACTGTCCCTGCCGTGGTGCGAGATGACTTTGGATTCCGAAGGGAATGTCCGGCGGATGAATTTCATGTCAAACTCCAAATTATGAGCAACGGGATAGATTTTTTCAATCTCGTTATCAGAAAGCCATTGATGAAATTCTTCTTGAGCCGCTTCTCGATTTACTCCCTCTGCAGGATTCAGGCGATTAATTTGCATTGCCCGAGCAGCAGCATTTTCCGGATGGTCAGCCTTTATTCGAATACTGAACTCCGGCAATGCTGATACTTTAAAATCATCATTCAAGGGAACAATCGCGAAATCAATGATTTCGTGCTTTTCCACATCAAGTCCAGTGGTCTCAATATCTATTGCAGCAAATATTACTTGTCCCATACCTTAATCCTCCGGTTGTAAAAAAGAGACTCCAATACCGACATAAGAATAGTCAATGCCAAGAGTTTTTTTCAAAATACTGAACTGGCTTCTGGAGATTCCGCGTTTTGGACGCCTTTCGCCGGAGTAAACTGGAAAATAATCTTTATCTGTCCAATGGCAGGCATCCATGATATCCCCATGGGGAATGCTGGAACAGTTTTGATAGAACTTAAAAATGCACTCCAGCAGCAAATCTTGCTTACTGCCCTTCTTCAGTGTAACACTGTGCGGATGCCCTTTCCTGCTGATTGCCGTCCAAACATTTTTGTTGTTCGTTTCGTTCCTGGTTAACCATGCTGTTTTGTTTGCAGGTTTAACTAACGGTTGCGGATTGGATGTTTTGAAGCGTTCAGCCTCCTCAAGAAATTTCAAAATAGAAGCTTCCAAAGTATGACCACTCATAGGAAACGGCTTTGGAATAAAGTCATTTGCCCCGTTCCAAAGAAGAGATGCCGCAAACTCCGCTTTGTCGAGCATGCGCCCCGTTATGACAATAACCGGGAATGCTTCTTTCCTATAGTTACGCCGAATTTCCATGAGAAACGCGGGGCCGATGGCGGTATCCGCTTCTCCACCATCGACTAATGGAATTTCCATATCCAGCAGCATATAATCGTATAGCTTTTCTGCCATCAATTCTCTTGCTTCCTCTACAGATGCCGCAGCATCGCTGTCATGACCGAGAATTTGAAGCATGGCAGCAACCGTGGTGCGGACACCTTTGCTGTCATCGACGATAAGCCCCTTGTATTTTGCCATTTTTTCACCTTTCTTTATTTGGAAGGAAAACTGTCACGACCGTTCCCGCATTTTCAACGGAATCTATTGTCAGGCTCCCATTATGATCATGGATTTTTTCGTAGGCAATAGCAAGCCCGAAACCAGTACCATAGCTCTTCAGAGTTCTAAAAAGTTTGAATTGACGAATGAGTTTTAGGTCTGCCGGAGACATTCCCTTCCCATTATCCCGGATTTCAATCTCAACACCGTTCTCCTGTTTTCTTGCAAGGACATCAATTTGTCCGGGCTTAAATTTTTCGTTACTCTGCCAGAATGATTCATAGGCATTCTTCAGCAAATTGCTGAATACCCGCAGCATTAAGTCCCGAACAACCCTGCAGGTGATATCCTGTGGGATGTCCAATTTAACGGCAATGCAGGTGATGTCACGTTCCTTGGCATTAAATACGGCAGCAACCATATCATTCGCTGTTTTGAGCAAATCCCGCAGATTCTCAAGTGTTCGTTTCTCCGGCGTTTTTCGAACCAGAGTCAATACATCTTCGGTTAGACGTTCCATCATTTCGGTATGTTCTCTCAGTTCATTAATTGTAATACGCATTTCAAGCTGTTCATTGATCGGCAGTTTACCCTCTGTAAGGTAAGGCAACCGCTGGATGCGGAACTTGATCGGCGTTAAAACTGTACGGATATCATGAGCAACCTGTCCGACCATCATGGCATAAGCCTGATCAGCATCTTTCCGTGCCAGTTCCGCAGCTTCCGGGCCGTACTTTTTCCGTAGTTTTTCTGAATTTTGGAACAGAACCGCTCTGCGATGCTCTTTCTTCTTTGTTTCTGCAACAAACATATTCCGACGCTCCATAGCCTGCTGCGCAGAATTGGAAACATAATGATTGCAATCTTTACATAGCGGAATAAATGGAGTAAGTCTACTTTCCGGCAACAGCGGGATTGCGTCCGCTACGCACTGACGGATTTCCCATTTCTCATCAGCAATGTGTTTTTCCAGTACCGCTAAAGCGTCAGAATCTCCATAATAGTTTTCCAAACGTGCACGGGCGGCTTTTACTTTAGCAAGCCGTTCCCTCCAATTGTCAGGTATTAGATTTGATTCCACAGGCATTTTCCCCTCAATATGAGTAACGATTTTTCCGCTGTATGAACGCCTCTGCTCCGCCCTCAAGCAAATCTACTATATCCGCCTTGCACTCATCCACCGTTCCACAATTTCTCATGACGCCATGCGTACCATCGGAGTCCAAGACCAAAATATGCTCTGCATCACCCAGCACCGGAATATTTGGATTATGCGTTACAAACGCCAGCTGGCGATGCTGCTTGACACGCAGAATGCTGTCTACAATTGTTTTCCGTACAAATCCGTTGTCCAGATTATCCTCCGGCTGATCAACAAGCAAAGGACGCTCACTGTCCAAAAGCAGAATCGGTAAAATTGTATTGCATTTCTGACCTGTGGAAAGCGTGTTTGTTGTTTTGTAAGTATCATGATCATTCAGTTCGATTTTCGGTAAATCCGGCAAATCAACCACTTCCATATCTGCAAGAAGTCGTTCATCGTTCAGCCGGGAAATTACGGCCTTTGTCTGGTTGGAATTCAATTGTGTTTTCTCGTAGAGCGTCTTCTCATCCTGATTACGGACGAGCTCTGCAAGCTGGGACGGAGCAATCAGGTCTGAGAGACGGCGCGCTACCTGATTATGATAAATCCCGCACGAGCTCAATGCAGAAGCAAGAAACTCCTGGTATTTATCATGATTGCCGAATTGCTGTATCGAAACCCTGATAGTTGGCATAAGTTCAGAATTGATCCGGTCAACTATCTGTTTCCGGTGCGCAAATCGCAGATCAAGAGCTTCTGAAAGTTCTGAAAGCATTTGGGCCCGTTCAGTTCGAACTCGTTCTTGTTGCCGCTGGGTTTCGCCCAGCTCATTCTGCATAATCAGAAGCGCATTCCGCTCTTTATCCAATTTTCTGCGTTCTGCTGATTTGGCCTGCTCCGCTTTATTTTTTTCAAGCAACTTGGAATAGATTATATCTGCCTCGTCATGCTTCAGGCGTAATGCCGCTTTGATTTCATTGAACCTGCGGTTGCTTCTTCGCAGTTCTTCAATGATTGCCTCAAGTCCAGAATTAATGGCATCGTTGCTGAGAACAAGCTCGTTTCGGAGCTTTTGGATCATCTCAAAGTTATCACCATCCTCCAGCCCCGCTTGGCTTTTCCAGCATAGAGCGGATTCAATATAATCTTTCAGGGACTTCAGTTTTCCGGCGGTTTCGGAATACAATTTCTGCAAATCCTCCACATAAATATTCTCTCGATCCCGGATCGCCTTCTGATCCAGAGCACGATTAACATCTGCGGAGATTTCCGTGGTTTCCGCAGACAGTTCTTTCAATTGTGCTGTGAGTCCGGGCAATCGACTGATCTTGTCTGACAACTCACAAATTTTCTTAGACTGGTTTGCCATTGTCTCACTGTTCGCGACAAGAGCACTGCGCAATTCCGAAATCTTGTCATTCAATGAGGTAAAAACTTCTTGATTAAATGTTTCAATCAAAGCCAGCTGCGACATCGATTGTCCCGCTATATTTTCCACTTCATTTTGACTGAAAACATCCAGTCGGAAAAGTGACGGGGTAAAATTCAACCCAGAGGGGGAACCATCAGCTTTTATAACTTTAGGCTGTTCGCCACTGGATTTGCTTATCGTGTAAGAAACTCCTTCTCGAGTTTCAATTAGAACATCTATCCTGCCGCCGTCAAGATTATTTTCCACAATACTTTTGATCCGTTTCTGTGCAGCAGTATCTTTTGGCATAGCATTCAACGCATACCGGATGAATTCAAGAAATGTTGTTTTCCCGGTTCCTCGAGCACCGATGATACAGTTCAGTTTATCTGAAAAACGATAGTTTATGCCGTCCAGAAATCCTCCGACGATACGGACTTCCTTAAGTCGATACGATGCTGTATTCATGAATCAAACCCTTTCTTTCAGTTATTTTCCTGTTTCTCAGCCGTTCAACTTGTTTTTTCTTATGGCTATGTCACAACAAACAGTTGATAAATAGCCATTTTTATAGGGGAGTATCAGAACTCCCCTACAAACTGTTATTTGCAGTTATCTATACTCATTTGGAATTTCGATATGAAGTGTCTCACACAATAACTTCACATCATGTGCATCATTTTCATCAAACTCGTATCCCAGATGGAACATTACTTGACTATATGGTTCAATACAGGAAACCTCTATTTCCTCAATTCTTCCTTTACCCGAAAAAGTTTCTACCGGAAAACAATCCCCATCATAAAGAATTTCACCTTCGTCCGTATATTCAAAACAATGCAAATCAATAATTCTGTTTTTCAAATCTTCCCATACAGTATGGTTCAATGTTGTATATTCCATCTTAATCTCATAAAAGCCATTAGCTTTCATTATTTCTATAAAGTTCTGATAATCGTTCTTTTCTACAAAAATGTCAATATCATTATGGGCTCTTGACTGATATCCAAGAAGAGCATCTACACCCCAGCCACCATCAAGAAAGACTTTAATCTCCGCATCTATTGCAAATTGAAGAATCTGTTTTACATCTGTTATATTGACCATCTTATCATCTCCACAAATTCTAATTAGGCGACCAGAGGAACTGCTGGTCTGTTTGATAAATCTCTGCATTTAGCAGTTTTCAATGTTGCCAAAACGAAAGTTAAGAAGATGTTCCTTTTCTCCATGTCGCTTTCTTTGGCGTAATTTACAAGGTTATTCCACACAAGATAGTTGTTCAGATACTTGGTAGAAACACCGTTAAAGCCACGCATAAACCTCTTTAGCTGGCTATGGTAGCTATTGATATGTTGGATATTATAAATGCCTTTCTTGGCTTTGCCAGTCTTTAACTGCACAAGGTCAATGCCATTGGCATTTGTAAATCTCACATAGGAGTTCATCTTGTCCGTAACAAGAGTGGAATTGGTCTTAATCCTACCATCATAAATATGATGTAAATCTCTTGTAGAAACTCTACCAGTATTCGTAATCTTGGAGATAGACAAGCCATTCCTATTAACCGCACAAGGAACACATACCTTTTCTTGGGACAAGCCTCTGATATGTGTAGAATGACCACGCTTATGAGCCTTGCGTGGCATAGCAAATGTCTTACTCTTGCTATGATTGCCCTTGTACGAGATGGCGAAAAAAGTTTCGTCAGCCTCAATAATGCCGTCAAGGGTAACATCGTCTGCCATATTCTGAAGTGCATCCAAAATCTTGTGTCTCCAAAGGAATGCGGTGTTTCTGTGAATCCCACAAGCAACAGCAGTCTTACGAATGGATAAGCCATTCATCATACAATCAATGTACTGCTCCCACACGGACAAGTCTTTTCTTGTACCAGACACAATGGAGTTCGTAGCAATCACGAAGGACTTGCCACAATCCTTACATACATATCGCTGTGTGCCATCTTTACGATGACCATTGCGAACCACATGGATACAGCCACAAAGAGGGCATACACGACCATTTGCAAAGCGTTCCTTTGCTACGAAATCTTCAATATTCAAAGACTTTACAAAGGCAGGACTTAAAAGCATTGTTTTAAGGCTTTCCTGCTCTGCGACAGTCAACTTACCGATAATATCTAATGCGTCTTTGATAGTAGGCATATCCAATTACCTCCTTCGGTGGTACTGTTTCTTACTATTATTATACGCTATTTCTCGTCAAAAATCAACCATTTGTTGTGACAGAGCCAAAATGAAAAAAATGAAATTTAATTTGACTGAAATGATTTCATTAATGGCGATCGCTTGTGTCTTACTTACATTAGCAATCCCGTTTTTCAGTCAGGCACAAGAAGAGGCAATGAAAACCAATTGTACTGCTAATTTGCAGAAGTCAATGCAATGTGTTAATGCTTATGCAGAAAGTCATGATCAAAAAGTTCTTTTGGCAACTGCCAAACAACATTGCTGGGTTCGTAATGTCTATAGTGATGTCGGCAATGTCGAAGCGATAAAAAATGGGTTCACTTGTCCTGATTTTAATCCATCAGATTGGTACAGCAGAACTTATGGGTTCTTTTTCGCAGGTAATGATTTGCCGTATGTAAAAAAACATGGTTCCCCAAGCATAATAGAAAATAATAACAAAATTGTAGATATGAATAAAATTATTGAACCGGAAACATTTTTGCTTTTTGCCGATAGCTACAAAATAAAAGATGGTGGACAAAGCGGTGATGCTTTTCACCCTAATAGTGCTGGAAATAAGATTCATCTACGTCATAATGGTAAGGCTAATATGGCTTTTTATGACGGACATGCCGAAGCAAAAAGCTTTGAGGAATTCAACGCGATTCCAAGTGCGATTTTGACTTGGGGCATTTTGCAGAAAAAAACTTTTTTGAATGAAGATTTTTCGGAACTTCAATAATATAAATAAACTCAAAATTAACAAAAAAAAGAAGGAAAATTATTATGAAAAAATTATTAAACTTTACTTTGATCGAACTTTTGGTTATAATCGCGATCATCGCAATTTTGGCGGGGATGTTACTTCCTGCTCTTAATAAAGCACGGGAAAAGGCTCGTGCAATCAGTTGTATGAATAATTTAAAAACTTCAACTTTGACCGTTCTTATGTATGGTGATTCAAATGATGGTATCACTCTTTGGAAAGACGGAGACATCATTCATTGGACTGTAACTATGGGTGAAGTTGAACAAGGAACAAATGCTGACGGCAAAGAAAAATTTTATTCATGTCCTTCTTTAAAGGTTGAAAATTGGTATACCCAAGGGTTCGGTTTTTATTGGGGGTCAAATGATCCGTATGCAACAGCTCATGGCAGTCCATACGTTTCAACTACTACTCCTGCAACTAAGAACTTATCCCTAAATAAAAGATGAAATCCAAGAAAATTATGCTATATTTGCATTCTGTAACGCGGGAGGTGAATATGGCAGTCAAATCATGGGAAGTGTCGGATGAATTTTGGGCGCGGGTTGCTCCCTTGATACCGAAAGTGAAACGTGATCCGAAAAAAAGTTATCAGCGGCGACGCGGAGGTGGTCGCAAACCGATGGAATCCCGCAGGATTTTTGAGGCAATCATATATGTTCTGCGCACAGGCATTCAGTGGAAAGCCCTGCCGAAAGAATATGGCAGTTCCAGCAGTGTGCATCGTTATTTCCGAAAATGGGAATCACTCGGATTTTTCCGTAAACTTTGGAAGAAAGGACTTGCTGAATATGATGAAATGGAAGGAATTGCATGGACATGGCAAAGTATTGACGGAACAATGATAAAGGCCCCGACTGCACAGGAATCGGTAGGGCCAAATCCTACTGATCGGGGGAAAAAATGGAACCAAACGACATATTCTTGTCGACGAGCGTGGGGTCCCGTTGTCAATCGTCGTAACCGGAGCTAATCGGCATGATGTCACACAAGTGGACGAGGTTCTGAAAAATCGAATCAGAAAACCGCGAGGACATACCAAACAGCATCTTTGCGCGGACGCAGGATATTCCGGTGAAAAATCCGAAGAAATCATGAGGAATCATCACTATATTCCGCATATCCGTCCACGCGGTGAAGAAAAAATTGCAATTCAAAATGGTTGTAAAGCAAGACGCTGGATTGTTGAAGTTGCGCATTCGTGGTTCAACAGATTTCGCAAACTGCTCGTTCGATATGAAAAGAGCAACTCGTCATATGAAGCTTTGCTACACCTTGCCGCAACGGTTATAATTTATCGAAAACTTGCTGTTATTTAGGGATAGGTTCTAATACTACTGTTATTCACAAAATTAAAAATGCTGGAAGCTTGTTGATGCTTTCTGATTCATTTAAGCAAAATTTACAGCTCGCAGAACAATTTCACTCTGGATCTGGCAATAATAAAATTCAATTACGCCACAGCGGCGGTGCCAATATGTCTTTCTGGGACGGCCATGCTAAACGCCACACTTGGAAGAGTTTTAAGGGAGATATTTTAGGCACAACTACAATATCTTGGGGAACAATGCAGCTTGCGACTTTTGTGGACTCTTCTGGTAATGCAATCACTCAATAAACAACAATCTTTTTTAATAATTGAAGATATTTTTTTGAGGAGAATAATTAATGAAGAAAGTTATTTTGTCCCTTTACCTTTGGTGTGCCGTAATTAGTGGCTTACTTGCCACCGAAGAAACCCCTTATTATCGAGTCGAGAAATTCAATAAAGTTGATATTTTCAGTTGTTTTGAAGTAGATAGATTTCCCGCATGGCCGAAAAAAGGCGATGATCATATTTCCATGACAATTATCGGCTTGGGAAGATTTGATAATGGACAGAAACAATTGCAAGTTAAAGAAAAAAATAATCTTGGCGGGATATATTTTGCAAGCGATGGGAAAACCAGTTGCGAGTTGTATTCCAAAGTGACAAGTTTAGGTAAAAATCATTTCCAATATAATGTTACTATCAAAAATGTTAACGTAGGAAAGGATTTCAAGCCATATATCGACTTGACTTTTAATGATAATATGCACGGTCGTAAGTTTGAGTTGGACTATATTCTTAACAATAAAATTTTCACAAAACAAATTAAAATAACACCGAAAGTTCCCAAAGAAAATTTTATCTATGATATGGATAATTTGTATTCTGAAATCAGAATCCCAATGATTCAAGGGTTGGTGAAAATCACTAATTTCAAAGCCAATATATGGGGGTTGAAATATGGACCTGCTATGGGAAATTTGCGATTGTACTTAAATAAAGATGATAATGGGGAATATAAGGCTTCTCTGGATGTAAAATTAATTCCATTTGAAGTATATCCATTTAATCTTCGCAGTTTTGCTAATATGGGTTTTGCTGATGATATTGCCAAAGATGGCAAGGGAGGTTGGACTGATGAGGGGGGAGATAATGATTTCCGTGCAATGAAAGTTGGCAACCAGAGATTGGTAAATATGGATTTTGACATTATTGACCCAGAAAAAAACAATGGTAGAAGTTGTTTGGTTTTTGCCAATAGTTTTGCCCCAAAAATGGCAGAAAAAGTTATCTTGAATGGGGAAAACAAGAAATTTAATTATCTTTATTTAATCCATTCTGCAGCATGGGTAATCAAAGATAAAATTGCTGGAAAAATTATTGTGCAGTATTCAGACGGCAGTGAAAAAGTTATTGAAGTTAAGGTCGGCAAAGATGTTGGTAACTGGTGGAAACCGCAGAATTTAATTAATGCTTGTCCTGCTTTTGTTACAGATAATCCACGTTGTTCTGAAGTCGGAGTACAATTAAGCAGATTTGCGATTGACAATAAAGAGATAAAAAATATTATTCTTGAAAAAAGTCCAGATAATATCCAATGGATAGTTTTGGCAATTAATGGTGTTAATACGCACGATATTCCTTTCAGTATGAAAAACCATTTGGAAAAAGATTGGAATATTGCAGTTGGAAATGATTATCGAGAGATTAAGTTATTACAAACTCCGATTGAAAATTCTATGCTTGATTTTTCGTTTATCTCTGATGCTCCTGCGGGTAAATATGGTAAAGTTATAGTTAGAAATGGTAGATTTGAGTTTGAAAACCGTCCAGGGATACAGGCCAGATTTTTCGGTGCGAATATTTGTGAAGATGCAGCTCAAATGCTGGATAAGGATTTGGAAGTCTTTATTCCCAGATTTAAGAGATTGGGTTTCAATTCTATTCGTTTTCACCACCATGATAATGCCTTGGCCTTTAATGGTAAAGAGTTGAAAATTAATGCTGAAAGACTTGATGATTTATTCCGTACTTTTGCAAAGTTCAAAGAAGCTGGATTTTATTCAACGATAGATCTTTTTGTTTCACGCAAAAATGGATTTAATTTGGATTCTACAGAGGGAATCAAGGTTCTTTGCATGATTGATAAAGAGACCAGAAATAATTTGAAAGAATTTACCAGAATATTGTTGACAACGGTTAATCCTTATACAGGAATGACTTTGGCGGAAGATCCTGCCTTGCTCTCAATCAGCCACATTAATGAAAATGGACAGTTTTATAATTGGGAGATATTGCATAATGCCAAAGAGGGCAGTTATTTTGACCAGATTGTTAAGAGAAACTTTGCAGAATGGTGCGAGAAAAATGGAGTAAAAAATGACTTCAAAAATGTTGAATTGCTTACTAAATTTATTACAGACATGCAGAATGAGAGTTTCCGCGATATGAAAGAATTTCTTGCTTCAATCGGCGTAACTACTCCTCAAACCGATATGAATTGCGGAGATGTCTTAGCTCAGGCACCAGTAAGAAATAACTACGACTATGTGGATATTCACTTTTATTTAGATCATCCGACTTTTCCGAAAGGCGGCTGGGGATTGCCGATGCAATTCAAAAACAAGAGTGCAGGAGCGACATTTTATGAGGAATTGCTCTATCCTTTTGCTTCCAGATTAAGCGGAAAACCATTTATGATTACTGAATATAAGTATTGTATTCCAAATTGTTATCGTTTGGAAGCAGGTGCATTAGTCGGGGCATTGCTGGGCTTGCATGAAGTTGACGGCATTTATGATTTCAGTCCGGGGATGTATTTGCGTTCTTATGAGAATTATTTGAAGGAGGAAGCCAAATCTTTTGCAGTTTTTTCTTGCTTCAGTGACCCAGTAACTTCATTATGCAACCGTTTAATTGCTCTTTTATATTTGCGTGGAGATATGCCAAAAGCCGAAAATAATTATTATTTGTCAGTCCCGAATGATATTTCTCTTAGTCCGAATGCTATGACTTGGCGTTATCCTGACAGAAAGAATAATAAGGATAGAACTCCTGATGCTTTTAATCGTTTGGCGTTGGTAAGTTCGACGGCAATAAAAATTAATGCAGAAAAATCAGAAAAAACCTTTTTAGTAGATGAAGTCTTTACCAATAATAATATCAATGGCCTTTTGAATAAAATCGGAGTTGACCCTAAAAAAGAGATTGTATCAGATAATGGTGCTTTGCGAGTTTTGCCAGAGAAAAATCGTTGTATCGTTGTTACTCCCAAAACCGAGGCGATTACGATTGCAGAAAAATCTGCAAAAGGTCAGTATTTAAGTGTAAAAGAGAATCTGGTATTTTCTTCTTATGCAGCTTCTGCAATGGATGAAAAAAATCTTGCAGAGAGTAAAAAAATTCTGCTTTTGCATATTACTGATGTCAAACATGAAAAGGGGAATTATAAACTTTATCGGGATAAATTGAGAGTGTATAGCTGGAATGCCGAAAATGCTTTGTTGCGTAAAGGTAAAGCGAAAATCTCTCTAATAAATTATGCCGAAGGAGAAATTGAAATTTATGCTCTCAATATAGTTGGAAAAAGATTAAGAAAAGTTCCTTATTCAGCAGCAAATAATGTAATTTCTTTCACTGTAGATAATACAATTGGCGAAGAAGCCGCAATGGCGTATGAAATTATCAGGAAATAGAGAATATGTTTGGTCGATTGATAATAGTTTTGTGCTTGATTTTATCTTTCATTGGGTGTAGTCATTTTGATAGTCAAGTATTTGAAAAAAACAGTGAAAATGTACGGTTCTCTCCTGTTTTTGCACTCTTCTCGCAATCCTGTATTCATTCGCTGCAACATGCAAAGCAAACGGCATCTGCTTTCGCGAATGGCTCGAAGACGTTCTGCCGCGTTTGAATTCCACTCCGGCAGGACAGATTGATTCGCTGATCCCCGGGGCGAAACAACGTAGTCAATGAGCTCGGGCTCGTATTATGAAGAGGAAATG
>JABLTQ010074355.1_pt1 | contig 13789 bp, 17 predicted proteins | sample 7160101 | NCBI WGS metagenome assembly JABLTQ01 (sample SAMN14651228, study PRJNA627086) | human gut metagenome | isolation source: feces | host: Homo sapiens
CGCCCCGCCAGCCCAGGCCGGCGCCCCAGCCCGGTCCCGCCCGGCCCGGGGATTTCGAGTGGCAGTCCCGCCGCAACGACAGCGGCACCTTTGAAGAGATGATGAGCCGCTTCAAGCAGACCAGCGATGAGAAGATGTCCGACCTCAAGCGCGGCAACGAGTCCCGCCGGGGCTATTCCCGCCGGGGTCAGCAGAAATCATAAAACAGGGAAAGAGCCCCACGCCGGGCTCTTTTTTTGACCGCATTCCATTCCAGAAGGGGAGAGAAGCTATGAGAGAAATCACCGCGGAGGCCATCACCGCCGCTGTGCGGGATTTGTGCGTGGACGCCAACCGGGTGCTGCCCGCCGATTTGGAGGCCCTCATCCAGCAGCGCGCCCAGGAGGAGGGGAACGGCACCGCCCAGTCCATCCTGTGCGATTTGTGCCGCAACCTGGACGCCGCCCGGGAGATGGCCATTCCCATCTGCCAGGATACAGGCATGGCCGTCGTCTTTGCCGAGGTGGGCCAGGACGTCCACATCTGCGGGGACTTTGAGGCCGCCGTCAACGAGGGGGTGCGCCAGGGCTATGTCCAGGGCCTGCTGCGGTGTTCCGTGGTGCGGGACCCCCTCCGCCGGGGCAACACCGAGGACAACACCCCGGCCATCCTCCACACCCGCCTGGTGCCCGGGGACAAGCTCACCCTCACCGTGGCGCCCAAGGGCTTTGGCAGCGAGAACATGAGCCGCCTGAAAATGTTCACCCCCGCCGCCAAGGTGGAGGACATTGTGGCCTTTGTCAAGGAGACGGTGGAGGTGGCCGGCTCCAACCCCTGCCCGCCGGTGGTGCTGGGCGTGGGCATCGGCGGCGACTTTGAGCTGGTGGCCATGCTGGCCAAAAAGGCCCTGTGCCGCAGCGTCTCCCAGCGCAACCCCGACCCCTTCTACGCGGAGTTGGAGGAGCGGATGCTCCAGGCGGTAAACAGCACCGGCGTGGGCCCCCAGGGCTTTGGGGGCGAAACCACCGCTTTGGCCGTGAACATCGAGGCCTACCCCACCCACATCGCCGGGCTGCCCGTGGCCGTGAACGTGGGCTGCCACGTCACCCGCCACAAGAGCGTGACACTGTAATCCTTCCATCCAAGCATCCAAGCACAGAATATTGCTCTGTGTATTGCAATATTCTAGACAATGTGCTACAATAAAGCCAGGGAAGCGGAAAGCTTTCTCAGACCGGATAGAGGCTTTCCGGCCTTTCCCAATCTGACGAAAGGAGTGTCCGCCAGTCCTGTGGGGAGCATGGGCCGCGCGGACGGGTGCTTGGTTATGAAAATCACCATTGTCGGAAGGAAAGTAAATCTTCGCAATAATTTTAAAGAGCTTGCGGAAAGGAAGCTCTCCAAATTTAACCGCATTTTCGACGAGGACGCCGAGGCCACCGTCACCGTGACGGTGGAGCGCAACCGGCAGACTGTGGAAATCACCATCAAGCAGCGGGGCATGATTTACCGCGCCGAGGAGACTTCCCTGGAGATGAACGAGGCCCTGGACCACGTCATTGCCGCCCTGGGCCGGCAGATTCGCCGGAACAAGACGCGGCTGGAAAAGGCCAAGAAGGTGGACCCCAACATCGATTTCCCCGACGCCCTCTACGACGAGCCCGACGAGGAGATCCATGTGGTGCGTACCAAGAGTTTCTATGTTAAGGTGATGACCCCCGAGGAGGCCATCCTGCAAATGAACATGCTGGGCCACCAGTTCTTCATGTTCCGGGATGATTCCACTGGGGAAATCAACGTGGTGTACCGCCGCAAGGACGGCGACTACGGCCTGCTGGTGCCAGAGTCCAAATAAACAAACCAACCAAACACACAGCGGAGGGGACCCGTCCCGGGCCCCCTCCTTTTGCGGTTTCCAGCTGAGAAAAGGAGGAGCTATGAAGGGGAACATGAGATTTTGCGTGCCCTGCCTGTTCGGGGTGGAGGGCCTGGTGGCCCAAGAGCTGCGGGATATGGGGCTGGAGCAAGTCCAGGCGGAGAACGGCCGGGTGCTGTTTTCCGGCGGCTGGGAGGCCATGGTGCGTGCCAACCTCTGCGGCCGCTTTGGGGAGCGGGTGCTCCTGCTGCTGGGGGAGTTTCCCGCCCGCTCCTTTGAGGAGCTGTTCCAGGGGGTAAAGGCTTTGCCCTGGGAGGGGCTTCTGGGAAAGGAGGATGCCTTCCCCGTGACAGGCAGCAGCCTCTCCAGCCAGCTTCACTCGGTGCCGGACTGCCAGGCCATCATCAAAAAGGCCATTGTAGAGCGGCTGAAGGCCAAGTACAAGCTCAGCTGGTTTGCCGAGAGCGGCGCCCTCCACCGGGTGCGTTTCCGCATCCTTAAGGACCAGGTCAGCGTCCTGGTGGATACCAGCGGCGAGGGCCTGCACAAGCGGGGCTACCGCGCCCTGTCCAACGACGCCCCCATGAAGGAAACGCTGGCTGCCAGCCTGGGCCAGCTCAGCCGTCTGCGCCAGGATGGCCACCTGATAGACCCCTTCTGCGGCTCGGGCACCATATTGATTGAGGGCGCTCTGCTGGCCCGGAACATCGCCCCGGGATTGGGACGTGCCTTTACCGCGGAGAGCTGGGGCAGCGTCCCCGGGCAGCTGTGGCAGCAGGAGCGGGAGCGCGCCCGCTCCCTGGAGCGCCGTGACACAGGCTTTACCGCCCAGGGCTTCGACGTGGACCCCGCCGCCGTGGAGCTCACCTTGGCCAACGCCCAAAAGGCCGGGGTGGGGGACTGCATCGCCGCCAGCGTCCGGGACGTGCGGAACTTCACCCAAGAGGGCCCCTATGGCTGCGTGGTGTGCAACCCGCCCTATGGAGAGCGCCTGCTGGATGTGCGCCAGGCCCAGGAGCTGTACCGGGCCCTGGGGCAGGTGTTCCAGCCTCGGCGTGGGTGGAGCTTGGGCGTCATCAGCCCGGACCCGGAATTCGAGTCCCTGTTCGGCCGCAAGGCGGACAAGCGCCGCAAGCTCTACAACGGCATGATTCAGTGCCAGTACTACCAGTATTTCAGGGGGAGTGACAAGCGGTGAACCTCCTGCGACGGCTGCTGGGGGAGATGGAGACGCCCCGGTTGGTGCTGCGCCATTGGCGTGAATCGGATTTGGAGGACTTCCTCGCCTTTGCCGCCGACCCCGCGGTGATGCTGGACTCCGGCGCCCGGCCCGCCACCACCTTTGAGGAGGAGCAGGCCTTTTTCCGCCGGGCCCTGTGGGACAGCGGCTGCTACGCCATCGTCTTAAAGGAGACAGGCCGCCCCATTGGGAAAATCAAGTTCCAAAAGGACATCCGCCGCCCCAAGGGGAACAGCCTCTCCATTGGCTACGAGCTGGCCCGGGCCTACTGGGGCCGCGGCTACATGACAGAGGCCCTGGCCGCCATGGTGCGCTGCGCCTTTGAGCGCAAGCACGTGGACGTGCTGGCCATCGGCCACCTCCAGGGCAACCACCGCTCCCGCCGGGTCATCGAGAAGTGCGGCTTCCAATATGAAGGCACCATCCGCCAGGGCTTCCGGCGCTATGACGGCCAGGTCTTCGACGACGTGTGCTACTCCATCCTCAAAGAGGAGTACTTCGCCCACCCCCAGCGCTTCCAGCCCCAGGCTGTAAAGATTCCGAAAGATTTTGAAAAAGAAGGGTAAGATTCCCCTTATAGAAATGAAAGGCCCCTTTGGTACACTGGTGGTGTCCCGAAGAGGGCCTGATTTTTTTGGAAAGGGAGATTGAACCGTGAAGAAGAACTTGTCCCGCGCCGCCGCTGCCGTGGCGCTGTCCGCCGCCCTGTTGAGCCTTGCCGGCTGCCAGACCGCGGCTAAAAACGCCGTCCAGGAGTTGGACGCCCAAGACGCCGTCACCATCCAGCTGGTGTGCCAAAGCGAGGATGTCTACCAGATTTTCTACTCCACCTACCTGGAGGGGGAGGCGTACGGTCAGGGAGGCTGGGCGGATTTGGACGGCAAAGCCCTCACCCCCGAGACGTCCCTGACAGCCTCCTTTGATAAAGAATACTTCGAGGGCAAGGACATCTCCACCTTGTCCATGGATTTCTCCCCCTACGGCGAGGGGGATACCGTGGAGCTGGCCACCACGGAGCAGGTGGCCATCCCCGCGGAGTACGGCGAGACCTACACCATCCTTTTCACCGGGGACGAGGAGAACGGCTTTACCGCCCAGCTGCTGCCCTAACCTCACTTGCGCCGTGGGATTTTTCCCAACTTCATACAAAACGAGAAAGCCGTTCCAGCAACAGCGCTGGAGCGGCTTTCTTGTTGCTTCTGATTAAACTTGCGCGGCTTTCCTCTGGCTGCGGAGAAACAGCACCACCGCCAGCAGCGCCACCAAACACTCCGTCACGGGGAAGGCCAGCCAAATGCCCACCATCTGCCCCACAGCGGCCAGCAAAAAGGCCATGGGCAAGATGATGAAGAACCCCCGCAGTAAGGAGATGGCGTGGGCGGGCAGGGGCCGCTCGGTAGAGGTGAAGTACATGGCCATCACCACGTTGCACCCGGCAAAGGGGCAGGCGATGAAGTACAGCCGCAGCCCCTGCTCGGCGATGCTCTGCAGCGTGGCGTTGCCCTCGCTGTTGAACACGGCGGCAATCTGGGGGGCGCAGGCCAGCACCGCCCCGTAAATCACCACGGACACGCACACCATGGTCATCATGGCGTAGCGCAAGATGGCGGTCAGGCTTTTCCTATCCCCGGCGCCGTAGCTGCGGCTGAGGATGGGCTGGATGCCCTGGGCAATCCCCGTGTAAATGGCGATGACCACCAAGGATAGGTTGGCAATCACCCCGTAGGCCGCCACGCCGGTGTTGCCCTCCAGGCCCATAATGAGGGCGTTGAAGGCGATGATGACGATCCCCGAGGAGGCCTCCGTCACCAGGGAGGGCGCCCCGCTGGAGAGGATGCGCCCCAGTGTGCGGCCCTGGGGCCTGCAGGCCACCGGGTGGAAGTTGTTCTTCCGCCGGAAGAAGTGGGGGGAGAGGATGGCCATGCTGATGATGGGTGCCAGGCCCGTGGCGAACACCGCGCCGAAAATCCCCATGCCGCAGGGGAAGATGAACACCCAGTCCAGCACCACGTTGGAGAGGCTGCCCCCAATCATGGCAGCCATGGAGAGCTGGGGCGCTCCGTCGTTGCGCACAAAGCACAGCAGCACGTTGTTCATCAAAAAGGCGGGGGAGAACAGCAGAATCACCCGCAGGTACGTCTGGGCCATGGTGAACACGTTCCCCGCGCCCCCAAACAGCCGTACAATGTCCTCGGCGAACAGGAGCCCCACCGCCACAAAGAACGCCGCCAGCACCGCGGCCAGGTACAGCACGTGGGTGAAGACCTTGTTGGCCTCCCGGCGGTTGCCCTGGCTCTGCAAAATGGAGTACCGGGTGCCGCCGCCCATGCCAATCATCAGGCCGCTGCCGTGGATGAAGTTGTAAATGGGGATGGCCAGATTCAAAGCGGCCAGGCCGTCTGCCCCCAGGCCCAGCGACACAAAGAAGGTGTCCGCCAGAATGTAGCAGGAAAGGGCAATCATCCCCAGCACGTTCAGGGAGGTGTACCGGGCGAAATCCTTCAGGGGGGAGGCCCCGCTCATTGGCCAGCCCCCCTTTTCCGCAGCTCCTTGGCTTCCTTGCCGGTGAGGTGCTCAATCTCCAGCTCCAGCACGCATACGCTGTTCCAGGTGGCGGCGATTTCCTTCTCCAGGCTTTCCGGCTGCCCCGGGTTGAACCGCTCCCCCAGGGCCTCCAGGGCGGCGCGCTTCTCGCCGTCGGCCTCCAGCACCCGCACCTGCCCAAAGGCGATGACGCTGCGGAACAGGGTGGTGTATTTCTCCGCCACCACCTGGTCCTGGTCGATGACGCAGAAGGAGCATTTCCCCTCCCGCCGGATGGCGTCCAGCTTGTGGCCGGCCTTGGCGCAGTGGAAGTACAGCTTTCCGTTGTGGTACACATAGCTTAGGGGCACACCGTAGGGGTAGCCGCTGTCCCCCAGCAGGGACAGCACCCCGCTGGTGCCCTGGCGCAATATGGCCTCCGCTTCCTCCTGGGGAAGCAGCTGGTTCTTCCTTCTCATGTCCCGAAACATGGTCATTCCTCCTAAAAAGCCCGCCAGGCAATAAAAAAAGCACCGGCGTCCCGTATCTCCAAAAGGCCTGCGGATACGGCTCCAATGCTCTTCCCACCCGGCGGCGGGCACAGTATTCTTTCCCTGGGATTGTAACACACCCCAGGCCCCTTGTCAAGAAAGAGGTTGCCACCGGTTTCCGTCTGTGCTATGATGGAGCCACAACGGGGAGAGGAAGATAAAACATGAGTCTCAGTAGCCAACTGTTTTGCGTTCTGGCGTCTTTCCTTATGGCGTTTTGGATAATCCGGGGGTTCCTGTTGGGAATCAAGGAGTATCCGCTGAATACCAGCGCCAGAAAGAAGCGGAAAAAAGGGCAGACATTTAAGGAGTGGTTTCTCTATACCCGGTACCGGGAAGAAATTCCAAAGTTTTTTCTCGTTTTGTATTTTCTCATTTTGTTTGTGCACGGCGCGGCGCTGGTGGCTTGTTTGGTTCTCCACGCCGTGGGGCCGTTCCCGGAGATGGGAAGAAAAATAGCCATAGGCGTCTATGTATTTGATGGTGCCTGGATGCTGTTGATGCAGCTTCTGTTTTGGAGCAGCAAACCGGGAATGCCCTATGCGCGCTGGGTAAAAAAGCGCGGCATGCCCCCGAAAAAGCGAAAGTGAAAAACAAAAAGCCCGCCTGCTTTCCCAGGTGGGCTTTTCTTGTATAAGAAGTTACCGGCTATTCAATTCCGCGTACTGCAGCAAATTCCTGCACAGCCACAGCACCAGCACGGCGATGGCCGCGTTTACCACCGTCATGGCCAGCAGCCCGGCGGCCACCTCCCAGGCGGGGACCCATATGGCGCACACCACGGCGGCCACAATCCCCGGGATGGCCATGAGCAGCAGCACCAGGAAGTAGAACAGGAAAATCAGCGTCTTGGAGCGCACCATGCCGAACACTCGCTCCACGCACACGTTGCCGGCGGTGAACAGCAGGGCAAAGCTGACCCGGGCCACCATGCAGCAGACGGTCTCCACCGGGGAGGCCCCCACAATCACCCCCAAAATCAGGAAGAGTACCACGGCCTCCAGGGCGTCGGTGAGCAGGCTCTCCTTGATGGCGTACAGCAGCTTTTTCAGGGGCGGCTCGGGGATGAGGTAGATGTAGGGCTTAATCAGCTCCCGGTTGAACCGGCCCAGCGCCACGGTGAACAGCTGCATGTAGGTGGCAAAGGCAAAGATGCCCACCAGCCCTGTCTCCCGCATAAAGAGGGAGCAGCCGATAATCACCGCCATAAAAATCAGGGACATGTTGGAGAACAGGAACACCCCGCTGCGGCGGTTCTCCACCCGGTGCTTGTGGTAGATGGCAGAGGCACCCCAGCCCTTGCCCAGGCCGGTTTTGCCCACCTTCACATTTTTGGGCACCACCTCGTTGAGCTGCCCCTCCTTCTGGGCGGTGACGGCGGACTGGGCCGTCTCTGCGGTGGAGAGCACATCCTCGTAGTAGTTGTTCTTGCAGGTGAGGATAAGCCCCAGCAGCACGGCGAACAGCGCCGCCAGCAAGCCCCCGCACAGCGCAGCCTGGAGCCAGTCAAAGGCGAAGATGCCCCCTATCAGCCCGGCGGCCCAGCCGGACACCGGGAACAGCAGCCCCGGCAGGGTGGCGAAAAAGGCCGCGCCCTTTTCCAGCAGCGGCTGGTAGCTGCCGCCGCCGGCCAGGGCCAGCAGCTCCTCCCGGCAGGAGAGCACCGCCCACACGCCGTATAAGGCCGCCGCGCCGAATACGCAGTACCGCACGGTTTTCCCCGCCCGCTCCATGCCGCTGGTGCGCACATAGGAGGCCATGGAGGCCAGCTGGGCGAAGAACAAGGTCAGGCCGTAGCCCACAATAATCAGCGCCAGGTGTACAGGCTCCACGCCGTAGACGCCGTGCATCCAGGAGTATTGAAACAGGATGAAGAACCCCAGCACCAGCGAGAGCCCCAGCTGCCGCACCAGCCCGTAGACCAGAATCTTGTTGGAGCTCAAGGGCGCGGGGAACAGCAGCGTCACGTCGGACAAGGTGAACATGGGGGAGTTGGACGAGCTGCTCCCCGAGGCGAACACCATCAGGAACATCATGGTGTAAAACAGCGTCATAATGGCCACCAGCTCCTGGGGGTTGCGCATCTCCTCCACGTCGTAGGCGCTGCCGGAAAAGGCCGTAAAGGCGAACAGCGCCACCAGCAAAATGGCGTAGGCCAGCTTGGCTGGGCTTTTCACCACGGCAAGCAGCTGGTTTTTCAGCTTGGTGACGGTCAAGTATACAAGAGGGCTCCTCATGGCGTCAGCCCTCCGCGGGGACAGGCGCCCCCTCTGTGATGGCGAAGAACAGCTCCTCCAGGGTCTGGCCCTCGCTGCCGTCGTTGAACTTGGTGGCGGCGAAGCGGCCGTTCATCATGATGTTGGCCACGTCCCAGTAATCCTCCACGCTGTCGATCATGTGGGTGGAGATGAGCACGCTGGCCCCGCCGGCCTTCAGCTCCCGGAAAATCTGCTTCAGCTCCTTGATGGCGTGGGGGTCCAGGCCCACCAAAGGCTCGTCGAAGATGACCACCCGGGGCTTGTGGCACAGGGCGCAGCAGATGGAGAGCTTCTGCTGCATGCCCTTGGAGAGCTCCTTGCCCAGCTTGTTCCGCTTGTCGTCCAGTTCCAGGCGCTCCAGCAGCTGGTTGGTGTAGGCCTCGTCCTCCACCTTGTAGGCCCGGCGGATGAACTCCAGGTGCTCCTCCACGGTGAGCAGGTCGTACACCGCGGGCATTTCCGGGATGTACCCCAGCTGTGCCTTGGCCTCCAGGGAGGTGTTCTCGCAGCCGTTGATTTCAATACGCCCGGTAAACCGCAGCAGCCCGGTAATGCACTTGATGATGGTGGACTTCCCCGCGCCGTTGGGCCCCAGCAGAATGCCGATCTGCCCGTCGCCCACGGCAAAGCTGATGTTGTCGTTGGCCAGGGTCTTGCCATAGCGTTTCGTCACGCCGCTGATGGATAACATATTCCCTTCCTCCATTTCTCAGTACCCATACAATTCATATAACAGGACGGGAACATTGTACTGTATATTTCCCTAAAGCGCAACACGCTAGCGTGTTTCTTAAGATTTTCGAAAGGAAATCTTACTGCCCCTTGTGGCAATGTTACATCGCCATAAAACCTATCTGAATTTTTGCGAAAAAAGAAGCCCGCCCCTGCCATTGCGAGGGATGGGACTTCTGTCACCTCTGCCAAAGCTCCTGCTCCGTCTCGCGGCGCAGGACCTCCTGGGCGGTGGATTCCAAAAACCGGTACACGGGGAACAGCAGGCGCATATCCTGGGCCAGCTTCTCCGGCAGCTGTGGGGAGAACAGCAGCGGGAAGTCGTGGCTGTCCGAGGTAAAGCCGATGCCCCGCCGCTCCAGCCACAGCTGCTCCTCGGGGGAGCGGTGGCCGTACCGGGGGCGCTTGTAGCAGTCCCCCTCCATGGAAAAGACCTTCTGCCCTAAGTACGCCTCCTGGGCCGCCTGGAACGCCCCGTCCCCAGCCAGTATCCGCTCCCGCAGGCAGCTCATGTAGGCGGTGGAGGCGTAGTAGAACCCGCACCCATAGGAGAAGCCATCCTGGTTGATTTCCACATACATTCCGGGATGGTCCGTGCCGTGCATCCGCCCGCCCCGCTTGAAAAGAATCCACATGTGGTCCCGGTAAAGGGAGGGGTCCTTGGTGTAGCGGGTGTCCCGCCAAACGCGGCAGATGGTCTTGTCCACCTTGGGCTCTGTGTTGAACTTCGGGTCCAGCTCCAGCATGGTGGGGGAGAGGTCCATCACCAGCTGCCGCAAGGGCTGGATGACCAGCTCTTGATACTCCTTCTTGTGCTGGGCGAACCACTCCCGGCTGTCGTGCAGCCGGTTCTCAAAGAGAAAATCCAATGTCTTTTGGGAAAATGGCCTGTCCATTTCCTGCTCCTTTCCAGAGAAAAAGGCCCGTGGGCTCACACCCCGCCCGGACCTTTTCCCGTTGCTTTTTCAGTTTTTGCCCGCCCGTTAGTTCAGGTCCAGCAGCTTTGCGGTGACGCCCTCCACGTTGTTGAAGGCGTCCATCATCTTGCCGATGGTCTCCTTGTCCCCGCAGGCCTGGAGCATAATCACGCCGTCGTCAGAGCAGAAATCCTCCCCTGTCTCGTGGAGGCCCACCCGCAGCTTGATGTTGCAGCCGAATTCCGTCAAAGTCTTTTGCAGGTTCAAGGCGTTGGAGTGGCGGTGGTCCACCCGCAGGCCGATGATATAGTAGCAGTTCATCCTGTCCAGCTTCCTTTCTGTGCGCCGGTTTTCCGGCTTTCTCTGTATCTCTAGTATACCATCTTGTCCTGCGGGATACAAGCCGGGCGGGAATTTTCCCTCCTTTTAAAAAAATTCCCGCAACCCCCTTGACGCCAGGCCCATCTTCCTGTACAATAGCATCAGTTAGTTAAAACTAACAACTGGGAATGAAGCGCGTCCAAAAGGGCGCATTTTTCTCTTCACTGTGTTAGTTTAAACTAACTATAAGAATGACCTGTCTGCGCCAAGGCCATCCCTGGGCATCCCTCTGGGATGGCGGGTGGATAGGGGAGAAGCCAACAAGATTTTTACAGATATAGCAAAGGAGAAGGCCATGAGTGTTGTCATCGTAGGCGGGAACGAACGGATGGCTGCCCAGTATGAGGGCATCTGCAAGGAGCACGGCTGCAAAGCCAAGGTGTTCACCAAGGAGAACGGCTCCCTAAAGCGGAAGCTGGGCAGCCCGGACCTGCTGATTCTCTTCATCAGCACGGTTTCCCACAAGATGGTGATTAGCGTCACCCAAGAGGCCAAGAAGAACCAAATCCCTGTGGCGCGCATCCACACCAGCAGCGCCACCGCCCTGCGCGCCGCCCTGTCGGAGTGGGCGGCCGCCTGTTAAGCGCCGTGGCCGGCGCGCGGGCAGAAGGGGCAGCGGCCAGCCTGGGGAGGAGCTGCGTCACAGCGGCCCTCCCTCTGGAGCGCTGCCTGGTGGAATACTGCGCCCCCACCTTGGCGGGCATCAAAACGGCCAGCATGTTCTGCATCCCCCTGGAAGACGCAGGCTGCCTGGAAACCCAAGTGGCCCAGTGGGATGCGGTCCTCCGGGGAAAGGGGCTCTCCCTGCGGATGCTGCGGCGCCAGGGGAATAGGGCACTGCTGTACCTGTTTCGGCCTGCCCGGCTCCAGCAGGACTTGGACCAGCCCGGCGCCAGAAGCCTTCTGGCCCGGTACGGCTACCGCGCCTTTCAGGCGGAGGAAGCCTTGGCCCAGCTGCAAACCAGGCTGCGGGAGCAAGGGGGCTTCCCCCACGAGATTGGCCTGTTCCTGGGCTACCCCCTGGGGGACGTGGCGGGCTTTATCCGCAACCGGGGCAAAAACTGCAAATGTTCTGGGTGCTGGAAGGTCTACTGCAACGAGCTGGAGGCCCAAAAGCGGTTCGCCCAGATACAAAAGTGCAGGCAGGTCTACACCCGCCTGTGGACACAGGGGCGCTCCCTGTGGCAGCTCACCGTGGCGGCATAGCGCCCCGCATACTATATTATATAAGAAAAGGAGTTTTTTCCATGAGCAAACTTGCAATCGTGTATTGGAGCGGCACCGGCAACACAGAGAGCATGGCGGCTATGGTGGCCGCTGGCGCCAAGGAGGCCGGGGCCCAGGTGGATTTGTTCACCGCGGCGGAGTTTGGCCCCCAGCAGATGGACCAGTACGACGCCATCGCCTTTGGCTGCCCCTCTATGGGCGCGGAGCAGCTGGAGGAAGGGGAGTTCGAGCCCATGTTCTCCGCCTGCGAGGCAAAGCTTGCCGGCAAGAAGCTTGGCCTGTTCGGCTCCTACGGCTGGGGCGACGGCGAGTGGATGCGCACGTGGGAAGCCACCTGCCGGGAGGACGGCGCCAACCTAGTCAGCGAGGGCGTCATCTGCAACGAGGCCCCCGACGGCGAGGCGGAAGCCGCCTGCCAGGCGTTGGGCAAAGCGCTGGCGTGATCCCTGTTTTCCTCCTGAAGGGAACGCCAGTACATAGGCAAAAGGCGTGGGTTGTGCGGCCCGCGCCTTTTTTTGCGCTTTTTCCGGCGTCCCCTCTTGACATCCCACGCCGCTGGGTGTAAACTGAAGCTAGCTTCACATGAAGGAAACTTCATGAAGCAAACTTCACACAGGAGGTGGCAGGATGGTCACGAAAATCAAGGAGCTCCGCACCCAGCGGGGCATGACCCAGCAGCAGCTGGCGGACCTGGTCCATGTGTCCTCCCGCACCATCATCTCCATTGAAAAGGGGCAGTACAGCCCCTCCCTGATGCTCAGCTACCGCATGGCCAAAGTGTTCGGCGTCACCGTGGAGGAGCTCTGCTGCCTGGAGGAGAATTTGAAAAGGGAGGATGCACAATGAGGGTATTCAACAGAGGCCGTTTTTCCATGGGTGTGCTCTTTATTGTCCTGGGAGCAGTGTTTCCCTTTACCTACTATCCTATGGATACCCCCTTTGCGGCGTGGGTGGCTGCCGGGGTGTTGGTTGCCTTGGGTATCGGGGAAGTTATTTTGAGCCGTTCCCATCGCTTTTCCCGCTGGGAGGAAATCAACAAGACCGACGAGCGCAATCAGCTGGTTCGGTACAGGACCTATGGCGCAGTGTTGCGTTGGACCCGTTGGGGCTGTCTGGTGCTGATTCTACTGGCAGGGTATAGCACTGCGTTGACAGGAAATGATTTTTTGTTAAACTCAGTTCCCGGGCTTATTGACGTGCTCCTGCTCTCTTGGGTGATTCAATTTGCCGCCTGGCTCTACTACCGGGCAAAGACTTGAAAGGGGTGGCGTTGTGAAAATCCATCATAAAAAGAACTTCTGGGCGGGCCTGGGCATGGTTGCCCTGGGCCTTGTGAACCTGGCCCTGTCCCTGTGGCGGCGGGACTTTACCCTCTCCACCGGCGTTTTGGTGGGGGCGCTGCTCCTGCTGGGCGTCAGCTCTTTGCTGCGCAGCCTGTCGCCCCAGCTTTCTCGGCAGGACAAAATCGAGGAGCAGGACGAGCGCAACATCCTAGTCAACCTGAAAACCCGCACCTCCGCCTTCCGGTGGACGCGCCTTGTGTCCTTTGGGCTGATGGCGCTGCTGCTGGTGGCCGGGGCCGCCACCGGGGAGGAGCTGCTTCTGGCCATCGCGGTGGGGCTGGCCTTTTCCCTCACCATTTCCTTTTTCGCGGAGTTTTTCTCCGCCCTGTACCACGAGTCAAAAAACTGAACGGAGGGTTACTCATGAAACGCGTGAAAAGCAAGTACAGCCTTATCCTGGCCTGCGTGATGGCCGCCTGTACCGTCCTGTTTTGGGTGGTCTACTGTTTCCGGGGGCAGGAGCTCCGCTTCCTGCTCAGTGGGTTTGTCACCTTTGCCTGGGGCGTGGTCAGCGTGTACGACGCCTTCCACAAAAAGCCCATCGAGGAGCGTGTGGCCGAGCACGCCGACGAGCGGGACGTGTACCTGGCCATGAAGGCCAGCCGCACCGCCATGGGCGTCTTTAACAAGTGCCTGTTCATCGCTTCCGCGCTGTGCTTCTGGATGTACAGCGTGTACCGCCTGGAGTTCCTCCTGCCGGTGGGGGTGACGCTGTCCGGAGCCGTGCTGTTCCTCTTTTTGCTGCTGCTGTGCGTCAACCTC
>JABLTQ010001118.1_pt1 | contig 13774 bp, 9 predicted proteins | sample 7160101 | NCBI WGS metagenome assembly JABLTQ01 (sample SAMN14651228, study PRJNA627086) | human gut metagenome | isolation source: feces | host: Homo sapiens
CTATGCCGCCATTGCAGGCTTTGGCAGTACCATCAAGACCGAGGGCAACCAGAACAATGAGCTGGGCCTGCCCCGCACCATGTTCCGCATCGGCAAAGAAACCCAGTACGCCGTGGTGGAGATGGGAATGAGCCACGCCGGGGAGATCGAGCGCCTGAGCAAGTGCGCCCGCCCGGATGTAGGCATCATCACCTGCATCGGGGTGTCCCACATCGGCAATCTGGGCAGTCAGGAGAACATCTGCAAGGCAAAGCTGGAGATCTGCGCCGGTCTGCCGGAGGGTGCCCCGCTGGTGCTGAACGGGGACGACCCCTTCCTGCGCAAGGCCGTCCTGCCCGACCATGTCCGCCCGGTCTGGTTCAGCCTGGGCGATGAGAACGCCGATGTCTGTGCCCTGTCCATCCAGCAGGATGAAAAGGGCATGAGCTTTGTGCTGGAGGATCACGAGGAGGGCACTTTCCTCGTAAAGATCCCCGCCATGGGCCGGCACAATGTGGCCAACGCACTGGCCGCCTACTGCGCCGCCACCCGTCTGGGGCTGAATGCCCGCCGGGTCATTGCCGGTCTGGCTGACTTTGAGCAGACCGGAATGCGCCAGAAGGTGGTGCACGCCAGAGGCGTGGATGTCATTGAGGATTGTTACAACGCCAACCCCGACAGTATGAAGGCCGCGCTGGCCATGTTCAGGGAGTATCCCTGCAAGCGCCGCTTTGCCCTGCTGGGCGATATGCTGGAGCTGGGCGATATCAGCCGCGCTGCCCACGAGGAGGTGGGCCGTCAGGCCGTGGAGAACAAGGTGGACTACCTCGTCACCTATGGCGAGCAGGCCAAGCGCATTGCCGTGGTGGCTGCCGCCAAGGGGCTGCCCACCCTCCATGCCGACACCTACGCTCAGGCCGCCGATGCCCTGCTGAACAAAATGCAGCCCGGCGATGCCCTGTTGGTCAAGGCCAGCCGCGGCATGGCACTGGAAAAAGTGCTGGAGATCTTTTACAAGGAGTAACATCGAGCTATGATTCGTTTCGCCTTGATCGCCGCCTCAACGCTGGGGTTCTTCCTCACGGCGGCGCTCGGGAATCTGATGGTGCCGCTGCTGCGGGCGTTCCAGAGACGCTGGGATGAGCCCAAGGCCCGGCAGGCACCCGGGCAGAACGCGCCGGATGCCGAGCCGGAGCGCCCGCTGCAGGCACCCACCATGGGCGGGCTCTGCCTGATGGTGGGGGTGCTGGCTGCTGTGGGCGTGGGCTGGACAGCCGCCTGTGTGGCTCAGCCTGAGCTGCTGGGGGCCGAGAGCCTGTTCTCGGTCCGGCTGCTCACAGCGCTGCTGGGAGCTCTGCTCTTTGGCGGCGTGGGCCTGCTGGAGGATCTGGCCCGCATCCGCAGCCGTTCTGTGCTGGGCCTGCGGCGGCACACCCGCCTTGGGCTGGAAGCCGCTGCCGGTGCCGTGGTGCTGGTGCTGCTGGGAGCCAAAGGCTGCCTTGCAGCCGGGATCACCCTGCCGGGCGTGGGCTATGTCGATCTGGGCATTGCCGCCCCGCTGCTGTGGGAAGGGCTGCTGGTCGCACTGGCCGAGTGTGCCCGCATTGCCGATGGCATGGACGGCATCGTCTGCGGCACGTCCTTTGCGGCCATGCTGGGCCTGATGGGGGTGATGACCCTGCTGGGCTGGTTCCCGCTGGGCGTTCTGCCCGCCGCACTGGCCGGTTCCCTGATGGCCTTCCTGCTCTGGAACTTCCCGCCCGCAAAGCTGCGGCTGGGCAGCGTGGGCAGCCTGTTTCTGGCCGGGATGCTGGGGTGCGTGCCCCTGTGCATCGGTTGGCCTGACCTCACCCTGCCGCTGGCCCTGCCCTTCTGGCTGGAGGGCGGCATGGTGGCCCTGCAGATCCTGGTCTGCAAGGCCAGCCGGGGTTGCAGGCAGCTGTTCCGCTCGGCACCGCTCCACCGCTGGCTGGAGCTGCGGGGCCAGAGCGCGGAACAGATCTTTTATACCTTTTGTGTCATTGCCATGCTGGGCGTGGCGCTGACCGTTCAGCTGGCAAAAATCAGTTAAGGAGGGGTGCAGTTTGGCAACACTCCGCAGAAAAAAAGCAGAGCCGTTTTCCGTCTTTCAGCGGGACCCCGGCCCCTGGCCGCCCATCCTGCTCAACTGGATGGCGACCCTGGCCATCATCATGGTGTTCGGGCTGGTCATGCTGTTCAGTGCAAGCTATACCACGGGCTATCTCCGCTTTGGGGACAGCTTCCATTACATCAAATCCCAGCTGCTCTGCACGGTGCTGGGCCTGGGCATGATGTTCCTGTTCTCCTATTTTGACCACCGCTTCCTGCGCAGAATGGTCAAGCTGGGCTATGTTGTCTGCCTGATCCTGCTGGTGCTGGTGCTGTTCAGCAGCCCCATCAACGGCTGCCGCCGGTGGATCAGCTTCGGCGGCCTGACCTTACAGGCCTCCGAGGTGGCAAAGTTTGAGATGATCCTGCTCACGGCAGACATCGCCGCCAGGACCCCACAGATCAAATTCGGCGAGGTGCCCCTGCGCAAGTGGGTCTACCACAGCATCGTGGTGGAGCTCATCCGGCCCATCCTGTGGCTGGTGCCTGTCCTGATCCTGCTGGTGCTGGAGCCCCACATGTCGGGCATCCTGCTGACCACGGCCATCGTGGGCACCATCCTGCTGCTGGGCGGCAGCGGCGGCATCATTACCTGGGGCTGTGCCGGTGCTGCGCTGTTTCTGCTGGAGACTTTGCTGAAGCACGTGGACTCCATCGACTACCTGCAGAGCCGTCTGGACGGCTGGACGCAGGATCTTGACCGGATGACCAGCCAGACCAAGCAGAGCCTGTACGCCATCGGTTCAGGCGGTGCCACGGGGCTGGGCCTTGGCAACAGCATCGAAAAGCAGCTCTGGCTGCCGGAGAGCACCAACGACTTTATCTTCAGTGTCGTGTGCGAGGAACTGGGCTTCGTCGGTGCGGTGATCGTCATCGTGCTGTTCGTCCTCTTTCTGGTGCAGGGCTTCTGGATCGCCTTCCATGCCGAAAACCGGTTCTGCACGCTGGTGGGCATCGGCATCATGGCGCAGATCGCCTGGCAGGTGTTCTGCAACATTGCCGTTGTCACCAACACCCTGCCCAACACCGGCATTTCGCTGCCCTTCTTCTCCTCCGGCGGCACCAGTCTGATCCTGCTGCTGGCCGAGATGGGCGTTATGGTCAATATCGGACGCAACGGCGAACGGGCCCGTCTGGAACGGGAGGAAGCCCACGCCGAGCGGGAGCGCCAGCGCAAGGCAAAGACCATTGTGCTGGATACCGCGCGCAGAGCGCAGACAGAACAGTAAGGAGGAACCAAGATGCGTGTACTCATTGCAGCCGGCGGCACTGCCGGTCATATCAACCCGGCTCTGGCCATTGCGGGAGCCATCAAAAAAGCTGACCCCACCGCCGAGATCCATTTTGCGGGCCGGAAAGAGGGCATGGAGTACCGTCTGGTCACACAGGCGGGCTATCCCTTCCATCACATCGAGATCACCGGCTTTCAGCGGAAGCTGAGCCTGAACAATATCAAGCGGAATCTCATTACCCTGTGGAATCTGGCACTCTCCGGCCCCAAGGCCAAGAAGATGATGAAGGACATCCAGCCCGACCTGGTCATTGGCTGCGGCGGCTATGTGTCCGGCCCGGTGGTACGCTGCGCCGCCAGACAGGGCATCAAGACCGCCCTGCATGAGCAAAACGCCTTTCCCGGTGTGACCAACAAGCTGCTGGCCCCGGATGTGGACATCGTGTTTGCCGCCGTGCCCGCCGCCGTGGAAAAGCTGGGCGCACCCGAAAAGACCATCGTGGTGGGCAACCCCGTCCGGCCTGAGGTGTTCACCCAGGCGAAGAACCGGGAAGCCATCCGTGCCGAACTGGGCGCGGGCGACCGCACCGTGATCCTCTCCTTCGGCGGCAGTCTGGGTGCCCGCCGCGTGAACGAGGTGGTGGCCGACCTCTGCGCCTGGGAGCAGAAAAACCACAAGCCCGTCCTCCATCTCCATGCCACCGGTCAGTACGGCGTGCAGCTGTTTCAGGATCTGGAAAAGGAAAAGGGCTTTGCCCCCGGCGAGAGCCTTGTGGTGAAGGAATACATCAACAATATGCCCGAGCTGCTGGCCGCAGCGGACCTTGTCATCAGCCGCGCCGGTGCCTTGACACTGGCCGAGCTGGAGGCTGTGGGCCGTGCCGCTGTGCTCATCCCCAGCCCCAACGTGGCCGAGAACCACCAGTATTACAACGCCATGGAGCTGCAGAAGGCCGGTGCCGCTGTGGTCATTGAGGAAAAAGACTTGACCGGCGAAAAGCTGGTGCAGACCGTTGCCGGGATGCTGGCCCAGCCCGGCAAACTGGCTGAGATGGGCCGCAATGCCCGGAGCCTGTCGGTGGACGACAGCCTGGACCGCATTGCGGATGCCCTGCTCAAGCTGGTCAAGACACCGTAACGGAAGGAAAAAACAGAGGAAAGGAGGTGCAGCCGGATGCCGCAGAATGACCGGAACAGCCGGAACCGCAAGCGCCGCCGGGCCTACGATCAGGCCCGGGATGACCGGCGCGGCGGGCAGAGCACCCAGCGCCGCAGCAGCGCGGGTGCTGGCAGTGACCTGGGGTACAGCGGGTACGCAGGATATTCCTCCGGCGGCCACCCCATCACGAACCCCAATTATGACCCCGATGCGCCCCGCCCCAGCCGGTATACGGAGCGCACGGTGAACTACGGCTCCTACCCGGACAACAGCATCACCTTTCCCACCGGCGGGCGGAGCAGCCAGAGCGGCGCACAGCGCCCCCGCAGCGGGCAGAACGGCCAGCGGCGCACCTCCGGGGGCAATCAGCGGAACCGCCGTCCGGCCAGCGGCCAGAACCGGAACGCCCAGCGCCGCCCGCAGAACGCCCAGAGCCGCAGCGGCCAGCGGATGCGGCCGGTGCAGGGGCAGAACGCCCGGCGTGACCCCGTCCGGCGGGAGGGCAGGAAAAAGCGGAAGCTGACCCGGGCCGCCATCCGGCGGCGCAGGCTCATGCGGCGGCTCACGGCCCTTGTCATGCTGCTCTGCGTCATCGGTGCGGGGGTCTACCTCACCGTGACGATGCTGTTCAAGATCAGCTCTATTCAGGTGCAGACAGCGGACGGTGTGGTGCAGGAGGCCGGCGGCTATACCAGCGACCAGATCCTGCAGGCGTTGGATGTCCATCTGGAAGAGAATATCTTCAGTTTTGACCCCGGCAGCAAGGCCGCCGCGCTGGAAAAAGTGTTCCCCATGCTGGAGGATATCCGGGTGGAGCGGGATTACCCCGGCACCGTGGTGGTGCGGGTAACAGAAGCCCAGCCTGCCTGGGCCATGCAGACCTCCTCCGGCTGGCTGACCCTCTCGGGCGGCCTGAAGATCCTGGAAAAGGATTCTGCCCAGCCTGCCGGTCTGCCCACCCTGTACGGCGGCGAACCGGTCTCTGCCGAGCCCGGCGAACAGCTGACCTTTGCGGCAGAGCCCAAGGCCGACAGCACCCCAGACAGCACCCCGGACAGCACCCCGGACAGCGCCGCCGACAGCAGCGCCTCCGGCACTGTTGAGGAGGAGGCAGACCAGCGGCTGGAAAGCCTGAACACCCTGCTGGCTGCGCTGGATGCCGCAGGCATGAGCGCCGACGTGACCCGCATCGAGTTTGCGGATGTGGACGAGATGGCTTTCCTCTATCAGGACCGCATCAGCGTCTGGCTGGGCACCCTGAACGAGCTGGAATATAAGCTCAAGCTGGCAAAGCACGTCCTGCTGAATGAGGACGGCAAGGGCTGTGCCGCGACCGATACCGGAAAGCTGGACTTCACCCATATCAGCATGTCCAGCACCCGCAAGTTCACCTTTGCACAGGGCGAGCCGGAGCTGCCCTCCGGCTACATCGTGCCTGAACCGGTGGAGGAAACACCCGCCGAAGAAGGTGTGACCGGTGAAACGGCAGAAGGCACGGCCACAGACGGCACTGCCCCGGCAGAGGGCGAAGCCGCTGCCGATGCCGCTGCCGAAACACCAACGGATACCGCCGCGGCCCCGGAAGGCCCCGAGGCCGGACAGACAACACAGCCGACTCCCGCCGAAGGAACGACCCCGGCGGCGGGCGATGCAAATCAAACCCAAACGACCCAATGAGGAGCGTGTAATGTTATGAAGCTGGAACAATTACTGGAAGGCGTGCCCTTTACGCTGGTGCAGGGCAGCCTGGATACCGAAGTGCAGGACATCATCTACGACAGCCGGAAGGCGGCCCCGGGCCTTGCCTTTGTCTGTATCGTGGGCACCCAGCGTGACAGCCACGAGTTTGCCGCGGACTGCGCCGCCAAGGGTGTGAGCGTGCTGGTCATCCAGCATGACATCGACCTTTCTGCCATGCCCGGTGTGACCGTGGTCAAGGTGGAGAGCAGCCGCTATGCCATGGCGCTGATGAGCGGCAACCTCTTTGGCAACCCCTCCCGCCAGATGACCATGATCGGCGTGACCGGTACCAAGGGCAAGACCACCACCACCCACATGATCAAGAGCGTGCTGGAAGCTGCTGGGAAAAAGGTCGGCATGATCGGCACCAACGGCATCTATTTCATGGGCCGTCATCAGGAGACTGCCAACACCACCCCTGAGAGCTACGAGCTGCAAAAGACCTTCCGCCAGTTTCTGGACGCAGGCTGCGACGTGGCCCTGATGGAGGTGTCCAGCCAGGGCCTGATGATGGACCGTGTGGCGGGGGTGCACTATGATATCGGCGTGTTCACCAACCTTTCCCCCGACCACATCGGTCCCGGTGAGCACAAGACCTTTGAGGAGTACCGCAGCTGGAAGGGGCAGCTCTTCCGGCGGTGTGATGTGGGTGTGGTGAACATCGATGACGAGAACACCGAAGCCCTGCTGGAAGGCCACACCTGCAAGCTGGTGACCTATGGCCGCAGTGAAAAGGCCGACTACCGCGCCGAGGGCTGTGAGCTGCTGCGCACCCACGATTTTCTGGGCGTGGCGTTCCACGTTTCCGGCAGGGACAATATGGATGTCAGGGTGAACATGCCCGGCGAGTTCAGCGTCTACAACGCGCTGGCCGCCCTGGCCGTGGGCAAGGTGCTGGGCCTGCCCGATGCCGCCATCCATGAGGGTCTGGGCAAGTGCGTGGTCAAGGGCCGCGTGGAGCTGGTGCCCATCAGCAAAAAGTTTACCATCCTGCTGGACTACGCCCACAACGAGGTCTCCACCGAGAGCCTGCTCACCACCCTGCGGGCCTATCACCCCCACCGGCTGGTGGTGGTGTTCGGCTGCGGCGGCAACCGCTCCAAGCTGCGCCGCTACGGCATGGGCGAGACCTGTGCCAAAATGGCAGATTTCTCCATCCTGACCGAGGACAACAACCGCTTTGAGAAGATCGAGGACATCCTCGCCGATATCCGGGTGGGCATGAACAAGGGCAACCCCGATGCCAGGTTTGTGGAGATCCCCGACCGTCTGGACGCGCTCCACTACGCCGTGGATCACGCCCAGGAGGGCGACCTGATCGCCGTCATCGGCAAGGGCCACGAGACCTACCGCGACCGTGAGGGCGTGAAAACCCCCTTCCTGGAGCGGGAGCTGCTGGAAGAATACGCCCAGCAGATCGGGTTGGAATAAACAAGAAAAACGCGCTGTGTCGTTGGACACGGCGCGTTTTTTGCTTCTGCTTTGGCACGGCAGCACTTACGCGCCCCACACCAGCCAGAGATACACATAGCCCGTCAGGACGGCTGCCAGCGTGAACGGGATGCCGATGCGCAGGAAATCACGGGTGCGCACCTGCTCACCCTGCTTGCGCAGGATGCCGATGGCTGCAATGTTGGCCGAAGCGCCAATGGGGGTCAGGTTGCCGCCCAGAGTTGCGCCCGTGAGCAGGCCGAAATAAAACAGCTCGGGCGGGAAGCCTGCACCGCCGTTCATCAGCCCGGCAATGCCCTGCACCACCGGCAGCATGGTGGCCACATAGGGGATGTTGTCGATGAAGGCAGAAAGGCCCACCGAGACGAATACCAGCAGGGTATAGAGCCGGAAGGGGTCATCACCGGAGAGGGTGTAGAACAGCTGGGCGGCGGCATCGATGACCCCGGCCTTGCGGATGCCCTCGATCAGGATGAACAGCCCGAACAACAGCAGCAGGGTGTCACAGTCCAGCTCCCGGGCCGCCAGCCGGAACGGCGCGAACGAGTGGCGGCGCAGGCTGGCGCGCAGGATGCCGAACAGGCAGACCCCTGCACAGATCAGACCACTGCGCAGGCCATAGAGCGCCAGCGGCAGCCCGCCCGCAGGCTGGGGCAGGAAGGAGGCCGCGATGAGCAGGCCCACCGTCAGCAGCATCAGGGCGGAGGGAACCGTGTCGGTGACCTCGGTCTCCACCGTGGCCGAGATGGGCTGGGTCTCGTGCCGGAAAGTGAACAGCAGCACGCCCAGAGAGGCCAGCGCCCCCAGCTCCACCCCGAAGAAGATGCCGGGCCTGCCCTCCATCCAGAAGAAATGGAAGAAGTTCATCTCCGCAAAGCCGCCCAGCAGGATGCTGGTGGTGTCGCCCACAAGGGTGGCGGCTCCCTGCAGGTTGGAGGAGACCGCAATGGAGATGAGGACGGGCACGGGGGAGATCTTGAGCTTGCGGGCAATGGCAAGGCCCACAGGGGCCACCATGAGCACTGTGGCAACATTGTCCACAAAGGCGCTGATGACCCCGGCAAAAAGGGCCAGCATACACACGGCCCATTTCACATTGGGCACCCGCACGATGAGCAGCTCGGCCAGCCGGGCGGGCATCCTGCTCTCAATAAAGAGGGAGACCGTGCCCATGGTGCCCGCCATCATCAGCAGGACATTGAAGTCCACAGCCCGGGCGGCATCCATCAGGGTAAAGTCCCACAGGCCCGCCGCGCCCAGAGCCAGAAACAGAGCGGCCCCGCCCAGCGCGGCAAAAGGCCGGTACTGCGGCAGGGCCAGCATCAGAAGATAGGTCAGCAGAAAAATGATCAGTGCAGGAAGCATACGCAGTCCTCAGCTTTCGGGCCTGGCATCGGTGTCCTCGTCGATCATCCGGTATCCCACGCCCAGTTCGTTCAGAATATAGGTGTTGCGGCCGGGCACGCTGCCCAGCTTTTTGCGGATGTTTGCCATGTTGACCTGCAGCTTTTTGGTGCTGCCGCAGTCGGTATCGCCCCAGATGGCCCGCACGATGGCGGCATAGGTCATCACCCGGCCTGCATGTTCCGAGAGGAAGGCCACGATGTTATATTCGGTCTGGGTCAGCTTGATCTCGGCACCGTCCACAAAGACCTTGCGGCGCTCATAGTTGATCTCAAGCCCCTGTGCCCGGAACACGCCGCCGGGCATCCCGCCCAGCACGCCGAAGCGGTTGGTGCGCAGGGCGGCGCGCACCCGGGCCAGCAGCTCGCCGGTGCCAAAGGGTTTGGTGATGTAATCGTTGGCTCCCAGATCCAGCGCTTCGATCTTGTCCTGCTCGGTGGTGCGGGCCGAGAGCACGACGATGGGGGTCAGGAACTTCTGCCGCACAAAACGGATGAGCTCCAGTCCGTCCCGGTCGGGCAAGCCCAGATCCAGGATGATAAGATCCGGATTGTGGGAGGTGAACAGGGTCTGGCCCATGGCGCAGGTGTTGGCAACAAGGGCCTGATAGCCGTTGGTCTCCAGCAGCGTCTCAATAAAGCTGCAGATGTTGGCCTCATCTTCCACGACCAGAACCTTGAATTTGTTATTGCTCATCTTCGTTTTCCTCCGTCTCGATCGATTCGGTCTCCAGCCAGAAGCGGATGCTGGTGCCCTCGCCCACCTTGCTCTCGGCCTGGATCTCGCCGCCGTGCGCCTTGACGATGGCGGCACAGACCGAAAGGCCGATGCCCATGCCGTGCTTGCCGCTGTCGGCCGCGGCATCGGCGGGCAGCACACCGGTGAACAGGGTGCGCAGGCGCTCCTTCGGAATGCCGCAGCCGTTGTCCGATACCTCAAACACCGCCCGGCTGCCCAGCGTGAACACCCGCAGGGTCAGCTGGGTCATCCCCTCAGCGTGGACGGCGGCATTTTCCAAAAGGTTCGTCAGCACCTGCGAGATCAGCATCGAGTCCATGGGGATCACGATGAAGCTGTCGGGCAGGTAGGTGGTAACGGGCACCTTGGGGTAGCGCTTCTGGAACCGCACCAGCACGGTGTCGATCAGCTCGTCCAGCACGGTGGGGGTCTTTTGCACGGCCACCTGCCCGCCATCAAAGCGGGTGACGGACAGCAGGTTCTCCACCATCCGGTTCAGCCACTGGGCATCGGAACAGGCTTCGCCAAGAAGTTTTAATTTTTGCTCTTTTTCCAGGCTGTCATAATTTTCAATGACCGTGGAACAGGCCCCGTAAATGGAAGTAAGGGGCGTGCGCAGATCGTGGGAGACGGCCCGCAGCAGGGTGGCCCGCATCTTTTCGGTCTCGCTCTCCATCCGCAGCTGTTCCTGTTTTTTGATGCGGGTGGTCAGGGTGCTGGTCATAATGGACACCACCAGCATCGCCATGCCTGAGAACAGGTTTTCCGGCAGAGTGAAGTTGAAGGCAAAGTAAGGGGAGCGGAACGCAAAATTCACGGCCAGCACGCCGATCAGGGAAGCCACCACGCCCCACACATAACCATCCGTATAGATTGAGATCAAAAAAACTGCCAGAACAAACACCATCGATGCAACGCCATCGATCCGGCCGGTGATCTGCTGTGTGCCGGTCACGATGAGAAAGGCGGCGCACAGCACAGCGGCCAGGACCAGCGCGTCGTGCCAGCGGGTCTTCTGCTTCATGGGGATCCCTCCATATCTATTCTACTCCAGATGAAAAGTATACCATACTTTTCCTAAAGATGCAGTAAAGGCTGAAAAAAGAGCTGTTGTTCCGGGGCGAAAAACGCCGGAGGGAGCGTAAAAAATGAAGGAGAAACCACAAAAGGCCCCGGAATGCGCTTCCGAGGCCTTTTGTGGTTTTGGGATATTCAGAACTTCTGCCAAGATGCGGAACTCGGCAGAAGGGGGTTGGCGCTTACTGCAGCAGCAGGCTGTCAGCGTTCTGGCCGTCAATGGTCAGGTGGACTTCCGTGCCGTTGTGGGTCAGCAGCAGGGTCTCGCCGCCGTGCTGCAGCAGGGCATCGACCGAAACACGGCTCACCGCGCCGGGGGTGTTGGTGCCGATGGTCTGGAACACGATGGTCTTTACGCCATCCGCAGCCATGGCCTCCAGTGCCTCAAAGGAGCCGGTCAGGCTGGCACCGTCCTGCTTTGTGGTGTAGGTCACGGTGTCGTTCTGACGGGTCTCATCAAACAGCACCTGCGTGTTGGCAAGGTCGATGACGTAGAGCTTGGGGGTGCTCACATCGTCCTTGGCAGTGTTCTGGGTGTCAGCGGGCGTGTCGGGCTGCACGGGGGCAGGTTCCGGCTGCACAGGGGTGGGGTCTGGCTGCACAGGGGTGGGGTCCGGAGTAGGTTCCGGAGTAGGTTTCGATTCCTCCAGTTTGGGCAGCACCTCATCGTGCACGGCCTTGCAGCCGGGCACACTGCACTTATAGTAAACGTGGCCCTCATGCTCCGGCGTGGGCTCTACCCGCTCCTTCGTGTCGTCCAACGTCCATGCATGGGTGGTGTCGGTGGCAAGCTCACTGGTGTAGCGGTTGTCTTTCAGCCACTTGGCATTGTGCAGGGTGTCGTACAGTTCGCCGCCGATGATTTTATGCAGATCATACCAGTGATCATAGGCTGTTTCGATTGTTTCGCCTGTCTCTTTCGTGGTAGAATTTCGGAACAGCTTCAGAATGACAGAACCGTCTTCGCCAAATTTGGAGCTTCCGTCTGCATTGTACTGGATCTGTTCGTCATCTTTTATAAGATTACCTCCTTCTCCGATTCCGATGGTTGCCGCATTGCTGCCGGTGGTATAAGCGTTGATGACAGTATTGCCAGTGCTTGCGTTGATGTTAAGAACAAGATCCGCGTTTGTGTTTTGACCACCGGCACTTTCATTGCCAATAGCAGGAACATCAGAGGAAGAGTATTGGAGGTCACCTTTATTGATGACATTCAGGGTGCCGCCCAGGATATTGATGGTGGTGGTAAAAGGATAGCTGACACCATCAGGGAAAATAACGTGACCATAAGAACCGATTGCAGGACGCCAACCGGAACCAACTGCGGTAACATTTGCCCTGTCACGGATGGTAATGTTCGTGTTGAGTTCTTTGTAGTTATCAGAATTGCCGCTGGGGTAAAGACCTCCGCCGCTGCCAATTGCGATGCCACCATTGAAGGACTCTGCTGCAACGGTGGCATCCTTTGAAATTGTGATATCACCACCGGCGTTTCGTCCGCCGCCAATGCCTGCACCCCATTGGGACCAGGCCTTAACATTTGCCTGGTCGGTAATGGTAACTTTACCATAACCACCTATGTAGCTTCCGTCACCACCGCCGCCGATGCCAGCACCGGTGTCGCCGCTTGCAATTACAGTGGCATCTCCTTTGATGATAATGTCTGTACCATCAGAACAGTCACCGCCACCAATGCCGGCACCATCGCTCCCGCTGACCGCTGTGATGTTGCCGCCAGTGACTGTGATATGAGAGGTGTCCTTGTATTCTCCACCACCAATACCGGCACCGTTATATCCACCCTTTGCAAAGAGACTGCCCTTGCTGCCGTCCGCAGCTTTTTTATCGTCTTTAATGGTAAGTGTGCCCGTTCCGTCACTGTCGTTTTTCTCAAGACCGGCGTGCTTTTCACCACCCTTCAGGATGTTGTTTCCGTCCAGTTCAATTTCCGTGTCGCCCTTGCCCTTTACCGTGAGAGCAGCTTTGTGATCATCGTAGAAGCGTTCACTGCGGGCAATATTCACATTGTCCAGCACAAACGAAAAAGCCTGCTTGGCATCATTGACGAAGTTGTTGACAATGGTGATGACGTTTTGGGTCGACGCTGCGGGGGTGCTGGTGCTGCTGTTGTCCGCCTGTGCTGCGGGGGCAGAGGGAACGGTCAGCTCATCTTCCTCATCCTGTTCCTCTTCCTGCTCTTTCTGCTCCTCCTGCTCCTCTTCCTGCTCTGCGGAAGGCTTCTGTGCGGCCTTGGGGGCTTCTGCCTTTGCCTTGGCAGGCTCCGGAGTCACTTTCTCTTCGGCTTCCTTTTCGGTGGGCTTCTGCTCCGGGGTCACTTTCTCTTCGGTTGGCTCCTGCTGCTCCTCTTCTTCCTCTTCGGTGGGCTCCTGCTGCGGGGTACCCTCTTTGCGCTCCCCGGCGGCTGTGGTTTCCTGCTTCGGTGCAGTGTCCCCGGCGGTATTCTCACTCTTGGGCGCTTCCGTCTCGTTCCCTGCGGGGGCGTTGCTCCCGTCTGCTTCCTGCGTGGCGGGGGAAGCGTCGGCCTTGACGCGGTCATCCGTTTCGCCCTCACTGCGAGTTCCGCCCCGGATGACGACGCTGTCAAGGCCGTCTTTGTAGATATCATTACCCTGTTTGACGGTGACTACACCGGCATCGCTGACGGTAACATCCACACTGCCATCATTGATGTAGTAGGTGGCTGCGAATGCGGGGGCCGCAATGGATGTCACAATGGACAACATCGCTGCTGTAGAAAGCACCCGCAATGCAAGATTCTTCGCTCTCATAAACAGTCCTCCCAAAAATTACACGGTGTCGATCTAAGGCAGAAAATGTCAAAAAAAAATCGCAGCTTCAATATA
>JABLTQ010108478.1_pt1 | contig 13732 bp, 13 predicted proteins | sample 7160101 | NCBI WGS metagenome assembly JABLTQ01 (sample SAMN14651228, study PRJNA627086) | human gut metagenome | isolation source: feces | host: Homo sapiens
CAATGCCTTGCGGCACACCACATTTCCAATGTGGCTCCTTATCATTAGAATACCTCTCCGTGTGGCGCTTGATCATTATAGCAAACACTTTTCGAAAAAGCAAGAGGGAATTTTCATTTTTTTGAAAAATTTTTTCGTCCCTGCCAAAAGGGGGCGCCGGAGGGCCGTCTATCCTGTCTGATGGGGGCGGAAGGGGGTGCTTTGGCGGGGATTTTATGTTAAATCCATGTAAAATACCCGAAAAGCCCGTTAAAACTTGGGAAGCTGGTTTGAATATCCCACGGGATTTTGGTATAATCAAGACATAACTTTATCTCACTTAGGAGGGATACCCCTTGAATAAGAAAAGCGCCCCCCGCGCCGCCGCCGTCATTGAGATCGGCTCCAACAACGTGCGGATGCGGGTCTCTCAATGGGCGAAGGGCACCGTGGCCACCCTGGACCGGCTGGAGTACCCGGTGAGCCTGGGGCACGATGTGTTCTCCAGCGGGGACATCAGCTTTGACAGCCTGCGGGAGCTTTCCAGCGTGCTCTCAAAATTTACCGCCGCCCTGCGCTCTTACAACATTGAAAAGCCCAAGGTGATTTCCTGCACCGCCCTGCGGGAGGCCAAGAACCGCGCCTTGGTGGTGGACCAGCTGAAGGTGCGCAACGGCTTGGAGGTCACCGTGCTGGAGGACAGCCAGGAGAAGGCCTATATCTATAAGGAAGTCATGGAGCGGCTGGACGGCGCCAAGCTGCACCCGGGCAACACCATGATTGCCTATGTGGGCTCCGGCAGCATTGGCGTGGCGGTGTACGACGGGCAGAAAATCATCTACACCCAGAACATCTCCATGGGCGCCTTAAAGCTCCACGACGTGCTGCGCCACCTCCACCACCAGGAGGCCGACGATTTCTATTATATCATCGAGGAGTACCTGGACACCATCCTCAACCGCATTGCTATCTCCCGGTTCCAGGTGAAGAACCTGGTGCTCACCGGCTCCCAGCTGGAGCTGGTGGCCCAGCTGTGCGAGGCCAAAAAGGCGGGTATCCCCTATCAAATCAGCGTGAAGAAGCTGACGTCCCTGTACCAGTCCATCCGCTCGGCCACGGCGGAAAGCATCGCCAACCGCTTTAACATCACCGAGGAGCGGGCCGCGCTGCTGTACACCTCCCTCTCCATCTACAACGGCATGCTGCGGTTCTGCCCCCAGGCGGAGAACGTCATCTCCCCGCCGGTGGACATCTCCGAGGCCATGCTGCGCTATCAGCTGGCGCCCAAGGCGGACGCCACCCTGGGCACCTACCTGCGGGAAAGCGCCCTGGCCTGCGCCCAGACCACGGCCCAAAGCTTTGGCTGCAACCTGGAGCACTCCGCCCACACCGGCGAGATCGCCTGCCAGATTTTCGACAAGCTGAAAAAGGTCCACGGCGTGGACAGCTCTAAGCGGCTGATTCTGGAGCTGGCATCCACGCTGCACAGCTGCGGCAGCTTTGTCAACGTGCGGCAGCACAACCAGTGCACCTTCGACTTGATCAAGGGCATGGACATCTTCGGCCTGCGCCAGCGGGAGGTGCTGGAAACCGCCTTTGTGGCGGGGAGCATCTCCAACAACCTGACCACCGAGGAAAACCCAGACTTTGCCTGGCTGCCCATGGAGGAGCGCATTGTCATCTCCAAGCTGGCGGCCATCTTCCGGCTGGCGAACGCGCTGGACAAGTCCCACCGGCACAAGCTGCGGGATTTGAAAATCCACCTGGAGGACGACCAGGTGCTGTTCAAGGCGAAGGCGGCGGAAAACACGCTGCTGGAGCGCTGGGCCTTTGCGGAATCGGCCCAGTATTTTAAAGAGGTGTTCGGGCTCTCACCCGAGCTTTCCATCAAATTTGACATGATATGAGGTGACCACCCATGGCGGATAAAAAAATGCCCTATTACAACCGGGAATTGAGCTGGATGGATTTTAACGCCCGGTGCTTGGAGGAGGCCCTGCGCAAAGACAATCCCCTGATGGAGCGGCTGCGCTTTTTGGCCATCACCGGCTCCAACCTGGACGAGTTTTTCATGGTGCGGGTCGCGGGCGTGAAGGACCAGGTGAACTCCGGCTACAAGCAGAAGGGCAACTCCTTTGACCTGACGCCCCAGGAGCTGCTGCCCCTGTTGGAGGAAAAGACCCACCGTTTCATGGAGCGGCAGTACTCCTGCCTGCATCGCTCCATCATGCCGGCCCTGGAGAAACAGGGCGTGCGGTTCCTCTCTGTGGAGGAGATGGACAAGGAGCAGAAGGCCTATCTCTCCCAGTACTTCCAGAAGGTGCTCTTCCCTGTGCTGACGCCCCTGGCCGTGGACGGCAGCCGGCCCTTCCCCCTGCTGGCCAACAAGTCTTTGAACATTGCCGTGTGCCTGAAAAGCAAGGAGCACAACAAGGACAAGGAGGAAAAGGTCTTTGCCATTGTGCAGGTGCCCTCTATCCTCCCCCGGTTTTTGGAGCTGCCCGCCAAGGAGGGCCGGCAGTTCACCTTGCTGGAGGACGTGATTATCCACAACTTGGACGAGCTGTTTGAGCTCCACAACATTGTGGCGGCCTGCCCCTTCCGTATCACCCGCAACTCCGACCTGGAGATTGACGAAGAGGCCGAGGACTTTATGAGCGAGGTGAAGAAGTCCATCAAGAAGCGCAAGCGGGGCGCGCCGGTGCGCCTGGAGCTGCTGACCAAGTGCAGCGCCGACATCAAGGCCTTCCTCATTGAGATGCTGGGCATTAAGAAAAACGAGATTTACGAGCTGCCCGGGCCCCTGGATTTGACCTTCTTCTCCAAGTTCGCCGGGGTAAAGGGCTTTGAGTCCCTGTGCTTCGCGCCCATCCGGCCGGTGAACCCCCCGGCGGATTTCTGGGGCTACACCGATATTTTTGAGGCCATCCGGGAGAAGGACAGGATGGTCCACCACCCCTACGAGAGCTTCGACGTGGTGGTGCGCTTTATCGAGCAGGCCGCCGAGGATGAGAACGTGCTGGCCATCAAGCAGACGCTGTACCGCGTTTCCGGCAACTCCCCCATTGTGGCGGCGCTGATTAAGGCCGCGGAAAACGGCAAGCAGGTGACGGTGCTGGTGGAGTTGAAGGCCCGCTTTGACGAGGAGAACAACATCAACTGGGCCAACAAGCTGGAAAAGGCCGGCTGCCACGTCATCTACGGCCTGCAGGGCTTAAAGACCCACTGTAAGATTGCCCTGGTGGTGCGCCAGGAGGACGACGGCATCCGCCGGTACCTGCACCTGGGCACAGGCAACTACAACGACTCCACCGCCAAAATCTACACGGACCTGGGCCTGTTCACCTGCAACAGCCAGTACGGCGCCGACGCCTCTTCCCTGTTCAACGTGATTACCGGCTACTCCCGGCCCCCGGAGTACCGCCACTTTGTGGTGGCGCCCCACGGCATGCGGCCCTTCTTCTGCCGGATGATTCGCAACGAGACGGAGAACGCCAAGCGCGGCCTGCCCAGCGGCATCACCGCCAAGGTGAACTCCCTGGTGGACCCGGAAATCATCTCCCTGCTGTACGAGGCCTCCCAGGCGGGGGTGCCCATCAAGCTGATTGTGCGGGGCATCTGCTGCCTCATCCCCGGGCTGGAGTGCATCAGCGAGAACATCACCGTTATCAGCATTGTGGGCCAGCTGCTGGAGCACAGCCGCATCTTCAAGTTTGAAAACGCCGGCAACCCCAAAATCTACATGGGCAGCGCCGACTGGATGCCCCGCAACCTGGACCGCCGCATTGAGCTGGTATTCCCAATTGAGGACGAGGACTTAAAGCAGCGCGCCTTTGAGACGCTGGACATCCTCCTCAGCGACAACACCAACGCCCGGATGATGCTGCCGGACACCAGCTACCAGCACGTGTCCCGCCGGGGCCGCGCCGCCTGCACCGCCCAGCTGACCTTCTACCGCCGGGCCCAGGAGCGCCTGAAAGCCAAGCAAGAGGTGGAAAAGGACAGCCCCCTCATACCCATTCATTCCTCGGAGGAAGCCGGAACCCCTTGACAGGGGAGTTTCCTCTAGTTTAAAATGAAGCTAGTGGACATGGTTTTACATCTTCCGCAAAACACCGGGGCGCCGGTGGAATACTTTCAGAGAGGATGAGCAACGTGAAGCGAGTGGGTATTTTGACCAGCGGCGGCGACTGCCAAGGGTTAAACGCCGCGATTCGAGGGGTTGCCAAGGGCCTGTATCAGGAATTTGGCAAGGAAGTGGAGATTTACGGCATTAAAGATGGCTACAAGGGCCTGATTTTTGGCGAGTATAAAAAGATGGAGGAGCGGGATTTCTCCGGCATCCTCACCTTGGGCGGCACCATTCTGGGCACCTCCCGCCAGCCCTTTAAGACCATCCGGGTCATCGACGAGAACAGCGTGGACAAGGTAAAGTCCATGAAGGAAAACTACAAGAAGATGAAGCTGGACTGCCTGGTGATTTTAGGCGGCAACGGCACCCAGAAGACCGCCAACCTTTTAAGCCAAGAGGGCCTGAACGTCATCCACCTGCCCAAGACCATTGACAACGACATCTGGGGAACGGACGTGACCTTCGGTTTCCACAGCGCGGTGGAGATTGCCACCAACGTCATCGACTGCATCCACACCACCGCCACCTCCCACGGGCGCATCTTCATTGTGGAAGTGATGGGCCACAAGGTGGGCTGGCTGACGCTGTCCGCGGGCATCGCGGGGGGCGCCGACGTGATTCTGCTGCCGGAGATTCCCTACGACATCGACAAGGTTGCCAAGTGCCTGAACGACCGCATTAAGAAGGGCAAGAAGTTCTCCATTTTGGCGGTGGCGGAAGGCGCCATCTCCAAGGAGGAGGCGGCCCTCACCAAGAAGGAGCGGAAAAAGGCCCGGGAGAACTTCCCCCATCCCTCCATTGTGTACCGCATTGCCGAGGAGCTGGCCAGGAAGATTGACAACGAAATCCGCGTGTGCGTCCCTGGGCACTTCCAGCGGGGCGGCAGTCCCTGCGCTTATGACCGCGTGCTGTGCACCCGGCTGGGCGCCACCGCTGCCCGGTTCATCAAGGAAAAGACCTTTGGCGTGATGGTGGGCATGGTAGGCGGCCAGTGCGTGCCTGTGCCCCTGGCGGAAGTGGCCGGCAAGCTGAAGAGCGTGCCGGTGGACTGCGACGAAATCAAGGCGGCGCGGCAGATTGGCATCAGCTTTGGCGACTGAGCCTGGCCCTATCTTGAAAAATGGCAAGCATACCCGGCGGGGATTCCCAGCCGGGTAACGCTATATATTCTTAAAAAAGAGGAGTTGTTTTTGCATGGAGTATTCTGTCAGCTTGTACAGCTTTTACAGCGCCATCCAGAAGGGGGAGCTCACCCCCTTGGGATGTGTGGAAAAGGCGGCGGAGCTGGGCTTTGACGCTGTGGAGGCCGTGGACTTTGTGAACTTCAGCGGCACCCAGGAGGAGAAAAAGGCCCAGGCCCTGGAGCTGAAACAGGCCGCGGAGAAGTGCGGGTTGAAGTTCTCCTCCCTGGCCATTGGGGCGGATTTCCTCAACGGCAGCGACGGCGACCAGGAGAAGGAAATCCAGCGGGTGAAGGACTATGTGGACATCGCCGCCCTGCTGGGCGCGCCCCGGATGCGCCACGACATCACCGCCGGCTACAAGGGGGAAAACTACCGCAGCTATGAGAGCCTTATCCCAACCTTGGCCCAGGCTGTCCGGGAGGTGGCGGACTACGCCGCGTCCAAAGGCGTGATGACCATGACCGAGAACCACGGCTTCTTCTCCCAGGATTCCGACCGGGTGGAAAAGCTGTACATGGCGGTGGACCATCCCAACTTTGGCCTGCTGTGCGATTTGGGCAATTTCCTGTGCGCCGATGAGAACCCCGCCGAGGCGGTGGCCCGCATTGCCCCTTACACCCGCTACGTCCACGGCAAGGACTTTATTGTGAAGCCCTTCTACAGCGAGGACCCCGGCGAAGGGGCGTTCCGCTCCCGGGGCGGGAACTTCCTGCGGGGCACCATTATCGGCCACGGCAACGTGCCGGTGAAGCATTGCCTCCACCTGCTGAAAGCCGCCGGCTTTGACGGCACCATTTCCATTGAGTTTGAGGGCATGGAGCCCTGCGTGGACGCGGTGCGCATTGGCCTGGCAAATCTGAAAAAGTATTGGAGTGAAGTGTAATGTCTGTAAAAGACGTGTTTCTCGATTTGGTATCCTACCCCACGGCCTCCGATGAGACCACCGGCACCACCCCCAGCACCCCGGGGCAGAAGGTGCTGGGCGCCCACATTGTGGAGCACATGAAGTCCATTGGCATTGCGGACGCCCGCATGGACGAGATGGGCTATGTGTACGGCACCATTCCCGCCACAGCGGAGCGGGGCACCACCGTGGGCTTTATCGCCCACATGGACACCTACGGCGGCGTCAGCGGGGAGAACATCCATCCCCAGGTGATTGAAAACTACGACGGCGGCGCCATTGCCCTGGGCGGCAGCGGCCTTTCCCTCTCCTCCGCCGCGGAGCCCGCTTTGCTGGGCCACGTGGGCAAGACCCTTATCACCACCGACGGCACCACGCTGCTGGGCGGCGACGACAAGGCCGGCGTGGCGGAGATTCTGGTGGCGGCCGAGGAAATCCTGCGGGAAAACAAGCCCCACGGCACGGTGAAGATTGGCTTTACCCCCGACGAGGAAATCGGCGAGGGCGCCGACCACTTCGACGTGGAAGGCTTTGGCTGCGACTACGCCTACACGGTGGACGGCGGCCAGTTGGGCGGCCTGGATTACGAGACCTTTAACGCCGCTTCCGCCGTGGTGGAGGTGGAGGGCGTTTCCACCCACACCGGCGGCGCCAAGGGAAAGATGGTCAACTCCATGGGCGTTGCCATGGAGTTCTGCGCCCTGCTGCCCAAAGGCCAAGTGCCCGAGCTCACCGAGGGCCGGGAGGGCTTTATCCACCTGGACGCCATCCACGGCAATGTGGAGCACACCGTGATGCAGTTTCTCATCCGGGACCACGACAAGGAGCTGTTCCGCCAGAAAAAGGAACTGATGGAGAAAGCCGCCGCCTATATCAACGCCAAGTACCCCACCCAGCCCCTGGCCTTGACCCTGAAGGACAGCTACTACAACATGCGGGAGATGATTGAGCCCCGCATGGAGATTGTGGAAAACATGGAGCGGGCCATGAAGGAAAACGGCGTGGAGCCCCACTCCGAGCCTGTGCGGGGCGGCACCGACGGCGCCCGGCTCTCCTTTATGGGCCTCCCCTGCCCCAACATCTGCACCGGCGGCGCCAACGCCCACGGCAAGACCGAGTACGTGGTGCTGGAGGACATGGAGAAAATAAAGGACATCATCAAGACCGCCATCTACAACGTGGAATAAGCGGATAGAAAGGGTTTTACGCCAATGTTGAGATTTGGAACCATCGGCTCCGGGTGGATCGTGGACGAGTACATCCACGGGGCCAAGGACAGCGGCCTGTGGGAGCTGACAGCGGTCTACTCCCGCACAGCGGAGCGCGCCCAGGCCTTCGCTCAGAAGCACGGGGCGCCCCTGTGGTTTACGGATTTGGAGGAGATGGCCGCCTCGCCCCAGATAGACGCGGTGTACATCGCCAGCCCCAACGCGTTGCACTTTGAGCAGTGCAGGCTCTTTTTGGAGTGCGGCAAGCACGTGCTCTGCGAAAAGCCTCTGTGCGCCCAGGGGGACAAGGTGGCCCAGCTGCAACAGCTGGCCCAGGAGCGGGGGCTGGTGTTCCTGGAGGCCATCATGTACCTGCACCTGCCCCAGAGGAAAATCCTGGAGGACGCCCTGGGCCAGCTGGGGAAGCTCTCTTTGGTGAAGCTGGATTTCTGCCAGCGCTCCTCCAAGCTGGACAGCTACCTCAACGGGGAGTTGCCCAACATCTTCAACCCGGCCCTGGAGACAGGGGCCCTAATGGACTTGGGCGTCTACTGCGTGTACCCGGCCCTGGCGCTGTTTGGGGAGCCGGAGAGCTTCACTGTGGCCCCGCAGATGCTGGACAGCGGCGCCGACGGCGGCGGGGTGCTCACCCTGCGCTACCCGGACAAGCTGGTGGTGATGACCTACTCCAAGCTGGGGCAGGCAGGGGCCAACAGCGATTTCCAGGGCACGGAGGGCACCTTGGCGGTGGAGTCCATCTCCCGGGTGGCGGGGCTCTCCCTGTGGCGCAAGGACGGCACGGTGGAGCAGCTCTACGGCGACGATGAGAAGTATAAGCTCATGGGCTGGGAGGCCAAGGACTTCTACCGCTACATCACAGAGCCGGAGGCCTCGGCCCAGGAGTACGCCCGCTGCGGCCAGCTGAGCTTGCAGGTCTCCCGCTTTATGGAGCGGGTGCGAAAGCAAGCGGGCCTTGTCTTTGCCAGCGACCCAGCTTAAAACAGCACAAAAAGAGCGGTGAGGAACTTCCCCACCGCTCTTTTTTTATTCCACTGTGATGTAGGGCTCCAGCTTGGCGAAGGTCTTTTCCCCGATGCCGGACACCTCCATGATTTCCTCGATGTCGTAAAAGCCGCTGTTCTGCTCCCGGTAGTCGATGATGCGCTGGGCAATGGCTGGCCCCACGCCGGGAAGCAAGTCCAGCTCCTCTAAAGTGGCTGTGTTTAGGTTGACGCTCTTTTCCACCAGCACCTCTTGCGGGCCCTCGCTGGAAGTGTCCTCCTCCACGGGGATGGTTTCCCCGGCGGGCTCTTGGGTGGGCTGGACCTGAGAAGACGCTGCCGCCGGGGCGGGCGTGGCCTCCACCGTGACCTGGTAAAACTCCAAAGGCCGCGCAGAATACAGCCCCGTCAACACAACTGCCGTGACAGCGGCGGCCGCGAGCAGGAGCACCATGCGGAATTTGCTTTCCCGGTCCATGGCTTACACTTCCTTCAGCTTTTGCAAAAACCCGGTGAAGTAGGCGGGCAAAGGCGCCTCGAACTCCAGATACTCCCCTGTGCGGGGGTGGACAAAGCCGATTTTCCCCGCGTGGAGGCACTGGCCCTCCAGGGAGGTGATACTTTTTTTCGGGCCGTACACAGGGTCCCCTGCCACGGGATGGCCCAGGTAGGCCATGTGCACCCGGATTTGATGGGTGCGGCCTGTCTCCAGGCGCAGGCGCAGCTGGGTAAAACCCTGGAAGCGCTTGACCACCCAGAAGTGAGTGACAGCCCGCCGGGCGGAGGGGCTGTTGGGCAGCACGGCGATTTTCTTGCGGTCTGTGGGATGGCGGCCCAAGGGCTGGTCCACCGTGCCGGAATCCTCTTTAAAGGAGCCGTACACCACAGCGCTGTACTCCCGGGTGAAGGTGTGGGCCTGAATCTGCTCCGCCAGGCGGGTGTGGGAAAAGTCGTTTTTCGCCACAATCAGCAGGCCGCTGGTGTCCTTGTCAATGCGGTGGACGATTCCCGGCCGGGCCACGCCGTTGATGCCGGAGAGGGAGTCGCCGCAGTGGGCCAGCAGCGCGTTGACCAGCGTGCCCTCCTCGTGGCCAGGAGCGGGATGGACCACCATGCCCTTGGGCTTGTTCACCACCAGCAGGTCGCCGTCCTCGTAGACCACCTCCAGGGGGATGGGCTGGGGGCGCACTTCCAAAGGGCGCACCTCGGGAAGCTCCACCAGAATCTGGTCCCCTGGCTTGAGCTTGGCGCTTTTGGAGAGGGCCTTCCCCCCGCAGGTGACACAGCCGTTTTCTATAAGGTTCTGCACGGCGGAGCGGGTCATGTCCTCCAGGGCGGCGGAGAGGAGCTTATCCACCCGCTGGCCCGCCTCCTCCACGGGGATGAGAAGCTGGCGGCTCATTTGCTTTCCGGCTCCCTGGGCAGTGTCTCTTTCCCCTCGCGGGTGAAAAACAGCACGTGGATGACAAACAGCACCGCCCCTACGGTGATGCAGCAGTCGGCAAAGTTGAAGACATAATCGAAAAAGAGCACGTGGATGTAATCCACCACAAAGCCGTGGGCGATGCGGTCTATCAGGTTGCCAATGCCGCCGGCCATCAGCAAGGCCGCGGTGGTATAGCTGAAAAAGCTGTGGCGCTTATAGCGGAAAAGCAGCACGATAATGGCCACCGTGGCCACCACGGTGACGGCTACCACCAGCCACATCACCTGCTTGAACAGGCCAAAGGCGGCGCCGGTGTTCTCCACATAGGTGAGCTCCAGCAGGCCGGGGATGACGGTGGCAGTGCCCACCGGCCGCAAATCGCGGAGCACAAAGTATTTGAGCATCTGGTCAATGGCCAGCAGCACTGCGGCCACGGCCAGCACCACAACCGCCGTGGCGGTGTTGCGGTTTTTGTTCTCTGTTTTCAAGGTGAAAGTGTTCTCCTTTTTCACGGCAGCCAAAGGGAGCGACGTCCGCGGCTCTGTCTGTCCGGCGGGCGCCATTTCCCTGGGAATGGCGAAAAAAGAGAAACGGGCTTTCTCTTTTCTCACAGGCTATGGCTGTCCTTTTTTATTTCCTGCGCTTTTTGCGGCCCAGGTCCACGTCGTCGCCAAACTCCAGGTTGCTGAAGTGGGAGGCCTTCTCCCGCTGCAGGGATTCGGGAATATCGGAATACGCCTCTAAATCGATGCCAACCTGGGAGAGGTCGTTGTCATCCGGGTGATAGCTGTGGGGCTCCTGCCGAAGCTGCTCCCGGCTGTAATCCACTTTGTCCTGAAGAGTGGGCTCCTCCTGGGAAAGTTCTGGGGTCTCTTGGGGGGCAGGCTCCATTTTGGGCTGCTCCACCACAGGCTGGGGCACAGGCTCCGGCTCTGGCTTAGGTTCCGGGACCGAGACAGGCGCAGAGACGGGCCGGGGCTCCTCCCGGTAGACGGGCTGGGGTTCCGGCTCTGGCTCCGGCTGGGGAGCGGGCTGAGGCTCCGGGCGGGAAACAGCCGGCTGGGTATCCTTAAAACGGAAGCTGGGGATGTGGTTGATGCTCTCCAGGTGCTTTTTGTACATCTCCAGCAAAGAGACGCGGAACGCGGACACCTGGCGCTTCATCTCCTCCAGCTCGTTGCGCTTCTGCTCCACCTGGATGGCGTACTCCCGGGCTGCCTTGGCGGCGTCGTCCCGGGCGTTTGCCAGCAGGGCTTTGGCGTTTTCCTCGGCGTCGGCCAGCATCACGGCTGCCTTGTCCTTGGCCTCCTGGATGGCGTCCTTGCCGATTTTCTGGGCGCTGAGGATAGCCTCCTTAATGCCGTCTTCCTCCTCCCGGTAGGACTCGATTTTCTGGGCCAGAATGCCCAGCTTCTTCTGGAGCTCGGCGTTCTTGGCTTTCAGCTGGGCCACCTGGTTGGTCAGCTCCTTCACCTGCTGGTCCAGCTGGGCCTCTTGCTGCAAGGCGTCATCCCGCTCAGCCAAAAGCTGGGTGAAGGATTCCACCACTTCGTCGATAAAATTGTCCACGTCCTCCGGCTTGTAGCCAGAGAACCCTGCCTTACCAAAACTTACCTCGTTGATTTCCTTTACAGTCAACATGGGCAGTTCCCCCCTTATTGAAATTTCCTACATTTCACCACGAGCCGCCCCTTGCTTGTCAAAGGGCCAAGCTCATCAATTATAAAACGCCCTTGCTTGCGCACAGAGAGCAGGTCGCCCTCCTTCACCCGCTGGGAGACGGAAAGGGCTTCCCGATGGTTGAGGAACACCAGGCCTGCGGTGATGAGCCCGGCGGCCTTTTCCCGGCTGGTGCGGCAGAGGAAAGCCGTGAGGCAATCCAGCCGCTCAGAGGCCACCACGCCGCTGCGCTCCGCGAACTGCCGGGCGCCGGGCAGCGTGCCGTCCCACTGGAGGGAGGGCTTTACCCCCACCCGGCCGATTTTTTGGATGTTGCGGAGGAAATACTCCCCCATCTCCTCCCGGAGGAACGCCACGCACTGGCCCTCCCCCACCACGATGTCCCCTATCACCGAGCGCTCCACGCCCAGGGCCATAAAGGACCCCAGGAAATCCCGGTGGGTGAGCTTGTCCTCCTTGCGGTAAGAGAGCACAAGGGGCGTGATGGGAAAGTACTCCGGCGCGGGCTCCAGGTAATCTGGGAAAAAGCCCAGCACCACCCGCTCCGCGTATTCGTGGCCGCCCCAGGAGAGATAGGCCACATCCTGCCGCCGGGAGAGCCGCTCCTGGCAAAAGGCAGCCTGGGCCTCATCCAGGAAGCCCAAGAAGCAGGGCCGCTTGCGGGACAGCTTGATGGAGTCCTCCAGGCGGGCGGCGAGAAGGTCTTGTTCCGTTGCCATGGTCTATTTAAAAGTAGAGGCCGTTGTTTTCCAGCTCGTCCAACACATCGTCGCCGGTGAGGTCCACGTTATAGGGTGTGATAATAAAGGTGTTGGTGGCGATGCGCTTGATTTTCCCGTTGTTGGCGTAGGCCACGCCGCTTAAAAAGTCCACAATCCGGCGGGAGACGTCCTTCTCGGTCTTTTCCAGGTTGAGCACCACGGTGTGGCGCTTTAACAGCTCGTCGGCAATGGCGCGAGTCTCCTCCCCGAAGGAGATGGGCTTGAAGAGCACCACCTGCAGCTGGGCTTTGGCGTTGATATTGACCACCCGGTTTCCCCCGGAGGATTCGCCGCGGGGCGCGAAGTCCGCGAAGGAATAGCTGGAAGAGCGCCGGGGCTCGCTGTAAGAGCTGCGGCTGGACTCCTGCTCCTGTTCCGGTTCATCTTCGTAGTACTCATCGTATTCATCATCTGGCGGATTCCACATTTTTTGAAGCTTTTCGACCAATCCTGCCATATAGTAAGTACCTCCTAAATCGCGTAGTAGTGCTGGGGATAATCCCTTTTCCCAAACAGCGAGGAGCCCACCCGCACCATGGTGGCCCCGCAGGCGATGGCCTCTTGGAAATCGGAAGACATGCCCATGGATAAACAGTTCATAGATACATTATCTAATTTTTTTGCCGCTATGTCAACATAAGATTGCCGCACAGCGGAAAAATACCCGCAAAGTTCGGCCTTCTTCTCGCAGATAGGCGGGATGGCCATCAGCCCCTCCACGTGAAGGCCCGGCAGCGTGCGGATTTCGTCCACCACCTCGAAAAGGGCCTCGGGCAGCACGCCGCCCTTGCTCTCCTCCCGGCCGATGTTCACCTCTACCAGCACCTTCATGGTGGCGCCCTCCCGCAGGCAAAGGCGGGAGATTTCCTTGGCCAGCTTTACGCTGCCCACGGACTGGATACAGCTGACCTTGCCCACCAGGTATTTCACCTTGTTGGTTTGCAGCTGGCCGATGAACTGGATGTCGCACTTCTCCCGGTGCAGGCCGTCGTATTTCTCCAAAAGCTCTTGGACGCGGTTCTCCCCCATGGCGGAGAGGCCGCTGTCGATGGCGTGGTTTATCACCTCGAGGGGGACGGTTTTCGTGGCGGCCAGCAAGGTGATGTCCTGGGGCCGGCGCCCCGCCTTTTCCGCGGCCAGGGCAATCTCCTCCTGGATGCGGGGGTAGTTCTCATCAAATATCTGGATGCGCTCAAGAAATGACTTTTCCATCATACAAATCCGTCCCTTCTACCACAACTTGGTCATAGAGCTGAATGGTTGAACTGGTCACCAGGGCCGCCTGCTCCTCGGAGGAGAGCTCTGTCTTGCAGATGGCGTAGCCATTGACAGAGTGGTCGGTGAACACCTGGACAAACTCCAGCTGGCCGCCGTAGAGGACGTACACGCCTCGGACGTTCTCCGCCACCTGGGTGACGGTGTTGCCGTCCTCGTCTGTGGTGGTGTACTCCACGTCC
>JABLTQ010051183.1_pt1 | contig 13724 bp, 8 predicted proteins | sample 7160101 | NCBI WGS metagenome assembly JABLTQ01 (sample SAMN14651228, study PRJNA627086) | human gut metagenome | isolation source: feces | host: Homo sapiens
ACATAGATATAGAGTCGCTGACTGCCTTGCGGTTGGCATCCCAGTCGCGGGGGAGGTACTTAAACTGCAGAATAACAACTGCAAGAACGCCGCAGAGAAGCGCAAGCTCAACCTTGACCTTGAAGATATTCAGGACAAGTATAGGAATGAGCATGGGGATAACAGAGAGGACCCAGTGAGGACCCTTCTTGGCATCATCATCGTCGGACTCCTCTTCTTCAAGAGCGCCGGTGCCGTACGCAGGGAGGTAGCCCTTGCCAGCCGCGGCAAGACGCTTCTCATACCACTTGATGTAAAGCATACCGACAACGATGAAAACGATGGAAACGAACAGGCCGAGGAAACCGCCGGCACTGACATCGGTGCCAAAGTAGCTGGCACAAAGAACGTTATTGGTGACCGGAACCCAGGGAACAGCCAGACCGAAGTTCAGGCCGAGTGAGTAACCGGCAATAACGGAAGCGCGGTTGATGTTAGCTTTGCGGCAAAGCTTAAGTGCGATAGGATAGCAGATGAAAAGGCTGATGAAGCTGGAGATACCAGCCATTGCAAGGATAGCGGTGAAGATGCAGACGCCGAGAGAAACATTCTTCGGGCCGACAACGTTGAGGATAACACGTGCGAGGCTGTCAGAGCCGCCCGTGATGTCCAGCAGCTTGCCGAACAGAGCGCCGAGGAAAAACAGAATCATCCAAGACTTCATGAAGCCGACGAGACCGCCCATGTATGTATCGAACAGGCCGGTGGTGATGTCCATCTTATAGATGATCATGAGAATGACGGAGCAGACAATGCCGCCAATCAGGGTAGGAACGTTTTTGTAGCAGAACAGGCCGATAAGCAGAACTGCCGCCACGAGGAGTACTATGGAATTTGTTGCGAGGCACTCCATCGTCACACGGCCGCCGGAACAATTGACTATCGCATTGGAAAGATCGGAGGCATACTGAAAAGGTCCGCCGCCGGAACCCCATGCACACTGATATGCAAGGTTATATGTCTTGCCGCTTGCGATACTGCCGGTGCTGCCGGTCTCTCCGCATCCGTTGAGAAGCGCTGCCGCCATAACAAGTACCAGCGCAAACGCGATTATCTTTTTTGCCTTTTTCATGTCGTTTTTCCTTTCAATTGTTTGTCCGGCCAGACTGTGTCTTATTTCTCGTCAGCCGTGTATATGTTAATTAGATATCACATTTGTCTGAATTATAAAACATGTGACTCCTTTTTAACAATAACGCACTTTTTTGTTCGTGCTAACCATTTTGTGCACTATAACAAAAAAGTGCGTTATTGAAATTGCTCAAAAAACTTGTTAAAAATAAATATACGATTCGTTGTTTTAACATCGCGTCCGCAATATTTCCCCGATTGCAAGAAAACATGTATCTAGATGGAGGCATCACATGAAATTAACCAAAGTATTTGAGCCCGGCAAGATTGGCAATCTTGAACTAAAGAATCGCCTTGTTGTCAGTGCCATGTCGTCTCATATGGGTAACCCTGACGGCACGCCTAACGATGCTGTCAACGCATACCTCGTCGCCAAGGTCAAGGGCGGCTGGGGTCTCGTATTCACCGAGGATCTCGGTGTGACCAAGGACGCCGGCAGTGACCCTGTCGTCGGCTCCCTTTGGAGCGACGATCAGGTTCCCGCATGGTCTGAGACTGTGCGCCAGGTACATGCCGCCGGCGGACTTATGGGTGCGCAAATTTACCACGCCGGTCGTCAAAGAAGTCTGAAGGCATATGACACACACCCCGTTGCTCCCTCTGCGCTCAAGGAGCCGACCGAGCCCTACGTTCCCCGCGCTTTGACTGTTGAGGAGATACATGATCTTGTCAGGGCATTCGGCGAGGCCGCCGCAAGAGCAAAGAGGTGCGGCTTTGACTGTGTTGAGATTCATGGCGCACACGGCTATCTCATAAATCAGTTTATGTCCACGTTTTCCAATAAGCGCACGGACGAGTACGGCGGTACGCTTTCAAACCGTATGCGGTTTGCACTTGAAGTCGTCGCCGCTGTCCGTGAGGCTGTAGGCCCCGACTTCCCTATTCTCTTCCGCTTCAATACTTGCGACTATGTTGAGGGCGGCATTGAACTTCCTGAGGCAATAGTCATGGCAAAAATGCTTGAAGAGGCAGGCATTGACGCTCTGCATTGCACACAGGGTATGTTCGCTTCCAAGGAAGCTATAATCGCACCGGGTTTTGTTCCTGTGATGCACTACGCCGAGAACGCCGCCGCCATCAAGAAGGCCGTCAGCATTCCTGTGCTCGCCGTCGGCCGCTACAACGACATCTATATGTCCGAGGCCATGCTGCGCGATGAGAAAGCTGACTTTATCGTCATGGCACGTGCTTCCCTCGCCGACCCTGATCTGCCCAACAAAGCAAAGGCCGGCAAGATAGATGAGATAATCCACTGTATCGGCTGCGATCAGGGCTGCACCGGTGAAACTGCGGTCGGCAATCCTGTCAACTGCATCGCCAACCCCCACACCTGCCGAGAACTGGTTTATGATCTGTCTATAGTTGAAAATCCAAAGAGAGTGTTTGTCGCGGGTGCCGGTGTTTCCGGTCTTGCCGCGGCGTACGGTGCAGCAGAACGCGGGCACAAGGTCACCGTCTTTGAAGCCAGCGATGAGATCGGCGGTCAGTGGCTTGCTGCTATGACACCTCCGGGAAAGACCGAATATGCATCTCTCGTGCTTAACTTCCGCAATCAACTGAAGAAGTACGGTGCAGAGATACGCCTCAACACGCCGCTCACTCGTGAAATCGTTGATATCGAGAAGCCCGATGCTGTCATCCTCGCCACCGGCAGCAACCCCATGTTCCTGCCAATCCCTGGTCTGAACAACCGTGAATATGTCAAGACCGCCATTGAAGTTCTCCGTGGCCGCACGCTCTACGGTAAGAAAGTGGTCGTCGCAGGCGGCGGCATGACCGGTGCCGAAACTGCAGTGTTTCTTGCGGTTCAGGGCTGCGATGTAACCATAATAGAAATGGCGCCTGACATAATCACTGACGCTGTGGCCCAGCCCAGAGCTTGTCTGCTTGAGCACATCCGTAAATATAACATCAAGGTGCATACCCATACCAAACTCACAAAAGTCGGTGAAGGCACTATCTACGCTGAGGAGTATGGCGAGCCTGTAGAGTTCAAGCATATCGATATGCTCGTCAATGCCATGGGCGTCCGCAGCAATAATCCGCTCGAAGCAGAGCTTAAGGACTGTGGCTGCAAAGTTGTAGTTGTAGGCGACGCAAGCAGCACCAAGAACGGCTACAAGAATATCCGTGAAGGCTTCAACGCCGGTAACGCTGTCTGATACAATACAATAATATTATAAATATAGTAAAAAATCCTGGAATCAAAAGATTTCAGGATTTTTACTATCTGTCAAAGAGCAAGTTGTCAAATCAAGCCGGAACAGTTAATCCAGTATTCTCTTCACTTGTTCACGCACTATCGTCGACAAAGCCTCGAGCCGTGCCTCTTCTGCCTTTATCTTTGGGTGCTGCTCAAAGCTGAAATCGCGCAGTGCCTCAACATCCTGACGTATATCATCTGTCAGCATTCCTCTTGCCGTTGAAATGAAGTCAGCACCAAAACGCGGAGCGCATGTGCTGATGCACCAGTCTGTATTTTTCAGTTGGTCATCGTCCATATCAAACAGCAAGCTGCGGTTATTGTCAAACACCGGTGCCATTCGTATTACAGACATTGTGTCATTATCTATGAGCGCTCCGAAATTGCCGAGGTGCCTGTCGGTGTTGAGTATCAGCGCATCGAGCACGCACATTCTGCGGAAACTGTCCCCGGAGCCTATTGATGTAAAATAATTGAGCATGGCGGACACAGAGCGCTCGCCCTTCGGCAGCAGCTCGTGTGCTTTAGCAAGTCCGGCATTCTCGCTCGTGAACAGTGCACACTTGCTTATCAGCTTATCGTGATAATATGCAAGGTCATAAGGCACATAGTCCATGTGCAGCTTCTCTGCGAGCTGGCACGAGAGATACTCCGACAGCGGCTCTATCTCAAACGTCGCACTTCCGCTTTTGTAAAGCATGATCCGCCCGTTTTCCCGTACCCAGCATTTCGCAAAATATCCATCTGTCCCAAACTCGGGAGATGTCGTCGAAAAGCTTGTGCTCCCAATGCGTCCGTCAAAAGCTGCCGCTGCAATGAGCTCATCAAACTCGTTGCGGTACAGCGAAACATCATCCCATCTAAGTGGAGAATTCTCCGGCTTCACCCAGAACGTATCATTGAGTGAAAGCGCGTGGGTGACATTCAAAAAGCCCTCAAGGTCGTTGCAGTTATATCTCTCAAGAAGCTCCGTAATATGCTTGCGGTGCTTCGGGGCTTGTCTGCCCGTCAGGTAGTCTGTGAGATTATGATATCCCCATGGGCGCAGCTCGGTATACCACTCATGCTCACTGCACTCGACCTCGTCAAACTCATTGCGTCTGCTTGAGAACGAAAGCCATGCAAAATCTTTGTTCATGAGAATATAGTTCACAGGCACACCTCCTTTGGCAGTCTATCGACTCTATGTATTTTACCATGCTTCTTGTAAAGTTACAAATGCAAAAATAGTAATAGCTTTCCGTACCCGTTTGCAGTATGTTGTGTCTGCAAACCAGACCTCTACTCTGCCGAGGTCAACAGAAAGGAATTGACGGATATGGCAAGCATAAGAAAACGCGGGAACAGCTACCTGATCGTAGTCTCAATGGGCTATGACTGTGCCGGGAACAGGCTCAAATCCATGCAGCAGACGGTGCATCCTCCTGCAGGCATGACGCCGAAGCAGACAGAGAAATGGCTCAACGAACAGGCTGTGCTCTTTGAACTCAGCTGCAAGCAGCAGCAGACTGCATCCAACATGACTCTCGCTGAATACTCAAAGTACTGGTTCGAGAACATCGCGCCAAACAAGCTCGCAAGCTCCACGGTAGCGCGTGAGAAAAGCGACATCGACCGCTTCCTTCCGCACATAGGTCACTACAAGCTCACGGAGCTGCAGCCGGAGCACTTTCGCAAGCTCTACGTCGCACTGCGCAAAGAAAAGAATATGATAAACGGCAAACCGCTCTCCGAGCTGACCGTTGAGGGAGTCCACGCATGTCTATGCGGGATACTCAGCGATGCAGTGGAGAGCGGTTTGTTGGATCACAACCCCGCTTGGCGCACCTACAAGTATTCTAATATCGATAAAAAGCAGCAGGTCGTTGCCGACGAAGAGATACTGCAAAAGCTGATCTGCGCGCTGGAGAAAGAAAGCATCAAGTACGAGACTTACTTCAAGCTCATCATCGCAACAGGGATACGGCGCGGCGAGTGTTGCGGCATAAAGTGGAGCGACATTGACTACGCCGGGCGCAGCATACATATCTGCCGAAACGTGGTTAAGGTCAGCGGCGAGGATCTCTGCATCAAAGAGCCGAAAACCAAAGCAGGCAACCGATATGTGTACTTCTCGCCAGAGATGGGGACGCTGCTGAAAGATTACCGCCGCTACTGCGAGAGCGAGGCTCTGCACTATGAGGGACGGACTATAACCGACAACGATTTTCTGTTCAGGAAGCACGATCTAGACGAGCCGATGACACCGACGCCATTCACATGGAAATTTAAACTAATCCTCAAGAAAAATGATCTGCCATACAATCTGAACGTGCATTCGCTCCGTCATACAAACGCGAGTCTGCTTATTGCAAACGGCACAGATGTTGCAACGGTCTCAAGTCTCCTCGGTCACGCGCAGGTCTCGACAACGCTGGACATCTATACTCACGCATTCGACAAAAATAAGAAAGCCGCCAGCGATAAGCTGCATAATGCGCTGGAGATATAAAGGTACCCGCCACGGCTCACCTGAGCCGTGGCGGTGTGGTATGCCCGACAGGATTTGAACCTGCGACCTTCGGAGTCGGAGTCCGACGCGCTATCCGCTGCGCCACGGGCACGTATGTTCGACCTGCGCCGATTGGCGTGGGTCTGCTTTTTTGCTTTTGGTGGTCAAACAGTAGTCAAAGGCGTATCGCTTTTTTGTTTTCGCTGCCCTATGTGCCAGTGCCTTCAACCGCTTGCGGATTTCCGATACTCTACGCGCCGCGTATGTCGGAGTCCGACGCTCTATCCAGCTGAGCTACGGGAACATATTTACATTTACCGCAATATATGGTATACTGACTGTTGTTTCGGACATAAAAGCAGCAGCCATGATTACTGCGGGAATTATTATATCAAAACTTCCGGGTAAAGTAAATAGCGGTTTGCGGCTTTTTAAAGTCTTTTTTGGAAGGCATATTTTTCAGAAAAAGGATATATTGTATGAAGCACATAAACGTCTTTCATAGAATCGCCGCGGTGCTGCTCTGCCTGTGCATGCTGCTGCCCCTCTCCGCCTGCGGTGAGACGAAAATGTACCAGAAGCAGGTGTTCGCGATGGACACCGTCATGACGCTGACGGCCTACGGCAACAAGGGCGAAGCCGGGCTCAATGCCGCGCAGAGCGTCATCACCTCTATGGACTCGATGCTCGACCCCGATGTTGAGACGAGCACGACCTACGCCATCAACCATGCCGAGGGTGCAAACGTCTCCGTCTCCGGTCAGGTAGCCAAGATGCTCAGCACCGCGCAGACCGTGTATAACCAGAGCGGCGGCACGCTCGATCTCTCGCTCTACCCCGTTATAAAGCGCTGGGGCTTCACCGACGGGCGGTATTACGTTCCGTCTGATGATGAGCTTGCGCAGGATCTCGCGCGCCGCGCCTTTGACAAGATGATACTCACGAGCTTCCCGAGCTCCGGCTCCTACGCAGTCTCCTTCCCCGCCGGGACGGAGATCACCTTCGGCGCAGTGGCCAAGGGCTGCGCCTCTGACTATGCCATCGCTGCGATGCGCAACGCCGGTGTCACCAGCGGCATCATCTCCCTCGGCGGCAATGTCCAGACCCTCGGCCTCAAGCCCGACGGCACCAACTGGACGGTCGCCGTGCAGGATCCCAATAACTCTTCAAGCTACCTCGGCGTCATCAGCGTGGGTGAGACCGCCGTCGTCACCAGCGGCACCTACCAGCGCTACTTCACGCAGAACGGCAAAACTTATCACCACCTGATAAACCCCGAGACAGGCCGCCCCATCAACAATACCCTCACCTCCGTTACGATCATATGCGAGGACGGCACTCTGGCGGACTGTCTGTCCACGGCGCTCTTCATCATGGGCGAGAGCAAGGCGCTCAACTACTGGCGCACCTACGGCGGGTTTGAAATGATCCTCGTCAACAAGGATAACCAGATCACCTGCACCAAGGGTCTCATGGAGCAGTTCACTCTCGCGAACGACAGCTACACTCTAAGGTACACCGAGTAATGACCGACCTGAATACCGACGTCAGATACATCAAGGGCATAGGGGAGAAAAAGGCGCAGGCGCTTGCAAAGCTCGGCGTCTTTTCTCTCTATGACCTTGTTTCTTATTTCCCGCGGAAATACGAGGACCGCAGCACCGTTATGCCTATCGCGCTGACAAGCGGCGGTGAGAGCGTCTGCATCGAAGCGCTTGTCGCCGACACTCCGCGCCTGACCCGCGTGCGCCGCGGACTCGAGCTTGTGAAGCTGCGCGCCGTCGACGAGAGCGGTTCGGTTGACATAACATTCTTCAATCAACCCTACGCAAAGGACAATCTCATCCGCGGCGAGAGCTATATGTTCTTCGGGAAAATAGAAGCCGCCGGTATGCGCCGCTCCATGGTGAACCCCGTGTACGAAAAGTCTGCCGGCAGCGGCACCGTCACCGGGCGCATCATCCCGATCTACCGCGTGTGCAATGGGCTCAACCAGCGCACGATGCTGCAGGCCGTGCGCCAGGGGCTGGACGCCTGCCTTGACCGCATCCCGGATGTGCTCCCGCAGGACGTGCGCGAGCGCTGCCGCCTTGCGCAGACCGCTTACGCCTATGAAAACATCCACTTCCCCAAGGACTTTGACGCGCTCGAGCTTGCACGGCGGCGGCTGATATTCGAAGAGCTTTTCGTCCTCGCCTGCGCGCTTGGCCGCATCCGCGGCGAGCGTGTACGCGAGGAGGGCATCAAGCTGCCCGTCCATGATATGAGCCGCTTCTGGGCGTCCCTGCCGTTCTCCCCCACCGGCGCGCAAAAGCGCGCGATAGAGCAGGCGCTGGGCGATATAAGCTCAGGCGCTGTGATGAACCGCCTCGTGCAGGGTGATGTCGGCAGCGGCAAAACGCTTGTCGCGGCGGCACTGATGTGGCAGTGCGCCGAAAACGGATATATGAGCGCTTTCATGGCGCCGACGGAGATCCTCGCCGAGCAGCATTATTCGACGCTCTCCTCCATGCTCGCCCCGCTCGGCGTGCGCATCGGGCGGCTCACCGGCGCGATGAGCGCGAAGGAGAAGCGCGAGACTAAGGCAAAGCTCAAGGCCGGGGAATACGACATCGTCGTCGGTACGCACGCGCTGTTCAGTCAGGACGTCGAATATTCAAATCTCGCCCTCGTCGTCACCGACGAGCAGCACCGCTTCGGTGTCGGTCAGCGCTCGGCGCTCATCGGCAAGGGGCAGAAGCCGCATGTGCTCGTCATGTCCGCAACGCCGATTCCGCGCACCCTCGCCCTCATAATCTACGGCGATCTCGACGTGTCCGTCATTGACGAGCTGCCGCCGGGGCGGCAGAAGGTGGACACCTTCGCCGTCGACGAAAGCTACCGGCAGCGGCTCAACGGCTTTATCCGCAAGCTTGTCGGCGAGGGGCGGCAGGTGTTCGTCGTCTGCCCAATGGTTGAGGAGAATGAGGAGCTGCCGATAAAGCTCAAGTCCGCGCAGGAGCATGCCGCCGAGCTTGCCGCGCTCTTCCCCGATCTCACCGTTGCCTGCATCCACGGCAGGATGAAGCCCAAGGAAAAGGACGCCGTCATGTCCGCCGTTGTGGCGGGGGAGGTCAACATCCTCGTTGCGACCACGGTCATTGAGGTCGGCGTCGACGTGCCGAATGCGGCGCTGATGATAATCGAGAACGCCGAGCGCTTCGGTCTGAGCCAGCTGCACCAGCTGCGCGGCCGCGTAGGCCGCGGCAAGCACAAGAGCTACTGCGTCCTCGTCTCGGATAACGACAGCGAGGATGTGCGCGCAAGGCTCTCGATAATGACCAAGACCAACGACGGCTTCAGGATATCCGAAGAGGATCTGCGTCTGCGCGGTCCCGGCGATTTCTTCGGCTCCCGTCAGCACGGCCTGCCGGAGATGCACGTCGCCGATCTCGGCGCGGACATGGACGTGATGCAGCACGCGCAGAGCGAGGCTCAGCTGCTGCTTGCATCTGACCCGGAGCTTTCCGCTCCAGAGCACGCCGCCCTGCGGCAGAGCGTCGAGCGCATGCTGCGCGTGAACGCCGACAGCTTCAATTGATAATGTATAAAAGCAGCCCCACCGTTCTGCACGGTGGGGCTGCTTTTTGTTCACTGCCTTTTCAGTTCAGGAAATCTCTGAGCTTCTTGGAGCGGCTGGGGTGGCGCAGCTTGCGCAGTGCCTTTGCCTCGATCTGGCGGATACGTTCGCGTGTGACGTTGAACTCCTTGCCGACCTCCTCAAGCGTGCGGGTGCGCCCGTCGACGATACCGAAGCGCAGCTCCAGCACCTTCTTCTCACGCGGAGCGAGAGTGTCCAGCACCTCTTCAAGCTGCTCGCGCAGCAGCGAGAAGCTCGCCGCCTCGGACGGCTCGGATGCGTCCTCGTCGGGTATGAAGTCGCCGAGGTGGGAGTCCTCCTCCTCGCCTATAGGCGTTTCGAGCGACACCGGCTCCTGCGCGATCTTAAGAATGTCGCGCACCTTGTCGACCGGCATATCCATCTCCTTTGCGATCTCCTCCGCCGAGGGGTCGTGCCCCAGCTCCTGAAGCAGCTGGCGGGAGACGCGGATGGTCTTATTTATCGTCTCCACCATGTGGACGGGTATGCGTATCGTGCGCGCCTGGTCGGCGATCGCGCGGGTTATCGCCTGACGTATCCACCATGTCGCGTATGTGGAGAACTTGTAGCCCTTGGTGTAGTCGAACTTCTCGACGGCCTTGATGAGGCCGAGGTTGCCCTCCTGTATCAGGTCGAGGAACAGCATCCCGCGGCCTACATAGCGCTTGGCTATCGACACGACCAGACGCAGGTTCGCCTCGGTCATGCGGTGCTTGGCTTCCTCATTGCCCTCGGACATCTGGATGGCAAGCTCTACCTCCTCCTCGGGGGTCAGCAGCGGCACCTTGCCTATTTCCTTGAGGTACATACGCACCGGGTCGTCAGTGGAAAAGCTGTCCATCAGCGCGTCGGTGTCGTTTATCTCCTCGTCCGTGACCTCCTCAATGCCCGCAAGGTCCTCAACGTCGGGGAGCACATCGTCGATAGGCGGGAGCAGATCGTCAGCGCCGACGTCTATATCGATGCCGTTTTTCTCCAGGGTCTCATAGAACTTGTCGACAGCTTCGCCGTCAAGGTTCATTTCCTCAAGGCACTCCAGCTCCTTGGCAGTGAGCTTGCCGACCTTTTTGCCCTTTTCAAGCAGCTCGTTCAAGCGCTCCTCGGGGGTCTTGGTGCTCTGCTCGGGCGCAGCATCCTTTTTCTTGGCGGTCTTCTTTTTGCCGCGGCTCGGCTCTGCGGGGATCTCTACGTGATCCGCTTCCTCCAGCAGCGCGTCGGCCATCTTGCTCAGTTCCTGCTCGGTGTAAACATGTTCTTCTGACATAATCTTATCCCTCATATCCTTTTGTTTGTCTTAAATGCTCGGCATATGCCCGCAAATCGGAGCTGTCGATTTTTTGATTTCTGATCTTTGCTATGTAGTCCTCGGCGCTTTTCCGGCTGCTGCTCAGGCGCTCCGGGCGCTGAAGTATCTTTACTAACAGGCTCATCTCGTCCGAACTCAGCGCATCAGACAGCGTCTCGATGCTGAGTGCGCCGCCGCGCCTTATTTTCTCCAAGAGCGAGGAATATATCTGCGCAAGCTCCGGGGAAGAAAATTCCTCTTTTCCCGGCAGCGCGACCAATGATGCGATCTCCGGCTCAAGATACAGCACCCGAATCAGCCCCTCCTCGGCGGCAGCCGATTCCGGGTTCGAGTATTTCATCGATACGGAGTTTGCGACGACGGAGCTCGGCTTTGCTATCTGCCGTTCGTCCGATCTCGCCGCTCTGTTCATAAGCCGCTTGCGCAGCCGCTCGACCTCGGCGGCGACCACGTTCTCCGCGACGCCCGCCATCGACGCTATGCGCATCGAGTACACCTGCCGCTCGACCGCGCCCGGCAGCCGCGCCACAAGGTCGGAAGCCTCTTTCAGAAACTCCACCTTCTGTTCGTCCACCGTCAGGTCATACTTGCTTGTCACCGCGTGCAGGCGGTAGTCGATCTGGTTCTCCGAGCCGTCCAGCAGGTTTCTGAAAGCGTCCGGACCTTTGGTCTTGATGAACTCGTCCGGATCCTTCGCCCCCGTGACTCGCAGGACCTTCACCTTCATGTCGAGCTTTTCAAGAATGCCTATCGCGCGCTGCGAGGCCTTAATGCCCGCCCCGTCATTATCGTAGGCGATGATGACCTCGTTAGTGTACCGTGAGAGGAGCCTTGCCTGCTCCGGCGTGAGCGAGGTGCCGAGCGAGGCGACCGCGCTGTCGAAGCCCGCTTGGTGCAGACTCACAACGTCTATGTTTCCCTCTGATAAAATTATATATCCGCTTTTCGATTTTTTAGCCAGATTCAGGGCAAAAAGGTTCCGGCTTTTGTTGAATACAAGTGTTTCCGGGCTGTTCATGTACTTTGGCTCGCCGTCGCCGAGGATGCGCCCGGAGAAGCCTATGACGTTCCCGCGCACATCGATGACCGGGAACATAAGCCTGTTGCGGAAGGTGTCGTAATATCCGCCGTTCTTCCCGCGCCGTGCAAGCCCCGCCTCGAACAGCTCCTGTCCGGTGTAGCCCTTTTTCTCCATCGCGTTTAAGAGCAGGCTCCAATCGTCGGGCGCGGCGCCGAGCCCGAAGCGTTTGACCGTTGCCGGGCGTATCTGCCGCTTTCCTATGTATTCCCTCGCGCTCTCACCCAAAGGTGTGGAGAGCTGGTCGTAGAAGAAGCGCGCCGCGTCCTTGTTCAGCGCCAGCATCCGCGCGCGCTTGCGGCTCTCAGCGTCGTTCGTCTCCTCCGGCATCGGCATGTTCGCGCGCTTTGCGAGGAATTCAACGGCCTCCGGATAGCTCAGGTTCTCAATGTCCATGATGAAGTTTATCACCCCGCCGCCCTTGCCGCAGCCGAAGCAGTGGTAAAACTGCTTGTCCGGCGACACAGAGAACGACGGCGTCTTTTCACTGTGGAACGGGCACAGGCCGAACATGTTCGAGCCGCTGCGCTTAGTGAGCCTCACGTAATCGGACACGACCGATACTATGTCGTTTCTCTCAATAAGCTCCGATATGAAATTTTCGGGAAACGCCATGAGCGCTCACCTCCCCAAAGCAGAGACTTTTTGCGACTTTACTTTACCGTCCACGCGAACGGGATGAATATCTCGCCGAACTTCTCCATCGCGTAGCCGTCGGTCATGCCGGAGATATAGTCGCAGGCCGCGCGCTCGACGCCTTCGTTTTCCATGACGCTGCGGAAGTCCTCGGGCATATCCTCCGGGTGCTTGGTGTAGTGGCCGTAAAGTCCCTCGATTATCCCGTATACCTTGCTCTCCTCGCTCTTGGCAAGCGGGTTGCGATATACGGCGTCGAACATATATTTATGGAAGAAGTCATAGACCTCCCGCATCTCCGGGGACATTTTGATGACCCCCTCCGTGCTGTTTGCAATGAGGTCTGAAATGAGTGAATTTATCCTCTCACTGTTGCGCTCTCCGCAGCGCTCGCGTATAAGCGCCGGTACGTCGTCCGGCGCGATTATGCCGGCGCGCATTGCGTCGTCAAGGTCATGGTTTATGTATGCGATGCGGTCGCACAGCCGCACGACGGTCGCCTCGCGCGTGTCGTCGGGGCTGCCGTAGGTGTGGTGCAGGATACCCATGCGCGTCTCATAGCACAGGTTCAGCCCGCGCCCGTCGCGCTCGAGCACGTCCACCACGCGCAGGCTCTGCTCATAGTGCTTGAAGCCGCCGGGGTAAATGCTGTTCAGCGCCCGCTCGCCCGCGTGGCCGAAGGGCGTGTGCCCCAGATCATGCCCGAGCGAGGCGGCCTCGGCAAGATCCTCGTTCAGCGCGAGCGCCCGCGTCACCGTACGTGCAAGGCGGCTGACCTCCAGCGTGTGCGTCAGGCGTGTGCGGTAATGGTCGCCCTCGGGCTGGAGGAACACCTGCGTTTTATGCTTCAGGCGGCGGAACGCTTTGGAGTGCGTGATCCTGTCAACATCGCGCTGGAAGCAGGTGCGTATATCGCACTCCGGCTCCGGCAGCGCACGGCCCTGACTGTTCTCTGACAGCACGCCGTATTTGCCGATGAAGTAATGCTCAAGCCGTTCTCTCTCCTCGCGGGGACAGGACATAAAAACACCGCCCTTCGTTTTTTCTTTCATTACATATATACGACGCGAATTTTTATTTCCCTTTATTTTTTGAAAAAATTTTTTCCGAGGAAATACGGCAAAAAGCAGAGCGCCTTTTGACGCTCTGCTTTTTGCCGTAAAGGCCTGAATATTTAATGACCAATTACTTGATGCCGTA
>JABLTQ010039744.1_pt1 | contig 13712 bp, 16 predicted proteins | sample 7160101 | NCBI WGS metagenome assembly JABLTQ01 (sample SAMN14651228, study PRJNA627086) | human gut metagenome | isolation source: feces | host: Homo sapiens
CGGGCGGAACGTGCCGTCCTCATAGCCATCCACCACGCCGGGCAGCTTTTCTTGCTTTCCTGGGCGTGGATCGACTTGAGGATCTTTGCCACCAGCTTCACCTTGGAGCGGGGTGTGACCGAGAACACATTGCGGTAAAAGTGGACGGTACATCGCTGATACTTGGCTTCGGGGAATACTTCTCCCACAGCCTCCAGCATACCGAGGCATTTGTCTCCGACCACCAGTTTAACCCCATCCAGACCACGGCCATGCAGCTACTGGAAGAAGCTGACCCAGCTGGACTTGTCCTCTTTCATACCCTCGGTGGCGCCAAGAACCTCACAGTATCATATTATTCTCTGCTATTCAGCACCTATACTAAAAAAGGAAACAGTCATCCCAAGAGAATGATTGTTTCCTTTTTTAAATGAGGTAACCAGTGGAGTTTTGAAGTATATGGAATTCCTCCAATCCCCTGGATATCAAGGTCTATTTTCATTTATGCCCCAAATAATAGATGGTATCAAATTGTTTGATTAGTCGCTCATCAAGATGATGACTGACCAAGATAACCGTCAATTTGGAATTGTCAAGCAGCTTAGATTCCACTAAATAGGCGTTCTCTTTGTCCAAGGCAGATGTGCCCTCGTCCATTAAGAGAATTGTCTGTCCATGAAGTAAAGCACGAGCAATGGCAATTCTCTGTTTTTGTCCTCCTGACAGACGGTTACCATTCTCTCCTACAAGGGTGTTTAAGCCGTCTGGCATTTTTTGAATATCCCCCTCTAATGCACTATCTCGGAGCACTGCGAATATATCTTCTTCAGTGAATGAGTCGCCAAGCGTAATATTTTGAAGAATTGTATCATCAAACATGTACACTTCTTGGTCAATATACGAGATTTGCTGATACAGTGAAGTCAGTGTGTAGTCTTGGATATCTTTCCCATCTATCAAGATTTTGCCCGTATACTCATCTAGATACCGCATTAAGAGCTTTAATACGGTAGTTTTCCCACACCCGCTGGGACCCACTATAGCATACTTATCTCCTTTTTGGAACTCTAGATTTAAATGTTCAAGAATTGTTTTTTTCCCGTACCGGAAACTCACATCCTGAAAATCAATGCTCCTCTCATATGCCAAGGAAAGGGTACCATGGTCTTGACTGGCTGACTCTTTGACTTCACGGAATTTATTCCAGACAGGTCTTCCCATGGCAAACGAAACAGAAGCGTTTGCAAGAGTTTCAATAGCACCACTAAGAAACCCGGAGAGGTTACCAACAGAAAGAATTGCTCCCACTGGTACCCATTGCCAAATAGAAAACAACGCTGTCAAAAAAGATACTCCCATTTGAAACACTAGGCTAATAAAATTAAACACCGCTTCCATTTTTCCTGTAAACTTCGAGTATGCATATTTTTTCCCTTCGACTTCGTGGCTGGCATCACACAAAAGCCTTTCAAAATATGGCATACGATTGAAGACCTTTAAAATAGGAAACCCTTCTAGTGTGCTCTTAATTTTTTTCAGAAATTGTTCCTGAAATTTAGAGAGCTCTGCCCCAGCTTGATTTGCTTTCTTTTCAAACAGCTTGGGAACCAGCAGCATAACTACAGAACCTACCACGCAGACTATAGCCAATATCCAGTTTAGACAGAGAAGCACCACGAAAGCACCAATCAACACAGTGACTTGAGAGATGACCCCGAAGAAGGTCTCAAAGCTACTGGTATCTAGCTGTTGAATGTCGTTTGTATACCACGACAAATAAATCCCTGTTTCATTGGAACGGAATTTTTGGGGGGAAAATCTAGATATTCCGACGGTTAGGTCCGCACGAAGTTGATTGTGCATAGCGGCTATTGCTTTCGCACGAACTAAATTTCTTGCATATATTGCCAGCATTATAATTAACCATAAGCCTATCAGGCGCAATATAACCATAGCTAGCTCGGCGATATCTCCTGCAATCATTGTGTTTACAATTTCCATATTATAGGCAGATGCCGCAATTTGCAAAGCGGCAGCAAGGATGATGAGGATACTTGCTGCTAAATTGATTTTCCAGCATTTTTTGATATAGTATAACATAGAATAAGCCCCCTTTGTAGGAAGTCATTTGCTACTTATAAGTTCAACACCTTATCGCAGTAGATTTTTACGTTGTTTTCTAACCGCAAGTAGGGGCACCTTTTATTTAAGCACGCCCCAAGGTCCGGGCAACTAAAACACTCTTTTTCTGGTGCAAATGATGTCCACTTCTGATTTTTAGCCGAGTCAATAACAATCCCCTGGCTAGAGTCAATATGTCCAATAACATTTCGAGGGTCATCAATGTGGCTACTGCATTTCACAATATCACCGTTGGAACGGAAAATATAGGAGTCTTTGTAAGAAGCAAAACATACCTGCGCAAACGGATTGTCTTCTAAGAGGTTTGCAACCTTGAGATTACAGGATGACGCTTTCTTAATATGCTGCTCTTCTTGATATTTCCATTCACTTGCAGAATATTTATGGAGAGTCTTCACTTTTTCACCTCCCAGATCGGAAACTGGACGAATTAATATGCTGAATCGCGGGTCGCCCTCAAGAAGATTGCCAATATACTCGTACCAGGAAAAGTCATAGTTCTCCGGAAAAATATTGTATCTCAGGTAAATTGTAAAATCAATATTTTTCGGTAGATTGTGAATATCACGTATATTGTCAATAATCTGCGAAAATGTACCATGGCCATCACATGATTTGCGCGTCAAGTCATGTTTCAAGCCATCAATTGTTATTTGAAACATATTAACACCCGAGTTGACATATTCTAAAAACAGCTCTTTTGACAATAAGTAACCATTTGTTGTCATAGCCGAATGGAATTTGACATCATGTGCTTTAGTGAGAGCACTCATCCTCCTAGTAAAATTTGAAATAAGTCCTTTTTCACTCAGTGTTGGTTCTCCTCCAAACCAATCAAGCATACATTTAATATACTTTGAATTCCGGAGTTTGTTTGACACAAATTCATATATTAAATTCAAGTACTGGTTATCCATATTTCCATATTTGAACTGCTCATAACAATAAGAGCATCTAAAGTTACACTGCTCTGTTGGCATTACCGTTATTTTCAAATAACTTGATTCCACCTCTTCAAATACTGAGTTTACAATTTCCTCAATCCTATCCTTTTTTACCAGCATATTATAATGATGAAGCGTTTTTGTTAGTTCGCTTCCAACTTCTTCGGCTCCATTTTCACAGATATTGTAAAGCTCCGAAATCAGTTCAGGTTTCTGGATAGCAATTACTGTTCCTTCTAGCTTAGATGTTACAATAACTTCTTTGGCGTTATCGTCTTTGATCGAAACATAGTTTGGAATAATGTACATAATGTTCTTCCTCCATATAAATACTGGTTATATTACCTTGATAATTAGTCGTCTATTGCCCATTATTAATATCTGCAATTTATTATCATTATTAAAAAAAGCAGGAAAAGATTCTCTTTCCCTGCTTTTCCCTATGTCAGAACATTTGACAGCCTTGTCCACAACCAATATTGATTGAACTGTAGACAGCAATATCCTTTTCTGTAATAATGGCCATTTTGTTTCCTCCTTTCTTAGATTAAGCTTGCATGAATTCATGTATTTCCTCGAGTGTCTATATTGTAGCACACCGTTTTCCAGAAATCAGGAGTTCTGCACGAACTGCTGTTTTTGTTGAACGAACTGCTCATATGGGCTAAAAAAGAACATAATGTAAGTGTCTCTCTCAAACCATTACTCCGTCAAAATAAAAGATATCGAATTCATGTCCCCCGAAGAGTTAGATTTTCTCTCTCCCGATACGAGCGAACTAGCTTGTAAAATGTGCTATTCTTCAGCCCCAGTTCTTTCATCGCTGCAGTGGCTGTAAGTTTCCCCGCATTCCATAAGGAATAGACTTCCTCCCAGTTCGGTGGGAACTCTTTTCGCGACCGGCCCATGTGCTTCCCCTTCGCCTTGGCGGCAGCAATTCCCTCCGCCTGGCGCTGCCGGATTGTCAACCGTTCTTGTTCCGCGATGCTGGAGAGCACCTCGATAAGGATATTGTTAATCATCTCAAAGACCCACTCCTGACCGGCAGGCAGTTCCACCATGGTGGTGGGCAGGTCCAATACTCGTACCTGGATATGATGTTCCTTAAAGAATCGCAGCTCCTGGGTGATATGTTCCTTGTTTCGGCTGAGACGGTCCAAGGACTTGATGACCAGCGTATCTCCCTCCCGCAGCATGGAATTTTTCAGCGCTTGATAGCCTGGCCGCTCCAAGCTGGCGCCGCTGGCCTTATCAGTGATGATATCCCGTTCCTCCACTCCATTTTCTAGCAGCGCCCGAACCTGGCGGTCCAGGTGCTGTTCTTTTGTTGACACTCGCGCGTATCCATAGGTTTTCCTCATGATATGCCCTCCTAAAACCTCCGTAAAGGTCGAAAAGTTTGCGGAGATATTCGCAAATGAAAAAGAGGCCTTTTCAACCAGATTTCGCCACCTGATAAGGCACGTTACCTAGCAACCGAAAAGGTCTACCTTTTCGAACTGCTTTATTACACGGTGAAGCTCCTCGTTTTACAACAGAGTATTCTTAGATACCTACTAAAAAAGAATGGGCTGCTCTTCCAGGAACAGCCCATTCTTTTAATTTGTCACGTTGCTTCTGATTTCGCCATTACACGGGCGAAGTCAGCTGCCCCTTGCAGATAAGCCGCTTTCACCTCCTCCCCCGCCAGGCAGTCTACTGCGGCAGCGTAGTCCTCGATTTGTTCCCACAAAGCTGGTTGGATAGCGTCCACCTTGGCGCGAAGCTCCTCCTCCATCCTACCCACCTCTGCCTTGCGTTTGGCAAAGGCGGGATCGTTTTTGGCCAGCCGCGTGCAAATGTACGAGGACATTTCCTCCAAAAAATCGTCCAAAATGCTTTCCTTTGTCATGCGCTCTCTTCCTTTCTATGGTTTTTTCTTATCTTACTTCAAAATCATTCTCTGCACCATGGCATGGTGGTTCTATTTTGGAGGAACCGCCGGTTCAGCAGCTTGCTTTCCCCTCTTTCCGCCGGTATAATGGAAGTAGAATCGGAAAGAAGGTGTTTCCATGCCCCGCCAGTTTAAGCTCGCCCGTAAAATGAAGAATATCCCACTGAAAGTCGCCGCGAAAGACCTTGGGGTGGCCCAGTCCACACTGAGCGGCTGGGAGAGCGGCCGGATGGCACCTTCTATCGACGGGTTAACTCGGGCGGCCCAGTATTACCACGTGTCCACCGACTTCCTCTTGGGGCTTACCGGCGACAGCGATCCGCGGCCTGATTGGCTCACCTTGGTGGACCGCTCCGTCCTTCCCGCTTTGCATGAAACGCCGGTCTATGTGGAGGACAAAGGCTGGGCTTTCGTGGACGCAGTAGAAAACCGCTTCCGTTTCGCTGACGGAAGTTCTTTACCTTTTGCCGAGGCAGGCGCTGTCTTTCTGCTGCCGCCGGCCTACCTTTTGCCGGCCCGCCCTACGGGAAAGCCTTTGGAGAAGCAAGAGGTGACTCAGCTCCAGGAGGTCTGGGTAGAACCAATCTCTGCGGATGCCTCCCTCCGGGACGAACTGCGAGGCTGGTACCACCGCAAGGGCCGTTATGTAGAAAACGAAATGGGCCAGAGATTCTACCTGGATTTTTATGGCAGCAAGTGGTTAGCTTATCCAGAAATGGCGCCTCTTGCGCATACTAATATGAACCCAAAACATTATGGCGAGGAGGATGTCCCATGATTGACTTTGCGCATTTAGAGCAATATCGAGAGAATAACCGGATTGAAGCCAAGAAAGCCCGGGGCGGCCTACCCCACAGCATCTGGGAAACTTATTCTGCCTTTGCCAATACGCTGGGCGGCGTCATTCTCCTTGGCGTCGTAGAGGATGACAACAAACAATTAGAGGCAGTGGGCGTGCCTGACCCAGACCAACTTGTCAAAGAGTTTTGGAACATTGTCAATAACATCAACAAGGTGAGCGTGAACATTCTCTCCACCAGTGACGTCTCTGTTGAAAGCGTTGATGGGAAAAGTATCGTGGTGATCAACGTACCCCGAGCCCAAAGGGCGGACCGCCCCGTGTATCTGCTGGACAACCCTTTGCGGGAGAGCTACCGGCGTAATGGGGAGGGTGATTACCGCTGTACCCAGGAGGAAGTCCGAGCCATGCTTCGCGACGCCGCCATGCGCACCCAAGACATGATTGTGCTGGAAAACATGGACATAGACGCACTGAATAGAGAATCCCTCCGCAGCTATCGGGCACGGATGCAGGCCTGCCGGCCTGGCCATGTATGGGAGGGAAACTCAGACCAGGAGTTCCTCTACAAAATTGGAGCGGTAGGCCGGGACAGGCAAGGGATACTCCACCCAACAGGAGCCGGTTTGCTGATGTTTGGCAATGAATACGAGATCGTCAAAGAATTCCCCAACTATTTCCTAGATTATCGGGAAAAGATGGACCCCCAGGTCCGCTGGACCGACAGGTTCGTATCATCTTCCGGTGACTGGAGTGGGAATCTCTATGATTTCTACTTCCGCGTGTACAACCGGCTTGCGCTGGATATTCGAACCCCCTTCCAAATGAAAAATGGGAGCCGTGTGGATGACACCCCAATCCATGAGGCACTGCGGGAAGTTCTGGCCAACTGTCTAATCAATGCGGATTACTACGGTCGGCAGGGAATCGTCATCGAGAAAACACCAGAGAGCTTCTCTTTTTCCAATCCCGGCGGGTTCCGCGTGGATGTCGAGGCTGCCATCAGCGGCGGGATCTCCGACCCGAGGAACGCCGTGCTTATCAAGATGTTCAACCTCATCAACATTGGCGAGCGGGCCGGCAGTGGTATCCCCAACATTTTCCGTATTTGGAACAAAGAGGGCTGGCCTGCCCCTGTTATTCGAGAAAGTTTTGACCCGGAGCGCATTACGGTTTCGCTGTTTATCGGGATAGACTCTGAGAAAAGCAAGAATCCTCTGGATAACGCGGAAGACAATCCGGATAAAACCGGAGAAAGTCCGAATAAACAAGCAAAGGTCACGATAAACAAAATTCCGGGTAAATCGGCTGTTCAGAAGGCCGCTATTGTGGAGTATTTAACAGAGAATCCAAAAGGGAAGAGCGCACAAATCGCCAAGTTACTTGGCGTCAGCGCAGATCGAGCTCGGCAGCTTCTGCTCCAAATGGTAGAGGACGGACTTGTGGAGACGGAAGGGGCCAACCGCAACCGCACCTACAAACTAAAAGATTAAGTTTGTGGAAGAGGGATAAGGTAGTCTACCACCAGGATTTTGATGAAGTCAATCTCTGGGGATACCACTCCCCGGAACGCGCCGCAGGGCTGGTACCACCGCAAGGCCCGCTATGTAGAAAACGAAATGGGCCAGAGATTCTACCTGAATTTTTATGGCAGCAAGGGGTTAGCCTATCAAAGATCCAAACAACAATAAAGCACCCGGTGCAGGTGCTTTATTGTTGCGTAGATAGTAGAAATCATATATTATGACTTCTTGCTCGTGGTAACATACATTTGATTTCGACTGCGCGGTTTATCAGGAATTGTTAATTTGATTTCTCCAGATCGGACTAATGGGTCCACATACCTTCTTATTGCATACGGTATAGAGGCAAGGCCAAAGAAATCAGCAATCTCTTTACGGCTTCTAGGGATGGCACAAAATTCCAGAAGACTTGTTTCAGCATCACTCTCGGGTTCAGGCTCACAAACTTGTTTGGATACCTTGCCATTAAATAACGTGACAGAAAATTCTCCCCGTATATCTTCAAAAAGTGGTTCCGGCTGACCGGCTTCTTTCATTGCAGTACGGATACGGGGAATGCCAGAATAGCGGTTTTCTGTTTGATTTAATGCTTCCATGGCGGTTACCAAAAATGGGTTTCTGGTATCTGGCTGCATATTTCCCAACTGATCTATGGTCATACGGCCATAGAGGCCACCTGGATTTCTCACCACCATGCGGTCGGAAAACATGGTAAGTTGAATTGGCATATTCTCTGTATATCTGCTATAATCCCGGTGTACTAACGCGTTAAGGACCACTTCGCGTACAGCGTCCATTGGATATTCCGGTGAATCTGTCCGTTTTCCAGTTCTGGGATCAATGCGAACTGCTGTGCGCATGTTGCTATTGACAAAAGCAACTGTGGTTTCCAGCATATCCATCAGATTTCCTTCAATTCGCTTGCTGTCAATAAATCGTTGGCCGCCTTCATCTACCTCGCCCATTTCTGTCCCTGGGACCCTTGCAGCAATGATAGCTAATTGAGGAAAGTATGTCTGCGGATAGGGACAGAACAACAATACTGCAGCTAAAGTGACTTTTCCGCCTTTGGTAATGTTCATCAATTCGTTGAACTGTTCCGTTGGAATAGCAGCAAAATGAGGGCGGTTTTTCTTTCTACGCGAGATATAGTCCTCTAACTCATCTTGGCTGAGGGAAACTAGAGTTGCATCCTCTACAGGTCGGATGTCGTCTCTATACTTTTTTCGATACGCTTCATAGCTGTATACCTCATATTCCGTCATGGGCTTATCCGCATCCCCCACGCGAATATATGAGCCCTTAAGACGGCCTTTCGCCGTCTTATAACATGGACGTTCCGTCAAATCAATCGGGGGAATTTCTGCAGTGACGAAAGTTTTCCCCTCCTCATCAAATACAGACAAAACTGGGCGAACAATGGGAGTCATTGCTTCGCCAACCTCCATTAGCTTCTTTTGTAGATCCTGTGCGTCATATACTCCTACACGAGCGAAATGCTCTCTTTCATCCAGTCCAAATATAATAGTGCCTCCATCATCTTGGTTGCTGAATGAAGAGAATGTATCGTATAGCCTATCGGGGCATCCTTTATTTGCCGTTTTTACTTCAATCGTCTGTTCTTCACATTGTCGCGTGTGAATGCGAAGCAGCAGTTTCTGAAATTCTTGCTCTAACATAAAAATGCCCCCTAACTTTTGTGAAATAACGGAAGGAATCACGAACAAGAAACTTAAATCCGCTGTTTTGATTTCACTTATTTTTTGAGTTTACCATGAAATAACGTAAATTTCAAGAACGAAATTTTCGAAATTTACGTTACTATTTACGTTATCGAAAGAATCTCTTATGTTATTTTGTGCGAGCGCAATTGTATGTATACCACTCTGCTTTTTTATGACCAGAATCGCCTCACCAATTTGATTCCTTTTGATGGACATGGTACAATGAATGTATACAACAATCGTGCGAAAGGAGCGCAGAACTATGGATCCAAAAGCCTACCTGGCCATCGACCTGAAATCGTTCTACGCTTCCGTGGAGTGCATGGAGCGGGGCCTGGACCCCATGGCCACCAACCTGGTGGTGGCGGACAAGTCCCGCACGGAGAAGACTATCTGCCTGGCAGTGTCCCCCTCCTTGAAGGCCTACGGCGTCTCCGGCCGGGCAAGGCTGTTTGAGGTGGTGCAGCGGGTAGAGCAGGTCAACCGGGAGCGCCGGCAGAAAGCCCCGGGCAGGAAGCTCACCACCTCCTCCTGGGACGACACCCAGGTGCAAGCCCGCCCTGACGTGGCCTTGGACTACCTGGTGGCCCCGCCCCGGATGGCCCTGTACATGGAGTACAGCTCCCGCATCTACCAGGTGTATCTGAAATATGTGGCGCCGGAGGACATTCACGTCTACTCCATCGACGAGGTGTTCATCGACGCCACCGCCTACCTGAAAACCTATAACCTCACCCCCAAGGAGCTGGCGGTACAGATGATTCTGGACGTGCAGCGCACCGTGGGCATCACTGCTGCCGCAGGCATCGGCACCAACCTGTACTTGGCCAAGGTGGCCATGGATATCACCGCCAAGCACATCCCGGCGGACGAAAACGGCGTGCGCATTGCGGAGCTGGACGAGATGAGCTACCGCCGCACTCTGTGGAGCCACCGGCCTCTCACGGATTTCTGGCGGGTGGGCCCCGGCTACGCCAAAAAGCTGGAGGCCCACGGCATGTACACCATGGGGGACGTGGCCCGGTGTTCCCTGGGAAAACCGGGGACTCTCCGCAACGAGGACCTGCTCTACAAGCTCTTTGGCGTCAACGCGGAGCTGCTCATCGACCACGCCTGGGGCTGGGAGCCATGCACCATCGCCGCCATCAAAGCCTATAAGCCAGAATCCAACAGCATCGGCTCCGGCCAGGTGCTCCAGTGCGCCTACCCCTTTGAAAAGGCCCGCATTGTTCTGCGGGAGATGGCGGACCAGCTGGCCCTGGACTTGGTGGAGAAGAACCTGGTCACCAAGCAGCTGGTGCTCACTGTGGGCTACGACCGGGAGAGCCTGGAGCGCCCGGAGATTGGCTACACCGGCGAAGTCACCACCGACCGGTACGGCCGCTCCGTTCCCAAACACGCCCACGGCACAGAAAATCTGGAGCGGTACACCTCTTCTTCCAAGCGGCTGGTGGACGCTGCCACTGCCCTGTATGAGCGGGTAGTCAACCCCCAGCTGCTGGTGCGGCGGATGTACCTCACCGCCACCCATGTGCTGGATGCTCAGGACGCTCCCGACCCCACCGCCCTGGAGCAGCTGGATTTGTTCACCGACTACCAGGCGGTGGAGCAGGCCCGGGCCCAAGAGGATGCGGAGCTGGAGCGGGAGCACCAGCGGCAAAAGGCGGTGCTGGAAATCAAGAAGAAATTCGGCAAGAACGCCATTTTGAAAGGCATCAGCTTCACGGAAGGCGCCACCGCCCGGGAGCGCAACGGCCAGATTGGAGGGCATAGAGCGTAGCCGGCTGCCGGCCAGCTCACCTTCTCCCTCTTTACTTGTGTGTTATACTATTCTTGAGGAGCAAGGGATAGGGAACCCTTGCTCTATCTAGGTTTCATATAGGAGGTCTGCACCATGACGGTGGAAGAAATACAGAATAAGGTCAAACCCGTTGCGAAAGAGTTTGGGCTGAGCCGTGTGTACCTGTTCGGCTCCTACGCCCGGGGAACTGCGCGAAAGGACAGCGATGTGGATTTGCTCATTGAAACTGTCCGTCCCTTTGGAGAGTTTGAAGAGAAGAAAGTCCGGCAGGCCCTTACCGCAGTCCTCCATGCGGATATCGACCTAGTCCACATGGATTGCTATTTGTTGAAAGAGCCCCAGGATGCCGTCTTTTTGGAAAAAGAGCGGCAGCGCTACAAAGACGCTGTGGCAAAGGGACGTGTTCTGCTGTACGAAAGCGTCTGAAGAGAAGAAGCCCAAAGGAGGAAAGAACTGTGAACGGCCCCTATGAAGACATCATCCACCTCCCCCACCCCATATCCAAAAAGCATCCCCGGATGTCCATGGAAGAGCGGGCCGCCCAATTTTCCCCTTTCGCCGCCCTGACGGGCTTTGGCGGCGTGATTCAGGAGACAGGCCGCCTGACGGACCGCCGGGTAGAGCTGGGAGAGAGCGACCGGGCGGAGCTGGAGCGGACCCTCAATTTCCTGAACTCCCAGGAGGAGGAACACCCCGCTGTGCAGGTGACATACTTCCTCCCGGACGCTCGGGAAGAAGGCGGTGCCTATGTCACCGTCACTGGCCACCTGAAGCGCATTGACCAGGTGGAAGGCGTGCTGCTTCTGCAAGAGGGCGTGCGAGTGCCTATCCGCGATATAAGGGAAGTGAGAGTCGCCAGTTTGTCTCCAGAGTAGTTTTCCCTTGCATTCCCTGTGGGAACATGGTATAGTGTTCTTGTAAAGTTTCCCCCATTGCCCAGAGCAATGACAGTATCTCGTATCATAGCGTCAGAGAGCCTTGCTTTCTGACGCTTTTTTGTCTTCTGCCTCTGATAGAGAGGCACAGAATCAAAAGGGGAGGGGGCAGCGCTTTCTCCCTTTCCTGGCTTTGCCACAAAAGCACTCGAAGATTTTTCTTCGGGTGCTTTTTTCATATAGATCGGGGCTTTACGGCTCCCCCAACTTTCTTTCCGGGGAGCCGTTGGCTGCCCCGTTTTCATAGAATCCATCGGAAAGGGGTATGCGAAATGAGCTCGTATATCAAAAAGAAAAGCTGCGACTTTGTTGTCGCCGCGGAAAACACCGGGAAAGTCCTGGCTCTGAGCCAGCGCTTTCTTCCGGATGCCCTGTACTGTTTCACCCTGGACGGGACCGGCAGCATTGTGGATGTGAAGGTGGAAGGCTGCATCCTCGCCGAGATGCGGGAGATGCTCACCGCCATCGCCCCCTGGGTGCGAGAAGGCAGCTACATCAGCATGTTCAGCGATGATGGGAGCCTGTGGCGCTGGGCGTTCCACAACGGAAAGTGCCAGGAAATCCCGGCAAAAATCCACTGGACATCGGAAACTGAGGTATCTACCACACCCAAGGAAAGGGACCAGGTCGTCATTCTCGTAAAAGAGGGACATGTGACGGACGTCCTCTGCTCTGACCAGCGCGTGGATGTGGAGGTCTTAGACTTTGACACGCAGGATGAACAGGAGCTGGACTCCCTTTCCCAGCAGTGGGACGCCTACCGCAAAAACTACTTTCCAATCTACTAAAAAAGGAGGAATGCACCGTGGGTGCGAATGTATCGAAAAAAAGTAAGAAAAGACAGGTGGGAAAGCATTTCCGCCCCAACATCAAAAAGCAGAAGCCCCGCCGCCTGAAGCTCCGTCCCCTGGAGCCCCACGAAAAAGAGATGGCGGAGGAGCACCACGCCTTGGTGCTGCGCTTTCTCCGGGCCAACAGCCTTCCCATGGAGGACTACTACGATGTGGTGATCTTCCGGTACCTGCTGGCGGTGGAGAAATGGTTCCGCCGGCCGGACCTTTACCGGTACAGCTTCACTTCCATCGCCTGGGCTGCTATGAGCTCCGCGCTCTCCCACGAGCGGGAAAAGCAGCGGCGCCGCCCCCAGACCGTGAGCCTGGAGGAATCCATCCCAGGCTGTGACGGCCTCACCTGGAGAGACGCCATCACCCAGCGGAACTTGACCTACACACCTTATCTCTCAGAGGCAGCTCTATGAAAATCACCTATGACCTGGAATTCCTGCCCGAGCGCGGGCGGACCAAAGACAGAGGAGACCTCCTGGCTCTGAAGGCTTTTCTGGCAGGGAAATATGAGAACATGTGCATCCAGTACGAGGACGAAGCCCTCTGCAAAAGGCGCTATGACAGCCTACGGGCCTTCCGTACCGGCCATCAGCAGCATGATGTATTCGACCTGTACCGCCGGGATGATTGCATTTACATTCTACGGCAGAAGAAAGATTCCCGGAGGAAAGCATCCTAAAAAGAAACCATGCCCTTGGCAAACGTGCGGCGGAGCTAAAACAGCTCCGCCCTTTTGCTGCGGGACAGAAAGGAAAAGCTATGCGAAAAAGAGAAATGACCATTGCCGGGATACCCTTACAGCCCATCCGCCGGGGAAAACCTGCTGTGATTCGGGAAGCAAACGGCTGCCGGCAGACCACGCCTGTCCTGTGGGTGGACCAGCTGTCCTCCACGGAAGTGACCTTCGAGACCCAGAATACCGTGTATCACCTGCGGGTGATGGCGGTGCTCCGGGGAAAGGAGGCGCATCGGGCATGAAAAACACTCCGCCCCATGTGAAGCTCACCCTGCCGGACGGCAGCTGCCTGACAGCGGTGGCCTACTCCCAGGAGGACTACCCGGGCATCAACCTGTACCTTTCCAGAGA
>JABLTQ010013319.1_pt1 | contig 13695 bp, 10 predicted proteins | sample 7160101 | NCBI WGS metagenome assembly JABLTQ01 (sample SAMN14651228, study PRJNA627086) | human gut metagenome | isolation source: feces | host: Homo sapiens
AATTATCTGATCGACACAGCAACTTCTCTTCTGTCCATCGACAGTACCAGTGGATTTACAGCAAAAGTAACTGACTATTTGATCGATACAGTAAAAGAACTGGGGTATCCTGTTTATAAGAACAATATTGGTAATGTTATTGTAACCGTAGAAGGTGAAGATGACTCTGAGCCAGTTGCTCTGTCTGCACACGTAGATACATTGGGACTTATGGTCCGCTCTATTACATCTGACGGAATGTTGATGATTACTTCCATCGGATCACCACTTCTTCCATCTCTGGACGGTGAGTACTGTAACATCCACACAAGAGACGGAAGAGTTTACACTGGAACCATTCTTTCCCTGTCACCGGCAGTTCACGTATTCCCGGATGCATCTACAAGAGACAGAGATGAGCAGAACATGGCCGTTCGTATCGATGAGATTGTTCACTCGAAAGAAGATGTAGAAGCGCTCGGAATTCATGCAGGAGATTTCGTATGCTACGACCCTAAGACAACATTTACAAAAAGCGGATTCTTGAAATCTCGTTTCATCGATGATAAAGCTTGTTCCGCGCTGGAGCTTACACTTTTAAAAATCATGAAAGACAACGACATAAAACCAAAGCATAAGACATATATTTGTTTCTCAACGCACGAGGAAATCGGATACGGCGGAGCAACACTCCCGAAAGATATTAAAGAACTTCTCGTTGTAGACATGGGATGTGTCGGTCTTGACCTGACTTGCACAGAAGAACAGGTATCCATCTGTGCAAAAGATTCATCCGGTCCTTTCGACTACGAGATGACAACTAGACTTGTTAACCTCGCTAAAAAACATAATCTTGACGCTGTCACAGACATTTATCCACGTTATAGCTCAGATGCTTTAGCAGTATGGAGAGCCGGATATGACACACGCGCTGCACTCATCGGACCGGGCGTGCAGGCTTCCCACGGTATGGAACGCACACACATCAAAGGACTGATGAACACATTAGAACTGTGCGCAGCATACCTCGAGCTGATCTAAACAATCAGCAATATGAAACAGACGTTTTCATTTCCCTATTGATAAATCTTATAGAAAAAAAGCTGTCTTCAAAGACAGTTTTTTTTCTATATCCATACACTTCTTTTTCAAACTTAAACTTCGAAAGTCCCTACCTACATTCCAAGCTTTTCCGCAATCTCCACCCCTCGTGGACTGACCGCTACGCCCCCAAGACTGGTTTCTCTAAGACTTACATCCATCTTCATTCCGACTTCACCCATAGCATCAATGACCTGATCCACCGGAATTTGACTGATAATTCCTGCCAATGCCATATCTGCTGCCGCCAATGCATTGACTGCACCGCCTACATTTCTTTTTACACACGGAACTTCTACAAGCCCTGCTACCGGATCACACACAAGCCCCATCAGATTCTTGAGTGCCATCGCACAAGCATGCCCCATCTGAACAGCACTTCCTCCTTTGACTGCACAGATTGCTGCCGCTGTCATTCCAGATCCTGAACCAATTTCTGCCTGACATCCACCAGATGCCCCAGCCAGAGATGCTCGGTTTGCAATGACTTGTCCGATTCCTGCTGCCACATACATAGCTTCGATCATACGGTCTTCCTCTACGCCATACTCCCTGAAATAAGTGACAAGAACTGCAGGCATAACACCGCATGCACCTGCCGTTGGTGCTGCAACGATACGTTTCATACAGGCATTATTGCATCCCATTTTTAACGCATTTGCAATCACCTTTGACACAAAATCACCACAAAGTGGCTTTTCATTCTGACGATACTCATCCATGAGACCGCCTTCTTTTCCTACCAGACCACTTCTGGATATCTCAGAAGGATTATATGCATCTACGCCTTCTTTCATCCGGGTCCACATCAGTGTCATCTGCTGCCAGGATTCTTCTTCTGTAATTCCATTTTCCTCACAATCCTCTAACTGCACTGCTTTCCAGAAAGGAATGCCTTCTTTTTCACATCGGTTCTGTATTTCTTCCACTGCCTGATATGCCATGTTAAGCCCCCCTTTCTTCCAGATTCAGTGAGATCACTTCCAGAATATCTTCTTTCTTTTTCAGCTCTGACACTACATTCTGTGGAATTGGCTGGTCTGTCTCTACAACCATGACTGCGCTTCCGCCTCTCTTGTGGCGGAACACCTGCATGGTTGCTACATTGATTTTTTCTTTGCTAAGTGCTGCACTGACCTCCGTAATACATCCCGGTCTGTCCTGGTTGCGGACGATCAATGTATTACTTTCTCCACTGAAATCAACTTCAATTCCGTCAAGATTGCTGACACGGATCCGGCCTCCGCCGATAGAATACGCCTGAATGACCATCCTTCTTTCATCAGCATTTTCCATAATCACTCTGGCGGTATTCGGATGTGCATTTTTTAATTCCTTATTTGCAATCGTAAATTCCATTCCAGCTTTTTTGGCTTCCTCAAATGCCACTGGAATTCTCAAATCATCTGGTTTCATTCCAAGAAGCCCTGCAATAATCGCACGGTCTGTACCATGCCCTTTCCCCGTAGCGGCAAATGACCCGTGAAGATATACTTCTGCTTTTTTCACAGATTCGCCAAAAAGCTGCCGGGCCGTATAACCGATCCTGGCAGCTCCCGCTGTATGGGAACTGGATGGACCGACCATGACCGGTCCTAAAATATCAAAAATACTTCCCATATATGTTCCTCTTCTTCAAAGTTATAGAAAATTATTTCTTTTTCTTCGGCATTACATGGATTGCTCCGCCTTCCAGCTCTTCAAGCGCTTCTCCGATTCCTTCATTGTAAGTCGGATGTGCACGCATACCTTTCAGAAGCTGTGATACTGTCATATTATTGGCAACTGCTGTTACGAATTCACCAATCATATCTGTCGCTCTTGCACACATCATCTGTGTTCCGACGATCACGCCACTCTCTTCTTCCGCAACAACTTTGATAAATCCTCTCTCCTCTTTTGTGATGAGCGATTTTCCATTTGCGCTCATAATGAACTTACCAACTTTAACGGCAATACCTTTTTCTTTTGCCTCATCTTCCGTAATACCGACAGATGCAATTTCAGGATCTGTGTATACACAGCCCGGAACTACATTGACATCGACAGACACTTCTTTTCCGGCAAGCTGCTCTACAACCTGGATTCCCTGGGCACTTGCTGCATGGGCAAGCTGTGCTCCAAAGATCAGATCTCCGATTGCATACACGCCCGGAATACTTGTCTCGAACTTCTCATTTACAACGACACGTCCACGGTTCATCTCCGGTGTCGCATCTTCTGCAAAGAGTCCGTCTGTGTTCGGGCATCTTCCAACCGCACATAATACATACTGGGAGGCTGCACTCTGCTCTTTTTCTTTCTCCACATACTTACAAATGTACTGGTCTCCGTCTGCTTCTACACCCTGTACAGCAGCTGCTGTGTGAATATCAATGCCGCGTTTTTTCAAAATCAATTTCAGATTCTGAGAGATCTCCTTATCCATATTCGGAAGAATTCTTGGGAGTGCCTCAAGAATCGTCACCTTACAGCCAAGTTCTGCGTAAACCGTTGCGAATTCCACACTGATAACTCCGCCACCGATAATTGTAAGGCTCTCCGGCACACTCTTCATACGGAACAGTTCATCACTGGTCAGGACTCCCGGAAGATCCATTCCCGGAATCGGCAGGATCAACGGCTTAGATCCTGCTGCCAGAATGATATGCTCTGCTTCCAGCACCTGTTCCCCGCTTTCAGACACAACTTTTACTTTCTTATCCGGAAGAAGGGTTCCTTTTCCGGAGATCTGGTCAACTTCGTTGCCCTTAAACAGCCCTTCCACACCAGAAACAAGCTGCTTTGTTGTCTCTTTTTTATATTCAAATATTTTTTCAAAATCAAATGTTACATTTTCTACATGGATACCAAAGCGCTCACACTCTTTTGCGCTTCTATATACTTCTGCTGCATGAATCATTGCTTTTGCCGGAATACATCCACGGTTCAGACATGTTCCGCCTGCTTCTCTTGCCTCAATAACAGCCGTTTTAAATCCAAGCTTTGCTGCCTTAATAGCAGCCACATATCCTCCCGGTCCGGCACCGATCACGATTACATCATATTTCTCGCTCATAGTGATGTCCTCCTGTAATTATCCACAATACTGCCAGATGGCAGTGTCTTTTTCCACAACTTCTTTCATATCTTTCCACCTTGTTTAACTGGATGTAACACTTGAATTGAATTCGGAAAGACATTTTTTCTGCTAGAGTTCTTCCTCTTTGATCCACTCGATAATATCTGCTATCATCTCTTCTTCCTGCTTATCCTCAGCCCAGTAAAGTCTAAGCTCCGAGCAAATATTCTTCTTATGATAACGGATACCTTTTAAATACTTCGGAAGCTTCTCGATCGTCATAGGTTTCAGCGAATCTGAGTACACATTGACATCAGAAATCTTTCCTTTATCCACCTGGAACTGAATATTCATCTGCCCCCACGAAAATCTCTTTGATATCTCATACTGGAAATCAATTTTCCGTCCAAAGCGCCAGTCCCAGGAGGAAAAATGTTTCGTCCTCATTTCGATTTCTTCCTGATCCAGGTCTTCCATCTTACACTCATTCGATGTCAGGCCATAGACTTCTTCAAATGCTTCACGAAGTGCTTTTTTCAATGCTTCCAATGTCAGATCCGGTATGTAATCCACCAGATTAGTCACTCTTGATTTTACAGAATCCACACCTTTGGACTGTAATTTTTCCTTTGATACAGTCAGATACTTGGATAGCATCTCTTTGTTCACATTCATCATCAATGTTCCATGATGATAGCAATGCTGCTCCTGCTCATAAAATGCATTTCCGGAAAATTTCTTTCCATCAATCAAAATGTCATTTCTTCCGGACTTCTCCGCTTTTGCACCTAACTTTTGCACTGCTTTGACAATAACTTCCAACTGTCTGTCAATGCTGTAATTTTCTTTTGATACGAGAAATGTGAAATTCAGATTTCCCAGATCATGATATACCGCTCCGCCACCGGAAAGACGACGTGCCAGATGTCCTCCATTTTCCTCAAGACTTTCAACTTTACATTCTTTCCAGGCATTCTGATTTCTTCCGATTACAACGGTATTCTGATTCTGCCACAAATATAAAATACACTCCTGAGGTTCACAGTGGAGGAGTAAATACTCCTCCACTGCAAGATTTTTATATGGATGAAACTGGCCGCTCTCAATGTAAGTAATCTTCTCTACCATATGCGATCCCCTTATCCTATTTTTTTTCAAATAATATCTTTCACTTTTATTTACATTACTTCTGAAATTATGCCTCAAAGTTATACTTAAGTACCGGATGTCTTGCTGCCTCTACCTCATCCATTCTTGTGACCGGTGTTGTCACCGGTGCCTGAAGCAGGCTTTCCGGATTCTCAAGTGCATCATTGTAAAGCTTACGAAATACCTCAATTGCATGATCCAGTACTTCTTTTGACTCTGTCTCTGTCGGCTCTACCATCAGCGCTTCATGTACAATTAACGGGAAATACATTGTAGGCGGATGGATTCCGTTATCCAGAAGTCCTTTTGCGATATCCATTGCAGATACGCCTGCTTTCTTCTTCAGATCTTCCAGACTCATAACAAACTCATGCATGCATACCTCATCATATGCCATTGTATAGAGGTCTTTTAACTTGTTCATCATATAGTTCGCGTTCAGAACTGCGTTCTGGCTTGCCTCCGGAATTCCTTCTTTTCCAAGTGTCATCAGGTAAGTCAGTGCTTTGACAACTACAAGGAAGTTTCCGTAAAATTCTTTCATCTCACCGATGCTGTGCTCGGCTTTCTCCATTGCCAGAGTCCCTTCTTTTTCTACCACTCTGTAGGATGGAAGGAACTGCAGCAACATACTCTTACAGCCAACCGGTCCGCTTCCCGGACCTCCGCCTCCATGAGGTGTTGAAAATGTCTTATGAAGGTTCAGGTGAATCACATCGAATCCCATATCTCCAGGTCTTACAGTTCCCATAACTGCATTCAGATTTGCTCCATCGTAATAGCAAAGACCACCGCATTCATGTACGATTTCTGTAATTTTTAAAATATTTTTGTCAAACAGTCCGACAGTGTTCGGATTGGTCAGCATCAGTCCTGCAGTATCTTCTCCACATGCTGCCTTTAACGCTTCAAGGTCTACTCCTCCGTCCGGTGCAGATGCAATGCTGACTACCTTATAGCCTGCCATTGTAGCACTGGCCGGGTTGGTTCCATGCGCAGAATCCGGTACAATGATTTTTGTTCTCTTCTCGTCCCCTCTTCTCTCATGATATGCCTTAATGAGCATCAGACCTGTAAACTCTCCGTGAGCTCCTGCTGCAGGCTGGAATGTCATACCGTCCATTCCTGTGATCTCGCACAGGTATTCTTCGGATTTTTTCAGAACTTCCAGGCATCCCTGTACAGAATGTTCTGGCTGCAGCGGATGGATCTGGGTAAATCCAGGCAATGCTGCCATATCTTCATTAATTTTCGGATTGTACTTCATCGTACAAGATCCAAGTGGATAGAATCCATCATTGACTCCATGGGATTTCTTTGCCAGTTCTGTATAGTGTCTGGAAAGGTCATTCTCAGACATTTGCGGAAGGTGAAGCTCTTTTTGTCTTGCATCCTTCTCACCAGGTTTTTTGATTTCTACATCGCAGGCTGGGAGCATGCTCATGCCTCGTCCGGCTCTGCTTTTTTCAAATACTAACATGCTCTACACCTCCTTTAAAATGCGGATAACTTCATCCATCTCTTCTTTTGTGTTCATCTCTGTACAGCACCATAATACTCGATGGTTTCCAAGTGGATATCCTCCCAGGATTCCATGCTCTTCCAGCGCCTTTAATGCTTCGCAAGGACATTTTTCAGATACAGTTACAAATTCGTGGAAGAATTCTCCCTTATTCTCTACTTTGAATCCGATCTTATCAAGCTCTGCTGCCAGATAATGTGCTTTGGAAGCAGACTGAAGCGCTGCTTCTTTGATTCCTTCACTTCCCATAGCCGACATGTACACGCCAACTGCCAGCGCGCAAAGTGCCTGATTGGAACAAATATTACTGGAAGCTTTTTCTCTGCGGATATGCTGCTCTCTTGCCTGAAGTGTTAATACATATCCGGTCTTTCCATTATGATCTTCTGTCTGACCGACAATTCTTCCCGGAAGCTTTCTCATCATGCCTTCTGTGGCTGCCATAAATCCTAAGTATGGTCCTCCAAATCCAAGTGGAAGTCCCAGTGGCTGTCCATCTCCGACTGCCACATCTGCACCGTACTCTGCCGGTGTCTTGATGATTCCAAGGGAGATTGGATTCACACCCATGATATATTTTGCCCCGACACCATGAGCAATTTCCCCGATTGCCTGTGCATCTTCCAGATTACCGTAATAGTTCGGATGCTGGATATAGACACATGCTGTCTGCTCGTCTATATTTTCTTTCAGATAATCCAGATCTGTCACGCCGTCTTTTTCCGGAATCTCCACGATCTCCATTCCATTTCCATGACAATACGTATGTATCGTTGCCAGTGCATCCGGCAGGATCGCTGCGGATACGAAGGCTTTCTTACGCTTTCTCTCCTGGCACATTGCCACACCTTCTGCTGCCGCCTCGGCACCGTCATACACACAGGCATTGGACACGTCCATTCCGGTCAGATCACAGATCATTGTCTGATACTCGAAAATGGACTGTAAGATTCCCTGACTGATTTCGGCCTGATACGGTGTATATGCTGTCAGCAGATTTTCTTTTGAAATCACACTGTTCACTATGGATGGAATAAAATGTCTGTATGCTCCTGCACCTCGGAAAATGGTCTTGAATACCTGATTCTTTGATGCAATATTTTCCATCTCTCTGCGGACTTCCAGCTCTGACTTTCCTTCCGGAATATTCAGTCCGCCTTTGATCTTAACCTCATCAGGAATATGTGCGAACAGATCCTCGATAGAACTGTATCCGATCTCTTTTAACATTTCCTGACGTTCTTCTAACGTATTCGGTACATAGCTTCCCATATGCCGTACACCTCCCGTCTTTGTCTTACTGCTCGCTTGCTACAAATGCCTCGTATTCTGATGGGGATAATAATTCCTCTTTCTCAGATACTTCTTTTACTTTGATAAACCATGCATCATATGGTGCTCCGTTGATAGATTCCGGTGCATCTAAAAGCTCCTCGTTAATCTCACACACAACTCCGGAAACCGGTGAATATACATCGGAAACAGCCTTTACAGACTCAACATCACCAAATGCCTCACCAACGGATACGCTATCTCCCTCTTCCGGAAGATTTACAAATACTAAGTCTCCAAGCTCAGACTGTGCGTAGTCTGTAAGACCAATTGTAACAACATCTCCTTCTTCTTTTACCCACTCATGTGATTTTGCATATAATAATCCTTCTCTGATTTCCATCTTAATAATCTCCTTTTTTATATATTCTCTTTTTAATCCTTCAACAAAACTTATTTCGCTCTCTTGTAGAATGGCAGTGCTATGACTTCTGCCTCGACTTTACGTCCTCTTACATCTACTTCTACTTTATTACCGATCTCTACACTTCCGGCATCTACTAATGCCATTGCGATTGGATATCCCAGGAACGGACAATGTGTTCCGCTTGTTGTATGTCCGATTTTGTTTTCTCCAACATAGATATCCTGATGTTCACGGATAATTCCTCTTCCGGTTACTTTGAGTCCGATTCTTGTAATTTTCGGCTCACCACGCTCTTCCATGGCTTTCTTTCCGATGAAGTCTTCCTCTTTTCCCATCTTGACTGCAAATTTCAGGCCTGTCTCAAGTGGTGATATTTCATCATCCATCTCATGTCCGTACAGTGGCATCGCTGCTTCCATACGAAGTGTATCTCTGGCTCCAAGTCCACATGGAATCAGCCCTTCGTCTTTTCCAGCCTCTAAAAGTGCATCCCACATTTTCTCAGCATTTTCACTTGCCAGATATAACTCGACTCCGTCCTCTCCTGTGTATCCTGTCTTGGAAATGATACATGGGATTCCAGCTACCTCTGTATCGAATACTGCATGATAATATTTCTTTGGAATGTTCTCTTCTGCCGTTAATTTCTTCAGGATCTCCATTGCTTTTGGTCCCTGAAGTGCAATCTGCCCATACTCAGAAGATGCATCTGTAAATGTGACCTCTCCGAATTGATGGTCTAACATCCACTGATAATCTTTATCTTTGTTCGCCGCATTTACTACGATAAAGTAATCATTATCTCCACGTTTGTATACGATCAGGTCATCTACCGTTCCACCATTCTCGTTACACATCGGGCTGTATCTTGCCTGCCCATCTACCATGTTGGTAAAATCATTTGTCAGCAGCTTCTGCAGGTTTGCAAGTGCATCTTTTCCCTGGCACAATACCTCTCCCATATGAGACACATCGAAAAGTCCTGCTTTTTCTCTAACTGCCATATGCTCTGTGATAACACCTGTTCCATACTGTACCGGTAAGAGATATCCTGCAAATGGAACGATCTTACCGCCTGCTTTCACATGCGTATCATAAAGTGGGGTTTTTAACTCCATATCATATCCTCCTTCTTGTTTTTAATAGGGACGTTAATTATAGGTACATTAATTTATTCATATAATGGATATTTCTCGCAGATTTTTGTAACTTCATCTCTGATTTCATCTGCCTTTGTCTCAAAGTCTGTCACTGTCATCTTGATCAGTTTTGCGATTATCTTCATATCCTCTTCCTTCAGTCCTCTTGTTGTAACTGCCGGTGGACCAATTCTGATTCCACTTGTTACAAATTGGCTTGCCGGATCATTTGGTACTGAGTTCTTATTGACTGTGATGTAAACCTCGTCCAGTCGGTTCTGAAGTTCTTTTCCGGTAATGTTCATGTTCTGAAGATCTACTAACATCAAGTGGTTATCCGTTCCACCACTTACCAGATTGAAGCCTTCTGCAATCAATGCATCTGCAAGTGCTTTCGCGTTATTCACTACCTGCTTCTGATACTCTTTGAACTCTGGTTTCAATGCCTCTCCGAAGCAGACAGCTTTTGCTGCAATAATATGCATCAGCGGACCACCCTGAGTTCCCGGGAAGATTGCTTTGTTAATTGCTTTTGCATGTTCTTCCTTACACATGATCACTCCGCCTCTCGGTCCTCTCAGTGTCTTGTGAGTTGTCGTTGTAACTACATCTGCGTATGGAACCGGATTCTGGTGAAGTCCTGCTGCAACCAGTCCTGCGATATGTGCCATATCTACGAAGAGATAAGCGCCAACTTCTTTTGCAATATCTGCAAAGATATCGAATCGGATCTCTCTTGGATAAGCGGAAGCTCCTGCAACAATCATCTTTGGCTTACATTCATGTGCAAGTTTTCGAATCTCATCGTAATCCAGTACTCCGTCATCGTTGATGTTATAAGGTACAAAATTATATAAAATACCGGATTGGTTTACCGGTGATCCATGTGTCAGATGTCCGCCGTGTGCCAGGTTCAGTCCCATTACTGTGTCACCCGGTTTAATCAGTGCCTGATATACTGCATTGTTTGCATTTGCTCCTGAGTGTGGCTGAACACATGCATGATCACAGCCAAATAATTCTTTTAATCTCTCAATTGCCAGATTTTCAACGATATCTACATTCTCGCAACCCCCATAATATCTCTTGCCCGGATATCCTTCTGCGTATTTATTTGCCGGTACAGTTGCCATAGCCATCATCACTGCCGGGCTGATAATGTTCTCAGATGCGATCAGCTCCAGGTTTCTTCTCTGGCGTCCAAGCTCCAACTCAATTGCTTTTCCAACCTCTTCGTCATAGTTCTTCACATAATCTGTTACCTGTTCAACCATGTTCATTTTCTAATCATCCTCCAAATTTCCCCAAAAATTTTTAAAAAAGGGTACAAAAAAAGCAGGTAAAAAATAATTTCTTAACAATCTTAAGACTAATTATTTTTTATCTGCCTCTGTCCTTTCACCTGAAAGATTACTTACCGGTCTTCGCGTGTATGGCAGGTAAGTTACTTCTTCGGTACAATCCCTTCCATTGTTCTCCAGAGTGTTGTCCAGACCCGTTCCTTTTGCCTGAGAGTTTCTGCTTGCCCCTTCGGCTCCAGTCTATCATTCCATGTGTCGCGTCTCACATGATAGTGGTATCTCACAAGTCCTTCCTTCAACTTAACCTCAGAATACAGCTGTCTGATAATAAAGTCAAGCGTTAAATATTTTTCTTACTTGTTAGAATTCTATCAGTGATTATCGTTAAATATCTGACACCGTATTTACAGCCTTTACACCAGTTTTACATGCTTTTTTCTCAGTAAATAAAAACTATTCTGTACTTGCATTTGTACTACTATCATTACTGCTGTCCGTACTTGTGTCTGTACTACTAACTAATCTTGACTTAGGAATTTCGATATTCTCCTTCTTGTATGCATCCAGTACAGCCTCCTTGATACATTTTGCATATGCTTTCGCACCTGCCGAGAGCAAATGTGTATCGTCTGCATCAAAATACTCATCATGACCCTCGCTTGCAGCATACCAGTCGATCAGATATGTATGATCATTTTCTTCTACGAATTTTTTTATCTTGCTGTTGCTTTCCTCTTCGAACGTATCATGCGGAATCCGGACTGTTGTCAGAAACAATGGCATATCCTTTCCTATCTTCTCCCGAATAGCTTCAAGTTCACCATTGATCGGACTGTTCGAAAGTGATGCAAATATGACGCCTTCTCCTTCCCATTTCTTTTCATCAATGTAGGAATCAAGAACTTGTTTACCAAGTGATGTGATCCGTCCGATTTTAGTATCACTGACGCTGTTTGGAAACATTTCATAAAAATCATCTGTCACATCAACTGCAATAGAATCCCCGATGAGCAGGAGATTTAAACCTTCCAGAATCTCATCATCCGTCAGATCAGTCGTACAGATGGTATCTTCACTCTCTGAACCATTCGCTTTCTGCTTTGCAAGTTGTTCTTCCGTCATCTTACCGGTCTCTTTTGCCTTTGACTCACGTTTTTGTAATGTATCCAATGCATTTTTCTTCGGCACAAATATCATGCAAAGTATCAGTGACACGGTCAGTACAAATGTGCCTGCCATTACCTTTAAACTTCTTCTTGCCACCTGTACCTGGCGCTTCTTCTCCTGCCTGGATTTCGGTCTGCTTCTTAAAATATTCAAATATTCACCAATAATACCATGGCGGATCGGTGTCTCAATAAAACGATAAGAAAGCTCTGCCAGGACAACACTTAATACAATTTCAATCAATGTAATCCACCAGGATGCCTTTATCCCCTTACTGATTAACAAAATGATTGGATAATGCCACAGATATATGCTGTATGAACGATCCCCAATCCATTTCAATACTGGATTACTTAAGAATCTGCTAAGCCAGGTCTTTCGTCCTGATACTGTATAGATAACCAACACGGTCAGAATTGTTCCTACAAATTGTCCTCCTCTGTACCAGAAATTACTGGAACCATTGATTGCTATCGTCATCACGAGCAACACTGCAAAAGACACACTGCCCAAAACCATATTGACACTAGCTGAAAGCCTTCTTGGAACCATCTGGTACTCCCACAGAATTGCAAGTAATGCACCGAATAAAAGGGAAAATGCTCTCGTGTCTGTCCCATAATATACCCGGCTAGCATCCTGCTGTGGATCAAATATACAATCATCAAAATTACTGAGATCAGCGCCAGCAGCAACGTTACTCCTGCAAACAAAAGACCTCTCTTTGCCCGTCCCTCTTCTCTGCTTTTTACTAACTTATAGATTCCCAGAAGAATCAATGGATATATCAGATAAAATTGTGTCTCAATCGCCAGTGACCAACAATGCGTAAATGGTGACGGTACTCCGGCCGCTTCAAAGTAAGATACCTTATTAAAAATCTGCCACCAGTTATTAAATCCCAGAACAGATGCCAGGAAATCCTTACAGCCCTTTGTAAAAATAATCCTGTTTACGACTGCGCTGACAAATATTATAACAACTGCCATTGACATAACTGCCGGAACAAGACGCCTGATACGCCTCAGCCAAAAGTTCTTCAAATCTATTGTTCCTTCTTCTTCTACTTCGGAAATCAGTATGCCTGTAATTAAATATCCTGATAAAACAAAAAATACTGTCACACCAAGAAAGCCGCTCTTAAATAAAGCCAGCTTCAAATGATATGCCAGTACCATAATAACCGCAATTGCTCTTATGCCATCAAGCCCTGTGATGTATCTTCTCTTTTTCCCCATAACTCTTCATCCTCATTTGTACTTTTTATTGTTTAGCTCATAACTTCTGTTGCCTCTCCTCTTGTCTCTAATATCTCTTATACATAATATTAAATAAAAGTACAAAAAAAAGCAAGAACCTTTAAAGTTCTTGCTTGTCTGCATGAGCGTGCGGGGATTCGAACCCCGGACAACTTGATTAAAAGTCAAGTGCTCTACCACCTGAGCTACACGCCCGTCTCTTCCAATATGCTAATCATAAAGGAAAATGCCCAGAACCGGAATCGAACCAGTGACACGAGGATTTTCAGTCCTCTGCTCTACCAACTGAGCTATCTGGGCATTCATCACATCAGCTAT
>JABLTQ010017417.1_pt1 | contig 13669 bp, 20 predicted proteins | sample 7160101 | NCBI WGS metagenome assembly JABLTQ01 (sample SAMN14651228, study PRJNA627086) | human gut metagenome | isolation source: feces | host: Homo sapiens
AACGCCATGAACGGTATGTTCAACCGCCCTGAAAAAGAGGAACAGCTGGCATAAATAAAAACCTGCAGTGGAATCACCACTGCAGGCTCTGGCGGGGCGTGTCGTTTGAAATCCGAACACCGGAAGAGCCTTGCAGATCGTCCGCGAAGGGCGGTTCTTCGGTACTGTCGAGCATTTCCATATAGCTTACTTGCTTTCCGCCTTCGATATTGTAATAAATAACTGTCTTATCGTCGTACAGATAGACGGAATTTATAAAAACGTCTATAATGCGTTCTCTGAATTCCATATCGTCAAGATCGCCTTTGCAAAACGTCTTTAGCCACGTCTTTATCTGTTCTTCGGTAAGCTGAACGCGGGCGGCTACATGAAGTTTTGCAATATCAATTTCAAGATCGGTTTTCTGAACGTCCAGCAATTCCATTTTGTCAAATATCGGTTTGCGGGCAGCAGGAGGGCAAACGGCGAGAGTATCAACAAGGGAACTAATTTCCGCGTTTACCCGCTCTAATTGCTTTTCATAGTCCTTTATATGGTTGTCCCCGAAATCCTTTTCATATTGAGCGACAAGGGCGGCGGCTATATAATCCATGCGATCCGGCGTTAAAACATATTCGACCGTCTGTTCAACAACGTACCATTCAATAAAATCTTTCTTTTCGTTCTTTTTATTGCAAGTGTGTTCCTTCTTGCGCTTTCCGCAAGCGTAATAATGATACGTGTTACCCATTTTGCCGCGTCCGCTTTCCCCTACCATGCGCGTACCGCAATAGCCGCAAAAGGCTTTTCCCTGTAAAAGATAATCTATCTTCGCTTTTGAAGCGGCGGGGGCGTGTTTTACCTTGTCTAACCGCTCTTGCACTTTGTAGAACGTCGCTTCATCTATGAGCGCTTCACAGCCTCCGGCGACTTCCTGCCCGTTATAGAGATAAACACCAATATATTTTTTGTTCCGTAAAGCTGCTTGCATACTTGATAATGTGAGCGGCTTTCCTTTTTTATTGCGAATGCCGCGCGCGTTCAGTTCGGCTATTATTTCCCGCTTTGAAACGCCTTTCGCGTACTGTTCAAACATATAGCGGATTGTGGGCGCGGTGCGTTCATCAATTACAAGCCGCTTGTTCTCTACCTTGTAGCCGATCGGCGGAACGCCGCCGAGATAAGTTCCGTTGATAATACTTTCCCGCTGTCCGCGCCGGACGTGCTTTGAAAGGTTCGCAGAGTAGTATTCCGCCATACTTTCAAGCAAGCCTTCAAGGATAATGCCTTCCGGCGCGTCTGTTATGTTTTCTGTTGCGGAAATGACCTTCACGCCGTATTTTTTTAGCTTTGCTTTATAATGCGCGCTGTCGTAGCGGTTGCGGGCGAAGCGATCCAGCTTCCAAACAATAACCCGTTGAAACTGTTGTTTGCTTGCGTCGGCAATCATTTTTTGAAAGTCGGGGCGATCGTCCGTCTTGCCGCTGATTGCACGGTCAATATATTCCCCGACAACGTGCAGCCCTTCCCGCTGGGCGTAGGCGTAGCAATCCCGCAACTGTCCTTCTATGCTTTGTTCCTGCTGGCTATGGGAGGAATAGCGGGCATATATAACCGCGTTCAATGCTTGCTGCATTGCTATTCCTCCTTCTCCGCTTGCCGCTTAGATTGAACAAACTTGATATAGTTAATTACTTCAAGCAATTCTTCTTCGGATAAGTCTTGACAGAGTTCTAAAAGGGGAAGGCGCTTTTGCGCTTGATAAACCGTCCATTTTCCAATTATAGCGGTTACTCTGTTTTTTACTTCAAAAGAGTGTTTCAAGCCGCCGTCCATGCTATCGGGTGGAGTTGTGTTGTAAAAGAAATAGTCCGGAGTAATTCCAAATATTTCACACATAGCATATAAGGCTTTGCGATCGGGGCTTGATCTGTCAAGTTCCCACGTTCTAACCGTGCTTTCAGCCTTGCCGAGCATTTCCGCTAATTGAGCTTGTGTCAACCCACGTTTAACGCGCTGTTCTTTGATAGCTTTCCCAAAAGTCATTAGAAGCGCCTCCTTTCTTAGCACTATCACTATTATAAGCAATATTATTGCTGATTTCAAGATAAAGCGCGAAAAATTCGCTGAAAACTTAATCAAAGCTATTGACAGCGGAAATATCGCTGTGTATAATAGAGGCAAGAACAGCGGAATTTCCGCTGAAAGGAGGAAAATATATGAATGCACTACGAGAACTTAGAACAGAAAATGGGTTTAGTCAAGAGAAAATGGCGGCAGAATTGGGCGTTTCCCTCTCTATGTATCAGAAAGTAGAGCAAGGAAACGCAAAGGCGGGGCGCGCTTTTATGGAAAAGATCAAGCGCCGCTTCCCAGAAGTAAGCATTGACTATATTTTTTTTACAGTTAACAGCGATATTTCCGCTGCTTTAAGTGTTTGAAGGGAGGCATAACAATGGCGCAACTACTTGCAGAGGGCGAAGCCCTTGTAGAAGTAGGCGTTATGGGCTTGCGCGCACCGGACGGCAGCTATACAGAGAATGTGAAGCTATTCCGCATCGTATCGACGCGGGAGGTAAACCCGAAAACAAACATGACACGCGGCGAAGAACAGGCTTGCGAAGATATAGCTTCCGTGCTGGCGGAGAAATTCGGGCAGTACATAGCGGGAACAAGAAAGGCGGCGGCAAGATGAAACAGAAAAAGAAGGCGCTTTCGCTTTATGAGGGCTACGAAACCAGCATAGCAGCGGAGAGCCTTGAAGAACGCGACGAATTAGAAGCGAAGTTTCAAGCAATGGAAGAAAACTGTTTTGATTTAGGCGAGGATGACAGGGGCGCACACTTCCCGAAAATGGAATATAGCGATCTTGCAAAGTGTTTTGAAAAAGAGGGCTTCGCGCCGGAAATCAAAATGGAAATTGCGCGGGCTTGTTATGCAACGTACCTTGACGGGTACAAGGGAAAAGCATTCAAAAGGCATATCGCTTGCGAATTGCGGGAGGGCGGCGAAGATGGGAAGTAAAAAATACAACTTCCGTTTCCAAAGCTATCCGAACCGGATAGAAGCAGAACGGACGCGGCGCGGCTGGACGCAAGGAACGCTTGCGGAGCGGGCGAACGTTAGCAGATGTGCGATCGGAAAATATGAAATGTGGGCGGCTGGCGGCGTTCCGTACCGCGAGGACATGAAAAGTATTACAGACACAACCGCGCAGCTTATCGCGGACGCGCTGGAAGTCAAGCCGGAAGCGCTCTTTGAACATTACGCAGAAGCGGCAGCAGAGTACAAACCGCGCGTAAAGCCGTTTTCAACAAGAGCCGAGCGGGACGCGGCTATTATGTCGGCGCTTGAACCAGTGAAATATACCGCGCTGAAAATGTCCAGCGCTCTTCGCTGCAAAGATGTATGGTACGAAATGGAAGATATTATAGCGGAGGCTTACGCGGAACTTGTAACAGTAGCGGAAGAAGCCTACACAAGAGGAATAAGCGCAAGCGTAAGTTTTGAACCGTATGTATGCGGTGCTGTGAAAAAGTCGCTATTGAGGTTGCGGAAGTATCACGGGCAGCAATGCCGGAAAGCGGAACTTGTAAGCTATGAAGCGTACTTCCCTTTGCACGATCCCGCTTCTTCCTTCAATCTTGAAGAACGGGTATGCTTACGCGAGGAATGTCGCGAGGCGATAAAGACGCTTACACCGGAACGCCGCCGCGATCCGTACATAGCGGAAATGCTGGAGGTAGTCGGAATATGAAAACAGACAAAAAAATAACGCCCAGCGTCGGCAAACGCTGAACGTTATAGGCTTCACAAGAGCCATTCAATACATTTATATTATAGCACTTGTGAAGCCTCTTTGTCAATGCAGGAGGCAAAAAATGAGAGCGAAACGCCGGATTTTTTCGGGTTGCGTATGTGAACAGGAGGTTTACACCGTGCCGGATCGTACAAGGAACGTAAAAAAGGCAGAACCGCGCCCGCGCTTTAGCAGCAAAGAGGAATACGACGAATTCAAGCGGCAGATCGCCCGCAGGAATTTTGCGCGGAAGGTAAATGCAACGTTTTCCCCGCAATCGCTATATATCACGCTGACGCTTGACCGCGAAAACGGAGCGCATACATACGAAGAGGCGGACGCGATCATAAATCCGTTTTGGCGACGGCTTCGGCGGTTAAATCCGGACGCGCAAATAGTGCTTGCAAAAGGGTTCGGGAAGAGAACAAGCCGTATTCACTTTCACATGATCGTAAACGGTATTACCGAAGAGCAAATACGGGAGAAGTGGAACGCCGGAAGGGTTGCGCGGATCGAGCATTTACGGAAACACAACTACTACGACGGCATAGACCACGGGCAGGATTATACAGGGCTTGCAAATTACCTGTTCGACCATTGGACACCGGAACAAGGCACGCGGCATTATAAAGGCACAAAAAACCTATGCGAGCCGGAAACAGAGGACGCAACCGAAGCAAAGCGGGAATATTCCGAAAAAAAGCCGCCGAAAGCGCCGAAGGGTTACAAGCTGGTATCTGCAAAAATAACGCCATACGGCTATATGAATTTCAAGTATGTAAAAGACGACGCAGACGCGGCGGACACGCCGACGGATAAAGGCAAGCGGCGCTTAAAATGCTGATTTTATATCAGCCTTGATAAGCCTTGTAAATATGTAAGGTTCAGTAACCAAAGCAGGATATTTCATAAAATCAATTCTTTTTTTCTCTCTATATCCGCCACGCGAAAGTAATAGGGGGTTGCAGGGGGAAAGAGGAACGCGGGCGGAAATGTTCTTCTTTCCCCCTGCATAGAGAAACAGAAAGGAGCGGCAAAGATGTTTTACAAGATTTGCCCATATTGCGGGTGCAGCCTTGATCCTTCGGAAAGTTGCGATTGTCAGCAGGAACGAAGGAGCGGGCAGGAAGAAAACGAAGGGAGGCGGCAAGATGGCGAAATTCAGCGTTACAGGGCTGGACGAAATACGTTATCAGCTACAAGCGCGCGGCGCGAAAGTGGAAGGAACGGTTAATCATATGTTACGCGCTGGCGCAAAGGTTATGCGGGAGGAAATGCAAGCCAGCATGAAGGAATACGGCTTGAAGGATACGGGCGATCTTATCAAGTCTGTTAAGGCTGGTAAAATTCAGAAAACCGCTACCGGAAAATCAATCACGGTTGCGCCTTCCGGAAAAGACCGCCACGGAGTACCGAACGCAATTAAAGCGGCGGTATATCAAATTGGAAATTCAAAGTATCCGGCGCGCCCGTGGAAAACCCTTGCAGATGAACGCGGCAAAGAAAAGGCGGTGCAACGTATGCAAGAAGTTTTCAATGAAGAAATGAGCAAAGACGGAGGCGGATCGGAAGAATGAGTATTTTTGGGCGTATTTTCGGGAGGGTAAAGCCTCCAGCAAGCGGGACAAGTCGCGCGGAGATTATCGGCGGCGGTAATTCCTTTTCAGCATGGAGCGGGAACGCTTACAGCAATGATATTTACAGGGGCGCGGTGGACGCAATCGCAAGAAATGCAGCAAAAATGAAAGGTTCACACGTTATCAAGTATCGGGATCATGAGCGGGCGGAAGGAGATTGCAAGCTAAATCGTATTTTGCAGATCGAGCCTAACCCGTATATGAGCGCGTTTGATATGCTGTATAAGCTGATAACGCATTATTACTTGTATAACAACGCCTTTGCGTATATACAGAGGGACGAACGCGGGCAGCTTGCCGCCGTATTCCCTCTTAACGCTGTCCATGCAGAGTTTTTGAGCGATACGGGCGGCGCGCTTTATGTGCGCTTCATCTTCGCGGGCGGAAAAGAAACGCTTTTGCCGTATGCCGATATTATCCACCTTCGGCGCAATTTCAACGGTAACGACGTTTTAGGCGATCCGAACGACGCGCTTTCCCCTGCTTTACAGCTTGCGCATACACAAAATGAAGGCATTATATCGGCAATTAAGAGCGGCGCAAGCCTTCGCGGAATTTTGCGCCGGACGCAGATCGCAAGCCCCGAAATGCTCAAACAATTAAAAGATAACTTTGTAAAAGATTATCTTGACATTACGAATAACGGCGGCGTGGCGGCGATTGATAACGGATTTGAATATATCCCGATCGACAACAAGCCGTATTCCGTAGATGAAAAACAAATGCAAGCGGTAAAAGATAAGATTTACAATTACTTGGGCATTTCCGAAGCGATCGTAAATAGCAGCTATAACGAAGATCAATGGGCGGCGTTCTATGAAAGCACAATAGAGCCGCTGGCGCTGCAATTAAGCCTTGAATTTACCCGCAAGCTGTTTAACGATCGGGAACGCGCCTTCGGTAATTCTGTTTTATTTGAGAGCGGGCGGCTACAATTCAGCAGCAATGCAACAAAAGTAAACCTTATCCGCGAACTTATGCCGATGGGCTTACTAACAGTAAATCAAGCGTTGGAAATTCTAAACCTTCCCAGCGTTCCGGACGGCGACAGGCGCATACAATCGCTTAATTATGTTGACGCGGACAAAGCGGAGGAATACCAGCTTGCAAGGGCAAAAGCGACCGCCGCTATTGTACCTTCTTCCGCTGACAGAAAGGACGGCGCGGGAAATGAAGGATAAATATATACTTGCCGCGCTGCTGGGAACGCAAGACCGCGTAACGGGCGAATTTCCGAACATTCCGCTATATGCGAAAGCGGGAGATTGCACACATATTCCGGCATTTGCGCGGCGCGACTTATCGGACATAGAAGAAACGGCGGAAGATAATTATATTCCGGCTGGAATTATAGCGGTATTTGATCCGGAAGCAAACACGTTTTCGCCTATTCAGCTATACGCGCTTACAAAAGAATGGCTTGATCTTACGCTTATAGCAAGCGAACACATAACAGGGCTTGAAACGGAGGTGCACGCAGATGAAAGAAATTAGAGTATGCGAAATAAGAGCGGCAGCGACGGCAGACGCGGCAAAAACTCTTAGATTAGAGGGTAGGCCGATTGTTTACGATCAGCCAACCACAATAAACGATCCGGCAGGCGCGTTTATTGAAATTATCCGAGCGGGGGCGCTGGATCATGCGGACTTATCAGACGCGAGATTGTTCTACAATCACGACTTGAACAAAGTACCGCTTGCGAGAACGCCCAAAACAATGCAACTGACGCTTGACGCGGCAGGGTTGAGCATGGTTGCAGAATTACCGGACACCGAGGAAGCAAGAAGCGTATATACGGCAGTACAGCGCGGCGATCTTTCCGGTATGTCCTTCGCGTTCAAAGTTCCGGAGGGCGGCGACAGCTACGACGCGGCGACCAATACCCGAACGATATTCAAGATCGAAAAGGTATATGAAATCAGCGTTGTTCCATTCCCCGCCTATCCGCAAACAAGCGTAGAAGCGCGATCCGCTTTCAACGCGGCGGCTTCGGAACGTTTGAAGGCGGCAATGATTATCAAGGCAAATAAAATCTTGATGAAAGAGGTATAACGCTATGAGCGAACAGGAAAAGACCGTTACGGAGGAAGCAAAGCAGAAGCAGGACGCACCAAAAAAAGAGCGCCCGCGCAGCCTTCTTGATCGGCTTTATATGCAACTTGATATTTTGGAGCGGGAGCAAGGGAAAATTGTTACCGGCTATGAGGGATCACAAAACCCGAAAGCAGCAAGAACGGAATATTTGACGTTTGCGGAGCAGATCAACAAGATTGTAAACACTATCATTGACATTAAACGAGGAGGAAAACAGAAATGAAATTTAAGACTATTGCAGAGGCTTTCAACCATTACCGTACCGCTACGCTGGAGGAAATCGAGCGCAGAGCGGCAGAAATCAAAAACACCATTGCGACCGACGCATGCGCAGATATGAACGCGCTGAATATCGAACTTGACGGGCTGGCACAGGCAAAAGAGAACTTGCAGCAGCGCGGCGCTTCCGGACAGCAGCAGAATTTTAACCCGATTGCGGGCGGCGGTATGACCTTTGAGCGCCGCGCCAGCTATGAAGCGACCGAAGGCGACGTACTGAACAGCGCCGAATATAGAAGCGCATTTATGAAACGCCTTCTTGGACGTAAGCTGAACAGCTTTGAGGAAGCAGCCTTTAACCGCGCCATGAATGAGCAGCGCGCGGACGCTTACAGCACTTCCACAAGCGTGGCGGCGGTTCTTCCTACGCAGACGCTTAACGAGGTTATCAGCAAGGCGCGCACAATGGGCGGAATTATGAGCGTATGCCGTAGCTTTAACGTGCCTTCTAAAATTGCTATTCCCGTAGGTACGCCGATGAGCGCCGCAAGCTGGCACATCGAGGGCGCAGCCGTAGAGAGCGCCGCGCCTACCATTGCAACAATCAGCTTTGACGGGTACGAAATTATGAAGGTTCTTTCCGTAAGCGTCAAGGTGCAGAGCATGAGCATTGCCGCTTTTGAAAGCTATCTTACCGAGGAACTTTCTAATTGCGTTATGGCTTGTATTGCAAGCGCCCTTGTAAACGGTACGGGTGCTTCGCAGGGCACGGGCGTTCTTTCCGGTATCACATGGACGGCGGACAAAAATTTCTTCACTTTCAGCAAAGCGAATGGGCTTGCATATGCCGACGTAGTAAAGACCGTTGCCGCGCTTGCGAGAGGGTACGCAAACGGCGCTTGCTGGGCTATGAACAATGCAGCGCTTTACAATCTCTTCTACGGAATGCAGGACGCAAACAAGCGCCCGATCTTCATTGCCGATCCGAAGGCGGAGAATATCGGTAAAATTCTTGGCTTCCCCGTTGTGGTTGATGATTACTTGCCCACAGATACAATTATCTTCGGCAACTTCAACTACATGGGCTACAATATGCCCGAAGGTATCACGATCGAGGCTTCCCGCGAAAGCAGCTTCAAGAGCGGGCTTATTGATTATCGCGCTATTGCGGTATGCGATTGCAAGCCCATTGTTCCGGAAGCATTTATCAAGCTGACGCGCGCAACAGCCTAACGGGGAGCGGGAAAAATGCTTACGTTAGAGCAAGCCCGCGAGGCTTTGAGGCTGGATAGCACAGATAACGACGATATTATAACGGGGTTAATGAATGCTATTCCAGACTATATCGAACTTTGCACGGGCGTAACGGCAGAACAGCAAGCGCAAGAGCCGTTAGCGGATACCGCGGGAAAATTTCTGCTTATTCTGTGGTATAACGCGGAGCGGGTGGACGCTGAAAAGATACAGCGTACCATTGACAGCTTGCTAAAGACGCTTCAATTAAAGGCTGAAAGGGGTTAAGGTATGGCGAAGGACTACGCGAGGACGTTCTACGATAGTCAAGCATGGCGCAGGACGCGCGAGGCTTATTTACAGAGTAAGCATTATATTTGCGAAGATTGCGGCGGGACGGCTTCCGTAGTCCACCATATCACCTACATAAAGCCGTGGAACGTGAACGATCCGAGTATTACGCTTAATTGGGACAATCTGAAAGCAGTATGCGAGAAATGCCACGCGGAAGAACATTCACGGGATTTGAAGAAACGCGGCGGTGAAGCAAGGCTAAACGGGATTGCCTTTGATGAAGAAGGCAATGTAATAAAGCAAGCAAATGTATTCCTTGTATGCGGAAGTCCGGCGAGCGGGAAAACAACATACGTTGCGGAACATAAGCGCAGCAATGATCTTGTTGTTGATGTGGATTATATTTGCGCTGCATTAGCGGGAGAAACGTGCAACGTTCATTTAGACCATAAGCCGATATTGTCCGTTGCGCTGGAGGTACGGGAATTGCTCTATCAGATCATACAGACGCGGCGCGGGAAATGGGAACACGCTTTCGTTATTACAACGGTTGCCGACGTTCGCGAGATGAAGGCAGTTGCCGACGAATTGCGGGCGGAAGTAGTGTTAATGGAAACAACGCTTAAAGAGTGTTTACAGCGGGTTGCAAACGATCCGAGCAGAGCGCACAACAGAAGAACGCAAGAAAAAATAGTGAAAGAATGGTTTGAAAAATATAATTCTTCCCTTGAAAAAGGATAAGCCCCCCTATTCAAAAATGATAGAGGGGGAAGCGCACCAACAGGGGGCAACCTTTTCTTTCCCCTCCGAGGGCGCGCGTATGAGGGGAGGGGTAAAACAAGCGTAGCGGTTTAGAAATGGGGTGTTTTAGCATGGCGGTAAAGGACGATAACGAGAAATTAAAGGACTTGCGGAAACTTCGGAAGATATTAAAACTTGTTCCGGCGGATCGCAAGGACATTGCCGAAAAACTTATACAGCGCATAACGTTCATGGCGGGCGTTCTTGATGATCTGCAAGAGCAGATACAGCAGAACGGCACAATAGACCATTTCAAACAGGGCGCACAGGAGTTCGACCGCGAAAGCCCCGCGCTTAAATCCTACAATACAACGATCCAGCGTTACAGCTTGCTTTATAAGCAGCTTGTCGATCTTCTCCCGCCGCCGGAGATTGACACGAAAAAGAAAAACGAAGTGCTGGACTTCATCACAAAGCAGGGATAAGGCTTGAACTATATTACAGAGTATTGGAAGGAGATTGAAAGCGAGAAATGCGTTGTATCGCGACGGGTTAGAAAAGTATATGAACAGCTTGCGCGCCGGATCGAGCAGCCAGAAGAGGGCGCGCGCTATATCTTTGACGAAAAGAAGGCGCTTCGCCCGATCGAGTTTATAGAACGGTTCTGCAAGCATTCAAAAGGCGAATGGGCGGGCAAACCCGTAACGCTTGAATTGTTCCAAAAGGCTTTTATATCGGCGCTCTTCGGGTTCGTCGATAAAGAAACAGGCTTGCGGCAGTACCGCGAAGCTATGTTCTACGTAGCCCGCAAGAATGGTAAAAGTACCATGCTGGCGGGTATTGCGTTATATATGCTTGTTGCGGATTTAGAAGCGGGCGCGGAGATATACAGTGCAGCAACAAAGCGGGATCAAGCGCGGCTTATCTTTGAAGAGGCTTACAACATGGTTAAGCAAAGCCCGCAGCTTCGGGAATTGCTGAAAAAGCGCAAGGGCGATCTATACTTTGCAAATACCTTTTCCCGCTTCGAGGCGTTGAGCAAGGATAGCGGGAGCATGGACGGCTTAAACGCGCATTGCGTCATTATCGACGAATTGCACGGCGTAAAGGATCGTAACTTGTACGAAGTCTTGAAGCAATCGCAGAGCGCGCGCCGCCAGCCGCTTTTGATTATGATAACGACGGCGGGAACGGTACGCGAATGTATTTTTGATGAAATGTATGCGACCGCTTGCAATATCGTTGACGGCGTTTTCAAAGATGATACTTTCTTGCCGATCCTCTATGAACTTGACAGGCGCGAGGAATGGACGCAGCCGGAGGCATGGCAAAAGGCTAATCCGGCGTTAGGCACAATCAAGAAAATAGACGATCTGAAAACAAAGATTGCCCGCGCACAGAATAACCCCAGCGAACTTCGCGGCTTGCTTGTAAAAGACTTCAACGTAAAAGACACGTTAAGCACGGCGTGGCTTAATCTTGAAGATATTGAAAATCCGGCTAAATTCGATATTGCCCGCTTTGAAAATAAGTTTGCGATCGGCGGCGCGGACTTATCGAAAACCCTTGATCTTACATGCGCTACCCTGCTTATGGTAGACAAGGAAACGGAATTGCGGTACGTTACACAAATGTACTGGATACCAGAAGAAACCCTTGAAAAGCGGGTACTTGAAGAGAAAATACCTTATGACAAGTGGCGCGATCGGGGCTTGTTGCGGACGTGCGCCGGAAATACAATCGACTACAAGGACGTTACAGCGTGGTTTATCGAAATGACGCAGGAATATAAAATCATTCCCGCATGGGTTTATTACGATAGCTGGAGCGCCCGCTATTGGGTAGAGGAAATGAAGGCAAACGGCTTTCAGATGATCTCTTGCATACAGGGGGCAAAAACGCTTTCCCTTCCCATGCAGCAGTTAGGCGCAGACTTACAGGCGAAGCGGATTATATACAATGATAACCCGATTTTGAAGTGGTGCTTAACAAATACAGGCGTACAGACAGACCGCAACGGGAATATAGTTCCGGTCAAAAATCAAGCAGCAAAACAGCGCATAGACGGCATGGCGAGCCTTCTTGACGCTTACGTGGGCTTAACAGAAAAATATAACGAATTTATAAGCGCGCTGTAAAGAGCGCTATTAAAAGGGGGCGGAAGAAATGACGGCGGAAGCTGCAATTAAAACGGCGCTTGAAAGTTTAGGCGTTCCGGTGGGGCGCTTAACGTTCCGAGGAAATGCAAATACATTCGTAACCTATCAGCTTGTAATATCAGCGGAGCGGGATTTTTCCGACGACGAAAACGCGGCGGAGGAATACACATACAGAATAGACCTTTTTTCCCGCGTGGATTATATCGCTTTATTGCGCCGCGTGAAGCGGGTATTGAAAGCGGCGGGCTTTTACGGGATCGAAGCGGAAGCGGAGGTTTACGAACGGGATACAAAATACTTCCATGTACCGATTACGGCGAAATATCTTGAAGAGGCGGAGGCGGAAGAATGAAGCTGAAAGATAAGAAAATACGGATATTGCAATACTTCCACGGGACAGACGATCGCGGCTTCCTCGTTGATGAATGGCGACCGCTCCATAGCGGGCAGCTTTGGGCGTACTATCGCCACCTTTCCGGCAATGAGTTCTACGCTTCCGCAATGGTGAACGTTTCGGAAGAAGTCGTTTTTACAATCAATTACCGCACCGACTTAACAAATGAAATGATGATCGAATACGGCGGCAAATTCTATGAAGTTATCCGCGTTGACGATTACGAAGGCTACAAGGACGATCTAAACATTTATTGCAAGCTGGCAGCAGATCAAGAAATAGAGATTGTAGAGCCGCAGACGTGAAAGAGGGCGTACATATGGGAGAATTGCCGAAAGAAATACTTGATTTGATCGCGCTTGCCGTTACACAGGCAACGCAGCAGACGGCGGAGGCGTTGCGATCGGTGCAGCAGGGCGCGCCGGAACGCAATTATTTTAAGATCATGGAAAAGCTGCTATACAGCTATCCGACGTTAAAGCGCATTGTTTCTGACAAGGCAGGATATACACGGGTTGAACTTCAAGAGAGAAGCAAAAGCGTTGTTCGTTTCAATCCGAGCGGGCAATGGAAAAGCCGCGAAGATATTATAGAGGATATGGAGCGGGACAAAGAAGCAGAATACGATATAACGCTTAAAGACTTTCGGAGGATTGAAAAAGTTATACGGCAATTCGAGGATCGGAAAGAATTTATTGTTGTCCGTATGTACTATTTCAACGAAAACGCGGACGGAACGCCGAAAGCGGCGGACGCGCCGCAAGCGACGTGGGAGGAATTGAGCGAAGCGATCGGAAAAGAGATAAAAACGCTTTCCCGCTGGAGAAATAACATTGTAAACGATATGGCTATATGCCTTTTCGGGATAGAAGCAGCGATACAGCAAGGAACAGAACGCAAAAAGAAAGAATAAACCCGCTTACCCATTAAAGGGCGAGCGGGTTTTATTCATCACCTTTTGCAGATGATACCGAACAACCCGTTTACAAAGATGAAACGCGGCGCGTTCGGATTTGAATTGTAATGGCGGAGATGGAGGGATTCGAACCCCCGGACGGTTTGACCCGTCAACTGATTTCGAGTCAGCCTCGTTACGACCACTTCGATACATCTCCATGC
>JABLTQ010068204.1_pt1 | contig 13624 bp, 10 predicted proteins | sample 7160101 | NCBI WGS metagenome assembly JABLTQ01 (sample SAMN14651228, study PRJNA627086) | human gut metagenome | isolation source: feces | host: Homo sapiens
GGTATGCGGCATGGAAAGCTGCCATGTGAGAATTGCAGGAGGCGAGGACGCGGAGAAGCTGCTGGCGATCTATGCGCCCTACGTGGAAAACACGGCCATCACCTTTGAATATGAAGTCCCGTCGATAGAGGAGTTCCGAGAGCGCATCGAGCATACGCTCAGCAGGTATCCCTACCTTGTTGCAGAGCGTGGCGGGGAGATAATGGGCTACGTCTACGCATCCGCGTTCAAGACACGCGCCGCCTACGCATGGGCTGTGGAGACAAGCATATATATCCGCACCGATGCAAAGCATCTCGGCCTCGGTAAGCTCCTGTACACCGCGCTTGAAGGGGCGCTGAAGCTGCAGAACATCACGAACGTCAACGCCTGCATCGCGCACCCGACAGTGCCGGACGAATACCTGACGCTCAACAGCGAGCAGTTCCATGAGCACCTCGGTTACAGCTTCGTCGGCAGGTTCACGGGCTGCGCATATAAGTTCGGCCGCTGGTACGACATGGTGTGGATGGAGAAGCACATCGGCGAACACGCCGCCGAGCCCGCGCCGTTTAGAAGCTTTGACGATATCCACCCGGAGCTGAAGGAAAAATACGGGATAGAATAAAACAGCATTTCAGCTGCAAAAAACAGGCTCTGTGTCAATAGTTGTGCTTTGACTATTGACACAGAGCCGAATTTTTTTGCCTGCTCTTTACAGTATATGTACCGCGTCCGGATCGAAGCGCAGGCAGCACTCCTCGCCGACAGCATAGATGCGCTTGTTCTTGGGGTTATTCTCGGTGAGCTTCACAAGGGTGTCCCCTACCATGACATGGTAGTTCTGGTACGAGCCCATGAAACAGCTGAGTATGACCTTGCAGGGCAGGCCGCCCTCGTCGGCAAGCGTCGCCGCCTCGGGACGCAGGACGAGCGTGTAGTCCTTCCCTACCTCAAGACCTTCGGTCGACGCGACACGGAGCTCAGTACCCTCGATGTTCATTACGGCCTGAGCGCCATCAATGCCCGTGAGAGTGCCGTGCAGGAAGTTTGCCTCGCCGATGAAGTCGGCGACGAACTCGCTGTTCGGGTGATAGTATATCTCCTGCGGGGTGCCGACCTGAGCGACAACGCCCTTGTTCATGATGATGATCTGATCCGACAGAGCCATTGCCTCGCTCTGGTCGTGCGTGACATAGATGGCCGTGATGCCGACCTCCTGCTGGATGCGGCGGATCTCCGTGCGCATGGAGACGCGCAGCTTCGCGTCAAGGTTTGAGAGCGGCTCATCGAACAGCAGAACGGACGGCTCGATGACCAGCGCGCGGGCGAGCGCAACACGCTGCTGCTGGCCGCCGGAGAGCTGGTTGGTCATGCGCCCCTCCATCCCCGTCAGCTCGACGAGGTCGAGGATCTTCATGACGCGCTCCTTTATCTCATCCTTCGGCACCTTGCGCAGCTTGAGACCGTAGGCGACGTTATCGAACACATTGTAGTGCGGCAGCAGCGCGTAGCTCTGGAACACCATCGCCGTGTCACGCTTATTCGGGGTAAGCTCGTTTATCGGCTCCTCGCCGAGGTAAATTTCGCCCTCGTCCGGGCTTTCAAAGCCCGCGATCATGCGCAGGGTCGTGGTCTTGCCGCAGCCGGAGGGACCCAGGAGGGTTACGAAGCTGCCCGGCTCTATGGTCAGGGAGGTGTCATGCACGGCATAGAAGTCCTTGCCGGTTTTGGGATCCTGATATATTTTGGAGATATGCTCCAGACGGACGCCTTTCTTTGTTTTTTCCATGGCTCAGTCGACCTCCTTGAGTTTCTTGCTGGTGCCGAAGTGCTTGATGAACAGGTTCATCAGCAGCACAGCACCGTAGGTGATGATGATAAGAATGGTTGCAAACGCGCAGGCAAGGCTGTAGGAGCCCTTTTCCGCGAACTCGTTGATCTGCACCGTGATGAGCAGGAACTGCGGCGTCACGAGCAGGATGATCGCGGAGATAGCGGTTATGCTGCGCACGAAGGCCGTGACAAGTCCGGAGAGGAAAGAGTCCTTGATGAGCGGGAGCGTCACGGTCATAAACACCTTGAAGCTGTCCGCGCCCATGTCATAGGCCGATTCCTCGATGGACTTGTCTATCTGCCGCAGTGCGGAGATACCACTGCGCGTACCGGTCGGCAGGGAGCGGACGACGAAGACGATGATGAGGATAAGCCCCGTGCCGTAGATGCCCTGCAAAAAGCCCGTGTGGAACACGCCGCTTGCAAAGCCGCGGATGTAGCCGACGCCGAGAACCGTGCCGGGGACGGCCATCGCGAGCATGGACACCGCCTCGATAAAGCCCTTGGCCTTGAACTTGCGCTTTACGACGAGGTAGGAGATTATCATGCTCAGCAGCGCCGTTATCGGGGCGGCGATCAGCGAGAGCACGAAGGAGTCACGGAAAGCCTGGAAGCCGTGGTAGCGCGTGAAGACAAGCTTGAACCACTTGCCCGTGAGCGGGAAGAACTTATAGCCCCAGGTCGGGAAGAAGGAGCCTATCGGCACGCAGATATACATCAGGATAACAAAGCCCGCAGCAAGCCCGCAGAGCACCGTCAGCGGTACGCGCACGCTCTTGTCCTCGATGAGCATCCTGCCGCGCGAGGCCTTGCCGGTCAGCGTCGCGGCGGTCTTGGCTTCGAGGTAATACTTCTGCACGGCGAACATAAGCAGTGTTATGCACAGCAGCACAACCGCCATCGCCGCGGCGCCGGCCTTGTCGTAGGCGCCGGTGATCTGAAGATAGATCGTCGTCGCCAGCGTGTCATACGAGCCGCCGATTATCATGGGGTTAGCAAAGTCCGCGATGGACTCGATGAAGGTCACAAGGAAAGCGTTGCCGAGGCCGGGGAGCATCAGCGGCAGCGTCACGCTCGTAAACACCTTCATGCGCCCCGCGCCCATGTCGCGCGCGGCCTCCTCAAGCGAGGGGTCGATGTTCTTGAGCAGTCCCTTGAGCATCATGTAGCAGACCGGGAAGAAGGTCAGCGTCTGGACGATGACGATGCCCCAGTAGCCGTAGACGCTGTTGTCGTAAATGCCGAGCAGGAAGCGCGTTATGACGCCCGCCTTGCCGAAGAGCATTATCATCGACAGCGACAGCACGAACGGCGGCGACACGACCGGCAGCATCGACACGACCTTGAACAGGCCGCCGACGAATTTGTTCATGCGCACATAGACCTCGACATACGCGAACAGCAGACCTATGAGCGCAGAGAGTATGCCGACGAGGAAGCCCACCTTCAGCGTGTTCGATATTGCCTTGGTGAAGGTCGGCATATTGAAGATGCGCTTGAAGATATCAAAGGTGAGCCCCTTATCGCTCACGAAGCTATCCACCAGCAGTATCGCCAGCGGGTAGAGAATAAACAAAGTCAGAAATGTTATCAGCACGACGATGGTCGTGACCATGATCGGGTCGGCCATGAGCTTCTTCCGATCCAGCGCCGCGCCCTGGCTTCTTGCCATATGTATTCTCCTCTCTCTGAAAGGATAGATAAATCAGATTCTAAAAAAGGAAGGCGGCAGCGCCGCCTTCCTTGCGGATATTATTGATTACTCGGTCTTGAAACGATCCGCACCGGTGTCAGCGCCGGCAGCGGCGATAGCGTTCATGACTTCCTCAATGTAAGTGCCGATGTTCTGCTTTGCATCCTCGAAGTCGTAGTCCATGACATTGTCGGGATCAAGGCCGAAATCTGCTGCCTGAGAGGGCTGCTCGGCATTGTCAATGACGAGGAACTGGTAGGAGCCGTTGTCCTTGGCGAGGTTCACGCAGTCGGGAGACAGAGCGTACTCGATCCAGAGCTTTGCAGCGTTGGGGTGAGCGCAGCCCTTGAAGATAGCGGTAGCGCCGATCTCGAAGGAGGTGCCGGAGCTGGGGATGATGAGTTCGACATTGCCATAGCCGTTGTCAACGATCTGGGTGATGCCGTCATGCAGGAAGCCGATGCCGATGACGCACTCACCGGTGCCGACATTCTTGGACGGGCCGGAGCCAGACTTGGTGTAAACCTGGATGTTCTTGTCGAGGTCTACGAGGTACTGGATGCCTTCATCGTGGCCGTACTTCTGGATCATGGTGTTGATGACGAGCTTTGCGGTACCGGCGGTGTTGTAGTTAGACAGCCAGATAAGACCCTTGTACTCGTCCTTGAGCAGATCCTGCCAATCCTGGGGAGCCTCAAGGTTCATGCGCTCGAGCTCATCGGTGTTGACCATGAAGCCGAGGATGCCCTTGTAGATGCCGTACCAGTAACCGTCCTTGTCGCGGTACATATCGCTGAGCAGGTGGGAAGCGTTCTCCGCCTCGTAGGCCTCAAGCAGGCCCTCGCCGGCGACAACGTTGTACGGGTCGGTCGTGCCGCCGAACCAGACGTCAGCGGACGGGTTGCCGTTCTCTTCCTCAATCTTTGCCTGCACCTCACCGGTGGACAGACGCTGATAGGTGGTCTTTATGCCGTAGAGCTTCTCAAAATTCTCGCAGGCGGCGGCGAGGTACTCTTCCTCGCAGGAGCCGTAAACGACCAGTTCGCCCTCGGCCTGAGCCAGAGAGACGAGATCGTCAGCCGCGGGTTCGGCTGCGGGTTCAGCGGCAGGGGCCTCAGTCGCGGCCGGAGCGCTGTTGCCGCATGCGCACAGGGACAGAACCATCACGAGTGCAAGCAGCAGTGCCAGATACTTTTTCATGTGTTTTCCTCCGTTAGATTTATTTTGATCTCCCCGCCCGCATGGGCTGAGAGAGATTTCCCGGTTTGCAGCTCGGGCATTATGTACACAACGCACAACAAATGCCCTTTGCAGGTACGTGCAAATTGTATAGCTTTTAAGAATTTCTGTCAACAGCTCCGCCGTTTCTTCTCAGTTTTCTCATTATTTTATCAGTCTTACCTCAGCTTATAATGAACTTTTTACTTGTGTCCCCGGCTTTGTGAAGGTATAATAGCATATATCAGAACGTGGATTTAAGGAGATTTTGTCATGCCTACTACGTGGAACCGCTCCTCCGAGGATTTTCATAAGATATACTCCGCCAATACCGACGCCTTCTACCGCGTCGGCGGCATTGCCATGGCAAAGGAGTTAGATGAGTTTATGACCCGCTGCGCGCTTGGGCTGTGGAGCCGCGGCGGCGGGATCACCCAGCGCCATGTCGACATGGCGAACCAGATATATTCCCGCAACCAGCCGCAGCCGAAATGGATGCTCTGGTCACTGACAAGCTCCGTGTGCGAAAGCGAGGTCTTCCTCCCGCCGGTGTTCTATTGGAACCTCGCCGAGACCGATGCCAAGCGCGGCACCGAGGCTTCCCGCACCTTTATCCGCATGCTCACAAATATTCTGCTCTACCTCGCCGCAGTGGACGACGACGTCAGCTACGACGAGGCCGCCTACATAACCGAGTGTACCGACAAGCTCACCGCGATATGCGACACGAGCGGCGTGCGCAAGAGCCGCGAGGCGCTCAATCCCCTTGACTATGTCACAAGCTCCGAGCCGGGCTTTCAGGAAAAGCATCGCCTTCAGGAGCAGACTGCGGGCGGCGAAAAGTCCAAAGCGGGCGACGCTGAAAAGCCTGACGCCGAGGAGAAAAAGCCGGACTTTGACGAGCTCATGGCGCAGCTCGACTCCCTCGTCGGGCGTGACGATGTGAAGAAGGACATCAAGAACCTGATGAACCTTGTCAAGGTGCGCAGGCTGCGCAAAGAGAACGGGCTCCCCATCCCGCCGATGAGCCTGCACATGGTGTTCATGGGCAACCCCGGCACGGGCAAGACCACGGTCGCGCGCATCATAAGCGGGCTGTACGCGGCGATAGGCGTGCTGGAAAAGGGGCAGCTCATCGAGGTCGACCGCTCCGGGCTCGTCGCAGGCTACGTCGGGCAGACCGCGCTCAAGACGCAGGAGGTAATTAAATCCGCACTCGGCGGTGTGCTGTTTATTGATGAAGCCTACTCCCTCGCTTCCGGCGGTGAGAACGACTTCGGACGCGAGGCGATAGAGACGATACTCAAGGCGATGGAGGATCACCGCGATGAGCTTATCGTCGTCGTCGCGGGCTATGACGGGCCTATGGAGAAGTTCATCAACTCCAACCCCGGTCTCCAGTCGCGCTTCAATAAACACTTCTACTTCCCCGACTATAACGGTGAGCAGCTCCTGTACATCTTCAAGGGTCAATGCAAAAAGAACGGCTACGCCCTCACAGAGGAGGCCGAAGCCGAGGCAAAGGCGATGTTTGAAGAGCTGTACGAGAACCGCGGCGAGAACTTCGGCAACGGACGCGATGTGCGCAACGTGTTTGAAGACACGGTCGTGCGCCAGTCAAACCGCGTCGCCGCGCTGGACGCGCCGACGAAGGACGACCTCATGCAGTTCCTCCCGGAGGATCTCAGGGACGCGGATGAGACCTGCGAGACAGACGCTGAAGAATAAGAGGGTAATAACATGAAACTGAAGCTGTGTTTCTCGGCACTCTGTGCCGCGGCAGTTATCCTGCTTGCTTCCCCTGCGGCGTATGCCGACAGCTATGATCTTTCCCTCGGCAGCATAAGCATCGACAGCACTGCTTCCGGGCAGACCGTCGTGCAGAACGGCAAAACCGCCGTAGACCAGGCTCCCGTGATAACCCAGAAGTCTGCGGAAGCGACGCAGAACACGATCTCTGTCCACGCCTCCTCCGGTTCAAAGGCCGTGCTCACGCTCGACGGCGTGAACATAGACACGAGCAGCGCGAGCGATAACGGCTCTCCCGTGTCCGTCAGCGGCAGCGGCAGCGTGAAGCTGTGCTTCCGCTCCGAAAACACGCTCATGGCCGGCCGCGTTCCGGGCATTGAAAAATCCGCCGGCGGCTGGCTCGAGATCGCCGGTGAGGATGACGCCGTCCTCAACACGACCGGCTCCCCCGGCATCGGCAGCGGCTTCATGGCCAGCGACGCGGACGGCAAAGAGATCCCTCCAGATTACTCTGCGCTCCGGAAAGGCGGGCTTGTGGAGTTCTTCGATCCGGACGGGAAACTCCTCCGCAGCTATTCCCTCGACACTCCCTCCGGTGTTCTCAAATAAACATTATCATATTATAAAGAACGCTTTCAGTCAGGAAGCGTTCTTTTATTATTCACCGGCATTATAAAATTTTCTCTTGACTTTACAATTGCTGTAGAGTTCATTATAATGCAGTAGTCAGAAATCCGGAGGGAAACACAAATGGAAAGAAACCTTACAAGCGGAAGCGTATTCAAAAACATTGTCATATTCTCACTGCCCTATCTGCTGTCTTACTTCTTGCAGACGCTGTACGGGCTTGCCGACCTGTTCATCATCGGCCAGTTTGAGGGCGTGGCGAGCACGACGGCGGTGTCGGTCGGCTCTCAGGTCATGCATATGCTGACGGTAATGATAGTCGGCCTTGCGATGGGCTCGACGGTCAGCATCGGTCAGGCCGTCGGCGCGCGCGACAGGAAGCGCGCGGCACTGGCCATCGGCAACACGGCGACGCTTTTTATGACGCTCTCCATCGTACTGACGGTTGTGCTGCTTATCTTAGTACGGCAGATCGTCGCGGTCATATCCACGCCCGCCGAAGCAGTTGAGGGGACGGTCGCGTACCTCACTATCTGCTTCATCGGCATTCCGCTCATCACGGCTTATAATATCATCAGCTCCGTTTTCCGCGGCATGGGCGATTCAAAAAGCCCGATGTACTTCATCGCTGTTGCCTGCGCGGCAAACATAGCGCTGGACTACCTGTTCATGGGCGCACTCAAGATGGGGCCTGCGGGCGCGGCGCTCGGCACAACGCTTGCGCAGGCGATAAGCGTTGCGGTGTCACTCGTCATGGTGCTGCGGCAGAAGACCGGCATCGCGCTGCGCCGTGAGAATCTTAAGCCCAACCGCGACATGATGGGGCAGCTGCTGTCCATCGGTGTTCCCATCGCCGTTCAGGACGGGCTTATTCAGGTCGCTTTCATTATTATAACTATCATCGCCAATCGCCGCGGGCTCACCGACGCGGCGGCGGTCGGCATAGTCGAGAAGTTCATTAGCTTCGTGTTCCTTGTGCCCTCGTCCATGCTCTCGACCGTCTCGGCGCTCGGTGCGCAGAACATCGGCGCGAACAAGCCCGAACGCGCGGTGGCTACGCTGCGCTACGCCGTGATGATCGCCGCGGGCTTCGGCGTGATCGTCACCATACTTATCCAGTTCATCGCCGAGAGCATCGTCGGGCTGTTCACACCGGACGCCGCAGTCATTGCGGCAGGCGGGCAGTACCTGCGCGGATATATTTTCGACTGCATCTTCGCCGGGATACACTTCAGCTTCAGCGGATATTTCTGCGCCTGCGGGAAGTCCGGGCTGTCGTTCATGCACAACATCATCGCCGTCGCGCTCGTGCGCGTTCCGGGCGTGTATTTCACCTCCAAGCTCTTCCCTGCGACACTTTTGCCGATGGGGCTTGCAACGGCGGCGGGCTCTCTCGTGTCGGTCATCATATGCGTTATCGCATTCGCGGTCATAAGCCGCCGCGGGAAAGCCGAAGCGGCAGGGGTGTGACAGGATGGAAATGCCGAAGCTGTTCCAGATCGGGGACATGGCAAAGCTGTTCCACATCAGCGTCAGCAGCCTGAGGTACTATGAGAGCCTCGGCCTGCTGACGCCGGAGCGCGTCGACCCCGACACGGGCTACAGGTATTACAGCGTGCGCCAGTTTGAGGTGCTCAACACCATACGCTATCTGCGCGAGCTGGACATGCCGCTGCCGGAGATATCGGATTTTCTGAAAAACCGCGACATTGACAGGATGGAAGAAAAGCTGCGCCAGCAGAAGGCTGAGATCGAAAGGAAGCGGCTCGAGCTCCAGCGCATCGAGCGGCGGATAGACAACAACCTGCGCCGTATCCGCGACGCGCAGGACTCGGAGCTTGACGTGATAAAATACGCCGCCTCTCCCGCGATGCGCATAGTATGGATGGACACGGCGCTGAAGATCAGCAGCTCTCTCGACATGGAGATGCCGATCCGCGAGCTTGAGCAGTCACAGGCGGAGACGGCGCTGTTCCTCGGCAAGGTCGGCGTCGGGATATCGGCGGAGAACCTTGAGGCGGGGAGCTTCGAGCAGTACGACGGAGTGTTCCTCATCCTCGACGATGAGGACAGGTTCGACGGCAAAACCGTTCTTCTGCCGGAGACGCAGTGCGTATCGGTGCGTTTCCGCGGCAGCCACACGGAGGCAGCGGAGCAGTACCGGCGGCTCATGGAGCATATCCGCGCGCACGGTATGAAGCCGTCCGGGTTCTCGCGCGAGATAACGATGATAGACTACGGCATCACGAGCGACAGAGAGAAGTTCGCCACCGAGATAAGCATACCGGTCACTGAATTATAAAATTATTCCCTCCAAAAATTTTGGAGGGAATAATTTTATATCGCGAACATTCCCGCAGCGAGGCGGGCAAAGAACCCGAAGAAGCCGAGGCGCGGCACATCCTCCGCGGCACACACCGGCACCTCCGCGACGGTGCGGCCGTCGGCGCTGACTGTCAGCGTTCCGAGCCGGTCGCCTTTACGCACCGGAGCCGGCACACTGCGGCGCAGTTCGAGTTTATATTCCGGTTCGCCGCCCTTGGGGATAACGGCAACGCTGTCGCCCGTATACTCGGCCTTAACGCTCTCTTCGCGGCCAAGCTCGACATGGACATCCGGCAGCGGCGAGCCGTCATTGAGCGGGCACAGGCGAAAGCTTGAAAAGGCGTAGTCGAGCAGCGTTTCCGCGTCTTTGTTGCGCGAATCGCTCGTCTCGCAGTGCATGACGACGGCGATGTACTCCACGCCGTTGCGCTCGGCTGTCGCGGACAAGCAGTAGCGCGAGGTCGAGGTATAGCCGGTCTTGAGTCCCGTGCAGCCGGGGTACCAGTAGGCGAGCTTATTTGTGTTGCTCAGCTCGAACTCCCCGCCGCGGATGCTGTCCATCCATATAGTCGTGTAGTCCTTGATAAGATCGTGCTTTATAAGCTCGCGGGACATGAGCGCGACATCGTAGGCAGTGGTGAAGTGCGCGCCGTCATCAAACAGTCCGCTGCAATTGGAGAAGTGCGTGTTCTCAAGCCCAAGCTCCTTCGCGCGCTTGTTCATGCGCTCGACAAACTTTTCCTCGCTGCCGCTTATGTGCTCCGCCATAGCGACCGCGCAGTCGTTTGCCGAGACGACCGCGATGCATTTGAGCATATCGCTGACGCTCATCTGCTCCCCTGCTTCGAGGTACACGCAGCTGCCGCCGAAGGATGCCGCGCGTTCGCTTGCGATGACCGTGTCATCAAGCCTGAGCCTGCCGGCCTCGATATCCTCCACAATGAGCAGCATCGTCATGATCTTCGTGATGCTCGCTGGAAATCCCGGCTCATGCGCGTTTTTCTCATAGAGGACAGTCCCCGTCTCCTTCTCCATCAGGATCGCCGCGGGGGCGTTGATCTCCGGCTGGGCGCGCCCCTCGGCCCCGAGCGCGAAAACAGGCGGAGAAGCAAGCGTGAATATCATCGAGATGAGAATGACGAGCGGCAGCAGACGTTTCATAGCGTTCCTCCATGCGGCGTTTGCCGCAATAAAAAAGTCGTAAAGATTTTTGCCGGGGCGGGCTGAGTTGCTTGTTTAAAGCTATGTGCGGCAAAGAGTATCTATGTTTCGGTTTACAAAATTATGGGAATTTCGAGCGGATACGACAAAATATGCAATACCGGCGTATAGCGCCGAATGCTGATGGCAAGGAGAGTTTTTAACACTTTCAACAGGGTTTTCAACACAAAGAAATGAATAAAATGTTACCGCGTCGCCAAATTCAGTTTACATAAAATCAGCATTGCTTTATTTCCGAGTCTCCGCATCCGCGCATCAAAAATTTACAAATCACATATTGACGGCAACAAACGCCGCAGAGTACAATAAGTTATACAAAAGAAGCTGGCATTGGAGGAAAACCGTATATGAGACGACCGTTCAGATGGGATAAAAAGTATCTCTATTGGGGTATAACAGCGTTCTGCGTTGTTGCCGCGGCGATACTGTTTTATATGGCGCTCAACTATATCGGCGCCGTCGGCAGCGCGATAAGCGCGCTCTTTAAGATCCTCAGCCCATTTATCTGGGGTCTTGTGATAAGCTATCTGCTCGGGCCGCTCGTGCGTACGCTTGAAAATAAGGTGTTCCGCCCGCTGGCGTCAAAGCTCTATAAGAAGAACAAGCGCTCCGACGGGCACGGCTTCGCGCGCGGGATGTCGATCCTCTTCTCGGAAATTATAATGCTGGCGGTCATAGCGGCATTGATCTACCTCATCATCCCGCAGCTGTACAGCAGCATTGAAACGATCGTCGTGAACAGCCCGACCTACATAGACAACGGCACTCAGTGGCTGACGAAGCTGCTTGAGGACTACCCGGAAATTGAAGAGTACGCCGTCCAGGCGCTGGGCGATATGAACGAGTTCCTTGCCAACTGGCTCAAGAACACCGTGCTCCCCGGTCTCGGCAACCTTATCACCAATGTCGGCGCGGGCGTGTACTACGTCGTGATGGCGATATATAACCTCGTTATCGGCATCATCGTCTCGGTATACATGCTCGGCAGCAAGGAGACCTTCAAGGCAAATGCCAAGCGCGTCATGTACACTCTTTTCTCCGTTGATACCGTGAAGAAGATATTCGACGGGCTTGACTTCACCGACAAGACCTTCATGGGCTTCATAAACGGCAAGCTCCTCGACTCGGCGATCATAGGCCTTATCTGCTACATCGGCTGCGTCCTGCTGCGCATGCCATATGCGCTGCTGATAAGCGTCATCGTCGGCGTGACGAACGTCATCCCGTTCTTCGGTCCGTTCATCGGCGCTGTGCCGAGTGCGCTGCTGGTGCTGCTGGTCGATCCGTTCAAGTGCCTGATATTCGTTATTTTCATCATTGTGCTCCAGCAGGTCGACGGCAACATCATCGGCCCGAAAGTGCTCGGCAGCTCCATCGGCATCAACGGCTTCTGGGTCATGTTCTCCATCATCCTCGGCGCGGGGCTGTTCGGCTTCTGGGGAATGCTCCTCGGTGTGCCGGTGTTCGTCGTTATCTATACGCTCATCAATAACCTCATTGACAGGAAGCTCAAGCGCAGCGACCTGCCGTATGAGACGGAGGACTATATGGACGTCGATTACATCGACCCCGCAACGCTCCAGCCCGTGAAGCACGCAGATGCGGAGCCCGGCGAGAAGGCATAAAACTAAACAGATTTTGATTTTAAGCTCCTCAGGCTTTTGCCTGAGGAGCTGTTCATATTTGTGCAAAAACTTCTTGTATTTTCTGTGAATTATATATAAGAAGGCCGACGAAACTATTGACAAAGAGGCGCGGCGATGGTATATTAGCACTCGAAAGGTAAGAGTGCCAACAGTCAGATGCAGTGAGTGCTAAAAAGGTTCGGCAGGTATAAAATGGCAATCAGTGAGAGAAAAAAGAAAATACTTGCGGCAGTCGTCGATGAGTATATCCAGACGGCAGAGCCTGTCGGCAGCAAGACCATTGCGCAGACTGCCAGGCTCGGCTGCTCCTCCGCCACGATAAGAAACGAGCTTGCCGAGCTTGTGAGCCTCGGCTATCTCGAGCAGCCGCACACCTCGGCCGGCCGTGTCCCGACACCTAAAGGGTACAGGATGTACGTGAACGAGCTTATGCAGCGGCAGAAGCTCAGCACTGAAGAGACGGAGGATATAAACCGCCGCATGAATCAGCGCCTGCAGCAGCTTGACGATACGATCGGCGATATAAGCCGCCTCGCCTCGCAGCTCACCGATTACCCGGCGCTCGCGCTCACAACGCGCGCCGCCGTGACGATAAAGCGCGTCGACCTCATTTATGTTGACGCAAACACCTTTATTATCGTCCTGATGCTCAGCGACAATTCCGTCAAAAGTAAGCTCGTGCATCTTCCGCTTTCGGTGGATCAGCGGCTCGTGCAGCGGCTCTCGGCGCTGTTCAACTCCAACTTTACCGATATCACCGAGGATCAGATCACCTCGCTTCTGATAAACACCACCGAGCGCGCGGCGGACGATACGATTGGTTTGACCTCCGTTATCTCCGCTTTCGCGATAGAAGTCCTCAGCGGGGCACATGCTCCCTCCGCTTACGTGACGGGCGAAAACAGGCTGCTCAATCAGCCGGAGTACCGTGACCCGGACAAGGCGCACAAGCTCATGGGCTATCTCTCCGGCGGCGGATACATCCTCCCGCCTGAGGAGTTTAGAGACGATGTGGGCATCAAGGTGCTCATAGGCCCGGAGAACGTGGCCGAGGAGCTGAAGGATTCAAGCGTCGTCATCGCAAGCTATGACGCGGGTGACAACACCCGCGGGCTGATCGGCGTAGTCGGGCCGACGAGGATGGATTATTCCGCGGTCGCCGCGAAGCTCAGCATACTTGCCGCGGGGCTCTCGCGCAGGCTCGGCAGCGGTGAGACGCCGCCAGAGGGCATGCACAACAAACTGATAATCAAGGGGGATGACCACAATGAGCAAGGATAAGAAAGAAGAAAAGAAGCAGCCGGCTCCTGCCGCCGATGAAATAAAGGAA
>JABLTQ010093733.1_pt1 | contig 13609 bp, 13 predicted proteins | sample 7160101 | NCBI WGS metagenome assembly JABLTQ01 (sample SAMN14651228, study PRJNA627086) | human gut metagenome | isolation source: feces | host: Homo sapiens
CAGATCCTCGCAGGCGGCGATTTCCGCCTCCACCGCGCCGCCCATGCGGCCGCGGCCCACAATCCAGATCTTTAGCATGCGCTTACCCCCGCAAAACCGCCAGCGCGCGCTGGAGCGCGGCGCGGTTCTTTTCGTCCATTTCGCACAGCGGCAGGCGATAGCCGCCCACCTCCATGCCCAGCAAGTTCATGGCTTCCTTGATGGGGATGGGGTTCACCTCGATGAACAGCGCGTTGATCAGATCAAGGTATTTCAGCTGCAATTCGCGGGCGCGCGCCACATTGCCATCCAGGAAGGAGTGCGTCATATCGCGGCAAATGCCCGGGCAGATGTTCGCAAACACCGAGATCACGCCCGAGGCGCCCAGCGCCATCATGGGCACGATCATATCGTCGTTGCCGGAAAGGATCTGGAAATCCTCGCGGATGTAGCGCGCGACCTTGGCGGCGTAGGAAATGTTGCCGCTGGCCTCCTTGAGCGCCACGATGTGCGGATGGTGCGAAAGCGCCTCCACGCACGCAGGCGAGAGCGCGCAGCCCGTGCGGCCCGGCACGTTGTAAAGGATGGTGGGCAAGCCCACCGCGTCTGCCACGTCGGCAAAGTGGCGGTACATGCCCTTTTCATTCGCCTTGTTGTAATAGGGCGTGATCACCAGGATGCCGTCCGCGCCCATATCGCGCGCAGCCCTGGATTTCATGATGGCGGTTTCCGTGCAGTTGGAACCCGTGCCGGCGATGACGGGAATGCGCCCGTTCACCGTGTCCAGCACGCGGCGGATGACGGCGTCGTCCTCCTCGTGCGTCATGGTGCTGGATTCGCCCGTGGTGCCCAGGGCCACGATGCCATCCGTGCCGTTTTGCACGTGCCATTCGCACAGTTCGGCCAGCTTTTCAAAGTTCACGCTGCCATCCGGATGGAAGGGCGTGATCAACGCGACATAACTCCCGCTCAGATTCATGGATGATGCCTCCTCTATATGGTGTAGCGTTTGTGAGTGGCAACCGTATCTTGCCGGTTTTAAACAAAGACGGCAAGCGCCTGCTTGCCGTTTCCCTTTCGAACAAGATAGCGCAACCACACAGTCATGTGCGGACAGTGCCGGGGATTTTCTCCACGGCCCCACCGGCACCGCGCGCCCGCGGAACCGATTCGGCAAAGACGCCTCGCGCGGGGTCGCTGCCTGCCGGCTCGCCCGCACCCATCGGCTTTGCGCCTCTATCAATACCGTATGCAATTTTCTGTATCATACTATAAGGCGGAACGCTTGTCAAGTTATTTCTTGCGGATAGAATGGCAGGTGAGGAAGTAAAAATTTTGTTTTTCGATAAATGATATATGTTTGGCGAAAAAGTTGAGGTGATTCGGGTATTGACACATATGGATATAGCAAGGTAAAATACTTTTCGTGGCTGGAGTTAGTGTACATAAACTGACGCTGTTGCCGCACGGAAATTTTTGCGCGCAAGCGCGGGTAAAGAACTAAGGAGGCGGGGATATGAATCAAACAAAAAATGTTGGGCTGCGTCGGATGGCGAGTGTTTTTTTGGCCGCGGTGTTGTTGACCGTTTTCGCGGCGTGCGCTGTGGCGGAAGAGGAAACGGCGGCTCTGCCGGAAATCCCAGTGCTCGAGGATACGCGCCCGCTGGAAGCGGAAGAGTACACGTTCACCACGCTTAGTGGCGATAGCGTGACGTATAACCGCAATACGCGGCGCATCGTGGCGCTTTCTGGCGCGGGCGACCTGGCCGCCTTTGGCATCAAGCCCCTGGCCGTGCTGGCGGAGCAGGCGGTATTGGATTCCTATCCCACGTTCTTCGAGGGCGTTTCCGTACTGGAATACTCGCAGCCCTTCAACCTGGAAGAAATCTTAAGCTACGAGCCGGAGCTGATCCTGGTCTATCAGCTGATGGAAGAAGAAAATATTGAGCAGCTGGAAAAGATCGCGCCGGTGATCCCGCTCTATCGCGAAAGCTTTGATTTTGCCGAGCGGCTGGGCTATATTGGCGAAATCTTCGGCCTAGAGGAGCAGGCACAGGCGCTGATCGATTACGCTGCGCAGTTGCAGGAGAGGGCGCTAACTGCCATCAGCGATCTGGGCCTGAGCGATAAGACGGTTTCCGTGTTCTATTACATGGACGGCGTTTCCATTCCGCCGAGCGAATACTGGTATTTCAACAAGATTCTCTATGATTATCTGGGCATGGCCTATACGCAGGCGGCGCAGGATTTCCTCAGCGACCCGAACAACGGCCCCTTCACGCCCATCAGCAACGAACTGCTGGCAAACTATGAGGGCGACCTCGTGCTGTACGCGGACATTATGGGCACGGGCGAGATTCCCGAGGCGCTCTCCACCAATCCCGGCTGGCAAAATCTTGCGGCCGTGAAAGAAGACCGCATTGGCGTGCTGGACGCGGTGCTCTACGCGGAGAAGGATGTTCTGTATCTCCGGGCGCAGTATGAGGGCATTCTCAGCGCGCTCGAGAAGGCGATGGGCGCATAATGCAGACCGTGGAGCAAACGGCGCGGCGCAGGAAGAGCAACGCCGAAAAGTTTCTCGTGTTGATGCTGGGCGGTGGGGTGATCCTTGCCGCCCTGTCCTTCCTTTTTTTGCGTTTTGGGGCGGAAAGCCTTTCGCTTTCCGATATCCTGAACGCCTTTTTCGCTTTTGACGAGGGCGAGTTCAAGCATGTTATCGCGCGGGACATCCGCCTGCCGCGCCTGCTGGCGGATATTATCGTGGGCGTTTCGCTGGCAGTGGCGGGCGCGGTGATGCAGGGGAACACGAAAAATCCCATGGCGGATTCCGGCATCATGGGCATCAGCGCGGGTTCTGTGTTCGCCATCGTGCTGATGATGGCTTTCCTGCCGGATGCCTCCCGTCTGGAGCGCATTGGCTATTCCTGCCTGGGAGCGCTGGCGGCTACATTGCTCATCTATGGCGTGGCGCTGCTCGGGCACACGGGCCGCAGTGCCGACCGGATGGTGCTTTCCGGCATGGCGATATCCACGCTGTTCAGCTCGGTTTCCTCGGCGGTGATCCTCAAATCTGGCAACGTCAACGCGATGATGAAATACACGGCGGGCAGTTCCGCTAACACCATCTGGCTGGATGTGGGCCTCTCTGCGCCCTTTTTCGCCGCCGGGCTGATCGCCGCGCTGGTTATGGCGCGCTCGCTCACGATTATGGGCCTGGGCGACGAAGTTTCACGCGAGTTGGGCGCGAACACCCGGCTCATTCGCCTGGTGGGCACCATTGTGGTGCTGGTACTCAGCGCCATCGCGGTGATCATCATCGGGCCCGTGGGCTATGTGGGCCTCATGGTGCCGCACATCGTGCGCCACATCGTGGGCACGGATTACCGGCTGATTTTGCCCTCCTGCGCGGTGCTCGGCGCGGTGTTGGTGGTGCTGGTGGATCTGCTGGCGCGCGTGATCATTGCACCGCTGGAATTCCCGGTGGGCATTCTCATCACCATGATCGGCGTGCCCTTCTTCATCTTTGTTTCGCGCAGGCAGCGGGGCACATTTTCGTGATGCGGGAAAGGCGCGGGGGAAATACGATGCAAATGGTTCGAAAAAGGGAAAAGGTATCCCCGCTTCGGCGCGGGGTGTATCGCAATCTTTGGTTGCTGGCGCTGCTCGCGGCGGTGTTCCTGCTGGGCTGCAACACGGGGCAATACCGTGTCGCGCCGCTGGAAGTGTTCTGGACGCTGCTGGGCAAGGGCTCGCCCACGGCGCAACTGGTGCTGATCGAGTTCCGCCTGCCGCGGCTGTGCCTGGCGGCGATGGTCGGCCTGGGCATGGGCATGTCCGGCGTGATCATGCAGGATCTGCTGCACAACGACCTGGCTTCCCCGGGTACGCTGGGCGTGAGCGCAGGGTCGGGCCTGTTCGTTACGCTATATGCGGCTTTTTTCAGTTCACAGCGGGGCATGGCGCTGATGTTGCCCGTGCTGGCCATGGCTGGCGGGCTGGTTTCCGCGGGGCTGATCTTTTTGCTGGGCGCCAACCGGCGCAAGCCGCTGCAACCCACCCGGCTGATTATGACGGGTGTGGCCATGAGCAGTGCATATGGCGCGTTTGGCACGTTCCTCACCCTGCTCATCGATGAAAACCGGCTGGAATTTTTGCAGCGCTGGCAGTCGGGCGAGCTGTGGGGCACGCAGTGGAATTACATTGCCATTTTTGGCGTGTGGCTGCTCGTATTTTTGGTGTTGACTTACAGGCAAAGCTACGTGCTCAACGTCATTAACATCGGGTACGACGTGGCGCGTGGGCTGGGCGTGAACGTGGGGCGGCAATTTGTGTTTTTATCGTTTTGCGCGGTGGCGTTGTCCTCCTCCTCGGTGGCCTTTGGCGGGAATTTCTTTTTTCTGGGGCTGATCGGCCCGCACATCGCCCGCCGCCTCGTGGGCACGGACGCGCGCGTGCTCCTTCCAGCTTCCGGCATCGTGGCTGGCATCATCGTGATGCTGGCGGACATGCTGGTGCAGGGCATCAGCCTGTTTGCCAACATTCCCACGGGGATCATCGTTTCCGTGCTTTCGGTGCCGTATTTTCTGTACCTTCTGATCAAATCGTAGAGGACGATATATCGTATGAACAGCATTGTAACGCGCCGGCTGAAGGTCGGCTACGACGGAGTGATCATCGTGCCGGGGTTCGATGTGGAACTGCGCAAGGGCAAGATCACTTCTATCATCGGGGCCAACGGCTGCGGCAAATCCACCGTGCTCAAGGCGATCGGGCGCATTCTGCCTGCCGAGGGCGGGACGGTCATCGTGAACGATGTGGACATCAAAACGATGAAGAGCCGGGATGTGGCCAAGTGGCTGGCCATCCTGCCGCAGACGCCCACCGCGCCCGGCACGCTCACCTGCGAAGAATTGGTCGCTTACGGCCGCTATCCTTATCAGAAGGGCATGGGCCGGTTGACGAAGGAGGACAGGGACGTCGTCTCCTGGGCGTTGGAGGCCACGGGCATGCTCGAATTCCGCCAGCGCGAAATCGCCTGCCTGTCGGGCGGGCAGCGCCAGCGCGTGTGGGTGGCCATGGCGCTCGCCCAGCAGACGAATATCGTGCTGCTCGACGAGCCGACCACCTATCTGGATCTGTCCCACCAGCTGGAAGTGCTGGAAATTTTGAAGCATCTCAACCGCGAACAGGGCACGACCATCGTGATGGTGCTGCACGATCTCAACCTCGCCTCGCGCTATTCGGATTACCTGCTCGCCATGAAGGATGGGCAAATCGCCCGCTATGGCACACCCGAGGAAGTGATGACCCGCGATGTGCTCGCCGAGTGCTTTTTTATCGATGGCGACGTGGTGACCGACCGGCGCAGCGGCAAGCCCGTTTGCCTGTCTTACGATCTGCTGGAGGCAAAGGAGGGCAGGGTATGAAGAAAATCGCCTTTTACGGCAAGGGCGGCATTGGCAAATCGACCACGGTATCCAATCTGGCCAGCGCGCTCGCGCGCCAGGGGTATCGCGTGTTTCAAATCGGCTGCGATCCCAAGGCGGATTCCACGGTCAATCACAACGGCGGCGAGCGCATCCCCACGATTTTGGATGTCGTGCGCCAGGGCGGTGGAGACGATGAGCGCGATTTTCTGCGCATCAGTCCTTCCGGCGTGTATTGCATGGAAGCGGGCGGCCCATTGCCTGGCACTGGCTGCGCGGGCCGGGGCATCATCGCCGCGTTTGAAAAGCTGGATGAACTGGACGTGTACGAAAAATACCGGCCGGATTTCGTGCTGTACGACGTGCTGGGCGACGTCGTGTGCGGGGGATTCGCCATGCCGCTGCGCAGCGGCTATGCGGACGAACTGTATATCGTGACATCGGGCGAAATGATGTCTTTGTATGCCGCGAGCAACATCGCCCAGGCCGTGCGCAACCTGCGCGCCTCCGGTTGCGCGAAGCTAAAGGGGCTGATCCTCAACAAAAAGAACATTGAGGCGGAGGAGGAGCTTGCCGAAAAGGCCGCCCGCGAAATGGAAACGGAAATCGCCTTCATTCTGCCGCGCGACCCGATGGTGCAGCGGGCGGAAGCGCTGCGCAAGACCGTGGTGGACGCGTTCCCCGATTGCGAAATGAGCGGCCTGTATGCGCGGCTGGCGGAAAGGATTGCCCATGCCTGATTTTGTGCCCGTGAAAGCGCTCAAAAAAGAGCCGCTGCGCGCTTCCTGCGCGATTGATTGCGCACAGCATTGCCCGATGGATATCCTGCTGGAAGAACTCCACGAAATGGGCGATGTGGATGTGCTGGTGGTGGGCGTGGGGGAATGCGCCTATTATTCGCGCAAAATGCCCTTTCCCGGTGGGCGGCGCAACTGGGCGTACCAGCTGGAGGACCGGGAAATCATCTTTGGCGAGCTGTCCGGTCTGGACGCGGCGCTCGCTCGCCTGACGGCAGACAACCGCGCTGCGGTGTGCGTTTCCACCTGCGTTCCTTCCATCATGCACCTGGCGGTGCCGGAACTGATTGCCCGGAAATATCCCTCGGTGGCGTGCGTCGAAGCACCGTCGTTTCAGGGGATTTCGCCCACGGATTCTTTGGAAACGCTGTATTGCGCCCTGTTGGCGGGCGCGCCCGCCGGGCAGGATGCCGGCGTGGCTGTGTGGGATGAAGCGCCCGCCGGATTGGCGGCCCTCAGGGAACGCCTGCGAGCGGGAGTGCATATCGTGCGTTCTCGCAGGTTTTTGGGCCTGTTGCGCGAGCGCGAACGTGCGGGCGCAGGCGTGTGGCTCGACGATTACAGTTTTCATCCCCTCGATTGGTATGCGCGGCACGCGCAGACGCTGCGCCTGCCGGGCGGGACGCTGGAAGCCATGGACGCGCTTACGCGCGCGCTGGCGGCCCGGGGCCCTCTCGCTCTGCGCGGTCCGTTCGCCTATGAATTTGCGCTGTATCTATGCCATGCGGGCGCGCAGGTTCGCCGGGTGAGCTTTGGCGATTTTCACAGGTATGCCTATGAGCGTTGCCTGAAATTGCCGGAGGGGATTCTCGTTTGCCCGGAAAACGGCGCGCTCGAGGCCGTGCCGGGTGAACCGGCGCTGGATTTTACCCCGGATTCTGAGGAAATTGCGCGCTTGCGCGGGAGCGGGCGGCTGCTCTTTTTGCTGCGGCGCGCGGAGGAAATATGCCACTGATACAATATGCCTGTCTGCCGACGGCGCGCATGGAGATGTTTTATTCCGCCATGCGCTATCCCGATTTGGCGGTGTTGGATTTTTCGATGAATGGGCACGCGCTGTATAATTATGGCAGCCTGCCCTGGTTGAGCGAACAGGTCGTTTCGCGCCAGTCGTACAGCACCCACATGACGGAGCTGGACATTGCTCTGGGCGATACGGGCCGCCTGCGGCGAGCGGCCGAAGAGCTGCGGGAAAAGGGGTTCCGGCAGGCGTTCCTCATGCCTTCATCCGTGGCCAGCGTATTGGGGCTGGATCTCAAAGCGCTGTGCGAGGAACTTTCCGGGCCGAATTTTACGCTCTTTACAGCGCCCGCCCGCATGGACGCGGATTTTTTTGCCGGCAGCGAGCAGCTTTCGCTCGCGCTCGCGCGCCAGTTTGCCCGGCCGGAGGAGAAAGCTGGAAAAAGTGGGTTCTGCCTGCTGGGCGGCTTTTTTTCCAGCGCTTCCGGGCATGACAACGCCTACATCACGGAGGCGATTGAGGGCGCGCTGGGCATTCCGCTCGCCTTTGATAACCTCAATCCCCGTTCCATTCTCGACTGGCGGCGCGCCGCCACGGCGCAGGTCAACGTCGTTACCTCGCAAAGCGCGCTTAAGGCCGCGCGGTTTTTGCAGGAACGGTTTGGCGTGCCGTATTTTGAATGGTTTCCCTTGGGCAAGGCGGCGCAGGACGCCGCGCTGCAGGGCCTTTCTGCGCTCCTTAAAAAGGAGTATGTGCCGCGGACGGACGCGGTTTACGATGCGGTGGCTTTGCAGGCCAGGAATGTGATTGCTTTTGCCGGTAAGCCGCTTGCCTGCTATGGCGATATCGACCGCATCCGGCTGATGCAAGCGCTCTTTCGTGAGCTGGACGTGCAGGCGGAGTACATCTGCTCGCACAAAAACGCGGCGGGCCTGCCTGTATCTTCGATAGACGAGTGCATCGCGCGCTTCCAGGCGGAAGAAACGGTGCTTCTTTCTTACGACAGCGTATGTGAGCATGTCCCACACTCGGTGGCCATCGACCGCACTGGGCTGGAATATGCGTTGCTCACACCGCTGCGCCGTATGCGCACTGGCGTGGAAGGCGCGTACCGCGTGTTGGAAAAACTGGTGGATGTGTTGCTTCGCATGATGCAATGAGTTTTTGGCGCAGGGCCTTGCGCCGGTTTTGCCGGCGCGGGGCTGTTTTTGTTTTGTGATTTTTTACTTGCTATAGATTGACAATTGTATTTCTGGTTGATGCAATAAAATTGCTTATATAAGCTGTTGATGCAAAGAGAATTGTGGAAAATTTCATATTTGGGGGGGCTGCGATGTGTTCCGTTACATGAAGAGGCATCCATTCCGGCTGCTCGGCACATTGGGACTGAATTTTTTGGGCTTCGCTTTGATAACGGCGACTACAATTCTCGATCAAATGCTGATTGACGCCGTGACTGAAGGCAAGGACAACGCGTTTACCTTCTATTTGCCCCTATCCCTGGTGGGCACGCTGGTGGCTGTCGCCCTGGTAGTTGTCGCTGGCGTATGCTATGCGCGCTATGTCGTGCGCACCACGGGGGAAATCCGGCAGGATGCCTTTGGAGGCCTCATGCGCAAATGCGTGGCCGATTTCCGCCAAGCACCGGTGGGGGATTACATTTCCGCGCTCACAAACGATATCAGAAGTTTAAAGCACCACTATTTCGATATGCTGCATTTGCTGGTGGTTAGCGCTGTTGGCGCGAGCACTTCGATCGTTTTGATGTTTTTCTACCAGCCCATCGTCGCCCTGTGCGCGCTCCTTTCCTGTGCGGCCATGTTCGTGGTGCCCATGCTCTTTTCCAAAAAGCTGGAAAAATGCCAGGCATTGCAATCGAAGCGGTCGGCGGAATTGGTGTCGGCGCTCAGCAATTTGCTCGCGGGGTTTGAAGTCATCGCTTCCTTTGGCGCAAAGCTGTATATGGACAAGATTTTTCGCCAGGCGCACGAGGCGTTTTGCGATGCCGAGGCCCGCACGGGCAGCATGAACCAAATGTCTTCCGGCTTGGCGCAGGTCTTTAGCGCACTTTAGCGCACTTTAGCGCACTTTCCAACGCACTCACGATCATTGTCGCTTGCGTTATGCTGGCACAGGGGCGCATGTCGTTCGGCGCGCTTGCGGTGTTTTCGGCCCTGCAAAGCACCGTTTCCTCCGGTTTAAGCATGGCGTTGGAAGCCGTTCCTCTGATGAAGTCCACGCGCCCCATCGTGGAGCGCATCCAGGGCATGGCGGATTCCACGCCCAACCCGGCTCTGGCCGGGCGGATTGTGCCCACGTTTCGCGAGGGCATCCGCACGAAGAACCTGCGCTTTTCCTATCCGGAGGGGGCGGAAGTGCTGCGCGGCGTCGATCTCGCGCTGCGAAAGGGCGAAAAATACGCCATTGTGGGCGAGAGCGGCAGCGGCAAGACCACGCTGATCCGCGCGCTGTGCGGCGATTTTGGCGAATATGGCGGCGAGATCTTCTATGATGGTGTGGAGCTGCACCAACTGGACAACGCAAAGCTGCACGCGCTGGTTTCCCTCATCCACCAGGATGTGTATCTGTTTGACGATAGCGTCTATAACAACATTTGCCTCTATGAAACCTTCCCGCGGGACGCGCTTACGCGCGCGCTGGAATATAGCGGGGTGAACCGTTTCCTCGGCTCGCTGGAAGGCGGGCTGGAATATGGCGTGGGCGAAAATGGCAACCGCCTGTCTGGCGGGCAGAAACAGCGCGTGGCGATTGCCCGCGCGCTCATCCGCAACACGCCCATTTTGATTCTGGACGAGGGCACCTCCGCCATTGACAGCAAAACCGCGGAGGACATCGAGAGCGCGCTGCTTGCCATGGAAGGTCTCACGCTGATCGCGATCACGCACCACTCGACGTTGCTTGCGCGCTATGATCGGGTGCTTGAAATGGCGGAAGGCAAGCTTGCCCTCGCAAATCCGGCGGCCCAATAGGCGCAAGCGCGCTACAGGGAACGGGTGCGTTGGCGAGCGTAGCAAGGTCATAAACGCTTAGCGTCTGCCGGGAAATGGGCCGTCTCTCTTGCTTGAGAGCGCGGTACATTTTTCGGCAACTTTCTTTTCGAAATCTCATTTTTTTATAAAGAAAAGCTTGCAAAATCCGGCTGTGCTGTGCGGCTTTTTTTCCATTTGGTTTCCAGTGGTGGGGCCAGTTTTTCGGCCGCATTGGCAGCATCTTGGAAATGTGTATATGATATTACTGTATTTTCACAATAAAGTAACAACATAAGAGTGCTACTTTCTGCTTCATTGTGATATTATTACACTATCTATGGTTGTGGAGGAATTGATTATGAAATATAAAATATATATCTGGATAGCGACGCTTCTGATTGTGACTTGCATCGCCGCGGCGGCGGAGGAATCCTCTTCCGCGCTGACCGTGCAGAACAACGTCAGCCCGCTGGTGTACACGGAAGGCTGTATCCCCTCTGGGATCGGCGGTTTTGAGATCGGCATGGTCGATGGGGCCAAGGTGCAGCAGATTGCCCTGATCGGCGCGGGTACGAACGCGCGCCTGAGCTGGAGCGCGTACATGCAGGATGGCGGCTTTGTGATTGATCTGCAATTGGATGCCGTGGTTGCGCCGGGAACGGAGGAATACACGCTTTCTCTTCTCATCGATGGTGTTTCGTATGCGGAGCCGTTTGCCATCACCGTGGTGGAAGGCGCGCCGCCGCAGGAAGGGCTTGTGGCGGATGTGCCTGCGGTGATGGGCATTGGCCAGCGCCTCTCTGTGCCGCCCGCGGTTCAGTATTCAAACGGCGCTTTGCTGCCGGAGGGCACGCGCAGCGAATTCTCTCTGGAGGGGGCGTGCTTTGCGCAGACCGGTGAGGCGGAATACACGGCTGTATCCGAGGGCACGGCGCAATGGTCGCTTTCCCTCACGAGTGGGAATTATGCCTTCGCGCCGCTTACCGGTTCCATCACTGTGAGCGGGACCGCGCCGGCGGCGCAGCAGGAAAGCGCAGCCCAGGCCGGTTCTGTGGTGCAGGATATCGATTTGAGCGGCTTGGATCGAACCGTTTCGGCGGGGGAAGAGGGATATGTTTCCCTGGGCAATGTAACGGTAACTGCCGAGGTTGGCGGGGAGGATGTGCTCACCGCCGATGTGGCTGGCGGGAGCGAGATTGTGGATTTGTATTTGTCCGAGCCGGAAATCAACGGCAACCAGTATAGCTTTGAACTATTGGCGGGCAACGCGCAGACCGAGGGAACCAGCGAATGCGTGTTCACGGCGCGCGCGGGGGAAAGCACGCAAAGCGAGGCCTTCACCATCCGCGTGGAGAGCGCGCAGGAGGCGCAGCCCTAATCGCACGCAAAATTTGCGGCGGCTCTGTTCATAGAATTTGCCCCTGGCTACATACCATTGGCCGGGGGTGATTTTTATGCGGATACCAGCGGCATTGCGCAGCGCGCTGGCAATTGTGGCGGCGATTGTGGGCGCGGGGTTTGCCTCCGGGCGCGAGGTTATGACCTTTTTTTCCGAGATGGGCGCGGCTTCCTGGCTGGGCGTGGGCGTCGCCTGCGCGCTGGTGGGCGGTATAACGGCTATGCTCGCGCAGTTGGGCGCGCGCACGGAAGCGAAAAGCTTTCCCGGTCTTTTTGGCGCGCTGATGGGACAAGCCTGCGAAGACGCGATGCACATGTCGCACGGCCTTTTGATGGCGATTTTGGCGTCGGTGATGCTTGCGGCAGGCGGTGAACTGGGCGCGCTTACGCTGCCGGTGGGCGGAGCGCGCTATATCGGCATGGGGTTTACCCTCGCCTGCGGCTTGTGGGCCGCGCGCGGCGGCATGCTGGCGCGGCTGGGTGGCGCGGTTTTCCCGCTAATCCTGGCGTTTTTCGCGGCGTTGGCCGCGGATGGGCGGCCCGTAGACGCCTCTGTATACGCGCAGCGCGCCTATGAGATTCAGGCCAGCGCGCCGCTGGCCCTGTTGCTGGGCGCGGTCTATGCCGCCCTGAACCTTTCGCTCGCCGGAGGCGTGGTGCTTTTGAACCGCGCGGAGCCGAAAAAGGTGGGATTGTATACGGCGTTGCTCCTGGCTGCGCTGCTTATTCCGGCGAATGCGGCCCTCCTGCGCCACCGGGAGGAATTGCAATTTGTCGCCATGCCCAGTGTGATTCTTGCCGCGCGCTGGGGCACGGCGGGATTTTATTTGTGCGCGCTGTGCATGGAACTGGCCGTGGTTTCCACCATGGCCGCGTCCATCGCCTCGCTGCGCGCGCAATTGGCAGGCGTACGATCTGGCGGCTGGGCGCTCGCGGGCATCCTGGCGCTGAGCGCGCTTTTTGCGCTATCGGGTTTTGATTTTTTGGTGCGGTCGCTGTATCCACTGTTGGGCTGGCTGTGCGCCATGGCGCTGCTTGCGCTCACGGCTTTTGTGGATTGGCCAAAACGCGTTAAATTTCTTCGGGAAGCCCGCCATAAGGCTGCGGGTGGTTGACAAAATGGGGTGAAATGGGTATAATAACCTTTGTGTGTCAACCGGCGCATTGGTTTCCAAGCCCCGGAGCCATAGCGCGGTGTGCCGCCCTGACCAAGCGGCCGCGACGCGAAAGAACCATTTCACACTGGAGGGTTTTACCGTGAATACGTATATGGCCAAGCCTGCCGACGTCGAGCGCACCTGGTACGTGATCGACGCGGAGGGTATGGTGCTGGGCCGCCTGGCGTCGCAAGTCGCCATGCTTCTGCGCGGCAAGCACAAGCCCACCTTTACGCCTCATGTTGACACCGGCGATTACGTCATCGTCGTGAACGCCGATAAAATGGTGCTGACGGGCAAAAAGCTCGATAAAAAAATGTATCGCCACCACACCGGTTATCCGGGTGGCCTGAAAGAGGTTTCGTATCGCAAGATGATGGCGAAAAAGAGCGATTTCCTTCTGAAGGAAGCCGTGCGCGGCATGCTTCCGAAGAATCCGCTCGGCTATAAGATGCTGAAGAAGCTGCATGTGTACGCTGGCGCGGAGCACGCGCACCAGGCCCAGAAGCCCGTGGCGTACCAGGTCAAGCTGTAAGGGAGGAGGACGCAACATGGCAGAGGTTTGCTTCCACGCAGTGGGTAGAAGGAAGAAGGCGATCGCGCGCGTTCGTCTGATTCCTGGCGAAGGCAATATTGTGATCAATAAGCGCCCGATCGATGAATATTTCGGGCTGGAAACGCTGAAGACGGTGGTTCGTCAGCCTTTGACGCTCACCGATACGCTTGCTAAGTTCGATGTGATCGTGAATGTGACCGGCGGCGGCTACACGGGCCAGGCTGGCGCAATCCGCCACGGCATCGCCCGCGCGCTGGTGAAGGCCGATGAGGAATTGAAGGATTCCATCAAGAAGGCCGGACGGCTACCACGCCGAAATCGCTCAAGGCGGCACCAATTTGTCCG
>JABLTQ010012366.1_pt1 | contig 13598 bp, 18 predicted proteins | sample 7160101 | NCBI WGS metagenome assembly JABLTQ01 (sample SAMN14651228, study PRJNA627086) | human gut metagenome | isolation source: feces | host: Homo sapiens
CGGGAAGCAGTAGTCCTGCAGCTCCCTTATGGCTCCTGTCACGACTCTGTTCTGCACGCAATTCTCACTGGTCTCAGAAAGTTCGGAGTCAGGCTCCACCTTCGAGTACATCCCCAGCTCCTCAGAGGTCTTGTTCCCCTCCAGCACCACACCGTTGATCGATGGCTTGCCGGTCAGGGAAGGGTAGTCCGTCGCTCCGGTGCCGCCTATCCTCACCGTCCTCGTCCGCACGTCGACGGTGATGTTAAGGCCGTCGCCAGTCTCCCCCTCTGCGGTGGACTCGACCGTGGCCTCACCGCTGGACTCGACAACCTCGATGAGCGACCTCTCGAACGCCCTGCACCTGCCGTCGGCGTCGCGGAAGGTGACCTCCACGCCGTACACACCCTTCCCGAGCCTCCCCGCCGGGAAGAAGGCGGACACCCTCGAACCCGAGACGGACACCTCCTCGCCGGGAACCTTCGTGAACGTTGTCACCATGTTCAGCGCCACGTCCGAGGCTCCGGTGAGATCCATCGGGACATAGACGCACTCCTTCGCGTCCCAGACCGAGACCATCGCCTCGACCGTGAGGTCGTTGCCCGCCACCACCCGGACATCCGGGGCGTCTCCGCATTTCGTTCCGCATCCGCAGCTTGAATATACATCAGCCATATCCGTATCTTTTTTTCGTTAATATCCAGTTATCACAAGATTGACCGAGAACTCGCACCACAGGCCGCCCGTGGCCGAATAGAACCTATCCACCGAACAGGATGAATAATAACATCTGAACGACCTTTCAAGGGCGGCCACCGTGACCGTCCTGCCCTCCGGCCTCGTGAGGTCGTAGAGGAGCGCCCTCCAGTTTTTGGCGAAGGCCGCCGCGGTCATCCTGCTCATAAAGCACTTCACCGTGACGCTCCTCGACCTTTTCCTCATCGCCGGGTTGTCGTAGGACGGTCCTTTCTCTACCGTGAGTCCTCCGCCCGTCACGCCGTCCGTTATCAGTCCGTCCCTTGCCGCGATGTCCCTTGTCAGCGGCGTCTTGGACTCCGCCGCCTGACGGAACGAGTCCACCGTGCCCTGAAGGACACGCACGCCGTAGGCGGAAAGGTCTCGCCCGTCGATGGTGATTCCACACGCCGGGACTGACGTCGACGCCAGTCCGTTCCTCGTGAAGCCCCAGAGGGGGAAGTCGTCAGCCATCGTGACAGACGCCGTGCCCACATCCCCGTTGACCGTGCTGACGCTCCCGCAGGAGACGTAGCGCAGCCTGAACGTCATGCCGAGATCCGGCGAATAGACCTCGTGGAACGTCCTCGACCCGATCATGGCGAGGAGTCCGAGGATGTCGTTGCCCCTGACAAGGGACAGCTGGATCTCCACGTCCCTTGACGCCAGCCTCGGGGCAGAGAGGTCGGCCTCCAGCCCGTCCTCCTCGAACCAGTCGTTCGACTCGACCTCCTTCAGGGAAGGCCACCGCACAAGGGAGGCGAGGCCGCCGTCTGACACGACCACCCCGTACTTCGTGAATATGTCCTCACCGTCTATCGTGAGCGTCCCGTTCTTCGCCATATATCCCGATTTCTCTTTTGTTCTCAATCAACCGGGTCACAGCGCCTTCACGCCGTGGTCCCTTATGTCCCTCGCTATCTTCTCTATCGCCTCCAGCCTCGCCGTGTTGTCCCTGATGCCGGAGAGGTGCTCCAGCATCGAGGCCGAGTGCCGCACCAGCGCCGCCGTGTTCTCCTGTATGTTGTACGTGTAGCCCTGAATGGCCGTCGCCCTGCCGTTCAGCTCGTCCACGCTGTCCTGCGAGGCCGTGGCTATGCCCTTGCTCGTGCCCGTCCTCGTGTCGGATGACCACGCGTCGTAGCCCTGCCCTTCCAGTTCCGCCTTGGCCTGGTCCATCGCCTCCTTGTACTTGTCGAGGTTGCCCTTGTAGATCTTGTCGAACCAGATGAGATCGTCCGTGATGCTCTGGTCGCCTCCCGCCTTGAAGGAGTCGTTGAACCGCTTCTCTAGCTCGTTGAAGAGGTCCTTGAACACCGCGGAGAAGACGAGCTGCGACACGATGTCCTCTATCGTGGAGGTCATCTTGCCGTGGAAGTCGTCCACGGCCGAGTACAGGTCCCCGTTGCGGAACGCGTCCACGAGCGCGTCCGACAGCTGGTCGCCGATGTCTCCCGCGAGGTCGGAGAAGTTCTGCCTCATCTGCTCCTCGGCCTCCTCAGCCTTCTTCTTTATCTCGTCCCAGTTGTCAACTATCTGCTTGGTCGCGTCGTCCAGCTTCTTGTAGTCCGCTATGATCTTCGGATTGAGATCGAACGGCCCCGCTCCCTCGCTCTCGTCCAGAAGGGAGCCGTACTTGTCCAGAAGGTTCTCGTAGACGGCCACCTTCTTCTTGCCGCCGAAGAGGCCGCCCAACGCTCCGGCCACCGTTCCTATGGCCGCGCCTATGGCAGTGCCTATGGCAGGGATGACCGAACCCGCGGCCGCCCCGACTCCGGCGCCGAGTGCCGCGCCCTGCCCGACGTTCTTCCAGTTGGCCACCTTCTTCGTGCCGACCTGCACCTGTCCCTCCGCGAGCTCACCCAGCTTGGAGTTGATGAGGCCCACCGCCTCACCGTACTGCCTGGCCCCGTCGATGGCCCTCTTGTACGGGTTCTCGACACCGAACAGGTTCTCCTGCTTGTAATCGAGCTTCTCCAGGTTCAGCATATCGAGTTCGTGGGCGGTCTCCCTGATGGTGGCGTTCCACTCCTCCTCGATACGCTTGTTCTCGGCGATCTGGTCGCCTATCATCCCCACGTACTGGACCGCCGACGAGATGCCGGCTGAGATGATCTCTCCCTTGTTCTTGGACGTGAAGGCCGTGGTTATGTTGTCGGTGTTGGAGGCGAGGCCTGACAGTAGTCCGCCTATCTCCCCGATCTTCCCGCCGAACTTCTCCAGCGACGCCCCGAGCCCCGAGAATGCGGACGACACCTGGGACATACCGTCCTTGACGGCCTGCACATACGCCTGCACCTCGCCCTCCGCCTTGGAGGCCGCGCCCTCGTTGTTGTTATCCAGCGCCGTGTTGTATTCGCTGACGGCATTCGGGAGGTTCCGGAACGCGTCAATTATCTTGGAGAAGCCCCATCCCCTGTTCGAGATCTGGGTGTCCAGCTGCGCACGCAGCCTCTCAAGGAGAGATATGTACTCCTGCGTGCCTGGCGCCGCCTTCTTTATCTCCTCGGTGGTGAGCCTTATGGCCTCCCTCAACTGGTCCTGCGACAGGCTGTCGGCGTCCGCGAATATGATGGAGTACTGGGCGGCTATCTCCTCCAGCGTCTTCTTTGTCTCCGTAAGGTCGCCGAATCCGGCAAGCCCCTTGTTTCCGGACGTGGCGGGGTTGTCCAGCTTCGGGAGTTCCTTGATGGCGTATTTCTCGAAGGCCGCCCTGTACTCCCTCGCCTGTCTCTTCGCCGTGTCGGATATGGTCTTGTCGAAGAAGTCCGTTGACAGCGCCACGCCTGACTCCGCGGCCAGCCTCTCCAGCTCGGCCTTCTGCCTCTCCAGCTCCTCGATCTCGTTCCTGTGCTTCAATCTGAGGGCGGCAAGCGTCCTTGCCCCCTCGTCCTCTATGGCGGAGACCTCCGCGGCGGCGGCGGACTTGCGGGCGGAGGAAAGGGCTGTGTCAAGAGCCTTGGAATCGCCACCCGCACTTCCGCCTTTGCCGGTCGATACGGAGTATTCCCCGATCTTCTTGCTGGCATCCGCTATTTTCTTCTTCAACTCGGCGGCCTTCTTGGACTTCAACTCCTCGTCGGACATAGCGTCAAGGGCTGCCTGAGCCTCCTTCTTGACGGCCTCCCAATAGGCCTTGTCCCGTTTTGCCTGTGAGTCTTCAATACCCTTCGCGCTCTGGTCAGGGACGTAGGCGACGGCGTTCTCCCTCGACTTCTTGACATACGCGTCAAAGGCCAGCTTGGAGGCCGCTTCGGCCTGTTCCTTTCCCTCCTTGGCGCGGAGGAACATATACTGATTGCCGGCCTTTTCGGCGGCATCCATCGCGTCCTTGTACTTCCTGACGGATTCCACAGAATCTTCCCAAGCCTTCTTCAACTCGGCCTCTTTCTGTGAGTCCTGTATCTTCTGGAGGTCACCGTACGCCTTGGTAAGGCTGATGACGGCGAGTTCCTCCTGTGAGTATAGGTTCGTGAGTTCCGGCACTAGTTCCCTTAGTTTGCTGTACGCCAACGCCCTCTGCCCGGACTGGGCCTCGGCGTCCTGAACTATGCCGATGTAATTCTTCGCCGCGCTCGCTGCTTCCTCATACCGTCCGGACATCTCCTTCATCGCCTCGGCGTGCTGACGCTGCGCCCTCTCCGCTCCCTTCTCGGCCGTTATCAACTTATACAGGCCGAAAGCCACAGCGGCCACGCCCGCCGCCGCAAGCGTGTAAGGATTCTTCAGAAGCGTGGCGTTGAGCGACTTCTGCGCCTTCTCTACAAGCCCCATAGCCTTGAACTGGGCGATCTCAGCCACAGTCCATCCTTTCGTTATCATTATGGACGATGCCTTCAACGCGTTGAGAGTGACAAGTGCGGCCCTGTAGGCCCCGTACGAGACGACAAGCCCGGCCACCGTCTCCGCTATCTCCTTGTAGTTCCCGACGAGCGAGCTCGCGAGGTCTATGGCGTCGTGCATCGGCTGCTGCATAGCCTCTCCGATCTCGTTGAACATAGAGGACAGCTCATCCTGCAACTGGCCCCACGAGGAGGAAAGGTTCGGCATCATCTCCTCCATCAGGCCGTGGAACATACCGCCCTCTCCCGTCACCTTGTCAAGAGCCTTGTTCAACTGCTCGAACGATATTGACATGCCGTCAACCTGTTCCCCCATGCTCCTTAACACATCGGTCAGGACAAGTCCCCTTGACGCCCATGAGGCGAGCCCGTCAGAATTGACGGTTCCAAGATTTTTCGCCCTGTTGTACAAAGCCACCATATCCATGAGCGGAACCTTGGTGGCCGTGGCGATGTTGGACAGTTTGTCGATGATTCCGATCACGTCCTCAACCCTGTTGCCGTAGGCTATGAGCTGCTGGCTTGCCTGAGCGAGGTCCGAGAACTCGAACATGTTGTAATAGGCGTAGTCTTTCAGCTTCTGCGTGAAGTCGGCCGCCTTCTCTGCGTCTCCGAGGAACACCTTCATCGAACTCTCTATGTCCTGGAAGTAAGACCGCGTCTCATAGACTTTCTGAAGGAACGACTTTGCGGCGGCCACCGAGAAGAATGCGGCCACCTTGCCTTTAAGGCCGTCAATGGTGCCGCCGAGACGCTCGGCCCCCTCCTGCGTGGAGTCGAACGATTTTGTGACATCCTTAAGAGCCTTCTGCAGCTCGCTGGAGTCACCGTCTATAATCACGTGCAGTCTTCCGTCATCAGCCATAATCAGTCCAGATAAGAAAGTATCTCGTCCATCCTGTCAGGGTCGTCGCCGTCAATCCTCTCAGAGCCGCCCGAACCGCCGTCCCCGCTCTTCACCGAATCGTAGGACGGAAGAACCCTGTTGTACATTATGGCGTTCTGGTAGCTCATCTCGTATATGGCGTAATCGAAACTGACATTGTAGGCCTTCACTATTCCGGCTATGACCGCCCAGGGGCTGTCGTTCCGGTCTCCACCACTTTCGTCGGCCTTGTCAGACTTGCGTCTCGCAGGAAAGTGGTAAGAACGAAAAAATCCGGCAGCTGCGACTCTCCGAGAAGCTCTACCAATATGTTCAAGGCCTCACGAGGGGTGCAGGTGTCAAGAATCACCCCAGTGAGAGCGTCAAGTGGTGATTGCTTGAGTTTGATTGCCAAAAGAAGTCTCTGTTTGGGCTTGTTTGCCGTCTTTTTGAGGCTCTTGGCTCCGATGATGAGTGTGGCTATGATTTTGGCCACCGACCTCGCGCAGGAGGCCGATCCGACGACAGCCGCAGTGTCCTTTGAATCGGAGATCTCGGGAATGTCCGAGATAAGAGCCGAGACCATATAAAGCGTTCCTAGGGTGGGGGAGGGGTACTCGTACTCCCTGTCTCCTATCCTCACCTTCCCTCCCTTCTGGAGGATGGCCCGCTCGACCTTTTTCTCCGTTGTGCTTTCATTGCCCATAACAAAGACGTTTTTTGCTTGGACGCCCCGGCTGGATCGAACAGCCTATAAGTCCGACTTGCTCACTGTATGTTCGTCAAGTCCACTTATGGGGCGTTGTTCCGGGATACTCATCACCACCGTCCCGGATGCGGTGTCAATGCTAAAGCGTGGTGGCGGATGAGAAGTCCCTGCCGAGCGCGCTGATGGAGATGCTTCCGCTGTTTTCCTCCACGGTCATAATGCCCCACTTGACCATCTTCCCCGCTGACGGTGTGAGCACGCTGTGCGTGTAGGTCCAGTTTGATCCGTTCGCAGCGTTGAACGGGTCCTCGACTGAGACCGCCGACCGCTCGATGTAGCAGCCCGGTGCCTTCGGGTTCTCAGGAACGACCACTACGGCGTACTCGTCCTGGACCACGCCGTCCTCGTGTTCGATAGGCATCTCCCTCTCCGCCGCGTTGCGGATGCCGTAGGCCAGTTCATACTTGCTGCGCTTGTGCTTGACGGCCTCAGGAGCGCCTCCCTCGACGGTGGCCTCCACCTTGTCGCCCTTGGTCGGGGTCAACTGTACGGAGTCCTCCACCGCGTCAGGAAGTTTCGTCCACGCCCCTCCGGTAGTGGAGATGTCCTTGACGTAGATCGTCGGCTTGCCCCAGCCGATGGTAAGATTCTTTTCCTTTGCCATAATGACACTGTTCGTTAAATTGTCCTTTCGCTATCCACAGCAGACATCCGCTATGACCTTGTTGCTTATGAAGTGCTCGTCCGCGTCGTCGGCCTTCATCACCCGTTGGGAGTCAAGATGAAACCACACCTTCTCGAAGTGCGCGCTCTCGAACGTCTTGATGCACTCTGAGCAGAGGAGGCGGAGCCTCTTTGTGCTCTCGACCGAATCGTTGACGCGGTTGCCGTCAGGGACGAAGAGGTTGATGACAAGGGCGAACTCCTGCGACTGGGCGGCGTCACCCGCCAGAACCGCTATGGCTATGTCCTCCTTGCCGGAGTTCATCGGCCTTCCGTCCTTATAGACACGACCGCTTATCATCCCCTTCAAGGGGCTTCCGCTGACAAGCCTGTAGGCCACGTCCTTTATGTCGATGTCCGAAATCATCATCATTTCCCTCCGTACTTTTGACTGAGCCTCCTCACAAGCTTCCTGACCTCCTTTTTCAGGAATATCTCGCCTCCTGCGAGAACGTCCTTGTTGGCCTTGGCCTCCACGTATGCGGCGTACTCCATTCCGGCCACTACGATGAGGGCATACCCAGTGGGGTAATTGGCCGCCAGCCTTTCGGCGTAGCTCCTGCCTTCTGCCGAGCCGTCTTCGGACGACTTGTCGCGCTTCGGGCCGTCAACCCTCTCGAAGCCTCCGCTTTTGCTGATCTCGCCGTCCCGGACCACTATGTATCCGATTGACGAACGCAGGTTGCCGGTCTGATCCATCCAGCTCTCATCCGCTGTGCGGTCGCGGATGTACCTTACCGACTGGAGGCCGAGATAGTCGAGGTTCATCAGAAAGTTCTCCACTATCCTCTGAGCCCTGGCGTTCAGCGTGGCCATCATCTCGTTGAAGCCTTGGATTTTTACACCCATAACTTGGAGTTCAACTGCCCGCGATGGAATCCCCTCGCGCGGAAGTCCCCTATGCTCCTGCCGCATCTGTCGAATATCCTCACGACCTGTCCGTAGGAGATCTCCGGGCAGTCTGTGTCGAGATAGACGGTGTAGCTGTAAACGTAGTTCCTGTCCTCCCCGACCGGGACGGTGCTTGCCCTCCCGTTAGGCTCGTACCTGCAAGGGATCCTGCAGGACCAGCCCTCCGTGGACGGCACATAGTCCCCGTTGCCGTCATAACTGCCCTCCGAGACTCTGAGCACGGAAAGGGAGTGGGGTCTGAACATCACGACAGGCATAGGCTGACGGTCAGTCTTCTATCGGTTCCACTGTGGGGTTCTGCTCGCGGATGAGAGGCTCGCCGTGCTTCCTGTAGATCGAGTTGGCGATGGCGATGAGGGTCGCCTTGTCCGACACCGAGATGCTCACGCCACCCTCCGAAACGTTCGGCTGGGTGACTAGCAGCCTGAGGCTGTCGGCGTAGGTCAACTCGTACTCCCGGGAGTTGGCCACCTCCTTCGTGAAAAGCTCGTTGAAGTCAAGCCCTCTCCTGACGGCAATCACCTCCGCCTGCGACTCCGCAAGCGGAAATGACACCGAAAGAAGCAATGCTGTCTTCACATCCATAAGCCAGAACCTTATGCTGTTTTAGGCGGCTCCGTTGCTCCAGGAGATCTTCGCCGTGTTGATGAACGCGGTGGAGGCCCTGTTCTCCAGAACTACCTGCATATACGCCTCGGCGAGGGTCACCTCCTGCATAGGGTTGAGCTCGCTGTAGCGTGTCACCTTGTAGAACTTGGCGTACGCCTGAAGAGCCGGGCTGTTCTCGACGAGAGGCACGGTCTTGTAGTACGTGTGGCCGAGCGTGAGGGACGGGGCCAGAGTGACCACGTTCTCAGCCCAAGGCTTCAACGGGGTCTCGACGCCGTCCTTGCCCTCGATGGACACCTCCGTGTCGATCACGACGATGGCCGGGAATCCCTTCGAGGTCATATAGCGGTTGATCCTGTCGAGGTCAACGCTGTCAGGGGTAACCATAACGGTCCCGGTCGCGAGGGCGGAGGCTGCTGACAGTCTGGCCAGAGTCTTCTTCTGGGCGATCAGAAGGTCAAAAGCGGCCTGCTCCATGATGGCGAAGCGAGGGGTCGGCTTGTGAGCCTTCTTGATGATCGCCTTGGCCTTGATGATGTCTCCGATTCCGTCCGCCGCCTCTGCGTTGCTCCACGGCTTGGAAACTCCCATAAAGTTCTCCGCAGGGACGTTGAAGTTGATAACGTCGCTGGTGGCGTTGTCGCCGTCAACGATCTCATTGTAGTTCTGGACTCCGTGAGAGGCGATGTCGCACGCGTCAACCTCAACCTTCGCGTCCATACCGTTGTGGACAAAGGTCACGTCATCGTACACGATGTCGATGAGCTTGTTCTTCATATCGACATCGGTGTCCGACTTGGCGGCCAGAGTCCTCAGGTCGTTGTAGTCGTTGATGTCGTTCTCGTCCTTGCTGCGGGAGATGGCGATCTTGGCCAGAGTTCCGCTCCACTGGCCGATCTTCTTTCTGGTCTTCACCGGCGCCTTCACGTTGAACGCGATGCGGTCTGCCGAGATCGGCAGGCCCTCGTTGCCCGAAAGGGACTTGAAGTCCATCTTCGGGGTGTACCTCAACGGGAAGAAGGTCGGCCACACCATATTCAAGCCTACCTTGTAGGAGGTGACCTCCGCCTGGAGATCGACCTGGCTCAAATCCATAATTGGCTTTTCCATGATTTCTGGTTGGTTTGGTTACAGATACTAAATCTTGTCGATGCTCTTCATCAGGGCTACCACCTCGTCGGCGACAGGAGCGGTCTCCTTCCTGATGTTGGCACCGTTCACGAGTTTAACGAGCTCGTCCCCGGAGTTCGCCTCGACGAACTCACCGAGCAGGTACTTCGGAGCGTGTACCGGAGCCGCCGCGTCAGCGCTTGCCGATGCAGCCTGATAGAGGATGTCCCCCTTGCTCACGGCCACCGTGAGATTCACGGTCACTGTGTCGAAGTCCTTGCTTGTGGTTGTGTCAACGGCTGTGCAGGCCACGCCCACCTTGCCCTTGGCGATGACATCTCCCTTTACGATGCCTGAATTCTTGGCGATCTTGATGGAGGAGGCGCTTCCCGACGCATCCTCAACGACCTTGTAGGCCTTGATGACGTCGCCGTCAGCAGAGACCGCCATGCCTGGATAAAGGTCGAACGGGCTGTTCTTCACAAGCCCGCCTCCATCCTTCTCGGCGAAAATCTGGTCAAAGACTATCGGGGCGTTCTTCCCCGGGTCCGTGACGCTGAATCTTTTGGTCTTGTCCATGGTCAATTGGATTTTTAGTTAATCTTTGCCTCCGGGCCGTCAGTTCTGTGTAGGAAGACCCTTGATCGGAGACGTTTCCTGAATCTTTCCCCTCTCCGCTATCCTGTCAAGGATGGCCTGGCTCGGCTTGTCCTGCGCCGGGGCTCCTCCGCCCGGAGGCGTGACCTCCTTCTGCGTCTGGATGTTCTTCGCCTGAACCAGCTTATTCCAGCCGTCACTGACCTTGGTCACAAAGCTGTTGACATCCTCCTCACTCTCGAACTGTCTTCCCTCAAGCATCAGCCCGTAGTAGTTCTCGTCAACATCCTTGAGCGCCGCCAGCGCCTTGGATCTGTAGCCCTCGTTGGCCCTCTCCCTGCTCATCCTTTCGATCTGCTCCTTCAGTTCCTTGGCTTCCTTGTCCTTCTCTGACTGGTAAGCCTTGAACCAGGCAGGCATCTCGTCGCCTTGATCCTTCTTGTTATTAGGATCGTCTGGTTTTGCCGCAGGCGTAGTCTGGGCCGGTGGTGTAGCGGTGGGGGTTGGGTGGTCTTTCTCAAACTGCGTCTTCATACGCGTGAAACTGCGCTGGGCCGCGTTCTGGGACAAACCGAGAATGGGAACGAACTGGTCGATCGCCTTGTCGATCATTTCGTCGGTGGCTTCTGGAGCGAGACTTCCGGCGATGCACTCGGCGGCAGTCCTAAGCTCATCATCGTTGAATCCGAACGAAACCGCTTTCGGCTTCAACCTCTCAAAGACCTTTGTCTTCATGAACTGTTACTTTATTTGGTTAATAAATATCCGGAGCCTCCTTGGCCATCAAGGCGGCTCCGGCTCAGTAAGTAAATGAAGTTATGAGACAACACCTTTGAGGCCAGATGGCTCAACGGCAAAGATAAGAAAAACCGTTGCATATTACAACGGTTTGCTAAAAAAATCAGAAAAAAACTTCCCGGCTATTACCTGACGATCTCTGCGCTGTGTGCGACGACCTCGTAGGAGTATCTTTCCTCTCCGTCAGCCGAGACATATCTCTGCCGTCTCACACGCCCAATGACGTGGAGAATATCACCTTTCCTGACGCTTCCGAGTTCCTCCTTGATGTTCTCCTGCCAGACAGAGATGTTGTGCCAAGTAGTTTCGATGGTCTTCGCTCCGTCCGTGGACTCGAACATCCTGTTAGTGGCGATGGAAATCCTGGCGGTCTTCGAGTTGCCTACCTCATAGACCCTGATGTTGCCGATTCTTCCCTGTAACTCTATTCTGTTCAATTCTTCCATATTCTTACTTCTTGCTGTTTTTCCTCTGATCCTCCGCTTTCCCCGAACTTCCGAACTCAACATTCACATGACCGTCCTGCAAAAGGCCATAGTAGGCAAGGAACCCATACACATACTCGGCGTCCAGCTCCTTCGGAGAATCGAACACCAAAGACCTTGACGTTAGACCTCCGCAGTGATAGACCACCGTATACTCCTCCTTGCCTATATTGATGCGTACTGCAGACCACCAGTCCACAGCCTCATCAGGATCGTTCGTACCCTCCGGGATATAGGCCGCGAAACAAAGCTCCTTGCCGAGCGTCAACTCCTTTACAAGCCTTGTGAACTCCTCAACGGAGACTTTCTTCATTATCGAATCACTCATATTCTTAATCTCTATAAAAAAACCTTATCTTTACTGTATCCACATCCACGATGTCGAGTTCCATCCGCAACTCTTCCAGCGCGAACTTCTCGAACTCGCGAAGCTCATCGAAGAGCTCCTCGATGGCCTTGCCTTTGTCAGCGTTGTTCCTGTTGCGGAACACTGTCGCGTGCGCGTCAGTCTCCGCCTCCCAGAGGGTCTCCCCATAGAAGAAAGCCCAACTCTTTCCGTCCTCGCTGCGCACGCAGTCGAAGCAGTCCTCAACCCATTCGGGAACGGCGTTCTTGCCGTCAAAATCCGCATAAGTCCTCATAATGATCCTCCCTTAACTGATGAACAACCAACTGTTACCTGTCTCGAAACAGAGTTCTGATTTCTTGCTGACGTAGCCGTAGGCTTTCAGTACATCGAACGCCTTGCGTGCCTTGTCTGTCTCTCCAGAAAGAATGACGTTGCAGGACTCGTCTGTCTTGACCTCGCATCCGAGAACCGACGCGATTCTGTTGAGTGAGGAAGCCCTCCTCACGATTCTTGCCTTGCCTGAAAGGCTGATGCTTGCTTTGCTCATAACTTACTTACTTTTTTTTATAATGTTGAACATTTCAAAATAACGTCGGCTCATTGTCAGCCTTGCTGACTGTCTCTGGTTGTTCTTGTACCGCCGAATGCTTTTCCTGGCCAAACTCTTCGACCACCAGTCCGGACTCCCTTGTCAACCAGTCTGCCAGCAGATGCCTGTGGCAGAAATCACCCGGCTTCTCGTAACAGAGAAGAGCCGCATCCTTCCCGCCAGACAGCCGCTCTATCTCATAGACAACCTCATCGACCCTGAGTTTTCCCAAGATCTCCTTGTTGTACAGTTCAACATACCGGTCTTGGGTGATGTCACCCTTGACCATATAGGCCGTTGGAGCCACTGATTTCATCGACTTGCCGGAATACCATCTTGGCAACCAGAGGGCTATGCCAATCGGGACGATGCCTGATCTTTGCAACAGGGCTGTCCTACCGAAATACGAAGTGAAAATTCTCATAACTTTGATATTCTATTAAACCAATCTTCCGCTTATTCCCATCAATTCGGCAATGATGCCGGCCTTGACCACTCCGCCTTGTCTGTATGCTTTCCTTGCGTTGAACTTCCATACAGGAAGGGTGCCGAACGCAACCCGTTCAAGACCTGAATCCCACGTCTCCAACCCACGGAACATCTGGCTTTCCTTCCAGTCAAGGATGATATTTTTTGAACCTACCATAAACTCACTTCTCCCAGAACGGATGTCAAGGTCCAGGAACTTGATCGTTGCGCTTGCGAATCTTTCATCTGTCTTCATAACTCACTTACTTTTAGTTGTTTTTTGGTATCGTAAAGTTAGTGATAATTTGGGAATTTACCAAAATTAATAGGCTTATTTTCACTTATTTACGAGGAATTATTTGCAGCTACGCAATAGGCTATTAAATATAAAAACCGGACGCATCTCACGACGGATCCGGTACCAACTCTAACAACAAAAAAGTGTAAGCCCTCTAGAACGGAGGGGAATAGCGGCTAACCGACCGCTATCTTTTTATGTGTGAACTCTGTAAAGGTTCCCACACGTTTCCGCAATCCGCAATTAATTTAGCCATAATTAGTTATAAAATCAGCTCTCATTCTTACTTCACACGAGTAGAGCCACTCGACCTGGTCTCTTCCGTAGCCGAGACCTCCCTTGTCCTGATCCCCTGTGACAATTCAGAGACGTCATCGTTCCATTTCCTCTCAATCTCGTCGTTGTCGACCTGTAAGATCCTGACCTCGCTGCTCTCCTAGTATATTGTAACATCTAAATGTTACATAAAACTAAAAATAATTGTATCTTTGTTGTATCACATACAGCACGATACGATTATGCCTATTCAG